>Ga0308157_10007095_pt1 | contig 13145 bp, 11 predicted proteins | sample PhyBR1_FD_201035 | JGI IMG/M metagenome (GOLD analysis project Ga0308157, IMG submission 201035) | Phyllosphere microbial communities from UC Gill Tract Community Farm, Albany, California, United States - DLSLB.R1 | ecosystem: Host-associated > Plants > Phyllosphere > Unclassified | place: USA...
AAGTCCTGGCCGACGAGAACGGCAAGGAACTGTTGCCGTCTGTTGTGCGTTATCTGGATGGCCAGGGTGTGGAAATCGGCTACCCGGCCGTTCGCAAGCAAAACACCGATCCGTTAAATACGCTGGTCTCCGTCAAACGGCTTATGGGCCGCTCCTATGACGAAGCGATCAGCATGAAATTGCCTTACGAGTTTTCTCCAGGCGAGGGTACAGTGCGCATTCGCACCCGCCAGGGCGACAAAACGCCGGTAGATGTGTCGGCACAGATCCTGGCCAAGTTGCGTCAGCGTGCTGAAGATGTGCTGGGTGACGATCTGGTGGGTGCTGTCATTACTGTGCCTGCCTATTTTGATGATACCCAGCGCCAGGCAACCCGCGATGCCGCACGCGTGGCTGGCCTGAACGTACTGCGCCTGCTGAACGAACCAACAGCGGCAGCGATTGCCTATGGACTGGATAATGCCTCTGAAGGGGTGTTCGCTGTGTACGATCTGGGCGGCGGCACGTTCGATATCTCTATTCTGCGCCTGAGCAAAGGCGTGTTTGAAGTGGTTGCTACTGGCGGCGATACGCAACTGGGCGGCGACGATTTTGACGAAGCCATTGTGGCCGATATCATGAAGCACCACAGCCAGGAGCAACTGACTGTCGCGGATCGCCGGCTTATGCTGAGCCGCGCACGTCAGATGCGGGAAAAACTCTCTGGGGCCACCAAGGCTGCCTTTGAGGTGTCATTGTCCAACGGACTGAATATTGACCAGATGTTCCCGCAAAATCATTTCGAAAATATCAGCCGTCACTTGATCACACGGACGCTGACGCTGGTTGACGACGTGCTGCATAGCGCAGGGCTTACCCTGCAACAGATCGATGGCGTGGTGCTGGTTGGCGGTGCGACCCGTATGCCGGTCGTACGCAACCGCGTGCGCGAGTATTTCGGTCAGCAACCACTGACCGATCTGGATCCGGACAAAGTCGTGGCGCTGGGCGCAGCGCGCCAGGCCCACTTGCTGGCCGGCAATCGCGCCCCTGGCGAAGACTGGCTGCTGCTGGACGTGACGCCGTTGTCGCTGGGACTGGAAACCATGGGTGGTCTGGTCGAGAAAATCATTCCACGCAACAGCACCATTCCGGTAGCCCGGGCTCAGGAATTTACGACCTACAAAGACGGCCAGACCGCCATGAGCATCCATGTGCTGCAGGGCGAACGCGACCTGGTCACCGACTGTCGCTCGCTGGCGCGGTTTGAACTGCGTGACATCCCACCGATGGTGGCCGGCGCAGCGCGCATCCGCGTGACTTTCCAGGTGGATGCCGATGGACTGCTCAGTGTCACTGCCGCAGAACAAAGCACGGGCAAAGAAGCGCAGATTACTGTCAAGCCTTCTTACGGATTGACCGACGAGCAGATTACCGCCATGTTGCAGGAAAGCATGCAGAACGCCGGCGAAGATTCAGCACAGCGTATGCTGCGCGAACAGCAGGTAGATGCACGCCAGTTGATCGATTCAGTCAAGGCTGCCATGGAAAAAGACCGTGACCTGTTGAGCGAAGAGGAAATTCGCGACATTACCGAGCAGATTGAATCGCTATCGGGTCTGTCCGATACCGATGATATTGTCGACTGGCGTGACGCCACTGACCGGCTGGCCAAGGCCACCGAAGATTTCGCCGCTCGTCGCATGGACAGAAGCATTCGCGATGCACTCGCTGGCAAATCGCTTAACGATATCGCTTAACGACCTCATAACGGACCCAAGTTTATGCCCAAGATTACCGTATTGCCGCATCCCGATGTCTGCCCGGAAGGCGCCGTCATTAACGATGCACCTGAAGGCACATCCATTTGCAGGATTCTGCTGGACAATCATATTGAGATTGAACACGCCTGCGAATTGTCCTGTGCCTGCACCACTTGCCACGTTGTGATCAAGGAAGGCTTCAATTCAATGGAAGAGGCCAGTGACGACGAGGAAGATCTGCTCGACAAAGCCTGGGGGCTGACCCCGGTATCACGTCTGTCATGCCAGGCGCTCGTGGCTGATAAGGATCTGGTTGTGGAAATTCCTAAGTACACGATCAACCATGCCAAGGAAAACCACTAATAGCTAGCCGCTAGCTGCCGTATCAGCTGAACAAGAATGCCCCTGAATTCATTTGTGATTCTTCAGGGGCATTTTTTTTCTGGACGCGCTGTTCAGTGCCTTGGCATGGGTTGTGTGCCTGTGCCCTTGTTCAATCTTGTTCAAGGTCATTGATGGTCGTTCAACGCCGTTCGCAGTGCATCGACGATTGATCCCGGTAATCTGATGGCCTGACTGGCGGCGTCAGTTGCTTGGCTGGCTATTGCTGATCACTCCCTAAGCCATTTGCTAAAAAAATCTGGGACAGATGACACCAAGCAAGCCCGTGACCATTGTAGGAGGAACTGCCTGTGGATGCGTGCGGACTGGCGGCGTAGCGTTGACCAGTGCCCGGCAAATGACCAGCAGCAGCAATACAAATATCGCCCACGTCTTATAACCCATGGTGTGCCTCTGAGCCGTGTTTAGTCATTATCCTGTTGGATGGGTTCGGACTCATAAAATCGTCTTTTTCTCTCAAGTTAGCTGTAAAGGAAGTGCCTGTCTTGTGGGGACAGCGTCATATGCAGCGTTTGATTAAAAATTCGGAAATGGGCTGCGGCCTATGCTGGCAACGCCATTGTGGCGCCGCAGGTGCAAGCCGAAATGAATACGCAGCAAAGGCGCAAGTATGACGCATGTGATCCGAAATCGAATTGATATGGATCAAGAAAAAGAAGACAATCGGTAAAAATTCATATACAGGCAGCCACGCTTCAGGTGGAAAAGGTAGCCAACGGGTGCTGGCGCTGCCAAACGCTGGATAGCACCCATGTAGCACTGCCTTGGAGGGCAGCCAGTACTTCTTCTGGCCAACTCGTATCGGTCTCAAGAAGAGAAAGCCGGCTTGCCATTGAACGCTTCTGTGTGGATGTTGGACCTTGTCACGACGTCGAGAAGTTCGGCTCAGTCCCCAGGCTACGCAATCCGATTGCGGATAATGACGCCATCGAGTGCCAGCACTCCTTGCCCTTCAGGTAAGGCAAGAATCGGATTGATATCGATTGACTCCACTTGATCACGCTGCTCATAGGCCAGTCGGGAGAGGGCTACCAGTGTGTCGGCAAGTGCCGGAATATCCGCCGGGCCCTGGCCTCTGGCGCCAGAAAGCAACGCTATGGCCCGAATTTCGTGAATCATTAAAAGGGCTTGCTCTCGGTCGAACGGAGCAAGGCGAAAACTGACATCTTTCAGTATTTCCACAAAAATTCCTCCGAGTCCGAACATGACGACGGGGCCGAACACAGGATCACGATGCACGCCCATAATGCACTCGATGCCTCCATTGCGCATGGGTGCAACCAGTACACCGTCAATTTTCGCCCGCGGCATTTTAGATTGCACAGACGACAATATATTATCGTAGGCCTGTGAGACTGCCTGTTCGCCGTTGATGCCAAGCTTGACGCCGCCTACATCACTTTTGTGCAGAATGTCGGCTGATACAATTTTCATTACGGCTGGACTATTCCACTGGCGGGCAATGGCTTGCGCTTCAGACGCTGAGTTTGCAACGGCAAACGGGATGACCGGGATCCCTGCGTTTTTCAGCACTGCCAGTGAGTCTGCTTCGTTCAACGCCCCGACGCCTTCGGGTATGCTCACAGAAGGCTGTCCACCAGTCACTGCCGGAATCATAGGCGGCTGGTGGTGCATGATTCTGGAAAGGGTACGGATTGCTACGCTGGGATCGGCAAACACCATTGCGCCGTTTTTCTGCAGTGTTTTTTTTCGTTCAGGGGGTAGCAGGGCGCTGATTGTCAGTGGTATGTGTGGGTGCTCGGTATGCAGTACCTCGACCAGCTCCTGCAAATACGGCCACAGTGTTTCCGACGATCCGGCTGCCGCCAGAAAAATGGCAAGGGCGCCATAGTTGCCGGTGCCAAGCAGATCGCGGCTGGTATCTAGAAGGATCGACAGGTCGGTCAGGGCATGGCCCGTTACATCAACAGGATTATTCGCACCCGCAAACGGAATGCGGGCCAGTAGCCTGGCTTTCACTGCTTCAGGCGGCGCAGGCAAGCTCAGTCTATATTCATCGGCTTCATCGGCCATCAACGCGCCGACACCGCCAGATATGGAAATAATGGCCAGGTTATGATTGGCCGGGCGGACAGGCCATTTGCTTAGCGCCTGACCGACATTGAAAAACTCGTCAATCGTGTAGGCCCGGATCACGCCGTATTGTTTGAACAGCGCGTCATAAACGGCATCGTCACCGGCCAGGGCTGCGGTATGCGAGGCTGCTGCCCGCGCTCCCGAATCTGTCCTGCCGATTTTTGTCACCACCACGGGTTTGCCGGCATGATGCGCTGCCGATAGGGCACGCTTTAGCTTGTCGCCATCTTTACAGCCTTCGATATAGGCCATGATAACGGTGGTATCGGGGTCGTCGACCAGCCATTGGATGCAGTCGGCGACATCGAGATCACTTTCGTTTCCGGTGCTGATCCAGAACGACAGGCCCAGATGGCGTTCACGCGCCAGGCAATAGGCATACGCACCGAAAGCGCCGCTTTGCGTGACCATGCCCACGTCGCCCGCAGGCAGGCGGCCGTTGAACGGAGCTGGGGAGAACGTTGCATAGGTGCTTTTACGGACATTAATAAAGCCAAGACAATTGGGTCCCAGCAACCGTATGTGCCTGTCTCGTGCAAAGGCCTGGAGCTGTTGCTGCAATTGAACCCCGGCATCGCCCACCTCGGCGAATCCGGATGTAAAGATCACTGCGTTGCTGATCTGCCCGGGCCGGGATTTTTCAAGCGCAGCAAGGACATGGCTGGCGGGAACGGCAATAATGACCAGGTCAATCGCGTCTTCGATATCGCCCAGGCTGGCGTGGCAGGGTAGGCCGTAAACCGTATGCTGCCTGGGGTTGACCGGATAAATTTTTCCGGTATATCCGGCTTCAAGTAGAAGTGCAATGGGCACGGCCCCCGATTTACCGGCGGTATTGGATGCGCCCAGAATTGCAATGGTCTTGGGCGAAAATAGAGTGTTCAGTGTTTGGCACGTATTCATATTAAGTATATCGATTAGGGGTTTCACAGCGCCATGTCAATGACATTGCGGCCGGTACTCTTGCGTTCCAGCATTTGTTTTGTGATTTGTGGCAGGCTGTCCAGTGATATCACCTGGCAGATATCATCCAGATGATCGGGCCGATAAACCGTAGCCAGCTTGTCCCAGATTTTCCTGCGTAGCGCCATCGGGCTTCCCGCATTGATGCCCAGCAGCTTGACTCCCCGCAGAATGAAAGGAAATACGCTGATATCCAGGCGGGCGCCACCCGCATTGCCGAAGGCGGTGATAATGCCTTCCGGTTTTGTCGTTCGAAGCAGCCAGGCCAGAACCGGGCCGCCCACCGAGTCAATGGCACCAGCCCATTGGCCGGAGGCAAGCGGCCCTTTCGGTTCAAGATCGGGAACCTGCATTACTCTGGCAGCGCCAAGCTTTTTGAGGTAGTCATGTGCAGCGTGCTTGCCGGTGATGGCGACCGCCTGGTAGCCGCAATGATTCAATATGTCAATTGCAATGCTGGCGACGCCGCCTGTCGCACCGGTGACAGCCACTTCCCCTTGCTCGGGGCTGAGTCCGCACAGTTCCATCCAGTGCAGTGCCAGCGCGGCGGTATATCCGGCAGCACCAAGGGTTGCGGCCTCGCGCAGACTGAGTCCCGCAGGCAAGGGCAAGGCCCAGTCTGATGACACGCGCGCATATTGAGCATGCCCGCCATCGTGCTCGACACCCAGGCCGAAGCCGTGGACAACCACGGGATCTCCTTCTTTCAGTTGCCGGTTCGCAGACGAGACAATGTGCCCGCTCAAATCAATTCCGCTAATGAGCGGATAATCCCGGATAATTTTTCCCTGACCGTTTGCTGCGAGCGCGTCTTTATAGTTCACCCCGGCAAAAGCCACTTTTATGAGGGTGTCGCCCGGCGACAGCTCGTCAATGTGCAATTGCCGGATATGGCTTTCTGGCGGTTTGCCAGCGCCTGGAATTTCCACGCGAAAAGCTGAAAATGTAGTCATGCTGATTTCCTTATCGAGTGATGGACTACCGTAAAATACGCTTTGCCAGAAAGGCCCTGTGCAGCTCGTTGGCACCATCGTAAATGCGAAACGGACGCGCCTCGCGCCAGATGCACGAGACAACAGTGTCATCCGATACGCCAAGGGCTCCCATCATTTGCACGCATCTGTCGGCAACGCGATCGACGGCCTCTGATACGAATATCTTTGTCATTGCAGATTCATTTTTTACCGATACTGCCCGATCCATTAGCGTGGCGCACTCCCGGACCATCAGTCGGCTTGCATACAAGTCAATGTGAGAGTCGGCAATCATGGCCTGGATTTGCTGCAGGTCCGATAAACGGCTACCGAAGGCATCTCTTGTCTGCACATAGTCTTGCGCGATTTCCAGGGCGCGCCTGGCTCGGCCGATGAATCGCATGCAATGCGAAAGACGAGCCGGCTCCAGGCGAAGTTGAATGTGCTTCATCCCCATGCCAATCTGGCCCAGCACGGCTTCATCAGGGACATGGCAGTTTTCAAGCAGGATTTCTGCATGCCCGCCGATCTGGTATCCGGTGACGGTCGTGATATCCCGGGTGACACGATAGCCCGGTGTGTTGGTGGAAACGATAAACAGCGTCACGCCTTCATCGGTCCTGGCAGGCAAAATGGCGAAATCGGCCGCGACGCCGCCGCTGATAAATTTCTTATGGCCATTGATGCGCCAGCCGTTTTTATCTCGCGTTGCCTGGGTCTGCAACATATTCGGGTCAGAACCGGCGCCGGGCGCCGGCTCGGTCATAGCAAAACACGCACGCTTTTCACCGCGGGTCAGCGGTCCCAGATAGGCCTGCTTTTGTTCTTCGGTGCCAAGATGCAGCAGGGTAAGCATATTCGGCTGGTCCGGAGGTGCGCAATTGAGCGCAAGCGGGCCGAGCATGCCGCGGCCTGCCTCTTCAAAAATGACGGCGCATTCACTCCAGTTCAGCCCGAGCCCGCCCCATTCGCGGGGTAATTGCGGGCCATAGATGCCTGCTGTCCTGGCTTGTGCACGCAGTTGCCCGCAAGCGACATCCAGTGCGGCAACGTCTTTTTCCAGCGCCGGCTGCTCAAGGGGGATAGCCACCGTGTCGATAAAATGCCTGACTTTATCCCTGAGGGTTTCTATTTTTTCATCCAACATAAGTCAACATGTCCTGGTTTAATTTTCTAGATGCAGGTCGGCATCACGAACAATGGCTTGCCATTTTTCGGATTCGTCGTGGATGTGCTGCGTAAATTGTTCTGGTGTTCCGCCGACGGTGTGGATACCCTGTTCAAGCAGAAAGCCTTGTACCGCTTTATCTTTCAGCACGTCATTAAGCTCTGTATTCAACTTGCGTATCATCGCGTGCGGCGTGCCGGCCGGTGCAAGCACACCCCACCATGAAGCGCCCACTGCCGGGATCTCCAGTTCGGTGAGCGTTGGTACGTTCGGCAGGGCAGGACTGCGCTTATCGGCGGCAATGGCCAACGGCACCAGACGCCCGGCTTTGACCTGCCCGTAAGCGGGAGCCAGGTTGTCAAAACTCAACGGGACTTGATTGCCGGAGATGGCCACCACCGCCTCGGCGCTGCCTTTGTATGGAACATGCTGTAAGTGCAGTCCCGTTTTTTGGTTGAAAAGTTCAGCTGCCATATGAGGAATGCTGCCAACGCCCGCGGTGGCATAGGACAACGCTTGGCCTTGTCGACTTTGGGCTAAAATGTCCTGAACCTTTTTAACGCTGCTGTTGGGGCTGGTAAAAATGTAAACGGGCACATCGGTTGCCAGCACGACCGGCATCAGATCTGTTTTTACGTTATAGGGTAGCGTTTTATAAAATGCGGGATTGGTGGCCAGATTGGCGGTGCCCATCAGCAGGGTATAGCCATCGGGCTTGGCACGCACCACATAGCTGGTGCCGATCTGTGTCGCACCGCCTGCCTTGTTCTCTACCACAACCGGCTGCTTGAGCCGCTGAGCAAGTGTTTTGGCAATAATACGTGCCGCCGTATCCGTACCACCGCCGGCGGCGTAAGGAACGACAAGTGTGATAGGCCTGTTCGGGTACTCATCTGCCAGGGTCGGTATGGGAAGCCCGGCTGCTGCTGCCAGGGCGATGAGGGCGATTATATTTTTCATATCATTGCTCCGGCAGTCTGTTAATTGACACTGACATTGGTCTGTTTAATCATATCGGCCCACCAGCGTGTTTCATCGCTGATCTGCTTGGCAAAGGCTTGCGGTGTATTTCCTTCGGGCTCTGCACCCAGTTCGGTCAGGCGCTTGCGAATGTCGGGACGTTTTAACACTTGTACTGCTGCATCATGCAGTTGCCGGACAATGGGTTCAGGGGTTCCTTTGGGCACCATCAAGCCCTTCCAGGCCATGATGACATAGCCATCGAGGACCTGTTCTTCAAATGTCGGAACGTCGGGCAGGGCTTCGGCTCTATTTGAGCTGGGCACACCCAGCGCGCGAAGTTTTCCACTCACGACATGCGGCAACAGGGGTGGCATGTTGTCAATCATCACGTTGATGTGGTTGGCCAGCAAATCGCTGATGGCCGGACCCGACCCTTTGTAGGGCACATGCTGCATTTTCAGGCCCGCCATTTTATTCAGAAGTTCGCCAGCCAGATGTGCAGGACTTCCAGTGCCGGGAGAGCCAAAGGAGATGGTCTGCGGATGGCTCTTTGCATAGCTAATGAACTCCTTGAGATTCTTGGCGGGGATCTCAGGATTGACGACCATCACGTTATGTTCGCGGGTCAGCGCAGTCACCGGCAGCAGATCCTTGCTGGGGCTGTAGTTCATGTTTTTGTACAGGCTGGGATTGATGACCGTCGGGCCTGCCGCTGCCAGAAGGATGGTATATCCATCCGGTTTTGCCGTGGCGACAAAGTGGCCTCCTATATTGCCGCCTGCTCCGGGTTTGTTCTCGACCACGATTACCTGGCCCAGAATAGGGCGCATGGCCTCGGCAAGCAATCGCCCCAGGATATCGGTTGATCCGCCCGGAGCAAATGGAATAATCAGCCTGATCGGCTGGTCGGGATAGGCCGCGCCGGCCAGGCCAGGCGCAATGCCGAGTATGGCAGTTGCAATAATCGTGATTATGGATTTTTTCAACATGATGGTCTCCTTTGTTATTGGGCCTTCTGACAAGGCCTTGTTGTATTGCGAATGAAATGTAATGGGGGCTCAACGACCAGGCTCGAAGCCGGCGTTTTTTAACGTCAGGCGCGCAATGTTGAGCTGGTGGATCTGGCTGGTGCCTTCATACAGGCGGAACAGGCGTACATCGCGATAGAAGCGTTCAATGCCAAAGTCTGCGATATAGCCATAGCCGCCAAACATCTGTACGCAACGGTCCGCGACCCGCCCACACATCTCCGAGCAAAAGTATTTGCAAATGGATGCGTTCATCGTGACGTCCTTGCCTTCATCGCGCTCTCTTGCCGTTTGCAGCACGAGCGCTTTGGCTGTTTCAATGTCCGTTTTGCAATCGGCGATCATCGCCTGGATCAATTGAAAATTCATCAGCGGTTGCCCAAATTGAGAGCGATGGCCGACAAAATTCATGGCCTCGTCCAGCATGCGGATAGCCGGGCCAATACATAGCGCAGCCAGGTGAATACGCTGCTTGTTCAGGACCTTCATGGCAGTCTTGAAACCCATGCCTTCTGTACCGCCAATCAGGTTGGATGCGGGCACGCGGCAGTTGTCAAAATGCACTTCGGACACGGGTGAGCCGGCTTGTCCCATTTTGTCGTAGGGTTGACCGGTAGTCAGGCCTGGCGCGGTGCGTTCTACCAGAAATGCCGAAATGCCGCTGGCCTTGGGATTGTCCGGATCGGTGCGGGCCATGACGGTGAAAAGATCGGCTATCGGCGCGTTGGTAATAAAGCATTTTGTGCCGTTCAATACATAATGATCGCTTTCGCGGCGTGCCGTGGTCTGTAATGCTGTGGCATCTGAACCGGCTTCGGGTTCTGTCAGGGCAAATGAACTGGTCATCCGTCCGCTGGCCAGTTCAGGCAGATAACGCTGCTTTTGTTCGGGTGTGCCATCGGCCACCAGCCCTTCGGACCCGATACCGGTGTTTGTTCCCACACGTGCCCGAAATGCGACCGAGCATTGCGACAATTGCATGGCGGCAAGAACCAGTTCTTCCGTCGTCATGCCCAAGCCGCCGTATTGCTCCGGAATCGAGTAGCCGAACATATTCTGTTGCGCCATCTCCCTGACGATTTCGTCAGGGACCTCGTCCGATTGTGCAACGTGCTTCTCTTGTGGTATCAGGCGTTCCTTTACAAAACGACGCAGTGACTCTAAAAATAGGGTGAACGATTCCGGATCCCGCAGCATACTGATTCTCCTTCTCTGCTTTTGTTGGTGGGGTGATGGCGTTAGTGCGATTGTTGGAAAAGCATAGCAATTTATATTTAATGCCGATATTATTGTTTTGATATATTGAATTTCAGATTAATATACTTCAATTGTTAACCGTCATTTTTACTGGCAATCTGCATGAAAGGCACAGATACACACAGCGATCCTCGGTTCGCGACAACGGTGGCACATGGCATGGCGGTCTTGCAGTGTTTCCGGATGGCAGACCCTGCGCTGAGCAACAAAGAGCTGGCTGAGCGCACCGGCCTGTCCAAAGCCACGATTTCGCGGCTGACCTATACGCTGGCGCTCAAGGGGCTCTTGCTGTACGACGTGCAGTTGCGACGGTACCGACTGGGGGCCGGTATTCTGTCGCTGGCGCATCCCATGCTCAGCGGGATCCGCTTGCGCCAAATGGCAAGGCCCTTCATGCGGGCGCTGGCCGACCGTTGTGAAGGGTCGGTGTCGCTTGGCCTGTATGACAAGCTGCATATGGTGTATATCGAAACCAGTCGAGGTCACGAGGCTGTGGGCTTTCGGCCGGATATCGGCGCTCGCCTGCCATTGCTGGCCTCGGCAATGGGGCGTGCCTGGCTGGCCAATGCGCCTTCGGCACTACGTGAAAGCGTGCTGGCACAGATTCGTAGCGAAGACGGCTGGCAGTGGCACACGCATGGCGCTGCCTGGGAGCGGGGTTTACATGACTGGAACACAAAAGGCTATTGCCTTTCACTTGGCGACTGGCAGGCAGATGTGCACGCGGTTGCGGTTGCCATGCGCGATCCGGTAGGCGGCGACTACCTGGTCTTCAATTGCGGGGTGCCGGTATCAAGGCTGAAAAGCAGAACCATTGAGGCGGTCGCTGCCGGACCGTTGCTTGCCATGGTTGATGAAATAAATAAATGCCGGCTTCTGGAGGCACAGAATGACTGAGTCTGAAAGCAAAACCACGGACCTGCAATTTGCCTCGACATTGGCTCAGGCAATTGATGTGCTTGCCTGCTTCAGATCGGGAGAGGCGACGCTGGGAAACAAACAGATTTCGCTGCGTACCGGCCTGTCTCCGAGCACGGTTGCCAGGCTGACCCATACGCTTGTGCAACTGGGGTATTTACGGCGTGCGCCGCAGGGCAGGCGCTATCGGCTTGGAGCGGCGCTGCTGACATTAAGCTATCCACTACTTGCGAGCCTGCAGCTAAGGCAGATTGCCCGTCCTCTGATGTTGCGGTTGGCGTTGGAGGTCAACGGAGCTGTCTCACTGGTTATCCGGGATCGTTGTAATATGGTTTATGTGGAAACTGCGCGCGCCAACGAAGCCCTGCAGGCGCATCCTGACATTGGAGCCGCGTTGCCCATGATGTCGACCGCTGCCGGCAAGGCTTGGCTCTGTCGCGCTTCAGCAGACGAGCGCAACGCCGCCCTAAATCGCATTCGCGTGGAGCAGCCAGACTACTATAAGGCGCATCAGCCCAGTCTGGCCGAGAGTTATCGAGAATTCGAGCGCTTTGGTTATTGCTCGAACAACCAGCATTGGGTACCGCATTCGTTTGGCTTTGCGGTTCCCTTTGCGAAGCCGATAGATGGCAATATTTTCGTTCTCAATTGCGGGGTTCCTATTACTGAAGGGAGCTTTGCCGCGCGTGACAAGGAGATTCCCAAACGGTTGCTGGTATTGGTGAACAGCGTACAGAACATGCTTGGATTGTGAGTTTTCTTATATGGGACGGCATTTATTCTTTGAGATCGCTTTTTATATGATCAATATAGAAATCGATATCAACTTCAGAATATTCTAAGATTTGACCAATTTCGCGTTCAACAGATTCGACATAGCCGTGTTTTCTTCCTTACCGGACAAGCTCTACCAATCTAACGGCTTTTTCTTTCGCACCTGGAGTCCATACGATTAGTCCGTTATCAGCCTCTATTTGAAATGATTCAAACTTACCGTTTTCAATGTATTTTTTTATGTCGTGTAAGTACTCGTCCGGATAGTCAGAATAAAAGAACGCCACTTCCTTCTGTCCCGCCAGCATTAATTCTGCTTCTTTGAATTCATGAGGCCCTAAACGGCCATTGTGATCGTTATCAAAAGTCATTATAAAATCCTAGTCGCACCAAGCAACATGGTCACCAGCCATACGTTCTAGTTCACATGTACTTTGAGCTCTTCTAAATTGCATTGATGCAAATCAAGAAATGGATGTATCTAGCGTACGACCGGATTTTTTGGCAGCACATGGGATTCGTTGCGTGAATCACCCAATAAAGCTTCCGAAACTTCACGGTTCGAAATTCGGTTATGACTAAGATTGTGATTGATTAAAAAACGCCGCCCCACCCAGAATAAGGTGAGGCGACGATTTCAAGCATGTTCAGGTAAATGGTATTGTTTACGTCCTGACGGCTTTTTCCTTGCCGGTCAGATAGCCAACCGCTGCACTGAAGCGATCGTGATATTTTTCATCGATCAACGGGGCGACCTTGTCCTTGACTACGTCATGCAGGCCGGGTTTGCCGCCTTTGCCTTTTTCCCAGTCACCGGGGTGCTGGAAGTTGCTCATGATGTAGGTCCAGCCGTTGAGCT
>Ga0308157_10007097_pt1 | contig 13141 bp, 9 predicted proteins | sample PhyBR1_FD_201035 | JGI IMG/M metagenome (GOLD analysis project Ga0308157, IMG submission 201035) | Phyllosphere microbial communities from UC Gill Tract Community Farm, Albany, California, United States - DLSLB.R1 | ecosystem: Host-associated > Plants > Phyllosphere > Unclassified | place: USA...
CCCACCTTTAAACGTATAAGACCAAATTAAACCCAGAGAAATTAAAACAGTTACCCAAAACGGTACGTTATAGCTATCGAAAATAAAGCGTTGCAATACAATTACTACCAAGTATAATCTTGTTGCCGAACCTAAAGTTCTGCTTATTAAGAAGATAAAGGCGGCTGTTTTATAGCTGTAGTAGCCTAAACGTTGTTCTATGTAACTGTAGATAGATGTTAAATTCATCCTGTAATACAGTGGTAAAAGTACAGTTGCGATGATGATAAAACCGACCGCATTTCCTAAAACGAACTGGAAATACTGAAACTGATTGCCGCCAGGTGCGCCAACTTCTCCAGGTACGGAAATGAAAGTTACGCCAGATAGTGCGGTGCCAATCATACCAAAAGCTACCAAATACCACTTAGAATTCTTATTTGCTAAGAAAAATGTAGAATTATCTGATGAATTTTTAGAGGTCGCAAAGGCTATCGTAATTAAGACACCAAAGTATCCTATTAAGAAACATAATAGTAGTGTAGAACTCATATATAATTTGATTAGTTGCTAAAAGTAGCAAAAACTTGCTAAAACTTGCAACATGGTTTTTAAAAAGAATTAAAAGGTAGTAAAATAAACAGATATAATTTATCTATTGATGCACAGATATAAAAAATAAAAATTCGGTTATCGCAATAAACCTATGCATCAGCTAAATAATTACAACAAGAGAATAAAAAATCTGTGCATCTGTGGCAAATATCTAATAAATTTGCAACATGAATTTTTCTTCCAAGTTGCTAGAAGATGCTGTAAATGAGTTTGGCAAGTTGCCGGGCATAGGCCAAAAAACAGCATTACGTTTAGTATTATACCTTTTAAATAAAGAACAGAGTGAAGTAGCACAGTTTGGAAATACTTTGATAAAGTTGAAAAATGAGATCAAAAATTGTGTGGTTTGCCATAATATTTCCGATTTTAACACTTGTAATATTTGCACGGCGATTAAAAGAGAAAAAGAAATTATTTGTGTAGTGGAGGATACTCGAGACGTGATGGCCATAGAAAACACACATCAATATTTTGGCGTTTATCATGTTTTGGGTGGCTTAATTTCTCCTATGGATGGGATTGGTCCATCTGATTTGAATATAGAAACATTGGTAGATCGCGTAAGAGATGGTGCCGTTAAAGAAATTATTTTGGCGTTAAGTGCTAATATGGAAGGCGATACCACGCTATTTTATCTACATAAAAAGTTGAAAGACTTTAACATTCCAATTACTACAATTGCCAGAGGTATTGCCTTTGGTGGTGAGTTGGAATATGCGGATGAAGTTACACTAGGTAGATCTATTATTACCAGAGTACCTTACGAAAACACTTTAATGAAGTAAGCTATGAGTTTTAAAGATAAAATTGTTGTCATTACTGGTGCATCGTCTGGTATTGGTAGGGCATTGGCCGAAGAAATGGCAAAAAGAGGCGCAAACGTAGTACTAGGTGCTCGTCAGTATGTTACTTTATGTGAAATTACAGCAGAACTACAACAAAAATATGGCATCAGAGCTTTGGCTATCCAAGCCGATGTAAGTAAGGAGGCCGATTGTGAAACTTTAGTGCAACAAGCTGTGTTAACTTTTGGTAAAGTAGATATATTAATAAACAATGCTGGGCTATCTATGCGTGCTTTATTTAAGGATGTAGACTTAGCGGTACTTAAAAACTTGATGGATGTAAATTTCTGGGGAACGGTTTATTGTACTAAATACGCACTGCCAGAAATTTTAAAAACTACGGGAAGTATCGTTTCTGTATCATCTATTGCAGGTTATAGAGGGTTGCCAGGTCGTACAGGTTATTCTGCTTCAAAATTTGCGATGAACGGATTTATGGAATGTCTGCGGACCGAATTGCTAAAAACTGGCGTTCATGTGATGGTTGCCTGCCCAGGGTTTACCACTTCTAACATCCGCGTTGCGGCACTATCACAAGACGGCAAAGCACATGGCGAAACGAGTATGGAAGAGGGTAAAATGATGAGTGCCGAGGAAGTGGCTCAAAGAATTTGCGATGGTATTGCTCAGAAAAAACGTACGTTAATTATGACAGGGCAGGGTAAGCTTGCAGTGTGGGTTAATAAGTTATTCCCAAAATTTGCGGATAAAAAGGTTTTTGAACTCTTTACGAAGGAAAAAAATCCACTGATAAAATAAATGATAGGTTTAGTGAGGTATAGAATAGTTTCTGCGTGTTGGATAGTAGGTTTGTGCCTCTCTTTTATTAGCCAAAATTTATTTGCACAAAATAAAGAGTTAAAAGACAATAAAGATTATATCGATCTCGTAAAATACTACAGATATCTAAATCCTGATTCGGCTATTTTTTATGTAAAGGCTGGGTTGAAAAAAGCTGACGAAGAAAACGATTTGCTTGGTAAGGCGGCATTGCTAAACCAATATGGGATGATAGAAGATAATGCAAGCCGATATAAGGAATCAAAAGAGAAGTACTTATCGGCAGAAATTATTTATCGGAACGAAAAAAACGACATTGGGTTAGCTGCGACGTTGATTAGGCTTGGTGTGGTAGAAAAACGCAAAGGAAATTACGATAAGGCGATGTCGTATTTCGTGGACGCACTTAGAATCAGCGAAAAAAATAAGCATCAACTAGGCATGTTAGAAGGACGTGTTGTTTTTTCTGAAGCTTATTATAGTTTAGGCGATTATGAAAATGCATTAAAAAACCTTCAAATTGCTGAAGCCATAGATCGTAAAATTCCAGTATCCAATTTTTCGCTAAATATGTATGTGAGCTATGGTTATGTATATAGTGCCTTAGGGATGTATGATAAAGCTATCTATTATACTAAATTGGGGTTGAGTAAAAGTAACCGGGTAGAATTTAATGGGCTAAAGATTAGTCTACTTAAAGTGTTAGGCATTGCCTACACAAAAAAGGGAGATAGTAAAAATGCTGCCATTGTGTTTAACGAAGCGCTTACACTTACAAGAAAAGTTAAAAATGTTTTAAGAGAGCAGTCTACGTTAATAGAAATTTCAGAATTATACGAAAAAAAACAACCAGATACTGCATTGGCCTATTTAAAGCAAGCCTTAACTATTGTCGGTCATCATAAAATGTACAGACAGCAGATTACGGTGCTTAATAAAATGAGCGAGCTCTACAAAAAGAAAGGCGATTTAGCTAGAGCTTTAGCTTTAAGAGAGCAAAGTAATGATTTGGCTGAGCAAATTTTTTATAAAGATATGATGAAACAAGTCGCAAATTTAGAAGCGGCTTATAACCTAGAAAAATCTAAAGTAGAATTAAGCGAACTCACTACAAAAAGTAAAGAGCAGCAGTCTGCCAAGAATGTGATATTAGCAATTGCTTTTGGGGTATTTGTGGTGCTCGTTATTACCACTGTTTATTACTGGCGTTCTAGAAGGCTTAATAAATTACTAACCAAGGCAAACGGTAAGTTAGAAGAAAGTAATGGCGTAAAGGATAAACTTTTGTCCATTATCGCTCATGATATTAGATCGCCTTTGGTTTCTACGGTAGGAATTATGCGGCTAATTAACGACAAGGAACTAGATGAAGATATGCAGCACGAAATGGTTAATAAATTAATGCTGCACTGCAATAATAGTTTAGAGATTTTAGATAAGCTTTTGAAATGGGGACAGATGCAAATTAAAGGAGTACGGCTAAATACTTCCAAATTTAACCCGTTGCCAAATATTCATAATAACTTGATGCTCTTAAAGGAAGTTGCCGATCAAAAGAAGATTAAGATTAATATTGACGTTCCGAACAATATTTTACTTGATGCAGATTCCGATCATTTCGATTTTATAGTGAGAAATCTTACTGCAAATGCCATTAAGTTTACCAACACCAACGGAGAGGTAGATTTAAAAGCATCCGTTTTAGATAATAATAAAATAAAATTTGAAGTAAAAGATAATGGCGTTGGCATTAGTAAAGCCAGAATTGATAAGATTTTTGAGCTTTCTGCTACTGGGACTAAAGGCACAAAACTGGAAGAAGGCACAAGTTTAGGTTTAATTATTTGTAGAGAATTTGTGCTAGCTAACCAGGGAGAGCTAGAAGTAGAAAGTTTTGAAGGAAAAGGCACCATTTTTTCTTTTACAATGAAAGGTTTTTTGAAAAAGATTGCATAAAAATTAAAATGGAGTTGCATTTAAAGAAAAACTATTACATATTTGCTTACAGAATGAATCAGGTAAACGTAAATACAATTTGGTGGTGGCATAACGCAATAGCGTGATGTAACCTTTTGTACGTTTATTTTTATAATAGAATATTTAGAAGGTTGCTGATGAGGCAACCTTTTTTGTTATACAGCTATGAACCCGATACAGATTTATCGAGAGAGCTCTCATCAACCATTAAGAATAGTAAGTAAATAGATGAAAACAATACTTAACCACTTATTTGAAAATAAAACCTTTAGCAGAGCAGAGGCACAAAAAATATTGACTTCTATTGCTTTGGGAGAGTTTAATCATTCTCAAATAGCAGCTTTTATTACGGCATATGGCATGCGTAATATTACTGTAGAAGAATTACAGGGTTTTCGCGATGCGATGTTAGACCTTTGCCTAAAAGTAGATTTTTCAGATTTCGAGCTTATTGACCTTTGTGGTACTGGCGGTGACGGGAAAGATACCTTTAATATTTCTACGTTGGCTTCGTTTGTAGTGGCTGGTGCCGGATATAAAGTAGCCAAGCATGGTAACTATGGCGTATCGTCTGGCTGCGGCTCTAGTAACGTGATGGAGTATTTGGGTTATTCGTTCACCAATGATGAAAATGAATTGAAGCGCAGTTTAGACCGAGCTGGAATTTGTTTCATCCACGCCCCATTGTTCAACCCCGCAATGAAAACAGTGGCGCCAATTAGAAAGGAGTTGGGGGTGAAAACGTTTTTCAATATGTTGGGCCCAATGTGTAATCCAGCAAAGCCGAAGAACCAAATGGTTGGCGTTTTTAGTTTAGAATTGGCCCGCATCTATGCTTATTTATACCAGCAGACAGATAAAAATTATAGCATTGTTCACGCAGTGGATGGCTTTGATGAGGTGTCTTTAACTTGTGATTTTAAAACCTTCAGTAAAAAAGGAGAGGCCTTGTTAAAAGTTTCCGATTTGGGATTCGAAGAACTACAAGAAAATCAAATACAAGGTGGTGACACTATTGAATCATCTGCGAAAATATTTACAGACGTTTTAAATAACAATGCGACTGATGCTCAGGTAAATGTAGTGCTCTGCAATGCAGCTTTGGCCATTCAAACCATTAAACCTGAAGCTAGTTTTGCAGATTGCTATTACGAAGCGGAAAATTCGTTGTTGAGCAAAAAGGCATTGGAAAGTTTTAAGCTTTTGATTAATTAATTCGTCATTGCGAGGTACGATCGCGTAGCAGCTACGAAGTAAACCAATCCTAAAGCGATTAACGAGTATCTCGAAATGACGACAAGTATAAAAGAAAATGAAGCTAAAAATCAAAGTTTGTGGAATGAAACATGCAGCTAATATTGCTGCCGTAGCAGAGTTGCATCCCAACTATATGGGTTTCATTTTTTACGAAAAGTCGCTTAGATACATTAGCGAGGTCTCGGCAGAGCTGATTAAATATGTGCCTAACGAAATTAAAACTGTGGGGGTTTTTGTTGATGAAACGGCAGAAAACGTAAAAGAGAAAGTGCTAAAACACCATTTAAAAGCAGTACAGTTACACGGAAAAGAAAGTGTGGAATTTTGCAAGGATGTTAAACAAACAGGTGTAGAAGTGATCAAAGCTTTTGGCTTATCGGGAGATTTTGATTTCAGTATTTTGGAAGCTTACGAAACTGCAGTAGACTATTTTTTGTTTGACACACAAACACCTGCACATGGTGGCTCGGGCAAAGTGTTCGATTGGACATTGTTAGACAGCTACAAATTAGCTAAACCTTACTTTTTAAGTGGTGGAATAGATTTGCAGCACGCTGAACGAATTAGGGAAATAAAGGACGAGAGGCTTTATGCCGTGGATATCAATAGTAAATTTGAATTGGAGCCAGGCTTGAAAGATGTAGAGAAATTGAAAGAGTTTTTTAAAGAATTGAATTAAATAATTTCGTCATATCGACGAGGAACGAGGAGATATCTAATAAATAGCTAGATTTCTCGTCGCTACGCTCGCTCGAAATGACGTTAAGCATAATAAACATGAATTATTTTGTAGACGAAAGAGGTTATTATGGTGATTTCGGAGGTGCTTACATTCCAGAGATGCTGTATCCAAACGTAGAAGAATTACGTCAAAAATATCAGTCGGTAATAGACGATGAGAAATTTCAGCAAGAGTTTAAAGCCTTGCTCAAAGATTACGTAGGTCGGCCATCGCCACTTTATTTGGCTAAAAGATTATCAGAGAAATATGGCGCTAATATTTTTCTAAAAAGGGAAGATTTAAACCACACCGGAGCACACAAAATAAATAACACCATTGGACAAATTTTACTTGCGGAAAAACTAGGTAAAAAGCGTATTATCGCCGAAACTGGTGCTGGCCAGCATGGTGTAGCGACAGCAACTGTTTGTGCCTTGCGTGGTTTAGAATGTGTGGTTTACATGGGCGAAGTAGATATTCAGCGACAGGCACCAAATGTAGCTCGAATGAAAATGTTGGGCGCAAAAGTAGTTTCGGCAGTTTCTGGTAGCAAGACTTTAAAAGATGCCACCAACGAAGCAATGAGAGATTGGATCGCTAATCCGGTTGACACGCATTATATCATTGGCTCGGTAGTTGGTCCACATCCATATCCAGATATGGTGGCTCAATTTCAATCCATCATTTCATTTGAAACTAAAAAGCAGTTGAAGGAACAAACCGGAAGCGAACTGGCGGATTATGTGTTGGCTTGTGTCGGTGGCGGTAGTAACGCCATGGGTATGTTCTATCACTTTATTGATGATGAAAGTGTAAAATTAGTTGCTGTGGAAGCTGCGGGTAAGGGCGTTACTAGTGGCTTTTCTGCCGCAACAACTACCTTGGGTAAAGAAGGAGTTTTGCATGGCAGTCGCAGTATTTTAATGCAAACTGATGATGGCCAAGTGGTAGAACCACATTCTGTTTCGGCAGGTTTAGATTATCCTGGTATTGGTCCGCAACATGCACATTTATTTAAAACTGGTAGAGGCTTATATGCTTCTATCACAGATGATGAAGCTTTACAAGCGGGCTTATTATTAACGCAGTACGAAGGCATCATTCCAGCAATTGAAAGTGCACATGCTTTGGCTTATTTGGAAAAAATGGAATTCAAGGGCGGAGAAAACGTCGTGGTTTGTCTTTCTGGCAGAGGCGATAAGGATATGGACACTTATATGAAATATTTTAATTTATAAAGCAATCGTCATTGCGAGGCACGAAGCAATCTTACAAAAAGAGAAGGATTGCATTAGATTGCTTCTTGCCTCGCAATGACGCTGAACACACGCCATGAACAGACTTCAACAATTATTTAAAACACAACAGAAAGATTTACTTTCTATTTATTATACAGCAGGTTATCCAAAACTAGACGATACTTTGAAAATAGCAGAGATGCTAGAGCAGAATGGCGCAAAGTTCTTAGAAATTGGATTTCCTTATTCAGATCCTGTAGCCGACGGACCAATTATACAGGCTAGCAGCAAGCAGGCATTAGATAGCGGCATGACTCTGCATTTATTGTTCGAGCAGTTGCAAGATCTTCGCAAAAAAGTGAGTATTCCAATTTTATTGATGGGCTACGTAAATGTGGTTTTGCAATACGGGGTAGAAGAATTTTGTAAAAAATGCCAAGAAGTAGGGGTAGATGGTTGTATCATTCCAGATTTGCCGATGTACGAGTATGAAGAAATGTATCGTCCTACGTTTGAAAAATACGGCTTGAGCAATATCTTTCTGGTTACGCCACAAACTTCTGAAGAACGCATTCGCAAAATTGATGGCTTAAGTAACGCCTTCATTTATTTGGTTTCCTCTTCTGCTACCACCGGAAGTAATTTAACGGTTTCAGAAAGTTCAAACACTTATTTCAAACGCATTGCGGATATGAAATTAAAAAATCCAGTGATGATTGGCTTTGGTATTTCTAACCAAGAGACTTTTAAAGCGGCGAGTGAGCATGCAAGCGGTGCAATTATTGGAAGCGCCTTTGTAAAAGCTATTGATGAAAACAATCTAGAAGAGAGTGTAAAGGGTTTTATGGGGCAGTTTAGAAGTTAGATGCATGTCAAGCAGTCGTTCTCCTGAATTTATTTTAGGATGTGTGATACAATAAAGAGGCTGTAATAAAGTTTAAATTAAGATTTGCTAGCTGTGATTTCCGATCTCGATTGGTTATCTGTCGATTTATAATCCATAAACGGAATTACAAATCTTAACAAATGTTTTAAAGAAGTTTGCCGCCTTTTTGCCAATCCTCACTCTTAATTTCAAACCAATAATGAGGAACGTTTTTATCATCAAAAGTGTCAACCAATGTCATTCCGCATTTTTGTAACACATTTTTAGAACCATCATTTTCTACATCACAAATACCGTAGACTTCGCTTATGTTTAGTACTTCAAAAGCATATTTTAAACAAGCTTTGGCAGTTTCGGTAGCCACACCTTTACCCCAATATTTTTCTATTAATCGATAACCTAAATCGTAATAGTGTACATGATTATTAGTGGGTTCTGTAATGTATTTAAAACCAGTCCAGCCTACAAAATCGCCAGTAGTTTTCTCTATAATTGCCCATCGGCCAATGCCAAAAGCTTTGTACTGCTTTTGTATGAGCGTTATTACATTTTGTGCTTCTGCTAAAGTTTTGATAGGGTTGTTGCCCAAATATGTATGCACCTTAGGATTGCTGTCCAATTCGAAAATACCAGATGCGTCTTCAGTCAATAAAGGCCTAATGAAAAACCTTTCCGTTTCAATCAATACCTCCACTATTTAACTAATTTTCCTTTTAAAGATTTTAAGAAGAAAAAACCAATTAAACCGGAAAGAACCGAGGCGCAAAGAATAGAAAATTTAGCTTCAATAATATGTAAAGCATCACTAAAGGATAGCATAGAAATAAAAATTGACATGGTAAAACCAATACCTGCCAACATGCCCATACCTATAATGTGCTTCCAATTAGCTCCCGTAGGTAATTTAGCCCACTTCATTTTTACTGCTACGTAAGAGAGTAAGGTGATGCCAATGGTTTTTCCTACAAATAAACCGAATACAATGCCTAAGCCCAGTGGCGAAATTAGGCCTTCTATCATTCCTTCTACAAAGGTAATGTTGGTATTTGCTAGTGCGAAAATTGGCATAATGATAAAACTTACTGGCCTAGTAAGAAAATGCTCGAGTTTTTCTAAAGGTGATAATTCATCAGTATCATTTGTTGGGATAGTGAAAGCTAAAAGTACACCAGCAATAGTGGCGTGAATGCCAGAATGGTGCACAAAATACCAAAGAAAAATGCCAGGGATAAGGTAAAACCAAAGCGATTTAACTTTAAAATAATTTAGGGCTAGTAGCAATGCAAATATTCCACCAGCAATTAACATTTCTTGCCAGTGAATTTGGTCGGTATAAAATATGGCGATGACTAAAATCGCTCCTAAATCATCTACAATAGCTAATGCTGCTAAAAATATTTTCAACGAAGCTGGTACATTTTTGCCTAATAGCGCTAAAATTGCTAAGGCAAAAGCAATATCCGTGGCCATTGGTATGCCCCAGCCACTAGCTGTGGGTTCATTTTTATTGAAGATAAAATAAATAAATGCGGGAACGATCATTCCGCCAATGGCTGCCATTACGGGCAAAGTAGCTTTTTGGGTCGATGATAGTTCTCCCTCTATTAACTCACGCTTAATTTCCAAACCCACTAATAAGAAGAAAATAGCCATTAAGCCATCATTGATCCACGCAGAATTAGTGTAAATCATGTCGAAATAACCCAATTTGGCTCCGGTTTTAGTAGCCAAAAAATTGGAGAAGCTTTCGCTATATTCAGAGTTGCCTAAAATTAAGGAGATGGCCACACAAAGTAAGAGTAAAATGCCCCCTGCTTTCTTTGAATTAAAAAATCTTGCAAAAATTGTAGTGTTAATTTTCTTCATGCCGCTAAAATAACAAAAAGGTCTGACGTAACCAGTCAGACCTTTAATGTTTATAAGCTTTTGTATTTTTACTGTTTTACTAGTTTTTCTCTATGAGAAGCTCCGTTTTCAGTTAAGCTAATGATATACAAACCATTTGGCATACTACCAATTTTGCTATTCAATTGAGCTTCTAAAAGTTTGATGTTTCCTTTAGATTTAAAAATTAATCGGCCATCGTTACTAACAACACTTAACTCAATATCAGAAGAAGAGCTCACGTAATTAATGCTTACTTTATCTTTTACTGGGTTTGGGTAAACAACTGAGCTTGTTTTATGCTCCAATAAATTTACTACGCTTAATTTTGGGAAAGATGTAGTTTTTCCATCTAAATCTGTTTGACTTAATTTGTAATAATTTACTCCCTGTTTGGCGTTATTGTCTATAATGCTATACGTATTTTTTTGATTAGAATTTCCTTTTGAACTCACTTCTCTAACTTTTTCAAAAGTTTTTCCATCATTAGAACGTTCAATAATGAAGTGCTTATTATTACTTTCAGAAGCGGTACTCCATTTTACTATTACAGCAGCGCCTTCTTGCTTGGCGGTAAATTCATCAAATTTTACTGGCAATACGGTTTCCTTAAAGAAATACCTTGTTTGGACAGGGTAATGGTCTGTGGTGGTACTGGTGTAGCTGGTCACAAATTGCGTTACATTGTCTAATACTTCAGCAGAATTGTCAAGATAAATATTGTTTAAGTTTTTGTTTACCAATACGTTATCAATTACTGTAGGAAAACCAGCCGTAGATCTTTTCCCTGCTAAACTTAAAGGTAAGGTTACAGGGAAATAGTTTGTGTTGTCTGATGTGAAATCGCTATACGAAGTTCCTGTTCCGGCAGGTTTAGGAGCAATTGTTTTATCTGGATTTAAAACATCGTTAAAGTCTCCTAAAATAATCACTTTTTTGCCAGCTAAATTCGCGTCAATCCACTGTTTCAATTGTAAAGCGCCGCCTTTTCTTCTGTCGTAAGAGTCGTTTTGTGCAGCTACATCTCCAGTGTTGGCTTTTGCATGCAAATCAATAAAATAAATCGTTTCTTCAACATTGTTGATGTTAACTTTAGCCTCCATTAAGAATGGGAAACGACCTGATGACCAGTTTTTGTAAGGAGAACCAGTATCGCTATTTGTTAAGTTGCCAGGGTAGTATGTATCTCTTAAAACACCATATGTCGCTACCGGCTTAACAATATCAGTACGGTACATGAATGCTAATTTTTGAGCAGTTGCATACCCAGAATGGTTTTTATGGTCAGCATAAGAACCAAAATCACTAAAAATTACATTGTATCCTGCTGGTAGCACATTGTTTCTGAATAAAGCTGTGTCTACCACCTCTTGCAAACCATAAATATCTGCATTAAGGTTGTTAAAAATGGTTTTAACGTTGGCTGCTTGTTGCGTTTTGTCAGTAGGGCCATTACCAGATGCACCAAACCATTCAATATTCCAGTTTACCACTTCTAAAGTACTATTGGTATTAAAAGTGTTGCCCGTTAAATTAAGGTTTTGTGAAGCAACGCCTGTTGTTGAGATTGTTAAGTTTTGGTTGTAATTGGTATTGATTAACGTTGGCGTAAACTTAGTATAAACTGTAGTTGCCATATTGTTTGCTTCGACAGCAGTGTAAGTTAAATTCGATGAAAAAGTGCCGCCACTTGTTTTAGAAATAGTAAAGTTGGCAGGTGCGCTTAAGGTAACGTCGGTGCTGATGCTGCTTGCAGAGAATATAAAAGTTTTTTCAGCTGAGGGAGTGCCTACTGCCTGATAACCAAAATTTAAACTATTCAAAGGCAAGTTTAATTCAGTAGGGGCAGGTGTAGATGAATTGGTAATTTCGAAATCGTCGATAGTCCATCTAGCACCGCTGGTGGTTGTTGAAGTGTAAACAAACGCTATGTAGACATTAGCGGTTTTAGCATTGCTCAAATCGATATTTTGAGATTTTGTCCAAGTATCAGAAGACGCTAAAGGGAATTTTCCATAAATATCTACCCAAGTTGCAAGCTCAGGATTTCCTGAGCCTGTGTAATTGGTAGAATATTTTAATTGTAGCGCATCACCATTAAATGCAGTTCTGCTCCAAAACGATAACAACGGATAGTTCATCGTAGAAAGGTTGAAAGCGGGAGAAATTAACCAATCCCTATTTGCATTATTGCTTCCAGCATAACCATTAATCTGAACCGCGTTTCCAAGGGAAGCTTTGCCAGTGGCGTCACTTGCATCTCTACCAAAAGTGGTGCATGCCCAAGTTTGTGCACCTATTGAACTGTATTGCATAAAGCCATCTGTTAAGGAAGTGCTGTTTGCAGGTGCGCAGTTTTCGAAGTTAAATGCTGTAACATTAGGGTCAATTCCATTACCTGTTAATGCAATGCTTTTGGCGGCGCTAAGTCCACCGCCAGTGATTTCAATTGTTCCGTTAGCGGCACCGGCTGCGGTAGGTGCATATTTTACATAAAGTGTAGTTGGACTTGTACGTTCTGCATTGGTATAAATTAGCGAAGTGCCGTAGGTACCGTTACTAGTTTTCGAAATACTGAATGGAGCTGTTGTAATTAAACTTAAATCAGCAGTTGTTAAGTTCCCGTACGTTAGTTCTAATGGTTTTCCAGTAGAAACAGTGTTGATATTTTGATTGCCGAATGCCACTGCATCACCATTAACTATAGGTGAATTTGGAGCTGCTTCGTAGTAAACTTCTACTTCATCTATATAAGCTCTTTTGGCACTCGTTTCTATTTTAATGGTAGAGTTTGCTACACCATTACTAAATACCAATGTTTTTGTTTCTGTATTAGAAGCCATGGTGGCCGCATAGCTAATGGTCTGTGCTGTCTTTCCGCTAACCGTCACTAAAATAGTACCTTCTACGCTAGTCCATCCTTTAACTTTAATATCTATTTTAAAGCTCCCACCATTTG
>Ga0308157_10007098_pt1 | contig 13140 bp, 14 predicted proteins | sample PhyBR1_FD_201035 | JGI IMG/M metagenome (GOLD analysis project Ga0308157, IMG submission 201035) | Phyllosphere microbial communities from UC Gill Tract Community Farm, Albany, California, United States - DLSLB.R1 | ecosystem: Host-associated > Plants > Phyllosphere > Unclassified | place: USA...
CTCCGACTTTAGGTTGGGAACAAGAATATTTCTTAATTGATGATGCATTGGCAGCATCGCGCCCTGATATTTTACAAACCGGTAGAACATTATTAGGACACGTTTCGGCTAAAGGTCAACAATTAGAAGATCATTATTTTGGATCGATTCCTACAAGAGTTTTAAACTACATGCGCGATTTAGAAAATGAATGTATGTTGTTGGGAATTCCGGTAAAAACACGTCATAACGAAGTTGCTCCAAATCAGTTTGAATTAGCTCCGATTTTCGAAGAAACCAATTTAGCGGTAGATCACAACTCCTTATTAATGGATGTAATGCAAAAAGTTGCCGAGCGTCACCACTTTAAAGTGTTATTTCACGAGAAACCTTTTAAAGGCGTAAACGGATCTGGTAAGCACAACAACTGGTCGTTAGCTACCGATACCGGTATCAATTTATTAGCACCAGGCAAAACACCAAACAGCAACTTACAGTTTTTAACGTTCTTTATCAATACCATTAAAGCGGTTTCAACCTACGAAGAATTATTACGCGCATCAATCGCATCGGCATCAAACGATCACCGTTTAGGAGCAAACGAAGCACCGCCTGCAATTATATCAATCTTTATCGGACAACAATTAACTAAAGTGTTGGAAGAATTAGAAGGTGTATCAACAGGAAAATTATCGCCTGCAGAAAAAACCGATTTAAAATTGAATGTAGTTGGTAAAATTCCAGACGTTTTGTTGGATAATACCGATCGTAACCGTACATCGCCATTCGCGTTTACAGGAAATAAATTTGAATTCCGTGCCGTTGGATCAACAGCTAACTGTGCTACATCAATGACTACTTTAAACTCGATTGTTGCAAAACAGTTGATCGATTTTAGAAAAGAAGTGGAAGCTTTGGTTGAAAAAGACGGATTGAAAAAAGACGAAGCGATTTTCAACGTTTTACGTGAATACATCAAAGAAACTAAAAATATTTTGTTTGAAGGCGACGGATACAGTAAAGAATGGGAAGAAGAAGCGGCTCGCCGTGGATTATCGAACCATAAAGCAACTCCAGCTGCATTAAAGGCAAAAGTGTCTAAAAAAGCATTTGATTTATTTGCTGAATTAAACGTAATGAATCATACCGAAGTAGAATCGCGTTACGAAATTGAATTGGAAGATTACGTTAAGAAGGTTCAGATCGAAGGTCGTGTTTTAGGTGATATCGTTCGTAACCACATTATTCCTACAGCGTTTAAATATCAAAACTTATTAATTGAAAACATTAAAGGTTTAAAAGATATTTTTGGTGACAGTTATGAAGAATTGGCTGCAGAACAAATTTTGATTTTAAAGAAAACGTCAATGCACGTGAACGAATTAAACGCAAAATTACACGCAATGATGGATGCTCGTAAAGACGCAAATTCATTAGATTCTGTAGAAAAAATGGCACATGCTTATTGCGATAACGTGAAACCATATTTTGACGAAATTCGTTACCACGCAGATAAATTAGAGTTAATGGTTGATAATGAATTATGGACATTAACTAAATACCGCGAATTATTGTTTACAAGATAATTTTATATTAATTATACAGAAAAACCTCCGTTTTGAATAATCAATTCGGAGGTTTTCTCATTATTGGATTGGATTTATTGAAATTATCTGTTGAAATTAAATACAAACGTATTTCCACCGCCGGTATAAGCTCTGCGTTCCCACATTCCAAACTGATCTCGGGTTAAAATAGTTCCTAAATCGCTGCGTAACCTGCGTTCGTAATCACGCGGACCATAGTTGTTGTTCACCATAAAGTTTAACGAAACCTGTAATTGCGATCTTTGCGCACGCGATAATCTTAAAAAATCGTATCGGCTCATTTCACGATCTACATGATAATGGTAATCTCTGCGGTCATCGTATCTTACAACTCTTCTTTGGTTGTGGCGGTAATTGCGGTCGTCATCTCTGTGATGTTTGTGAGTATAATGTTTTTTGTGGTGTTTTTTATGTTTGTGGTGACCTCTATGATGTCCCGGCTGCGCACTTGCAATTGTTGTAAAGGCTAAAAGTGCTAAAGTGAATAACGTTTTCATAACAAGTTTTGTTTAAAAAGATTGATAATTGTTTTGTTAGTAAGCAATTTTCAAAGTGTGTGCCAAAAAATGTTAAGAAATAAAAAAGACGCTACTTTAACAATAGCGCCTTTAAATATTAAATTTGAAGCAAGTTTAACTCTGCTTTTTTACATATTTCGTAAGAATTACGATCTGCTGACCATCAATTTTTCCTTCAATTTGTTCGGTGTTATCATGAACCAAACGAATATTTCTTACCGCAGTACCAATTTTTGCGTTTAAAGTAGATCCTTTTACATCTAAATCTTTAATCAAGGTAACGGTATCGCCACCAATTAAAATATTTCCGTTGCAGTCTTTGTGCAAATCAATACTTCCGTCGCCTTCATGATCTCCTGTTTGTTTTGCCCAATCTAATGTTTCATCGTCTAAATACATCATATCAAGCAAATCGGCAGCCCAACTTTCATTTCTAAAACGGTTCAACATACGCCAGCTTACAACCTGCACCGGTAGATTTTCGTTCCACATAGAAGTTGACAAAGATTGCCAATGGTTTGCATTTAATTCTTCTTTCTTTTCGATTTGATTTAAACAAGTTTCGCAAGCTAAAATTTCTCTGTCTGATAAATTACTTGCTGTTGGCGGAACATCGTAAATTGATAAATTCTCTGTTGCTGCACATAATTCGCACTGCTTTCCGCTGCGTTCCGTTAATTTGTCTAATGTTTTCATGGAGTATATGTTATAAATTTTGGCAAATATATCAATTCTCTTTATTATTTTGAATAAACTGAATTAAATCAATCAAGCGGGAAGAATATCCAATTTCGTTGTCGTACCAGCCAACAATTTTTACCATTCGACCTAAAACCGTTGTAAGTTGGGCATCGAACAAACAAGAATGCGTATTTCCAATAACATCAACAGAAACAATAGGATCTTCGGTATATTCAATAATTCCTTTCAACTGATTTTCTGCTGCATTTTTAAATGCTTCGTTGATTTCTTCTACCGAAACATCTCGGTTCACATAACAGGTAATATCGGTTAAAGATCCATCGGGAACAGGAACACGAATACCGCCGCCGCCAATTTTCCCTTCAAATTCTGGAAAAATTTTGGTTAATGCTTTTGCTGCTCCAGTTGTTGTTGGAATGATAGATTGTGCCGCTCCACGAGCTCTGCGTAAATCTTTATGAGGTTGATCGTGCAAGCTTTGATCGGTGGTGTAAGAATGAACTGTGGTTATAAAAGCTTTATCCAACCCACACAATTCATCGATTATTTTAACCATTGGTGCTGCGTTGTTGGTAGTGCAGCTTGCGTTTGAAACAATTAATTCCGATCCATTTAAAATAGATTCGTTAACGCCCAAAACCACAGTTTTAATTTCGTTATCATCAGGCGGAACCGAAAGAATTACTCTTTTCGCTCCGCTTTTAATATGATTTTGGAGTAAATCTTCTGTTTTATGTTTGCCGGTAGCTTCAATTACAAAATCAAGATTAAAAGGTTTCCAGTTTAATTTTGTAATGTCTTTTTCGTGCAAAAACGCAATTTTTGTATTATTTACAATTATATGATCTTGGTGATGCGAAACCGTTTCCGATAATTTTCCATGCACACTGTCGTACTTTAACAAATGCGCCATTGTTGCGGTATCGGCTAAATCATTGATGGCAACAACTTCTATCTGCGGATGATGAATCAGTAAACGGAAAAGGTTTCGACCAATGCGACCAAATCCGTTAATAGCGATTTTTATTTTCATAATTGATTATAGAAAACAAGTAGGTCGTTCTTATGAACGACCCGATATTATAAAATATGTTTTTGTGCTTTGTAAGAAGATCTAACCAAGGCACCGCTTTCTACATGGCGGAAACCAAGATTTAAACCTATTTCTTCGTATTTTTTAAACTGATCCGGCGTAATGAATTCCTTTACAGGTAAATGCTTTTTACTTGGCTGTAAATACTGCCCAATAGTTAAAACATCTAAACCAACATTTCGCAAATCGTGCATGGTTTGTATAACTTCTTCTTCTGTTTCGCCCAAACCAAGCATAATACCCGATTTAGTTCTTTTAGCTCCGTTTGCTTTTAGGTAACGTAAAACTTCTAAACTACGGTCATATTTTGCCTGAATACGCACTTCTCGAGTTAATCTGCGAACGGTTTCCATATTGTGTGAAATCACTTCGGGAACAACTTCTAAAATACGGTCGATATTTCTTTCGATACCTTGAAAATCAGGAATTAATGTTTCCATTGTAGTTCCCGGACTCATTCTGCGAACCGCTTTAATAGTTTCAGCCCAAATAATCGAACCGCCGTCTTTTAAATCGTCACGATCTACAGAAGTTAACACCGCATGTTTAATGTTCATTAATTTAATAGAACGGGCAACTTTTTCAGGTTCATCCCAATCTACCGTTTCCGGACGTCCGGTTTTTACACCGCAAAATCCGCAAGAACGCGTACAGATGTTTCCTAAAATCATGAAAGTAGCCGTACCTTCGCCCCAGCATTCACCCATGTTTGGGCAGCTTCCAGAGGTACAAATTGTGTGAAGTTTGTATTTATCAACTAAACCTCTTAATTCTGTATATTTTTTGCCGGTTGGTAATTTTACACGTAACCATTTTGGTTTACCAGTAGCCGGTTTGTTTGCTTCTAAAACCGATTCCATATATTGTTCAATCTAATAAGCAAAGATAATTAAAAAGAGTGGTATAAAATTGTAAAATGTTTAATTTGTATGATTGATTCATTTTCATTAATTCGAAAAGTTAGATGAATAATCTATTTTTTTTAATTTTTTTAATTTCTTCAATTATCTTTGCACAACTTATTTTTATAAAATGATTACAGTAAACGATATTGCCGTAGAATTTGGCGGAACAACACTTTTCAGCGAAGTAACTTTCGCCATAAACGAAACCGATAAAATTGCCCTTATGGGTAAAAATGGGGCGGGAAAATCTACCTTACTTAAAATTGTAGCGGGTGCAAACAAGCCAACACGCGGTAATATTTCGGCTCCGGGCGATGCCGTTATTGCGTATTTGCCACAGCATTTATTAACCGAAGACAATTGTACGGTTTTGGAAGAAACTTCAAAAGCATTCTCGTGGGTTTTAAATATGAAGAAAGAAATCGACGATATTAACGAGCAGTTAACCGTGCGTACCGACTACGAAAGCGATGAATACATGAAATTGATCGAAAAGGTTTCAGAATTATCTGAAAAATATTATTCGATCGAAGAAGTAAATTACGAAGCCGAAGTGGAGAAAATCTTAAAAGGATTGGGGTTTGATAGAGAAGATTTTAATCGCCCAACCAAAGAATTTTCGGGTGGATGGAGAATGCGTATCGAATTGGCAAAAATCCTATTAACAAAACCCGATTTAATTTTGTTAGATGAGCCAACCAACCACTTGGACATGGACAGTATTGAGTGGTTAGAAGATTTCTTGATCAATCAGGCAAAAGCCGTAATGGTAATTTCGCACGATAGAGCGTTTGTTGACAACATTACCAACAGAACGATTGAGGTTACCATGGGAAGAATTTACGATTACAAAGCAAAATATTCTCATTATTTAGAATTACGAAAAGACCGTCGGGTACATCAACAAAAAGCGTACGATGAGCAACAAAAATTTATTGCAGACAATCAGGCGTTTATTGATCGTTTTCGTGGAACTTTTTCTAAAACCGATGCCGTTCAGTCGCGCGTTCGTATGCTAGAAAAAATTGTTCCTATAGAAGTTGATGAAATCGATAATTCGGCATTGAAGTTAAAATTTCCTCCATCGGTTCGTTCAGGTCAATATCCGGTAATTGTGAAAGATCTTGAAAAAGCGTACGATGATAAATTGATATTTAAAGATGCTAATCTGGTAATCGAACGCGGACAAAAAGTGGCTTTCGTTGGTAAAAATGGGGAAGGTAAATCAACCATGATTAAGGCTATTATGAAAGAAATCGAAATTAATGGTGGTTCGGTAGAAGTTGGTCATAATGCTCAAATAGGATATTTCGCTCAAAATCAGGCAGCGTTGTTAGATGAAAACGCAACTATTTTTGAAACCATTGATAGAATTGCCGTTGGCGATGTTCGTACACAAATAAAAAACATATTGGGCGCGTTCATGTTTCATGGCGATGACGTTCAAAAGAAGGTAAAAGTACTTTCGGGTGGAGAAAAAACACGTTTGGCAATGATAAAACTGTTGTTAGAACCTGTTAACCTTTTGATTTTAGATGAGCCGTCAAACCATTTAGATTTAAAAACCAAAGACATTATTAAAGATGCCTTACGCGATTTCGATGGAACTTTGATTCTGGTTTCGCATGATCGGGACTTCCTAGACGGATTGGCAGAAAAAGTTTTCGAGTTTGGAAACAAACGCGTAAAAGAACATTTTGAAGATATCAAAGGATTTCTCGCAAACAAAAAAATGGAATCTTTAAAAGAAATAGAGAAATAAAAAAAGAGTGATTCGTATTGAATCACTCTTTTTTACTTATTAATTCTAATTTCGAACATTTTATCCCAGTTCTTACCTGTTACAAAAAACGTTCCTGTTTTTTTATTGTAGGCAATTCCGTTTAAAACATCTAAATCTGGATGTTGGGTAACTCTACTTTTTAAATCTCTTAAATCGATAACTGCTGTTACAGTTCCATCTGTTGGACTAAAAACACCAATTGAATCTTGTCCATAAAAATTAGCATAAATTTCACCATTCACCCATTCAAGTTCATTAACAGCTGCAACTGTTCCATTTGGTATAGAGACAACAATGTAATCAATCAGGCTAAAATCGGTAGGATTTATCTTGTAAACTCGGTCGGTTCCATCCGTCATATACAAATTAGTGCCGTCATTAGTTAATCCCCAACCTTGCATCTTTTGAAAATAAGGAAACGTTTTCTCTTTTTGCAACGATTCTAAATTATACACATAGGCTTCATTATTTAAATAAGTTAACTGATAAATTTTATTATTAAGAACTGTAGTTCCTTCTGCAAAAATAGCATCGTCTAATTCGTTTATCTTTACAACTTCGCCAGTTTTAGCATTTACCTTACGAATACTTGATTTTCCTTTGGTACGCGTTCCGATTCCTTCTCCATTTCCAGTACTTTCAATCAATAAATCACCATAAAATTCTAATCCTTGCGTATATGCTTTCATATCATGCGGATACGTATTTACAATTGTATAGGTGTAAAAAGCCGGTTGAACGTGCGATAACACATCTATTTTAGTTACTGCTTCGTTCGTTTTACCTTTACTGTAAACAATTGCCTTAATACTTTGAGAACCATATTTTACATTCGATAAATTGTAGGTAAGCAAAGCATTTGCCTTTACCGACCCTATTTTTTTATCGTTAATAAAATATTGAACAGAATCAATTTCTTTGTCAGCATCGCTTTTTAATTGCAAAGCAAGGTCTTCCTTTAAGGCATAAGTTTGTTTTAATTTACTTGAATCGATAGATAAAGAATTATTTTCGATTTTTTTATCGTCTTTACAAGCGACAAATAGTAATGATAAAGTAAAGAAAGTTAAGTATTTATACTTTTTCATGGTTTATATAATTAGTTATACAATTATACAACCCTTTTTTTATTTGACAAAAGGCTTGCTAAAATATAATTTGTTTGTATATTTGCAACGGCAAGTCCTACACGACCAGCTCCTGCAGACTCCTCCAGGGTGGGAACACAGCAAAGGTATGTGGTTGTAGCGGTGCGATGTAGGTCGCTTGCCTTTTTTTATTACTTCCTGAATTCTTAAATTATTATCTTATATTCTTCTTTACATTTTTTAGCTCTTCTAAATTTAAAAATTATAGAAAAATCTAATTTGGAAATTTATATTCACAATAGATTCTTTACCTTCTAATTCGTAACGGCTTGGGAAACCAAAAATATCTCGATCTCTATCGGCTTCTTTTAAATTTCGGGCGTTCGAAAAATCGACTTTTACATTGTTAACACCTAATCCAATTTTTGGATCAACACCTAATTTTCTGGAATGACCAAAAAAGATTCGCATTCCGTAGTTAAAATTAAACGCATATTTTGTTCTGTGATAATCAATTTTACTGTAGGTATATCTTTGTTCATTTTCTTGATTATTGTTCACTATATAACTGCTATCGAACAATGTTTCTTTATGGTTCACACCAATAAAATCTGTAGAAATATAATGATGTACATATTTTTTCCTGGTGTTAAAACGTAACCTAATTCTAATCTGTATTGAAACAAGTTACAATTTTCGGTTTTTTCGTTTATCCTTCCCCATGATTCAGAAAAAGATTTACCAACTTCGGCACCTACAAATACATTTTCTGTTATTTGATGCGAAACTCCGACTGAAATTCTGCTTGGCGGAACAACCAATGGAGACAGATCAAAAGTTAAAATGTTTTGCCTTTAGTGTCTTGAGCAAATGTATTTATACCTGACAATACTACAAAAACAGCTAAATAAATTTTCTTCATAAATGTGTTATTCAATTACAATATTCTGTTTCTTTAAAATTCTTATCACCACAAAAGCAAAAATCAATAAATAGATAAAACATACCAACGATACAATATACGATGAATGAATACCAATAATATCTGCGATTTTTCCTTGGATAGGCGGAATAATTCCTCCACCTAAAATCATCATTACCAAAAATGCAGATCCTTGTGCCGTGTATTTTCCTAACCCCATTAAACTTAAATTATAAATTGCCGGCCACATAATACTACAAGCCAATCCACCACAAAGAAATGCATAAATAGCTGTTTTTCCTGTGGTATTCAACCCAACAATTAAAGCAATAATTCCAAACAAACTAAAAACCATTAGTGTTTTTGCGGGTGTATTTTTGGTTAGAATTATTAAAGCAATTTGTAGAATTACGCAGCCGATAAACGCATAGAAATACTGCATATCGTATTCTGCTAAAATATTTGCTGTTATAATGATTCCAAAGGCAATTATTGGCAGAATGATAGTTAAAAGCAGTTGTTTATTTCTTGAAAGATTAAAGGCACTAACGGCTCCAGCCCAACGACCAATCATCATACTGCCCCAATACATAGAAATATAAGGTGCGATTTGTGAAGAGGTTAATCCACCAAATTCTTCAGATTTTAAAAGCTCGCCCAGGTTACTTCCAATCCCCACTTCTACTCCAACATACATAAATATTGCCAGCATTCCCAACACCAATTGCGGATATTTCATAGCTCCCCAACCTTCTGGTTTTGCTTTTGCACTATTATACGCAAAAAGCAATCCGCCTAAAATAACTGTGAAAGCAACTGAAAGCCACATAACACGGGTATTTTCAATCTCAATTTTGTTCACTAATTCTTCCGTTTCTCTGTATGTAGAAAAAACAAAACTGAAACATAGCATTAACAAAACTGTCATTAACACCAATATATTTAATGCTTTAGGAGCTTTTTCTATTGGTTCGATACTTTTTCCTTCAGGTAATTTTTTAGAAAAGTAAAACAATGCGGCAGCACCTATAAACAATAGACCCACGCAAATATACAGCAAGACAACTTTATCTAAACTCAGTGACTTTATCTGATTATCGCTTACAGCTGCAGTAGTTCCAAACAATGCAAAAGCAACTACCAACGGACCAATTGTTGTACCTAACGAATTAATTCCACCGCCTAAATTTACTCGGCTTGCTCCTGTTTTTTCATCGCCCAACAAAATAGCAAACGGATTTGCCGCTGTTTGTTGCAAAGAAAACCCTAAAGCAACAGCAAACAAACCAATCAACATTCCGTAATAAACATTCGCTTCAACCGCTAAAATCATAGCTACAGCACCAATTGTAGAAAACAATAGACCGTAAACAATACTGCGTTTGTATCCCCAAAAAGTTACCAGATCTTTACCTTTAACGTTACTTAAGGCGAACAAAATCAATGCGCCAATGTAGTAAGCTGTGTAAAAAGCAAAATCGATTAATTGCGACTGAAACTGATCTAAATGAAAATAATCTTTGCAAAAAGGAATAAAAATATTGTTTCCTGCAGCTATAAATCCCCAAAAAAAGAAGACTACAATTAAGGTATATAATGCCGGATAATTGGTTTTTACAGTATGATTCATACAAAATGGAATTAAATATCAAATATAAAAATTTGAAGCAAGATCAGCTATTTTGGTTATAAAAAAGTTATTTTTGTAGCAAAGTTTGTATTCTATGAAAAAAATAGTTGGCTTATTATTGGTAGCCATAAGTTTAACCTCTTGTGATGATGGTGATTTGGTTTTTGAAAAATTGAATTTTGACGGACAGCAAATTCAAAAATGCCCAGATAATCAATTGTATTTTAAAGTGAATGATACCGAATTGTTGTTGGTAGATTTTTCTGATACAAGAGACAGTATTTCAGGATCTATTTTAAATCCGTCAGCTCCATTAAATATAGCACAAGAGTTAATAACTTCAGGTATTACAAAAATTTATTATCGTACGTACGATGCTTCTATTTTGGCAAACACAATTTGTTCACTGTTAGCACCTGCTAACCCAAAAGTTACTTCAGAATATATCTCTTCACCCGGAGGGAAAATATTTTATACCCGATTAATTACGCCTGTTGTTACAGAAACGGCTGTAAATGTAAACTATACCTACACCATTAATTTTGAAAATATTACGCTGACAAACGGAACATCTGATATTAGGTATGCAAAACTTCCTTATGGATCGTATGTGTATGATACCAGCAAAATGAACTTTAGCTTTACCAATAATTTTGAGAGGTGCGAAAATGCTTTAATTAGCTATAGAAATGATGAATACATTCAAATAAATTTACCTGCTGATTTTATTTTCCCTACAACTAATCAAACGCAAACAGTGAATTTAAATAACACAAACGTATTAAATTATTATATTTTTAAAGATTTTATAACAATTGATGGAGATATTCCGTGCGAATTTCCTAATAAACCTATAAAAGAAAATTGGGAGGTTACCAACGGATCTTTACAGATTGAAACGACTGTTGTTACAAATAGCGCCGGCGCAGTAACAGGATACAGACATAATTTAAAATTAGTACAAGCACAGTTTAAAAAAGATGAAACTACGTTTAGTATAGCAGATAGAAATTTAGGAAATTATAACCTTTAATAAAACAACAAAATCCGAATTTAAACATTCGGATTTTGTTTTATATATATTTCTGTTGCACCTAAACCATATTTGCGGTAGTTGGCATCTTGAAAAGAAATTTCGGGATATCTGCCTAATAAATATTCCAGTTCCGATTTTAAAACACCCTCGCCCATTCCGTGTATAAATACAATTTTTGGAATACGGTTTTTAATTGCGAATTCTAACTGACCACGTGCAGTATCTATCTGAATGTTTAAAATATCAAAATTGTTCATGTTTTTAAAATTCTTGACCAATTTTTCGATATGAAGATCAACTTCTATAACAATTTCGTCTTTTTTCGATTTTTTTTCGGAATTTACCTTGTGATGATTTACTGTGATCTTCTGTGTTTTTGCCGATTCTATGGCTCCGTAAGTCGACCCTTGTTTTATAAGCAAATCATCGCCAATTAAAATCAATTGTTTGATTGGATAAATCAGTTCAAAACCATCATTTGTTAAAATAACGGCTTCATCTCCAATCAATTTAACAACTTTACCTTTAAAATCTTCGTCTAAAACTTCAACAAAAGTTCCTATATTAATTTCCTTGCTCATTGTTTGGTTCGTTGTTATTTTTATCGGAATTACTTGGTGTTTTGTTCATTAAATACATCATTAAAAAGAAAAAAACAAGTACTGCAACTATTTGAATATAAATATTTGGTTGCGATTTAGTTTGTTCAACCAACGCCCAAAACATTAAACCAAATACGGCTATGTAGATAAGAAATTTCATTTTATATTTTTTTCAAAATTAATAAATTTATACATTCGGTAAAAATTACAGCTATGGAAGAATATATGATACCCTGCGTGAACAAAAAACTTTTTGGAGTTGAATGTATGGGTTGTGGTACACAACGTGCGGTCTATATGGTATCGCAAGGAAATTTTGTTGACGCTTTTAAAATGTTTCCGGCAATTTACACCACTATTCTTTTATTCGTATTTATTTTTTTACATTTTGTTGACAAGAAACGAAAATATCATAAAATAATAATTTTTTTAGCTATACTAAATGCGGTTATTATGGTATTTGCTTATATTTACAAACATTATAAATTTTAACAAATTAAAAAGAATCTATGGAAAATTATCAAAACCCAAATGAACCACAAAACTACCAAAATTCTAATTTTAACAACGGAAACGGTAATTTTATAGCAACAAAATTACCTAACACAACTGTTTCATTAGTTTTAGGTATTATTTCAATTGTATGTTGTTGTAGTGGTATTATAGGAATTGTTTGCGGTATTATTGGTTTAATGTTAGCTAATAAAGATATTAAGTTATACAAATCAAACCCACAACAGTATACAGGTGTTGAAACAACAAATACAGCTCGAATTTTAAATATTATTGGTTTGGTAATATCTGTACTAAGCATTATTTATTCTATTTGGTCTATTATACAAATTGGAGGATGGGATGCTTATATGATGCAAATTCAACAAGCAATGGAGATGGCTCAACAAAATCAATAATTTAAATATATAATAAGTAAACAAAAAACTCCCGAAGTTTGAACTTCGGGAGTTTTTTATTGAATTTCGGCACTTAAACCGGCATCTAACAAAGCAGAACACATGGAAACTAAATCGGTAATTTCTCCCGATTTAACATCGCATTTGCCTTTGTAATGAACCAGCATTGCACATTGTTCTGCCTGTAAAGCTTCGTGATTGCATACTTTAACCAAAGTTTCAATAACATGGTCAAAAGTATTTACATCATCATTAAAGAGAACAATTGTATTTTGATTACCTAATAATTCTTCAATTTTTACTTCTTCTAAAATTTGTTCCTTTGTACTCATTTTTTACTTTTTTATAAATTTTAACGACGCCC
>Ga0308157_10007101_pt1 | contig 13137 bp, 13 predicted proteins | sample PhyBR1_FD_201035 | JGI IMG/M metagenome (GOLD analysis project Ga0308157, IMG submission 201035) | Phyllosphere microbial communities from UC Gill Tract Community Farm, Albany, California, United States - DLSLB.R1 | ecosystem: Host-associated > Plants > Phyllosphere > Unclassified | place: USA...
CCCCCGCCACAGGCGGTGAGCAGCACGGCGGTGCAGGCGACGGCGGAACAGGTCTTCAAAAAAGCATTCATGGTGCGAGCCAAGCGAATCGTGTGAAAGGGGTGAAGCAGCCCGGCGGTGTCCGCCGGCCTTGCAACGAGCACCGATCCTAGGAAGGGCCTGCAGCGTGTTTTGTGAGCGGTTGGCAGCGTCGCCCGTAGGACAGATTCTTGGCAACCTGACACTGCTCGGCCGTTCTGAAGGCGCCGGCTGAGCGGTCGTTTGCCCATGTGCCGGCACGCAGCCGAAAGACCGCCCTGCCCTTTCTTGCTAGACCGTAGCGAGCGGAAACCGCACAGTGAAGCGGGAGCCGCCCTCGGGCCGGTTCTCCACATCTACCGTGCCACCCTGCCGCACCACCAGAGCATGGACGATGGACAGGCCCAGCCCCGAGCCTTCACCCCCATGCCCCGGCGCATGCGGGAAGCGGCGGAAAGGCCGGGCCAGCATTTCAGAGGGCAGGCCGGCGCCGGCGTCGCTCACCTGGAGCACCACCCCCGCCGAGGTCGCCTCGACCGCCACGCCGAGCCAGCCCCCGTCGCCCGCGTGCCGCAGCGCGTTTTCGACCAGGTTGAACAGCACTTGCCGCAGCCGGTCGGGATCGGCGTTGACCAGGGCCTCCCGCGGCGTGGGCGGTACCCGCAGGTCGAGCACCACACCGTGTTCGGCGATGCGGCTGGCATGGCTGACCAGCGCCTCGCGCACGAGTTCGGCCAGGTCCTGCGGCACCATCTTGAGCGAAAGCTGGCCCGCCTCGGCCATGGAGAGGGTGTGCAGATCGCCGACCAGCCGCCCCAGGTATTCGACCTGTTCGAGCAGCGCGCGCGACTCGGCGGCATCGGCCTCGATCACGCCATCGCAGATCGCATGCAAGCGGGCGCGCAGCACGGTCAGGGGCGTGCGCAGTTCGTGCGAGATGGAGGCGGCCGTGGCGCGTCGTTCACGCGCCATGTCCTCCAGGGCATCGGTCATCTGATTGAAGTGGCCCACCATCTCGGCCATCTCACCCTTGTAGCGCCCGGGGCGGGCACGCACGGTGAAGTCGCCCATGGCCACGCGCGTGGCCGCTTCGGCCATGGAAGCCACGGGCTGCGTGACCAGGCGCGACACCCAAAAGCCCACCGCCAGCCCGAAGGGCAGGCACACCACCAGCCCCACGACCAGCGACCACTTCTCGCCGAACAGCAGGTCGCCGCGCCAATACTGGCCGTAGATCGCCATGGCTTTCGGACTGTCCTCCTGGTCGTTGTCGTTGAGCTCGTCCAGCTCGTGCTGCACGCTGGAAGGCAGGCTGCGATAGAAATCGCGGTACTGGATTTCGGAGAACACCGCCACGCTGGCGGCTAGCAGGCCCATGGTGGCAAGCAGGGTGCCGGCGATGTACAGCCCGAAACGGACCCAGATGCGATCGAGGATGGAGCCTTGCATGGCGCGGCGCTGGAGTCAGCCTTCGTGGGATTCGCCGGGCCACAGCCGGTAGCCGATGCCCCGCACCGTCTCGATGAGCTCGCCCTGCCCCGCCTGCTGCAGCTTGCGCCGCAGTTTGGACAGGTGCGAGTCGATCACCCGGTCGAGCGCATCGCTTTCGGGCAGGCAGTTTTCGATCAGGTGGCCACGCGAGAAGCAGCGCTTGGGCTGCGCCGCCAGGCAGGCCAGCAGCCGGAATTCGGTCAGCGTGAGCGGCAGCGGCACGGCTCGGCCGTCTTCGCCGTACGCCAGCGCGGCATGCGCCTGCTGGTCGATCTCGATGCGGCCCACGCGGATCGGTGTGGCCGTGGGCGCCTCTTGCGAGCGGGTGCGGCGCAGCACGGCGCGCACGCGGGCCACCACCTCCGGAGGGCTGAACGGTTTCACGACATAGTCGTCGGCGCCCAGGCGCAGACCGAGCAGCTTGTCGATGTCGTCCGCCAGGGCGGTGACCATGATGACCGGGGTCTGCCCCTCTTCGCGGATGGCGCGCAGCACGTCCAGGCCGTCCATGCCGGGCAGGTGGATGTCCAGCAGCACCATGTCGGGACGCAACTGGCGAAAGAGCCGCAAGGCATCGAGCCCGTTGCCGGCCTGTTGCGCACGCAGGCCGTCGCGCTGCAGGTAGGCCGTGAGGATGCTGGCGATCCCGGGTTCGTCCTCGACCACGAGGACAAGCGGACCGGGCAAGGGAGCGGGACTGTTCATGGCAGCAGGGGCAAAGGCGACAGCCGAAGGTCCCGAAGGGGCCGAGGGCGGCACATCGCGGGGCAATTATCCATGCGCGGCCTTCTGCGCAGGGGCGCATTCGTCTCCACGTTTTCTCCACACGGTATTCACGGCTGCGCGATTTTTGGGAGGCCCAATGCCTGCACCAAGCGCCCCCTGACGCCACTCCCATTCCTTCCTTGCCTGACCGCGTGAACCGCTCCCTCCGCCTCCTGCCGTGCGCTGCCCTGTCGTTCTTGATGGCCGGGTGCGCGGCGCTGGGGGGCACCGATGCCCCTTCGCTGCAGGGCGTGGCCCCGGTGCCCGCCACCTGGAACCAGCCGGTTCCGGCCGGTGCAGCGCCCGCCGACCTGAGGACCTGGTGGAAGGCCCTCGGCGATCCGGCGCTCGATGCGCTGGTGGAAGAGGCGCTGGCCCGCAACCTCGATCTGGCACAGGCGGCCAGCCGGCTGCGCGAAGCGCGGCTGCAATCGGGCCGCGCGGCCTTGCAGTTCCGCCCTTCGCTCAGCGCCAGCGCAAGGTCGCTGCAGGACATTTCCGCCACCGACACGTACTTTCACGCCAGCATCGACATGGTGTGGGAACTGGGCCTGTTCGGCGCCGCCCAAAGCACGCGCCAGGCCGGTGAAGCCGAGCTGGACGCCGCCGGCGCCGATGCGCAGGGCGTTCGCGTCGCGGTCATCGCCGACGTGGTACGCAACTACCTCGACCTGCGGGCCGCGCGCCGGCAGGGGCAGTGGCTGACCGAAATGGCCGCGCTGGATGAACGCAGCGCGGCCTTGGCCGAGGTGCGCCTGCGCACGCGCCTGGGCTCGGCGGACGACATCGCGCAAGCCCGCGTACGGGCTGCCCAAACCCGCGCAGCGCAAACCATCCCGCGCGAAGCCGGAGCCCGCGCCGCCCAGGCCCTGGCCGTGCTGCTGGGCCGCACGTCGCCCGATCCCGCGTGGAGCGCCCCGCGGCCCGGCAACACGGAACCCCTGCTGCCGGCCTTCGCACTGGCCGAACTGCCGGCCGACCTGCTGCGCACCCGGCCCGACGTGCACGCCGCCGAAGCCGAGGTCCACAAGGCCGCTGCCGCGCTGGGCCTGGCGCGCTCCGAGCTGTATCCGCGCATCGCGCTCATGGGCTCGCTGCTGTACTCGTACAACATCACCCAGCATTTCCGCACGCGCAGCGAAAACGCGCCCGCGCTGGGTCCCGTCATCGATATTCCGCTCTTCGACTGGGGCCGCCGGCGGATGCAGGTGGATGCCCGCCAGGAAGCGATGAACGCGGCCCTCATCGGCTACCAGCGCGCGGTGAACAACGGCGTGGCCGAAGCCGAAGGCGCCCTCTCGGCCCTGGGCGCGCAGCAAGCGCGGGCCGATGCGCTCGCACAGGCCCTGGGCCTGCTGCAGGAGCGCATCGCCACCGGACAACAGCAACGCCGCCTCGGGCTGGCGAGCGAATACGACAGCCTGCCGCAGCGGCGCGCGGCCCTGCAGGCCGCTGCGGAGCGCGACACGGCACAGGACGCTCGCGCCCTGGCTTTCGTGGCGCTCTACAAGGCGCTGGGCGGCGCCCCGCTGCCGGCGGCGGACACCACGGCGGGCGCGGCCGCTACCGCCACCGTGGCAGCGAAAGCCGGAGGCGCGCCATGATCCCATTGGCCCGCAAGACGCTGGTCTACGAATGGCGGCGGTTCGTGCCGGCCGTGTTCGCCGTTGGCTTCTCCGGCCTGCTGCTGATGGTGCAGGCCGCGCTGGTGCTGGGCATCTTCGGCAGTGCGGCGGTGTACGTGCGGGCGTCGACGGCCGACCTCTGGGCCGGCTACCCCGGCACGCAGAGCGTGAATTTCGGACGCGCCATCGGCCGCGACGTGGAAAGCCGCGTGCGCATGGACCCCGCCGTCACCGCCGCCGAGTCTTACCTCTGGGTGGATGGCGACTGGCGCAGCGCCCAGCCGGGCGCTGGCGGCGTGTCGGTCTACGTTTCGGGCATTCGCAGCGCGCCGGACGGCATGCTCTTCGCGCGCCTCATCGCTCCGTGGCAGCGCGAATCGCTGCGCGAGCCGGGCGCGGTGATCGTGGACCGCGCCGACCTGGACACGCTGGGCGTGCAGGTCGGGCAAACCGCCTGGATCAACAGCCGGCCGGTGCGCGTGGCGGCCGCCGTGGACGGGATTCGCGGCCTGGGGGGCGTGAACGTGCTGGCCTCGCTGGACACCGCGCGCGAGATCGCAGGCAACGATGGAACACCCGGCACCACTTACGTGGTGGCGCGCACCCGCAGCCCGGCCGATGCCTCCGCAGCCCAGGTGCGGCTGTCGCACGGCAGCCCCGGCTTCGGTCCGTTTGAAGTGTGGACAGCCAGGCAGTTCGCCCGGCGCTCGCAGCTTTACTGGATGTTCGATACGGGTGCCGGCGTGGCCGTGCTGTTCATGGTCATCGTGGTGTGCCTCGTCGGCACCGTGGTCACCAGCCAGTCGCTCATGGGCGTGGTGGCCGGCACGGCGCGCGAATACGCCGTGCTCAACGCGCTGGGCGCAAGCCGCTGGGCCCTGGGCCGGCTCGTGGTGGAGCAGGCCTGCTGGATCGGCGGGCTGGGCCTGCTGCTCGCCGGCGCCACCAGCGCCGCACTGCTCGGGCTGGCCGCCGCGTACGGCGTGCCGGTCGCCATGACACCCCGTGTAGCGGCCGCCTGTGCCGTGCTGGTGGGCATCGTGGCCCTGTTCTCGGGATTTTTTGCCATCCGCGGCTTGCTGCGCGCCGACCCGGCCCTGCTTTTGCGATGACCAACGCCACTGCCACCGCCACCGCTGCGGCCCACCGCCTCACCCCCAGCCTGCAGGCCGTGCAGGTGCACAAATCCTTCGTGTCGGGCGTGGTGCGCGTGCAGGTGATCGAAGGCCTCACGCTGGCCGTATATCCGGCCGAACTCACGCTCATTTCAGGCCCGTCGGGCTGCGGCAAGAGCACGCTGCTGTCGCTGCTGTCCGGCCTGCAGCAGGCAGATGCGGGCCAGGCCATCGCGCTGGGCGAAAACCTGGGCGGCTTGAGCATTCGGGCCCTGGAGCGCTTTCGGCTGCACCACACGGGCTTCGTCTTCCAGGGGTTCAACCTGTTTCCCGCGCTGACGGCGCTGGAGCAGGTGCAACTACCGCTGGGCTACCTGGGGCTGAGCGACCGCGAGAGCGAGCAACGCGCCCGCCGCGCCCTGGACGAAGTGGATCTTTCGCACCGCGCCAACATGCGGCCCGCGCAGTTGTCGGGCGGCGAGAAGCAGCGCGTCGCCATCGCGCGGGCCATCGCCAAGGAGCCGCAACTGCTCTTTGCCGACGAACCCACCAGTGCGCTGGACGCCGACAGCGGCCAGCGCGTGATCAACATCCTGCACCGCATCGCCCACGTGCACGGCACCACCGTGCTGTGCGTGAGCCACGACCCCCGGCTGGTGCGCCATGCCGACCGGGTGCTGGGCATGGAGGACGGCGCCATCCGCAGCGACTGGCGCCAGCCCGAAGCGCCCCCGACAACGACGACCCCATGATGCGCACTCCCTTCACGCCCCCTTCCCTGCTCGGTCTTCTGCCAGCGCTCGCCGCCGCCTTGATGCTCGTCGCGTGCAACGAAAAGACCGTGCCCTTGTCCGTGGCGACCGCAGCCGAGCCCGCCAGCGCGGGCCAAGTGGCCGTGGCACGGGGCAAGATCGAAGTGCCTGGCGGTTTGCTCGAACTCTCGCCCGCGCAAGAAGGCATGGTCCAGGCCGTGGCCGTGCAGGAAGGTCAGGACGTGCGGCGCGGCCAGCTGCTGCTGCGCCTGGCCGGAGAGGCCACGAACGCCGATGTGGCCGTTGCCGAATCCGAACTGCGCCTGGCCCAGGCCCGCCACCAGGCGCGCGCGCAGCGCCTGCCGGCCTTGCGGCGCACTGCCGCGCGGCTGGCCGAAGCCGTGGCGACCGGTGCTGCGGAGCCTCAGCGTTCCGAGGAGGCCCAACAGGCCGTGCGCGATGCCGAGTCCGAACTCACCGTCTCCCAGGCCGAGGCCGAGGTGGCACGCAGCCGGCTGGCCCAGGTGCAGGCCCAGCGTTCGAGACTGGAGCTGCATGCGCCCGAAGACGGCACCGTGGTCCGCGTGGGCACCCAGGCGGGCCAGCGTGCGCCGCTGGCGGCCAACGGCAGCACTGCCGCCATCACGCTGCTGCCGCACCGCACGCTGGTGGTGCGCGCCGAACTCAACGAAAGCTACGCGGCCCAGGTCCATGTGGGTCAGCGCGCTTCGGTCACGAGCGATGGCGACGCCGTCTCCACGGCGCTGCCCGCTGCGCACGTGGTGCGGGTGAGCCCCGTTCTGGGCACCGGACGGCTGCAGGAAGACCTGCAGCGCGGCCCGGTGCGGATCGTCGAATGTGTGTTGGAGTTCGACCAGGCGCCCACGGCGCGCGTCGGACAGAACGTGAGAGTGAGCTTCCATGAATGACGCAAACGGATACCGGCCCCTGATCGACGCCCGCCGCACCCGGCGCCCGGCCCTCGGCGCCGGATGGATGGTGCAGTGCGATTTCGACGGCACCATCAGCACCGAAGACGTGACCGACTCGCTGCTGCAGCGCTTCGGCCGCGACGGCTGGGAGGCACTGGAAACCGCCTGGGAGCGCGGCGAGATCGGCTCGCGCCAGTGCATGGCCGGCCAGGTCGCCCTGCTCGACATGGACCGGGCCGAGCTCGACGCGCACCTGGCCACCATTGGCGTGGACCCGTATTTCGGGGCCTTCGTGCGTGCCGCGCGCGAACGCGGCATGCCGGTGCAGGTGGTGAGCGACGGCATCGACTACGCGATTCATGCCGTGCTCGAACGGCATGGCCTGGACGACCTGCCCGTGATCGCCAACCGGCTGGTGCAGACCGGCCCGCGAAGCTGGTCGCTGCAATCGCCCTGGAGCAGCCCTTCGTGCGCGCGCGCCAGCGGCAACTGCAAGTGCGAGCGGCTGGCGGAGCAGCAGGCCAAGCATGGCCGCGTGCTGTTCGTGGGCGATGGCACCTCGGACTTCTGCGTGTCCGGCAAGGCGGACTTCGTGCTGGCCAAGTACAAGCTCATCCAATACTGCGAACGCCACCGCATCGCCCACGCCCCGTTCAACGATTTCTCGGAGTTCGCAGCCCTGCTGTCGCCCTTGCAGGAAACCGCCGAGGAGCTGACGGCATGAATACCGCAGTGATGTCCCGCGAAGCGCTCCCCTCGGCAGACCACGACGCGCCGTCGGCCAGCAGCGCCGACACGCGCCACGAATACCTGCTGCGCGGGCACGGCGCGAACGCCACCACCGGCGTGCTGCTGATCCACGGCCTGACCGGCACCCCCAACGAAATGCGCCTGCTCGCCAAAGGGCTGCACCGCGCCGGGTTCACCGTGCTGGCCGTGCAGCTGGCCGGCCACTGCGGCACGCAGGACGACCTGGTCGCCACGCGCTGGCAGGACTGGCTCGCCAGCGTGCAGCGGGGCGCCGACCGGCTCGCCCAGGCCACGGGCGGCCGCCTGGTGGCGTGCGGCCTGTCGATGGGGGCCGTGCTGGCACTGGCGCTGGCCCAAGACCGCCCCGGCCAGGTCGCTGGCGTGGTGGCGCTGTCGCCCACCTTCCGGTATGACGGCTGGAGCATGCCGGCATACACGCGGCTGTCGTTCCTGCTGCCGCTGTTCCGCGCCCTGGGCATCGGGCGGCGCAGCGTGTTCATGGAGCAGCCGCCCTACGGCATCAAGGATGCCGCCCTGCGCGAGCGCGTGGTGGCGCAGATGCACTCCGGTGACAGCGCCGCCGCCGGCCTGCCGGGCAATCCCTGGTGGTCGGTGATCGAAATGCGCGCCCTGGCCGCGCACGTGCTCAGGCGCCTGAGCAGCGTGCGCTCGCCCTGCCTGGTGCTCCATGCACGCAACGACGACATCGCCTCGGCCGCCAACGCACGGGCCATCGTGCAGGGCGTACGGCATGCGCCGGTGGAACTGGTGCTGCTGGACGACAGCTACCACATGATCACCATCGATCGGGAGCGCCGCACCGTCGTGGCCCGCACCGTGGCCTTCGCCGAGCAGATCGCCCGGGGGACCACACCGTGAGCCTGGCCGGCGCCGACAGCGGCATCACGCCCCTGGTGGCCGGGCTCTGGGCGCTGAACATGCTGGTGGACACGGGCGGGCAGTTGGCTTTCAAGGCCGCAGCCACTGCCGACTCTCGCGCCGGCACCGGCCTGGCCCGGTGGGCCTGGATGGCGCGCCGGCCCTGGCTTTGGATCGGCGTGGGCTGCTATGTGGCGGAGTTCCTGGTGTGGCTGGCCTTTCTGTCGCTGGTACCGCTGTCGGACGGCGTGCTGCTGGGTTCCATCAACATCGTCGCCGTCATGGTGGCGGGCCGGTGGCTGTTCCGTGAAAAGCTCTCGCGCATGCGCGTGGCGGGCATTTTGCTGGTGTCCGCGGGCGTGGCGGTCGTGGGGCTGCACGGATGAAGCGCTTTTACGCACTCGGTTTTTTCGCGCTGGTGGCGTTCGACACGCTCGCGCAGATCAGCTTCAAGCTCGCGGGCGAACACGCCCTGCCGCTGGAGTTTTCGGTGGACTGGCTCGCGCGGGTCTTCGGCCACCCGTGGATCTACGGCGCCTTCGTGGGTTACCTGGGTGCGTTCTTCACCTGGATGACGCTGCTGGAGCACGCCCCCATCGGCCCGGCATTCGCCGCGTCGCACCTTGAAGTCGTCACCGTCCTGCTGCTGTCGGCCTTCTTGTTCGCGGAACCCATCGGCTGGCCGCAGGTGGCCGGAGCGGCGCTCATCCTCGCAGGCATCGCCTGCCTGGCGCGCAGCGAGGCCGACACCGAAGCGGCAGCGCCTTCCAACGCCCCTCCAAACACACCGGCCGCCGATGGCGCGTGAAGCCCCGCCCACCGCGGGCCTGCCGCTGGGCGTTGCAGACCTGCTGCCCGGCGGCGATTCCGACCTGGGCGGTGCGTTGGCGCGCTTTCTGAACGTGCCGGCCGTGCAGATCGAATGCTCGGGCACCGCGGCGCTGGTGGTGGCCCTCACCGCGCTGCGCAGCCTGGCTCCCGATCGCGACGAGGTCGTGGCGCCGGCATACACCTGCCCGCTGGTGGCTTTGGCGGTGGCGCACTGCGGCCTGCGGCTGCGGCTGTGCGATCTCAGCCCCGACACCCTTGACCTGGACCTTTCTGAACTCGCTCCCCTGTGCTGCCACCGCACGCTGGCGGTATTGCCCACCCATCTGGCAGGCCGCGTGGTGGACACGGCCAATGTGCGGGCACTGGCCCGTGCCGCCGGCGCCTGGGTGATCGAAGACGCGGCCCAGGCCCTGGGGGCCCGCGCGGGTGGCACCAGCGTGGGTGCGGGCAGCGACATCGCTTTTTTCAGCCTGGCTGTGGGCAAGGGCCTCACCCTGTTTGAAGGGGGCGCGCTCATCACTGCCAACCCGCTGCTGCGGGTCGCGTGCGTGCGCGCCAGCCGCAACAACGTGCCGCGCCATGCGATCTGGGAGCTGCGCCGCTGCGCCGAACTGCTGGCCTACGCCGCGCTCTACCGCCCGTCGGCCCTGCCCTGGGCCTACGGTGCGCCGCTGCGCCGGGCGCTGGCGCGCGGCGACCGGGTGAGCGCGGCGGGAGACGATTTTTCGGCGCGCATTCCGCTGCATCGGGTGGGCCTCTGGCGGCAGTCGGTGGGCGTGCGCGCGCTGGCGCGACTGCCCGAGTGGCTGGCGGCGGGGCAATCGCGGGCTGCGCAACGGGTCGCCCAATTGCGCAGCATTCCCGGGCTGACGGTGGTGGACGACAGCCCTGCCGTGGGCGCGGCCGAAGGCACCTGGCCTTCGTTCCTGGTGCTGCTGCCCGATGCCGCCGCCCGCGAAACGGCGCTGGCCGCGCTGTGGGGCGCAGGTCTGGGCGTGAGCCTGCCGTTCGTGAACGTGCTGCCCGATTACCCCGAGTACGCCGGCCTGGTGGCAGCGGAAGACCGGACCGCAGGGCTGCCCAATGCACGCCGCTTCGCGTCAAGGGTGCTGTCCCTCGGCAACAGCCCGTGGCTGGACGACGCGGGCTTTGCGCAGATCTGCAGCACGCTGGAAGAGGCCGCCCACGACCCGTCCACGCCGCCTGCAGCGCCATCGCACCCGCCGTTCAGTCCGACGCCCGGTCCAACTGGCCCAGCAGCACGCGGTTGAACGCCGCCTGCGCGGCCTGCCACTGCGGCAAGGCTTCGTCGACCAGTTCCGTCTGCTGGCCATCGCCCGCGCTCAGCCAGCGCTTCCAGGCCGTGCGGTAGCGGTGGACCGAGACCTCTCCCGTTACGTCGCTGCCCACCAGTTGCCCGCGCAGCGCCGAGATCACCGCGGCGCCATGGTGCGCGCCGAGCACGCCCTGATCCCAATTGGTGCGCACGACGGATGGGTCGAACACATCCTTGTCGATGCTGAGGTACGTGGGCTGGCGGTGGGCCGACAGCAGGCGGTACAGGGTGGCCGCCAGCGCGTCGGCATTGGGCAGGCTGCGAAACCGCGCCTCCAGGCCCAGCCAGCGCGCCCAGTGCGTATTCACCCCCACGCTCCAGTAAGTCAGCCGCCCGGCGCGCAGCGGCGCGAGATAGTTCTCCCACGCATGGCCCAGGCCGATGTCGCCCGAGGTGATGCCGACCACGTGCACGTGCGATACCTGCGGCAGCATCGCCACGCGGCGCACCCATGATCCGCAATGCACGCCGAACGGAAAGCGCATGTTGTCCGGATGGTTATCCAGCACAACCACGCGCAGCGGCCGCGCGGCCGTGTAGCCGCGCGCGGCGATGCACCGCGCGATCAACGGCCAGCTGAGATGGTGAAAATCGCCACTGCCCATGAACACGGGGCCATGGCCGGCTGCCGCTGGCAGTTGCGCATCGAGCAGCGCACGAAAGTCCTTCATGCGTCCCAGGCCGCAGCCAAACCGCAGCGCCTCGTGCCAGTCGCTGCCCAGGTCGATGCGCAGTTCGTCCGGCAGGCGGCCGACGGCGCCATCCAGGTCCAGTACGACCGGTGGCGGTGCGGTCGTCCTCATGCGGCACCTGCCTGATCGCGCCACTGGCGGTCGCTTTCGAAGCGCCCGGCAAAACGCCGCGCCAGGGCCCGCAGAACGGGCTGGCGCACGTACACCGCATGGCGGGTGAAGGTGAAGCGCGCGCCCAGGCTGCGCTTGACCTCGGGGTCGGTCCAGCCGGCGACGTAATGGGTCAGCCCCTGTGCCAGGGCGTATTCGAGGTTTTCCATCCAGCTCACGAAATACAGATTGGCTTCGCGTGCAGCCGGGTAGGCCAGCCCGATGTACTTGTCCACCAGGCGGCCGCCATGCACGTAGCAAAGGTTCCAGCCCAGGAGGTCGCCCGTGCCGGCGTGCCGGTACTCGAAGGCGATGCCGCCGCTGGACGCATCGCGCAGCACGGCCGCGAAGAAATCGCGCGTGAGCCGGTCGAAATGCACCTCGCTCTGCGCATAGACGGCTTCGTACAGCGCGTAATAGGCGTCCACCGCCGCGTCCTGCGCGAACGCCTCGCCCGTGGCCAGGTGGCGCACCACCAAGCCATCCCGGCTGCGCAGCTTTCTGCGCAGGTTCTGGCGCCGGCTGGCGGACAGCCGGGCCAGGTACTCGGCGATGCTGGAAAAGTCGATGGGCACATACGCCAGGGCCTGCCCTTCGACCAGCACGAAACCCTGCGCCTCGCAGGCCTGCGCCACCGCCTGGGCATAGTCGTTGTCGGCCTCGGACAGCAGCGGAGACTGCTGCGGCAAATCTTTGATGATGGCCAGCGCAAACCGCCGGCCCGGCCCGGTCCGCACGGCCTGCGCCAGGGCTTCGGGCGTGGCGCCGGTGGCCGGCAACGGGGCGTATTCGGTCACCGTCGTGCCCACGAACCCGGTGCGCACTCGCAGCCAGCGGGACCAGCGCGCGAAGAGCGGCAAGGCCCGCACACGCGCCTTGAGCCCCTCGTCCGCCGTGGTCAGCAGATCCAGCGGCGCCGCAAAGGCCGGCACCGGCAGCCCCTGCAGCACGGCGAAACCCTGTGGAGGATGCGCCGCGAAATGCCCGGCCAGCGCCTGCGGCTCGAGCTGGTTGCGCCAGGGCATCAGCTGCGCTTGGCGCGCGTGAGAAGCTGCTCCAGCAGCACCAAGGCCTCGTCGATCTCGGGGCGCGTGATCATGAGCGAAGGCGCCAGCGTGATCACGTTCTTGTAGTAGCCGCCCACATCCAGCACCAGGCCGCGCTTCTGGCCCTTGTATTCCAGATTGCCTTCCAGGCCGATGTCCACCATCTTGTCCAGCAGCGCGCGGTTGGGCGTGAAGCCGTCTTCGGTGCAGATCTCGGCGCGCAGCGCCAGGCCCAGGCCGTCCACGTCGCCGATTTCCTTGTGGCGCTTTTGCAGGTCCCGCAGCCCGTCCAGGAAATAGGCGCCGCTGGCACGCACCTGCGCACCGAAGTCCATCTCGTGCGTCATCTTCATCACCTCCAGGCCGAGCGCGGTGCCCAGCGGGTTGGAGGCGAAGGTGGAGTGCGTCGAGCCCGGCGGGAAGATCGTGGGGTTGATCAGTTCCTCGCGCGCCCACAGGCCCGACAGCGCGTTCAAGCCGTTGGTCAGCGCCTTGGCGAAGACCAGCACGTCGGGCTTCACGCCGAAGTTCTCGACCGACCACAGCGTGCCGGTGCGCCAGAAACCCATCTGGATCTCGTCCACCACCAGCAGCACGCCGTGGTCGTCCAGCACCTTTTTCAGGCCCTTGAAGAAATTGGCCGGGGGCACCACGTAGCCGCCCGTGCCCTGGATGGGCTCGATGTAGAACGCCGCGTACTCGCACTGGCGCGTCTTCGGGTCCCACACGGCGTGGTATTCGTTTTCGAACTTGCG
>Ga0308157_10007102_pt1 | contig 13136 bp, 7 predicted proteins | sample PhyBR1_FD_201035 | JGI IMG/M metagenome (GOLD analysis project Ga0308157, IMG submission 201035) | Phyllosphere microbial communities from UC Gill Tract Community Farm, Albany, California, United States - DLSLB.R1 | ecosystem: Host-associated > Plants > Phyllosphere > Unclassified | place: USA...
AAGTGTATTGATAACCAAATTGTGAATCATAGGTCCCGAAATACGGGCATCACGACCAACTACAACGGTTAACTTTTCTTTTTTAGAGTAATTTTTCAGCCAGGTTCCATAAGCCGAAGCAAATTTCACAGCATCAACCGGAGTCAAATTATCTCCTACTTTACCTCCTATAGTTCCTCGAATACCAGATATTGATTTTATTAATGTCATTGTTTTTGTTATTATATTAATTTGCTGCAAATATAAAAGTTGCTGAGTTACTAATGGCAAAGTGGCTAAGTTTTTTTAAGCTACCAAGTTGTTAAGATTTTTAAAGAATTTCTTGCTTTCAATTAAATAAAACTCGGAACTTAGATCTTCATAAACTTCGTAACTCAAAAAATAAATCCCTATTTTTACTAAAAATAAGACTTAGCCATTAGTAACTCAGCAACTCCAAAACAAATGAATTTTCTAGCTCACATTTATTTATCCGGAGACGACGAGTTAATCAAAATTGGAAATTTTATGGCCGATGGTATTCGCGGAAAACAATTTGAAAATTATCATTCTGATATTCAAAAAGGAATTCTGTTGCATCGATTCATTGATACTTATACCGATTCACATCCCGTTTTTAAACAAAGCACCAAGCGTTTGCACGAAAAATATCATCACTATGCAGGAGTTATTGTAGACGTTTTTTATGATCATTTTTTGGCTAAAAATTGGAATCGATATTCAGACGAAAAATTAGAAGATTTTGTTGCTCGTTTCTACCAATCATTACACGACAATTACGACTTACTTTCTGAAAGAATTCAAGGTTTCATGCCTTATATGATTGAACGCAATTGGTTAGTGAGCTATCAAACTGTAGAAGGCATTCATAAAATCTTAACTCAAATGGACAGCCGAACCAAAAATGAATCCAATATGCGGTTTGCATCGAATGAACTTCAAGCATTTTACACAGAATTTGAAACGGAATTCACTACTTTTTTTGAAGACTTAAGAATTGAATCTCATCAAAAACTGATTTCAACAGGAAAATAATTAGATCATTTTACTTCTCAACAATATTAAAATTTAAACAATATTAAACTGTTAAACCTTAATTTTCAAATGAAAAAACTAATTCTCTTATTCATCTTTTTTATAAGTCTAAATTGTTTTGCTCAAAATCAAATCAAGCACACAACCGGCCTGATAGCTGATAAAGCTATGGTGGTTTCAGCAAGAGAAGAAGCTTCAAAAATTGGTACCGAAATTATGAAAAAAGGCGGAAATGCTTTTGATGCGATGGTTGCAACCGAGTTAGCATTAGCAGTAGCTTATCCGTATGCAGGAAATATTGGTGGTGGTGGTTTTATGGTTTTTCGCAAAGCAAATGGCGAAGTTGGATCGCTCGATTACAGAGAAAAAGCACCTTTGGCAGCGACCAAAAATATGTATCTGGATAAAGACGGAAAAGTAATTAAAGGAAAAAGCACCGAAACTCCACTGGCAATTGGTGTTCCCGGAACAATTGCCGGAATGTTTGCTGTGAATAAAAAATATGGTTCGATGCCAATGTCCGAAATTTTGAAACCCGTCATTGCATTAGCAGAAAAAGGAGTTATTGTAACCAAAAAACAAGAGACAACACTAATCAAATATCGCGACGCAATCATTAAAGCCAATGGAGAAAAATCCACTTTTTCTACTTCAAGCAAAGAAAACGATACTGTAAAATATCCTGCTTTGGCTGAGACTTTTAAGAGAATTGCTAAAAATGGAAGAGATGAATTTTACAAAGGTCAAACCGGAAAAACATTAGTAAAATATCTTCAGGAAAAAGGCGGAATTATTACACTAAAAGATTTAGCCAAATACGAAGCAAAATGGAGAACTCCGCTATCTTTTAATTATAAAGATTTAAAAGTTATTTCGATGTCGCCTCCAAGTAGTGGCGGAATTTGTCTGGCACAAATTTTAAAAATGATTGAACCTTATGATTTGTCAAAAATGGGACACAATTCAGCCGATGCGATTCAAATAATTGTAGAAGCAGAACGCAGAGCTTATGCCGATAGAAGTTACTTTTTGGGTGATCCAGACTTTGTAAAAATCCCTTTGAAAGGGCTCTTGTCCGATGATTATTTGAAGCAAAGAATGTCTAGTTTTAATGTAGATAAAGCCACTTTATCATCTGAAATTAAAGAAGGTAAAGTAAATTATAATGAAAGTATGGAAACTACTCATTACTCCATTGTAGATCAATTTGGTAATGCGATTGCTGCCACAACAACCATTAACGATGGTTACGGTTCTAAGTATTATTGTGATGAATTAGGATTTTTTCTAAACAACGAAATGGACGATTTCAGTGTTAAGCCAGGTGAACCAAATATGTTTGGTTTGGTTGGAAATGAAGCCAACAGTATTGCTCCGCAAAAAAGAATGCTAAGTTCTATGACGCCTACGATTGTCGAAAAAAACGGAAAGCTTTTTATGGTTGTCGGATCTCCTGGCGGTTCCACAATTATTACTTCGGTATTGCAAACAATTTTGAATGTCCATCAATATAATTTCGGAATGCAGGAAGCTGTAAATGCTCCAAGATTCCATCATCAGTGGTTACCCGATGTGATTACATTTGAACCAAATACGTTTAACGAGAGCACTCTTGAAAAATTAAAAACTAAAGGATATATCATTAACGAAAAAACAACTCCAGTAATCGGAAAAGTCGATGCGATATTAGTTCTTCCTGACGGGAAATTAGAAGGTGGCGCAGATTTTAGAGGCGACGACACGGCTTTCGGATTTTAATAAAAACTAGAACGTTTTCGGTTAAAATCAAGAGTTAATTCAATTTTTAATGATGAAATTGCGGTTTTAAAGTCTTATTTTTGCAATAAACCATGAAGTAAGACACAATGTTAAAAAAAATATTATTAAGAGCAGAACAATTAATCGCTTTATCACAATCAATTTTAGGAGAAAAACAATTTATCCTTGTATCAAGTGTTTTAGTTGGTATTTCTTCTGCATTCGCAGTAATTATATTAAAAACATTTGCGCACTGGGTTTTTAGATTTGCCACTTATGTGACTGTGAATCTTAATTTTCTTAATGTAGGATTTATTAAAATAATGCTTCCTGCAATTGGTATTATGCTCACGGTTTTTGTGATCAATCGCTTTTTAGGAGGTGCCATCGAAAAAGGAACATCACAAATTTTATATACCGTAGCCAAAAAAGCTAGTATCATCCCGAAAAAACAAATGTATGCTCAAATTGTAACGAGCTCGCTTACCGTTGGTTTAGGAGGTTCTGCCGGTTTGGAAAGCCCGATTGTCGTTACTGGTGCTGCGTTTGGATCTAATTACGCGCAACGATACAAACTACATTATCGAGACAGGACTTTATTGATTGGATGTGGTGTTGCAGCGGGGATTGCCGCAGCATTTAATGCTCCGATTGCTGGTGTTTTGTTTGCTGTAGAAGTTTTACTTGTTGATGTCAGCATTTCGGCATTTACACCAATCATGATTGCGGCAGCAACTGGCGCTTTGGTTTCTGCGATTGCATTGGACGAAAGTATATTATTAAATTTTCCAACCAGAGAAACTTTCAATTTCCATAACATTCCCTACTATGTACTTTTAGGGATATCTACTGGTTTTGTAGGTGTGTATTATGCTAGAAATTTCCAAAGAGTGGAGCATTATTTTGCACATTTACGTCTTTCACCTTATAAAAAAGCTTTTCTTGGTGCTTCGATTTTGGCTCTGCTAATATTTATTTTTCCAACACTTTTTGGTGAAGGATATGAAACTATTCGAACTTTAGCAGATAAAGATCCTAACGAATTAATGCAAAATACTCTTTTTAGAGATTTTCGAAATAATGACTGGGCTTTATTGGCGTTTATTGGTTGTTCATTTTTATTAAAAGCCTTTGCCACAGGAATCACTTTAGGAAGCGGTGGAAACGGAGGTAACTTTGCTCCTGCCTTATTTTTAGGTTCTTATGTTGGTTTTTTCTTTTCAAAACTATTGAATATGACAGGACTAACTGATTTGCCTGTTAGCAATTTTACGATGGTTGGAATGTCAGGAATTTTGAGCGGTTTATTTCACGCTCCACTGACAGGAATATTTTTAATTGCCGAAATAACTGGTGGTTACGGATTAATGATTCCGTTGATGATTGTTTCTTCGCTAAGTTTTGTTATCTCTAAACGATTTGAAGTACATTCATTAGATGTTAAACATTTAGCTAAAAAAGGTCACGCTTTTACAAGTAACAAAGACACGAATGTTTTGTCAACTTTAGATACACATTCTATCATCCAGACAGATTATCTAACTGTTTCTCCAGATGAAACTCTTGAAAAATTAGTTGATTTAATTTCACATTCGAACCAAGTTATTTTTGCTGTCGTTTCTAAAGAAAATAAACTACTGGGCATTGTTCACTTTAATGATATCAGAGAAATTATTTTCAATTCTTATCGAGTAAAGTATACTTTAATTAAAGAGGTTATGGTTCAACCTGTTGATGTTATTTACCCTTTTAACAGCATGGAAATTGTCATGAACAAGTTCGAAAAATCTAAAAAAGCCTTTCTACCGGTCGTTAGAGATGATAAATATTATGGTTTTATATCCAAATCAGTAGCCCTTGAAGCTTATAGATCCAAATTGAAAGCTATGACTTTCGAATAAACTAATATCGGATAGGAAAAAAAATTTTATTACCCGATATTAATGAATACCTTTGTGGTTATGTGGGAAATAGACATAACATATCGAGACGAATTTCAATCAACCTTTGAAAGATTGTACCAAAAAAAGCAAGATTTGCAAAACAGCAGGCCTTTGCCAAACATCGCTTTGAATAAAATCAGAGAGAGTTTATCTATAGAATGGACTTATAATTCTAACAGTATCGAAGGAAACACGCTAAGTCTTAGAGAAACACAAATGGTAATTCAAGAAGGAATTACAATCAAAGGAAAGTCATTAAGAGAGCATTTTGAAACACATAATCATGACAAGGCAATAGATTATTTGTATCAAATAGTCAAGGACAATTATGTATTGCGAAGTATCGATATCCTTTCCTTGCATGGTTTAGTTTTGAGATCTATAGAAGATGATTTTGCTGGTCGGATTAGAAACGGTGGCGTTCGTATTTCTGGAGCCAATTTTGTTCCTCCAAATGCTAATAAAGTTTCAGATTATCTAGATGAGCTCATTGATTTTGTAAATACAAATCCATTACAATTGAATGACATTGAATTGGCAACTATTTTTCATCATAAGTTAGTTTGGATTCACCCATTTTTTGATGGCAATGGACGAACAGTTCGTTTAAGCATGAATTTATTATTGATGCGTTGTGGTTTTCCTCCGGCAATTATTCTTAAAAATGATAGAAAAAAATATTACGAAGCGCTCAATCAGGCAAATAATGGTAATTATCAAAAGTTAATTCTTCTGATGTGTCAAGCATTAGAACGAAGCTTAAATATCTATCTAAATGCAATGCCCGACAATACTAACGATTATCAAAAAATATCTGATATTGTTAGTGAGCCAGCCTCTCCTTATGGTCAGGAATATATCAGTTTATTGGCTCGGACAGGTAAAATTGATGCTTATAAAGAAGGTCGAAATTGGTACACCACCAAAGAAGCAATCGAAGACTATATGTCCACCCGAAAAAGAAAACGCTAACTTAGGTTGGCGTTTTTTTATGTCTATTTTTTAAATATAAACTTCAAGACTTTTATTCCAAAGAATCAATCAAAATGGTAACTTTGCTTTTTTGCTAAATTATGATAGACACAGACAATACGATTGAAGTTCAGGGCGCACGCGTACACAATCTAAAAAATATAGACGTTTCCATTCCAAGGGAAAAACTAGTCGTAATTACTGGTTTATCTGGTTCGGGAAAATCATCATTGGCATTTGATACTATTTATGCCGAAGGGCAACGTCGCTATGTAGAAACTTTTTCGGCTTATGCCCGACAATTTCTTGGTGGATTAGAACGTCCTGATGTAGATAAAATTGATGGACTTTCGCCTGTAATTGCCATTGAACAAAAAACAACAAGTAAAAGCCCTCGCTCTACGGTCGGAACTATAACTGAGATCTATGATTTTCTCCGTTTGCTTTACGCCCGTGCTGCAGATGCTTATAGTTACAATACTGGTGAAAAAATGGTTTCTTATTCGGATGACCAGATCAAAGAGTTAATTATTGAGAATTTCACTGACAAAAGAATCAATATTTTGGCACCTGTAATTCGTGCCAGAAAAGGACATTATGCCGAATTATTCCAACAAATAACCAAACAAGGTTTTCTAAAGGTTCGTGTTAATGGAGAAATCTTAGATATCGTTTCTGGGATGAAACTGGATCGTTATAAAACCCACGACATCGAAATTGTGGTCGATCGAATGCTGATTGAAGACACTCCTGAAAACGACAAACGCTTATCCGAAAGCATCAATACAGCGATGCATCATGGAGAAGATGTATTGATGGTTTTAGACCAAGACACGAATGAAGTTCGTTATTTTAGCCGGAATTTAATGTGTCCTTCCACTGGAATATCGTATCAAAATCCGGAGCCTAATTTATTTTCTTTTAACTCTCCAAAAGGCGCTTGCGGACATTGCAACGGTCTAGGAACAGTTAATGAAATTAATATTGGAAAAATTATTCCGAATCCAAAACTATCAATCAAAGCTGGAGGTTTTGCGCCTTTGGGCGAATATAAAGCATCCTGGATTTTTAAGCAATTGGAAATTATTGGTGAAAAATTTGGTTTCAAATTGACAGATCCTATCGAATCGATTTCTGATGAAGCCATGCAAATGATTTTGAACGGTGGCAAAGAAAAATTTGCAATCCAATCCAAAGTTTTGGGTGTAACCAAAGAATATAAAATTGAATTTGAAGGGATTTCGCATTTCATCAAAAATCAACATGACGAAAGTGGTTCTACAACCATAAAACGTTGGGCTAAAGAATTCATGGACGAAGTAAAATGTCCTGTTTGCGAAGGTTCACGCCTAAAAAAAGAAGCTAATTATTTTAAAATTCACGAGAAAAACATATCCGAATTGTGTGATATGGATATTTCGGATTTGACGGCTTGGTTTTTGGATTTAGACAAACATTTATCGGATAAACAAAAAAAGATTGCCACTGAAGTCGTTAAAGAAATCAAAGATAGATTGGCTTTCCTGATGAATGTAGGCTTGAATTATTTGGCTTTAAGCCGAAGTTCCAAATCACTTTCGGGTGGTGAAGCGCAACGTATTCGTTTGGCGACACAAATTGGCTCGCAATTGGTTGGTGTTTTATATATTTTGGACGAACCGAGTATTGGTTTGCACCAAAGAGACAATGAAAAATTGATTCATTCTTTGGAACAATTGCGTGATATAGGAAATTCAGTTATTGTGGTTGAACATGACAAAGACATGATTGAGCAAGCCGATTATGTAATTGACATTGGTCCAAAAGCTGGAAAATACGGTGGCGAAATCATTAGTATTGGAACACCAAAAGAGACTTTAGCTTCTGATACAATTACCGCTCAGTATTTGAATGGTAAAATGAAACTAGAAATTCCAAAAGAAAGACGTAAAGGAAATGGAAAGTTTCTGAAGCTTACTGGAGCTACTGGAAATAATTTAAAAAACGTTTCAATCGAATTGCCTTTGGGCAAAATGATTTGTGTAACAGGAGTTTCGGGAAGCGGTAAATCGACTTTGATTAATGAAACCCTCTACCCTATTTTGAATGCGTATTATTTTAATGGTGTTAAAAAACCACAACCTTACAAGAAAATTGAAGGTTTGGAACATATCGATAAAGTAATTGATATTGATCAAAGTCCGATTGGAAGAACGCCACGTTCGAATCCGGCGACTTATACCGAGGTTTTCTCCGAAATTAGAAACCTGTTTACGATGACTTCTGAAAGTATGATTCGTGGTTATAAAGCCGGACGTTTTAGTTTTAATGTAAAAGGCGGACGCTGCGAAACCTGCGAAGGTTCTGGAGTCCGTACTATCGAAATGAACTTTTTGCCTGATGTTTATGTAGAATGTGAAACTTGTCAAGGCAAACGTTTTAACAGAGAAACTTTGGAAATTAGATATAAAGGAAAATCGATCTCAGATGTTTTGAATATGACAGTTGACGAAGCGGTTCCTTTCTTTGAAAATATTCCGAAGATTTATAGAAAAATAAAAACAATTCAGGATGTTGGTTTGGGTTACATTACGCTCGGACAACAAAGTACAACACTTTCTGGCGGTGAAGCGCAACGTATAAAACTGGCTGGAGAATTGTCTAAAAAAGATACCGGAAACACTTTTTATATTCTTGATGAACCTACAACTGGACTACATTTTGAAGATATTAGAGTTCTGATGGATGTAATCAACAAATTGGTTGACAAAGGAAACACGATTTTGATAATTGAGCACAATATGGACGTTATCAAACTAGCCGACTACATTATCGACATTGGTCCTGAAGGCGGTAAAGGCGGCGGACAACTAGTAGCCAAAGGAACACCCGAAGAAGTGGCAAAAAACAAGAAAAGCTATACGGCGAAGTTTTTGGAAAAAGAACTTAAATAATCAATTAAGCGCCATATTAAAAGTTTTACTTTACAAAAAGTTTCTTTTGATGTGGCTTTTTAATAGCATTACTTTACCTGAATAAAAGAATTACAAACGAACGCTATTCATTTTACAATCAAAAGCTTAGAAACATCACGCTATTTTCTTAAGAATAAATCTGTTTTTTTCCTTGTATTAGAATAAAGAGAATTCTATTTTTGTTTTTATTAAATCTAAATAAGGATAATTTAAACTGATAATTCATGAAATTCAAAATACTTCTGTTACTCTCCGTTTTCTTGGTTTCCCCGATTATAGTAGCGCAAAATATAAAAATAAAAGTTGAAAATAATCAGAAAAATGGAATTCAAAATGCTGAAATTTTATCCAATAATAGTTTAATTACAACCACAAATAAAGACGGAGATGCACAAATTGAAATTTCAAAGATTCAAAATAATGAAGTAATAGTTAAAGCCAAAAACTATTCAGATACCCGATACACTTTTAAAGATTTTGAGAATCAAACAGTTTATACTGTAATTTTGAGTGAGGAAGAAAATAAATTACTAGAAATTGTAGTTACTGCAGGTAGAAAACAAGAAAACATAAATACAGTTCCTTCATCGATAACAATCATGAGTGCTAAAGATATACAAGCACAAAGTACTATCAACACAAATCTTTCTTCCATTTTAGGAAATGTAATTCCAGGATTAGGAACATCTACAAATAAAGCGACCAATGCTGGACAAACTTTACGCGGAAGGCAAGTTTTAGTCTTAATTGACGGGATTCCACAATCTACTCCACTGATGAATGGCCAAAGAGACATTCGTACAATTGACGCAAATGCCGTTGAACGAATAGAGGTGATAAAAGGCGCAACCTCTATTTACGGAAATGGATCAGGAGGCGGTCTGATTAATTATATTACTAAAAAAAGTCCACAAATAGATTCTTTTAATGGTACGACTAATATTGGAACAACTTTTAATCCTTTACATAGTAGTGAAACTTTAGGGTATCGCATTTCACAATTTTTCAATGGGAAAAAAGATAAATTCAACTACGTAGTTGGTGGTTCATACGATTATACTGGATTGCAAAGAGATGCCAAAGGACAACCATTAGGACAAACAGATGGTTTATCTAATTCTTATCAGGCGAATGTTTTTACTAAACTTGGTTATTCTGTGACCGAACATTCCAATTTTAACCTGATGTATAATTATTACAATAGTACACAGAAAGCCAAATACATAAGCCAAGTTGGCGTATATGGTGAGACACCTACTATTGGTGTAAGAGGAGAAGAACCTGGAGAAAATGCGGGAACTCCTTATAATCATAACGCAATGCTTTCGTTTTCTAAAGATAATTTATTTCAAACTACACAACTTGATGTTTCGGCTTATTTGAACTCGTTTAGTTCAATGAATCGATATGTAGCAAACTCTTCGGCCTGGTATGGACCCGGACAAACAATGATAAATTCAGATAAAAAAGGATTACGAATTAACCTAAACACGCCGTTTACAATTGCAAAAATGCCATCTGAAATAACTTATGGCTTAGATCTTTTAAATGATGTAACATATCAAAATTTAGTCGATGGTCGCGTTTATATTCCGCATATGGATATGATAAATTTTGCTCCATATGTTCAATTAAAAATGGATGTTTTAGAAAATTTAATTTTCAAAGGAGGAATTCGCTACGAAAATGCAACAGTAAGAGTAGATGATTATAATACAATTGCAACAGGACCAAATGGCGAAGGAAGTATTTTTGTTGAAGGCGGAAAAATTCCTTATAATGCAACAATGTTCAATGCAGGATTACGCTTTAACAAATATGAAATTTTTAATCCGTTTGTAAGCTTTTCACAAGGGTTTGCTATTAATGAATTAGGAAGGATATTGAGACGCGCAACTGAAAACACCATTGCTAACCTGGAAACCGATCCAATTATCACGAATAATTATGAAGCTGGATTTTCAAGCAAATTTGATCGTTTCTACTTAACAGCTTCGTATTATATTAGCACTTCAAAACTAGGCGTGAATTTAGTTGACGTTGGAGGTTATTTAACACCACAGCGTGAACCGGAAAAAGTTAAGGGATTTGAAATCACTTTAGATTACAACATTTCTAATCAAATAAAAATTGGTGGAAGCTACTCGTATGTTGAAGGAAAAGTACAGTTTGACGACGAAAGCGAAGCCTATCTTAATGGATCTAGAATAGCTCCTCCAAAAGCAACTGGTTTCATTAATTACAAACCAATTTCTGACTTGAATTTGCAGTTATCTTGGGTAAATACTGGTTGTCGTGATCGTTTTGAATTGAATAGCAAAGGAAAATACAACAATAGCGAAGGGCCTGTAACAACGGTTAATTTAGTTAATTTATCAACTAATTATGCTTTCAATTCTAAGTGGTCAATTAGCCTTGGAGTAGAAAATTTACTAAATAACTATTATTACCCAACAGTAAGTCAATATCGAGCGCTAGACGCAGAATATGTACTAGGAAGCGGAATGTCTACCAGCCTTAATTTACAATATAAATTTTAAGACTTTGAAGAACTTTTTTTTATGGCTACATAAATGGCTAGGATTATTTACTGGAATTATAGTCCTAATAATTAGCCTTACAGGATGTATCTATGTTTTTCAGGATGAGCTCAAACTTATAGCCTATCCTGAAAAATATTTTATTGACGCACGTTCCTTCCAACATCAACAAACTTTGCCACTGAGCAAATTGATAGCGATTGCTGAAAAAAAATTGAATACTGGAGAAAAAATTTCTCGAATTGATGTCTATCCACAAAAGAATAGAACTTGGGCTTTTAGAGCAGTCAAAACGAATAAAAATGCTTTTTTCTATTCTGATTATTTTATTTATCATAAGCGTGTTTTTATTGACCCATATTCTGGAAAAGTTCAAAATATAGAAAATGCTAAAACAGAATTTTTTCAAGTGGTTTTACAATTGCATATGAATTTACTTTTGGGTAAAAAATATGGACACCAAATCATTGGACTCTCAGTTGGCATTTTTGCCATTATCTGCCTTAGCGGATTAATTTTATGGTGGCCCAAAAAGTGGAAAAGAAAAAAACTAAAGCAACAATTCACCGTAAAACTCAATGCAAACCGCAAAAGATTAAATTATGATTTACATAATGTTTTAGGTTTTTACAGTATATTTTTTGCTTTATTATTTGCCCTTACAGGATTAATGTTTACTTATCCAGCCTTAAAAAAGGGTGTAACAAAAGTCTTCAATTCAGTTGATCAAAAAGAGAATTCACAAAAAGAAGTTTTCCATTTTATTCCACAACCCACTCATAATGTTTTGGATAATGGATTGTTCTATATTTTAAAAAAGCATCCAGAAGCAGACCAATGTTCTATTCGTTTGAAAGATGAAAAATCTGAGCCTGTAGATATTCAGGTGAGATTAAAGCAAAACAAAACCAGTGATTTTTACTGGTATTATTTTAATCAAAAAAATGGTCAATTAGACAAATTAAAATCTTCTAAAAATTTGCAATTGGGAAGCAAAATAACATCAATGAATTATGATTTGCACACAGGATCAATTGGCGGGCTTGCAACTAAAATAATTTCATTCATAGCTTCTTTAATTTGCGCTTCTTTACCTATTACTGGGTGTATCATTTGGCTAAACAAATTAAAAAAGTCTAGAAAGAGACTACCACCTAATGAGAATTAATCCATAACTTTTCAGCCAAAAATTAAAAAAAACACAGCATCTTTTTAGAAAAAGAATTACTTTAGTTTTTTTCAAAACGTATGCCCTAGCCCTGATGGGAACGGCATCCTTTTGTGCCGGGGTTCGGCACAAAAGATACAGTGGACAGCAGGATTAGCTCCTTATAAAAATTAATAAACACAAATACATATATGAAACTAGAAGATTTTGACAATGAAGAAGACAGAGTGATTCAGGATAGTTTAAAACAAAAAACTTGGAATGAAATAAGAACCAATGACAGTTGGGGAATTTTCAAAGTGATGTCGGAGTTCGTAAATGGATATGACACGATGGGACGTATCGGTCCTTGTGTTTCTATTTTTGGTTCGGCGAGAACAAAACCAGAGGATCCATATTATATTCTTGCCGAAAAAATTGCCTATAAAATCAGTAAAGCGGGTTATGGAGTGATCACCGGTGGCGGTCCCGGAATTATGGAAGCCGGAAATAAAGGAGCGCATCTTGGCGGTGGAACTTCGGTGGGATTGAATATTGAATTGCCTTTTGAACAGCATTTCAATCCGTATATCGATCATGATAAGAATCTTAATTTTGATTATTTCTTTGTTCGAAAAGTGATGTTTGTGAAATATTCACAAGGATTTGTGGTTATGCCGGGTGGTTTTGGAACTTTGGACGAAATGTTTGAAGCGATTACTTTAATTCAGACCAAAAAAATAGGCAAATTTCCAATTATTTTGGTTGGCACTACATTTTGGTCAGG
>Ga0308157_10007104_pt1 | contig 13135 bp, 14 predicted proteins | sample PhyBR1_FD_201035 | JGI IMG/M metagenome (GOLD analysis project Ga0308157, IMG submission 201035) | Phyllosphere microbial communities from UC Gill Tract Community Farm, Albany, California, United States - DLSLB.R1 | ecosystem: Host-associated > Plants > Phyllosphere > Unclassified | place: USA...
AAATGAGTAAAAAAAAGTTAACAGCAATTGATTTATTCTCTGGCTGTGGTGGATTTTCCTATGGTTTCCAACAAGCAGGTTTTCATGTGTTATTAGGAGTTGATAATACCGAAATGGCTTTGAAAACTTTCAAACATAATCATTCTGACTCAAGCACATTGTTACTTGATTTGCATAAAGACAGTGCGATTGATGAAATAGTAAGCAATATTGATAATAAAAAAGTCGATGTAATTATCGCGGGACCACCTTGTCAAGGTTTTTCTCTTACTGGAACTAGAAATGAAAACGATTCTAGAAATACACTTTTTAATTCAGTTTTTAAACTTGCCAAAAAAGTAAATCCAGAAGCAATAATTATTGAAAATGTGCCAGGATTATTAAAATTGTATAATGGTAAGGCTAAAAAAGAAATTATACGATTATGTGAAGAAATGGGATACACTTGTAATCCAAAGATTTTATTTGCCCCAGATTTTGGTGTTCCCCAAATAAGAAAACGAGTTTTTTTTGTAGCTCTAAAAAATAAATACGGAAAGTTTGAATTTCCTGAACCAATTTTAACAGAAGACAAATATATTTCATGTGAAGATGCTATACATGATTTGCCAGATCTAGAAAATGACTTAGGAGCTGATAAAATGGATTATGATAAATCACCTACTTCTGATTATCAGAAAAAAATGAGATCAAAAAGCAAAACAATACATAATCACGTAGGTACCAAACACACAGATCTAGTTATTAATGTTATCTCACAAGTTCCTGAAGGAGGAAACCATAAAGATCTTCCACCAGGTGTTGGAGATTCAAGAAAATTTAACGAAGCATGGACAAGATATCATAGCAAAAAACCTTCTAAGACAATTGATACTGGACATAGAAATCATTTCCACTATAAATGGAATAGAGTTCCTACGGTACGTGAAAATGCCAGACTTCAATCATTTCCCGATGATTTTATTTTTTTAGGCAATAAAACAGAACAAAATAGACAAGTAGGCAATGCTGTGCCTCCAATTCTTGGAAGTGTCCTTGCCGAACAATTAATTAAAATTCTTAAAAATGAAGCTTAATGTAATTGATTTATTTGCAGGTTGTGGAGGTTTAACAGATGGATTTTTGCAAACTAAAAACTACAACACTTTAGCTGCTGTTGACTGGGAATTTCCTACAGTTGACACACTCAGAAAACGCCTAAAAACTAAATGGAAATATGACTTATCTAAAAATAATGTTTTGCATTTTGATATTCAAAGAACTGATGAGTTATTGAATGGTTACATAGATCCTAAATTTGGAATAAGCGAAGGACTTATTAAAATTGTAGGAACTCAAAAAGTAGACGTAATAGTTGGTGGCCCACCATGTCAAGCGTATTCTATTGCTGGTCGTGTTAGAGACGAAAAAGGAATGCACGATGATTATCGAAATTATCTTTTTGAAAGTTATGTCAAAATAGTAGATCATTTTAAACCTAAAGCATTTGTTTTTGAAAATGTTGAAGGTATATTATCTGCAAAACCTGGCGGAGTGTCAATAATTGAAAGAATAAGAAAATCATTTGATAATCATGGATATGATATAACTGAAAATTTAAGAGAGGACGCCCTATTTGACACATCATTTTATTCAGTTCCTCAAAAAAGAAAGAGAGTTATAATATTTGGTGTCAAAAAGAGTGAGAATAGTAAACAAATAATTAGTGAGTTTTATAACTCAATGAAGAAAAAAAAACAGGCTAAAGAAGCAAAAGCTGAAGAAGCACTAAATAATTTACCAAAAATATTTCCATTCGATCTTAATAGTAAAACCTCTCACAAGTTAAAGCTAAATGGAGTTGCTTTACCTCCAAATCACGAACCTAGATTTCATAGCAAGAGAGATATTGAAATATTCAAAATACTAACATCTGACATTCAAACAGGTACAAATAAATACACCAATACTAAAGCACTAATCGAATTATACAAAGAAAAAACAGGGAAAGAATCTAAATTTCATAAATACAATGTAATTCGTTCAGACAAACCAAGCAATACAATTCCTGCTCATTTATATAAGGATGGCTTAAGACACATTCATCCAGATCCAGATCAAGCGAGATCTATTACGGTAAGAGAAGCTGCAAGAATTCAAACTTTTGATGATGATTTTGAATTTTTTGGATCGAAAGGAGATCAATACAAGATGATAGGAAATGCAGTCCCTCCAAATTTTGCAAAAATTATCGGATTAACAGTAAATGAATTATTAACTAAATCATGACTTATGCCTTTATTTACTCTATTAACAGATTCAGGGCTAGTACACAAAACCGCTGGCTTAAATTGGGGATCAAATAAAAAAAATCATACTCGTATTTTTGACGCCTATATTCCGATCCACATAAAAACTATCAGAAAAAATCCTGGCTTTGTACCTACAAAATCTTCTCAGAGCATTATTAATATAATTTGGGATGATGGTGTTAAAATGCAAGGCCGTTTTGAAGGAAATCTTACTGATTCAAGGACAGGAATTTTATATCCTAAACAAATCTCCTCATATCCTAACAAAGATATATTAGGAAGATATCTAAGAAAAAGATTAGGCATCATTGGCACTAGACCAATTGTAATGGCAGATTTAACAAGATATGGAAGAACACATATAGAGATAATCAATTTAGGCGGAAATCAATACCGATTTAATTTTTCATAATATGTATTACATAAAAAAATTACAATTCCAAGAATTAGGCAGTGTTAAGGCTGATGGAAAAACAAAACGTGGTAGATATTTTTTAATTTCCAAAAGAACCAAAGATTTTTTTCCACCTTTGTCAGAAACTGAAAAAAATGACACAATTATTCTTCCAATTATACCGCCACATTCAAATCAAAAGGTTTATTGTTCTTTCGTGTATAATAATGACAAGTACCATGGCAGTACTGCAAAGCACCCTCGTGATGAATATAGATTGTATCTTAATTCTCAATTAGATCCGAATCGGGATAATTTCAAAACCGGTAATATTGTCGTTTTTAGCAAGTATCTTATAGAACAAGACATTCCAATATACAAATTAGATGTTTTTACACCTCAAGATGATCATTATCAAGAATTAAATAAAATAATTGATTCTTCTTCGTCTGGAGGACATGCCATGTTTGAAGGATTTTTACCATTCATTAAAACGCAGATGATAAATCTGGAAAATTTGGAAACAATTATTCCTGAAGAAACAATAGATGATATTAAGAAAAAACAAGACCAATTTGATTATTCTGAAATTGAAAGAACAAAGGGTTCAAATTTATTTAACTCTGTTAGTTTTCGAGATTTTGTTTTGCTAGGGTATCAAAATAAATGTGCAATTACAAATGAATCCATTTTCCATGACAAATTAATTAATCTTGAAGCAGCTCATATAATGCCCAAATCTCATTCAGGGTCATTTCTTCCTTGTAACGGTATAGCTCTTTCAAGAGATATGCATTGGGCATTCGACAAAGGGATGTTTTCAATAAGTGATGAATATAAAATTATTATCCATGAGGATATTAAAAACACAATATTAAATAAATATCATGGTCATAAAATCAATTTACCTATAGAAGATTTTTTTAAACCAGATAAAGCATTTTTAAATTATCATAGAGAAAAAATATTTGGATTGTTCAAATATTCAGGTGTCATTCGTTCTGCGCAATAATAAATGATTAACCTAAAATTTTAGATAAAAACATTAAAAAAGCCACTTTCGTGGCTTTTTCTCATTTCTTACTCAATCCCCAAATAAGGATCAAGAATTTCGGCTAATTCATTTAACCAATAGAAACCATCTTCAATATTTACGGTTTCGGTTTTCATAAATCCATCTTCTCGTATTGCATTTAACGCGATTAGGAAATTGACTTGCCTAATGGTTTTTGCCATACTTTTGGAATCAATTGAATTGTTGAAGAATTCAGTTAACCTCAATTCGGTTTCTTTGGAAAGGGTGTTGGTACTCATAAGTCTGAAAGTTTAGAGAGTATAAAACCCGCATGGGGTAGCTGCTCTACGCCTTTCAGAGCGTTGCGGTTGTTTCCAATACCGCCAGCATGCCATGCGGGCAGAAGTTTTGTTTTGTTCATATTCTGAAAGTTTAGAATTGCAAACATACGAAACAAAACAATTATTTGTAAGTTTTTTCTTTATTTTAAAAATAAAATACTATAAGTATATTTTCTTCAAATCGAAATTACAAAATTGAAAAATAAATCAATTTAAAATTTCATAATATTTCCTTAACCTACTTGTCTTTTATCTTTAAAATCGATAAGTTTGAGAATGAATCATTAAATTTTATTTGTTATGAAAGTACAAATCAACACCGACAAAAACATTGAAGGAAGTGCAAGATTAGAAAGTTATTTTTCTGGAGAAGTAGAAAAAAGCTTAGACCGTTTTCAAGATAAAATTACTCGCGTAGAAATTCATTTTGGAGATGAAAATGGAGAAAAATTCAGCTTGCATGACAAAAAATGTGTGATTGAAGTTCGTCCTGTAAAACTACAACCTATTACGGTTACAGAACACGCAGACACTCTAGAAAAAGCTTTTAGCGGTGCATTGGCCAAAGCTAAAAAAACATTGACGAGCACTTTCGAGAAGATAAAAGAACATTAATTTTTTTTAAACATATAAGTGATATAAGTTCATTTTAAATTTACATCACAAAGCAACGAAGCCGTAAAGTAATACTTTACGGCTTCGCTTTTTTTATGGATCGTAATAAGTGAAAATCTTAAATTCTCTTATATCACTTATATGGTTTACTTTATTTAGGTAACGGTGCGCCTACTGCAATATCGCAACGGTGACCTGGTTTTCCGTGTGGTGGATTCATTCCGTCTGCTACTGTTGCTTCATTGCCTTCTGTGCTTAACAAAGCAGGAACTGGGTTTGATGCTGGAGGAGTAACGCTAAAGTTTTGCGTAACTGTTCCGCTTTGAGCGGTATTTGTCGTTGTTGCAGTTGTTGTTGCTTTAGGCGAGTTTAAAGGCGCTCCAACAGGAATATCGCATCTGTGTCCTGGCTGTCCGTGTGGCGGATTCATTCCTTTTGCCACTTTAACCGGCGTTGTAGTTGTAGTAGTCACCATTTTCTGCTGCTGACTCGGGTTTACTTGCACAGTTTGTCCTTGAGTTGCCTGAACCTGTTGTGTTGGCGCAGAATTTAAAGGCGCTCCAACCGCTATGTCGCAACGGTGGCCTGGCTGTCCGTGAGCAGGATTGATTCCTTTAGTATCGCTTAAAACTGTATTTGGGTTAGCCGCAGGGGTTTGCACCACTGGCGCAGCAGGTTTAGTTGTATCTTTTGCAAGTCCTAATCTTACTAATTCGGAAGTTGCTGTACTTTCTTGCGGTTCTAATTCCTTTTTACAGGAAATAAAAAGTAAAGAAGTAACAGCTAGTGAGCCTAGAAGTATTTTTGCATTCATGATGGGGGTATTTTTATTGAGAATCAAATATAGTGGTTTTTTGAGAGATTAAATGACATGAATAATGTTAATGATAATTTAATGAGGAACAAAGTGACAAAGTTATAAAGTTAAAAAGTCACTAGAAATCTTAAAATAAACTTTACTTCCTTTCTCTCAATGCTTGTTTTATTTGTAAGAAATTTTCTTTATTTTTTTCTTATATAACTTATATGGTACAAAAAAATTAATATCTTTAAACTCAAATAACAGTACTCATGAAAAAAACACTTTTACTTCTTTTATTCGTTGCATCTTTTGCGAATGCACAAACCGACAAAAACAAAATTAATCAAACCTTAGACGCTTGGCATAAAGCTGCTGGCGAAGTAAAATACGACGTTTACTTTAATGTCTTGGCAGATGATGCAATTTACATCGGAACTGATGCTACAGAAAATTGGACTAAAAAAGAATTTGCTATTTGGGCAAAGCCATTTTTCGATAAAGGAACAACTTGGAATTTTAAAGCTTTAGAACGTCATATCTATTTTGATAAATCAGGAAAAATAGCTTGGTTTGATGAATTATTAGATACTCAGATGAAAATCTGCCGCGGTTCTGGAGTTTTAATAAAAGTAGGGAACGAATGGAAAATTCAGCATTATGTGCTGTCAATGACAATTCCAAATGATGAAGTTGATGCTGTAACCAAAATAAAAGCACCAATTGAAGACGCTTTGATTGCAAAACTTCAGAAAAAATAAAACATTTTACGCTTTTCTTATTATAAACGTAACTTTTTGAGCACATTAGAAGCGCTGTTAGCAGATTAATTTTAATTAATTCGGCAAAAACAGCGCTTTTTTGTAACTTTAGAATAAGATACTGTCAAAAAAAGGAACCGTATTTTACAAAATTCATCAAAATAAAACCTATACCTCTATTTTAACAGCCTTAAAAACAAGAATCTTTATTTTTTTCTAACTTTGACCCCAAAAAAAACAGGGTTAAACAAAGTATTTTAAAAATGAAAATAGAAAAACGCTGGATTATCTCCTTTATCATGATAAGCGTCGTATGTACGATAGGGGCATTTTGGCCAACAGTAACCGAAAATAATTATGTTTTATCAGAATTTGGAACTACAGATCATATCGTCCCTGCCGATGTTGCTTGGATGCTAACTTCGAGCTGTCTGGTTTTAATCATGACGCCGGGATTGTCTTTCTTTTATGGCGGAATGGTAGGAAAGAAAAACGTTATTTCGACCATGCTTCAAAGTTTTATCTGTTTAGGAGTTGTAACGCTTTTATGGGTTGTTGTAGCATTTAGTCTGGCATTTGGAGAACCGGTTGGTTTTGGTTCTGGAGATCATTTTTATAGCTTTTTTGGTAATCCGACTACTTTTGCTTTTATGGATTATGTTGGTGTTCTGCCTCATAAACAATTGGCAAGTACGATTCCGTTTATGCTTTTTGCTTTGTTTCAGATGAAATTTGCTATCATTTGTCCTGCAATTATTACGGGTTCGTTTGCAGAACGCGTTCGTTTTATCTCTTATTTAGTTTTCATTAGTTTATTTACCATTTTTATATATGCTCCTTTATGTCACGCGGTTTGGTATCCAACGGGCGTTTTAGGAAGTTATTTTGGTGTTAAAGACTTTGCAGGAGGAACTGTAGTACACATGAGTTCTGGTTTTGCTGCTTTGGCGGGAGTTATTGTTTTAGGAAAAAGAAAAAACAGCCAGCATATTCCAACCAACATTCCGTTTGTATTATTAGGAACAGGAATGCTTTGGTTCGGTTGGTTCGGATTCAACGCTGGGTCTGCTCTTGCGGCCAACGGAACTGCGGCTATGGCTTTTGCAACAACCACAACTTCATCGGCTGCAGCGATGTTAACTTGGATTTTCTTTGATAGAATGAACGGAAGAAAAGTTTCTGCTCTTGGAGCTTGCATTGGTGCTGTTGTTGGTCTTGTTGCCATTACACCAGCTGCAGGATTTGTTTCGGTGCCAGAAAGTATGTTCTTCGGTTTCATTACAGCGTTGGTTTCTAATACTGCAGTAAACTGCAAATACTCTAAAAAGTTTGACGATACGCTTGATGTATTTGCTTGCCACGGTGTTGGAGGAATTATGGGAATGATTCTAACTGCTATTTTTGCTCACGGCGAAGATGCAAGTTTACTTCACGGCGGATGGAATGTTTTCGGACATCACATGATGGCGTTGGTTTTAGTATCAATCTTTACTTTCTTCGGAGCTTATTTCTTGTTCAAAGTAACCAATTTCATTATTCCGCTAAGAGTTTCAGAAGAGTCAGAACATATCGGATTGGATTTATCTCAGCACGATGAAACTTTAGATCCAAAATCAAAACCAATTACTGAGCCACATTACGGTTAAAAAATATTTTTTTTTAGCTACGAATTACACGAATTTTCACTAATTTTTTTTCTGCATTGCAGTTAAACTGATTCGTGAAAATTCGTGCAATTCGTGGCGAAAACATTTAAAAAAAATCCTTTTAATCTGTGGCAAAAAAACATTTAAACCCACTTACGCCATTTCATTCGTTTATATTCCTTAATTTTGCCGAAAATTTTTGTAAAAGTGGGAAGTAAAAATAAACTAAAAAGATTCAGAGAAAACGAAACATTTCAAAACGTTTTTCAACCAACTAGAGAAGAAGTTGTAGGCGATTTAATGCCTTTAAAAGGAAAATGGAACTCTGATTTCTTTAAAAATGATAATCCATTAGTTTTAGAATTAGGATGCGGAAAGGGAGAATATTCTGTTGGATTAGCAGAGAAATACCCAAACAAAAATTTTATCGGAATTGATATTAAAGGTGCTCGTTTCTGGCGTGGTGCTAAAACTGCTGTAGAAAACGGACTTCATAATGTGGCTTTCGTTCGTACACAAATCGAATTGATCAATCATATTTTTGCTGAAGGCGAAGTAGACGAAATCTGGATTACTTTCCCAGATCCACAAATTAAATACAAAAGAACGAAACATAGAATGACCAATTCTGAGTTCTTGAAATTGTACAAAAAAATCCTGAAAAAAGACGGTGTTGTAAACCTTAAAACCGATAGCGAATTTATGCACGGTTATACACTTGGGTTGCTTCACGGTGAAGGTCACGAAGTTTTATACGCTAATCATAACGTATATAAAAATGAAGGAAGCCCAGAAGTTGTAACTTCTATCCAGACTTTCTACGAAAAACAATATTTAGAAATTAATAAGGCAATTACGTATATTCGTTTCAAAATTAAAGACTAACTTTAATTTTGAAGCCTTTATCTAACCGATTTAATAACTAAATGATCTACCTTACTCCCCTAATTTCAGGTTTTATTGCCGCTGCCATTGGAACTATTCCGCCTGGATTGCTCAATATGACGGCTGCCAAAATCAAAATGAAAGAAGGGAAAAAGAATGCTCTGTCGTTTGTAATTGGTGCGGTTTTAATTATTTTTTTTCAAGCTTACATTGCGGTATTGTTTGCTCGTGTCATAGACAATCGTCCAGATGTTGTAATAGTATTGCGTGAAGCTGGTTTTATCATTTTTTCTATCTTAACTATTTATTTTTTCTTTTTTGCGAAAGATCCGATAGCAAAGAAAAAAACGAAACTAAAGAAAACCAGTAAAAAAAGCAGTTTCTTTCTCGGAATGCTGCTTTCTGGACTAAACTTCTTTCCGATTCCTTATTATGTGGTAATAAGTGTAACGCTTGCTTCGTATCACCTTTTTGTATTCGAAAACACTATTATTTTAACCTTTGTATTAGGCTCAGTTCTTGGGGCTTTTGCAATTTTGTATAGTTATATTGCCTTCTTTGGAAGAATAGAAAAGAAAACCGATTACTTCATGCGAAACATGAATACAATTATCGGATCTATTACAGGATTGGTTGCTCTTGCAACACTTTTTAATATTCTGAATTACTACTTCGGATAATTTTATAGCCACAGATTAAAAAGATTAAAATGATTTTTTTTACTTTGTGGTAAATAATTTTTCACGCAGATTTACAAGGATTTAAGCAGAGAATCCATTTAATCTTTCTAATCTGTGGCAAAAAACAAAATCATGGCAGAAGAGAATTTTTTTGAAAGAGTTTATGTAATTGCCAGACAAATTCCGTTTGGAAAAGTCACTTCTTATGGCGCTATTGCGAAAGCTTTAGGCACAGCACGTTCTGCACGAATGGTTGGCTGGGCAATGAATGCTTGCCATAATATGGATGATGTCCCTGCACATAGAGTTGTAAACCAAAAAGGACTTCTAACAGGAAAACATCATTTTGATGGAACCAATTTAATGCAGCAACTTTTAGAAAATGAAGGAATTAAAGTAGTCAATAATCAGATTGTAGATTTTGAAAAGCATTTCTGGAAACCGGAAGTTGAATCATAGGACACATTTTCACCATATAAGTAATATAAGTTCATTTAAGCAATGTGTTTATATCTCTCGCAAAGACGCGAAGTAGCAAAGCTTATTTTAAATTTTCTTTGCGACTTCGTGTCTTTGCGAGATTAAAAATTCTCGATATTTATTCTCTTTGTGCAGACGCACTGCAGTGCGTCTCTACGATAAAATCTTTGCGTCTTAGCGCCTTTGTGGCAAACCTACTAAATCAAGCAAATCACGAAACTTGTTTGATCTTCATCGGTTTGATAGCTCAGATAACCTCCGTGGGCTTCTATAATGTTTTTAGAAAGCGTCAAACCAATTCCCGCTCCATCTTTTCTAGTGGTGAAAAACGGAAGAAAAACTTTATCTCGAATTTCAGCGTCTACTCCTTTTCCGTTGTCTGAAATCACAATAAAAAAGCGATTGTTTTCGGTATAACTAGAAATTATTAATTTCTTTTCTGTTTTTTCTTTTAAAGCATGAATACTATTGGTAATCAAATTGATTATTACTTGCTCCATCTGATTTTTATCAATCATAATAGAACGGGAACTGTGTATTTCATTTATCAACTCAATTTTTTCTTCCTTCAAAATCGGACTCATAATTCGAAGACAATCCTCAAACAAGGCATTAATTGGCGTCATTTGTTTGTTTGGCGTTGGCAGCATTGCCAGTTTACGGTAATTTTCCACAAAAAACTGCAAATGATCGCTCCTATTTATGATTGTCGAAATACTGCTTTTAATGTCTTCAAAATCATCTTCTTCCAATTCATCCTGATCCACAATATGAAGCAAATTTTGCGAAAGCGCGCGAATAGGCGTTAACGAATTCATTAATTCATGCGAAATAATCTTCATTAAATTAATCCACGCTTCTTTTTCTTTCTTCTCAATAACCCTCTGAATACTATCTAGCAAAATGATAAAATACTCTTTATTGTAAGTTTGGGTATGAGATGTCTGAAGCATAAAAGTCTGAAGGTCTTGATCTTCAATTTTAATAGAAATGGCTGTTTTAAGTTCTGCAAAACCAACCTTTTCAATCTCACTGCACAAACTCGGAAGATAATTTTTAAGATATTGCCAATGACTTACTTTTGGCACTTTAAAAAGATTCGAAAAACAGTCATTCATTATAAAAACAGACCAATTCTCATTTTCTTTTTCTAAAATTAAAGCGGCGGTATCAATACTGTTCAAAATCGAACGGTAGATTAATTCTTTGGAAATCTGTTCTTGTTTCTGAACTTTTAATGCATCATATAAAAGATACAGACTATTAAAATTATCTTTTTTATGTTCTTCTGGAAAATGAGCAGAAAAATCATCATGTAGAATCGAGTTTATTGTTTTATCATAAAACAGCAATTGGTTTTTGACAAAAAAATACATTTCGAATAGGAAAATCAAAACGAAAACACCAACCAATAAAGCATTGTATTGAAATCCTTTATAGAATAATAATGCACTGGCAAGGAAGAGCACCATTACAAATAGAACTCTCACGAACAAAGCATTATAAAATTTCCAATTCTTCATTATTTTTTTGAATTGCCTCCAGCTTTAGCTGGAGAGATATATTATTTACAGAAATAGGCTTTAGCCAAAACACGTAAGTTTGGCTAAAGCCCCAATCTTATCTCAAAATTAACATCCAGCTAAAGCTGGACGCTACTCATTTTCTCTAATTCTTCAAATCGTATTTCTCTATTCTTCTGTACAACGCAGCGCGCGACAAACCTAATTCTTCGGCAGTTTTGCTGATGTTTCCGTTATTCTTAAAAAGTGCTTTTTCAATTGCACCTTTCTCCATTTCCGATAGTGGATTTTCATCATTTTCCTGAATCTCTTCAAAGTCCAAAATATCCAAATCCATTACCGAAATGGTATTGTTTTCAGCCAAAATCAAAGCACGTTCAATTTTGTTTTCCATTTCACGCACATTTCCTTTCCACGGATATTTTTCTAGATATGGCGCTGCATTATCCTCAAAATGCCAATTCCCCTGATTGTATTTTTCAGCAATCTGTTCTAGAATAAAGTTTGCCATTGGCACAATATCATCTTTTCTTTCCCTTAAAGAAGGCAGATTTATTTCCATTGTATTAATTCGGTACAGTAAATCTTCACGGAATGTTTTATTCTTTACTTCTGCTTTAATATCACTATTTGTTGCTGCAATAACACGAACATTCAACGGCCTTGGTTTGCTTTCGCCTAAACGTGTTACCATTTTCGTTTGCAAAACATGAAGCAATTTGGCCTGAAGATGAAGTGGAATATTCCCGATTTCGTCCAAGAAAATAGTTCCGTTCGATGCATTTTCAAAACGTCCTGGAGTATCAATTTTAGCATCTGTAAAAGCACCTTTAGCGTAACCAAAAAGCTCACTTTCAAACAGATTGTCACTTAGAGAACCTAAATCTACGTGTACAAAAGGTTCATTATTTCTCTCCGAATGCTGATGAATAAATTCGGCAAAAACGTATTTTCCTGTTCCGTTTTCGCCCAAAATCAAAACATTCGCATCTGTTCTAGCCACTTTCTCGGCAATCGAATACGCTTGTTTTATTTTTGCTGAAGTACCAACAAAATATTTCTTTTCGGTCTTCTCTGTTTTTTCTGAAGTTGTTTTTTTGCTGTTTTTTCTGCTTTCAGCAACAGCTTTATCAATAACTTCCAGCAGTTTTTCGTTATTCCACGGCTTTAGCACATAATCAAAAGCTCCAATTTTAATACCTTCTACAGCAGTTTCAATTTTACCAAACGCCGTCATTAAAATAACGATTGTATTCGGAGAAAGCGTTTTAATTTCTTTTAGCCAATGAATACCTTCCCGTCCATCTTCAAAACCAATTCGGTAATTCATATCCAGCAAAACCACATTTATGTCATTTTCGCTTAAGATTGAAATGATTTTTTTTGGACTATTAGTTGTAAAAATGGTCTCGAAATGTTTTTTAAGAATCATTTTTGCAGAAAAAAGAATTTCTTCTTGATCGTCTACAACTAATATTTGGGCTAGTTTTTTTCTCATGTGGCTTTTTTTTGTCCGCTTCCGAACGGTCAACTGTTCATTATCGGACACTGCTTTTTTGAAGTGTTTTTTAGAGCCTCTTTAAAATCAATACTTTACAAATAATAAATTTTATGGCACAGTATTTACCTATTGATTATCAGTAAAATAAATTAAAAAATGGACACGATAATTCCTCGTAAAAATAAAAAATTTAGATATCTCGCA
>Ga0308157_10007106_pt1 | contig 13130 bp, 21 predicted proteins | sample PhyBR1_FD_201035 | JGI IMG/M metagenome (GOLD analysis project Ga0308157, IMG submission 201035) | Phyllosphere microbial communities from UC Gill Tract Community Farm, Albany, California, United States - DLSLB.R1 | ecosystem: Host-associated > Plants > Phyllosphere > Unclassified | place: USA...
AATCCCGAGACGCTGCCGGAATTCCTCGGCCCGCCGAAGTTCCGCTACGGCGAGATCGACGCGGACGATCAGGTCGGCGTGGTGACGGGTCTGGCCTGGACCGAGGTGGGCGGCGAGTTGCTGACCATCGAGGGCGTCATGATGCCCGGCAAGGGCAAGATGACGGTCACGGGCAACCTGCGCGACGTGATGAAGGAGTCGATCTCGGCGGCGGCGTCCTACGTCCGCTCGCGGGCCATCGATTTCGGCATCGAGCCGCCGCTGTTCGAGCGTCGGGACATCCACGTCCACGTTCCGGAGGGGGCGACCCCGAAAGACGGTCCGTCGGCCGGTATCGCCATGGCCACCGCGATCATCTCGACGCTCACCGGCATCCCGGTGCGCCGCGATGTGGCGATGACCGGCGAGGTGACCCTGCGCGGTCGCGTCCTGCCGATCGGCGGTCTGAAGGAGAAGCTGCTCGCCGCACTCCGCGGCGGCATCAAGACGGTGATGATCCCGGAAGAGAACGCCAAGGACATCGCCGAGGTGCCCGACAGCGTGAAGAACGGTCTGGAGATCATCCCCGTCTCGCGGATGGATCAGGTGCTGCAGCACGCCCTCGTGCGTCAGCCCGAGCCCATCGAGTGGGACGAGCCCCTCCCGGCCAAGACGCCGAAGCGGGATGAGGACGGCGCGGCGGTCATCGCCCACTAATCCTCTCGCTCGTATCGAACGAACGAAGCCCCCGGAGCGCCGCTCCGGGGGCTTTTTCGTGCGTGGATCGGGGGAGGAGGGCGAGACCCACCTTGCGCAGCCGCAATCCCTTCCGTAACGCTTCGCGGCGCCGGATCGGGCGGTTAGCTCAGTTGGTAGAGCGTCTCCTTTACACGGAGAGGGTCGGGGGTTCGAGTCCCTCACCGCCCACCAGCATTTACAACGAGTTAGGGGAGATTTGCGGCATGATGCTTCGCCGTTTCCCCCGATATTCCCCCAGAACCCCGTTTTTGGCGGTGCGGCGTGGCTGATCCGAACCCCACCGTCGGCGAACTGTTCAAGGCCAAGGCCGTCACCGACAAGCAGGTGAATGCCGCGGTCGAGGCATACTTCGCGAAGCCCGAGACCGACGCCTATCCGATCGCCGACGGCTACGTGCTCGACCTCGCGGCGGCCATCGTCGGTCACGGCTGGGCGAGGTCGGTAGTCACCAGCCCTGAGATCAGCCTCGGCTTCAAGCGCGGAGCAGTGTGGACTGCGATTGTGCCCGCGCGGGCGCAGAAGGCGTGAGCGATCCCGACGCTGAGGTCTAAGCCTACACCATTAGCCCGAGCCTGATAGGACGCCTTGAGTCCGCAGAGGGTGGAAAGCAGGCGCAGCCAGAGAAGCACGGGTCAGGGAGGACGACGATGGACAAGTGGTTCGAGCCCATCCCGCTTACGGCCAGGATTAGCCTGTCTGCTCTTGGGGGATGTCTGTCCGGGTGGCTGTTTTTTTCGTTCGCGTCCATCAACCGGCGAGGTCTGACGCTGTACCTCTTCTATGACGCCTTCTTCGGTGGGCTGTTTTTCGTACCGATCACCCTGGTTATGGCCACGCCGGTTTTACTCGTGGCCCTCGTGGTGGGCGCGATCTTCCGCAGGCAGATAGCCCAGCATACGGCGCTATGGACGATCGCGGCATCCTTCGTGACCTGGATCACGGCGATCTTTTTCATGGTGTTCACCGGTAGCCAGAACGAATGGTGGATGACGCACTCGATTGCCGAACGGCTGGCCCGCACGATTGCTAGTGAAGATAGCAAGCTAATCCTAGTTGGCGCTTTGGGAGCGGGAGCGACGTTCTACCTACTAGGACTGGTCCGCTTGGGTCCGGAACGAGCAGCATAACGATGATGCCGACGTTGGGTCCGCTTGGGGTCGAATGCTGCCGTCCGATGACGGCGACTGGCAGATGGCAATCAGTGGTGCGCGCCGAGAAGGGCTGATCTCGGCCGGCGGGTAAGCCTGAAGCAACCCGGCCACCCTATGCCGTCGGCCCCGCCATCAGTCGGCAGCCGTGATGCTCCTTCCCGAACTTGCGCCCGATCATCTCCCACCCGAGGCCGCCGAGTGGCGGAAAGCCTTCGGCACCCTGCGCCCTAACGCCTCGCCATGCCGGTATCTTGGTGCTGCCGCTTGGGCGAACATCCACGAGGCCTGCACCGACTTTATTGAGCGCTTCGGCGCCGAGGCCGTGCACCTGGGCTGGACTGCGCCGCAGCTCTTCGGCGTTCATCCCCAGCACGGCACATTGCGCATCGATTGGTGCGGGGTGATGATCACCGGAGGGAATAAGGCGATCGGCATCGAGCCAAACCGGATCCTGTTCGGCAACGTGAGCGGCTACCGGAACACGCCCGGCGCACCGACGGGCATGCCGATTTGGGAGTTCGCGGCGCGGGCCCAGAAGGCGTGAAGCGCAAAATCGGCCTCGCGGGGCTGCCCTTCCCGCGCTAGCCTGCCCCCATGCCCGACAGCCCACCAGACCACACCATGGAGCCCAACGGCGAGGAAGGCTTCGTCGTGAAAGTCGGCACAGAGGTGGCCGGCTACGTGACCCCGGATGCCGATCATCCTGGCCTGTGGGTCACGGAGGATCAGGACCGGCGGCTCATGGGGCGGGTTTACGATCCGGAGAAGGGGGCGGAGTTTCTGGCGGCTTGGCTCGTCTCGAGGGATGACGCGTGAGGCGGCCCGACCGAACCGTCGCCGATAGGCTCATGACCGACGCCGACCAATCCGCTGCCGAACTGCGCGGCCTGTTCCGGTTCGCGCAGGGGCTCGGCCTGGACGAGGAAACCGTGCGGGAGATCTACGAGACCGTCGGGGAGGAAGCTGCGGAGGCCGGCGTCAGCGGCGACGACCGCATGGCCGAGGTGCGGAAGCGGATGCTCGCGGCGGCGCGCGGAGCTTGAGCCCTTCTCGACGGAGATGACGATGCCCGAAGTCCCGAAAACAGTATGGGTGTCGAAGTATGCTCTGAGTGCCGGCATTCGAGAGTGTGAGGTCCTGCCCGATCCCGGCTGGAGCCACATCATCCAGATCAAATGGCCGGGGGCGAGTCGCGGACAGGAGGGCGTAGGCAGCGGAGAGTGGCACACCACCCGAGAGGCCGCGCTCGCCCGCGCCGAAGATATGCGTATTGCCGAGATCGAGAGGCTGAAGCGGCAAATCGCCAAGCTAGAAGCGCTGGTGTTCTGACGTGTCACGCGGACCCCGAAACGAAAAACCCCGCCTCGGCTGAGCCGGGCGGGGCAAGTTAGGGAGGGACCGCTAGAGTCCGATATTCGGGCAATCCGCTTCGAAGAGCGTTGTTCAAGCTCGGTCTGAAATCACACGGTTCGCGGGCACGAAAAACCCCGCGCGGCGGGTGCCGGCGGGGCTGGATAGAACCCATCGTCAGTGAGCACGGATCCGACAAACTGAGGTATCTCATCAGCCGATCTCGACTACGGCACCATCCAGACCGTGCGGCTTGATCGTGATATCGAACTACCGCGAACCGCCCACAGACCGGCGACTTCCCTCAGCGGAGCCTTGCCGACCATCGAAACTGCCAAATCGTTTTCCCGTGACGTTCGCGCCCCGCGCCGCATTTTCAGTGGACGGACTCTCGAACGGCAAGGAGACAGCCCCATCCGAAAACGTGATCTTCTGAGTCACGTCGGTTCCATCGCTCAATGTCATTGTCGGGCGCAGACTTTGCGTCGGCATGAGGTGAACTCCTCGTATCTTAGAAGATAAGCTGCGGACAGCCGCACGGTTCCCCCTGCTGCAAACGCACATCATAGGAAAACCCAGCACCTGCGAACCGGGCAGGGTAAGGTGGGTATTGAGATGGAAGAGCCCGCTGGGGGCGGGCATCAGGTAGACGGGCGGCGGTCGGTCGATAGTCCGCTGCGTCAACCCGGCGGGGGGCCGCGCTCCACGCACGGCGCCCGCACCACCTCCTCCGTCGCCTCGTGGGCACGAAAATTCCTGCCCGGCTCAGCTGGGTGGGGCCTGCTGGTTTCGAAGACTAGGCCACTTTCACGAGTTGCAGGCCATGCCAATGCAGTTCGGCCGCCTCAGCCTTAGCCCCCGGGGCTTTCCAGCGCGGCAGCGGCGGGCATGCAAGCGTCAGCCGCAGGAAGAAGTGCCCACGGCATGCCTGCCACAACTCACGCGGTAGATGGGCCTCTCCGTTGGTCCAGCGACGTCCTTCCTCGGCCATATGAAAGCCTGTGCTGAGACGCGGATCATCGAGAGCGATCTCGCGGCTCGCTGTCAGGCCATCTTCGATCATCAGGCTCTTGAGGCACACGCCCAGCGTCCGACCATCATCGGTCTCGCCAACATGCTTGGGCACGCTCGCGGATGAGACGAGGTGAACATCCTGGGCATCGGCCGGCACGATGAAGCGCACGGTGAGCCCATCGTTGTCGGGCTGGATTACCCGGCCATCAGCGACGAGGTGCAAACCAGCAAGCGACTCCTCGACAAGCGACCAGCCGAGGGCAAGCGCCCGCTCGCGCATCCGCGTGTGCACAACTTGGACGAGGGCACCGCTGCTAAAGCAGGGGCGGCAGTAGGCCGGCTCCGCGACGAGGCGTGCATCAGGAAGGGCGAACGGATCGACGACGTTTTCACTCGCGAAGAAGCTACGGTTGCCCACATCGAGGTAACTCTCAGCGGGCTGTCCGTTAGCGATGAGGATGTCGTGGCTGTCGAGTTCGACGTGCCAGTAAGTGATTTCCTCGACCTGTTCCTGTGTGATGGTGGTGCCGTTCACCAGGGCTGAGGCGGGGATGAGCACTTGGCCGAGGATGTCGAGGCAGATGGCGTGACCGGGCGAGACTAGCAGGTCGCGCTCGGGCTTGTTCTCGCCGAGTGCTCCGGGGGCGATACGCACGGGCTGGACATGAGCAGGTTCGGGATGACGGATGCAGCTGATGGTGCGATGGCCAATCCACCGGATCGGATGCTGCGCGCCGGAGGCGGTTACCGCCAGATCGCCGATTTGCAGGTCCTCGACGGCGATCTCCCCGCGCTCCGTCCGGATCCATGTGCCGGTCGTGAAGCAGACAGGAGTAAAGTCTCCGAGCGTATTTTCAGAGAATGTCTCCGTTTGTCCTTCGATAAGTTGAGTGTTTGAAACCAAAATTGCGAAACCAGAACCGTCTGGGTTTTCAGAAAAAACAATTTGGTTCGCATTGTCTAAATTCGTTGCGTAGAGATCAAACTGAGCATTGGTAGAAGTGTTGGTCAGAGTGACCGGATCTCCAACGCTGCTGATAGTTCCATTGAAAACGTATGGAACATCATTGTTGCCATTGTTCTCAAATACGGAACTCTGGACGCCATCATTGTCCTGAGACAAGAAATTAACGCCATAAGTCACATTATCAAAAACGATCGGAAGTGCCATGGCTGCCTCTACTTTCCGTAAGCGCGTATCTAAAAGATCATCTGGCGGTCACGCGGCACGACTCCTTGCTGTCGGCCCAAAAAGACTTCTCCGATATCGATTGCGCTCAAAGAACATTTGATGGGAAAATTTCGGCTGTCGATCATAATACGGGCGATTTGGTCAGTAGTGTGTCGTCAAAGCAACTGTTTAATGCGAGGAGAAGTACCCCGGAATTGTGTGATGGATGGTATTCTGATTTTTCGAGAGCAGACGAGATCGCAACCGAATTACGTAAGATTGTATTCCTTGATCTAAAGATCTATTCATATGCACGATCACGCCGCTGCGGCGCACAAATCAGAGCAGAGTTACGATGGTGGTAGCGAGCAGCGATCAACCCGGCGCCCAGCCAATACCGAGGTTACCTGTGTTCACCGGTTGCCGATCCAGAGATGCGTGCGCTCAATAGTAGCTATCGCGTGAGCGAGTTCCTCCCCTGCTCGGGTGTGATGCGCCGGGTCTCCGGTCCGAACTCGAACTCATCGAGCCAGGGCTCGGCGTACTGCACCGGGAACATCCACTCCCACGGGTTACACATGCGCACCGTGTAGCTGTAGATCGTGGCCTTGCCGAAGGGTGTCGAGGATGGCGTCGGCACGCTGGCGATGTACTTGTCCCGACCGAGCTTGCCGAACGCGGCCGGCTTGTCGTCGGTCTGCACACTACGCTCGCCGTCCGGCTTGTTGATGATCCGGTACGTGGTCTGCGGGCAGCGGAGTACGCGGTAGTTATCGAGTTCGATCTTCACGTCATCGCCGGGCCGGACGACGGGCGTCAGCACCCTGCGGCTAAGAAACTGCACCGGATCCTGCTTGTTCGTGATCCAGCCGCCGAGGACGGCCCCGCCGCCTGCCACGAGCAGCAGGCCGGCCCAACTGAGAACGCGCGTGATCATCCGCCAAAAAGCCCCCGGAGAGCGGAGAGAGTACCCGAGATCATCCCAGGCAGCTTTTGTAAGTTTTCGCCGATGGTCAGGGCGGCAGTAAGCCCGGCAGTAAAGAAGTAGAAGGCGCGCAGGCCCCACTTCACCCCCGAACGCACCCAGCAACCGAGCTTTACGGCGTACTGGACCGCCTCCACGTCCGCCTGATCCAGGCGGAGGAACCACTGCTGCGCGTGCGTGCCCGCGTGATAGAACTCCGCCCGGTCTGACCTCGTCCATGGCCCTAGCTCCCCCGGCAGACTTGAGAGGCCGGGAGAAGGCGTCTCGCCCTCGGCCCCAGGGACTTGCCGTCCGAATGATCTCGCCATGTCACGCGCATCGCTCCGCCTGTTCGACTTAGCGCCGGGTCATCTCGTCCATGCGGCGCAGCTCGTCAGCATCCACCGTTCCCGCAGAGATCTGCTCCTGCGCCGGGATGAGGACGGCCGCCTCGCTGGAGTGGTCGTCGAGGTCGAGCTTCCGGAAGATCCGGGCTGCGATGCCATCAGCACCGCCGGCCGCCTTGATGACCGCCGGAGGCGCGGTGTCGATGACGTACTGCGTGCCCTTGGCGATGACCGGCACCGCGACGTTGACCGAAAGCGTCTTGCCCTTGGCCGCGCCGTTCACCGCGTTGAGGCCGAAGCCGACGGCGGCCTCGAGCATCATCTCGACCCGGCGCTGCGAAAGAAACAGGGCGGCCCACGGGTAGACCTTGCGGATGGCCTGGATGATGTAGGCCGCGATGATCGGCAGGAGCACGGTCAGGATCGGCTCGCGCAGGGACACGGCGAGCGCGACGAGCCAGTCGCCCCACGGGATCAGCACGGGCTTGTCGCCGACGGTAGCGACCTCGGCGGCGTAGGCGGGAGACGCGACACAGGCGAGCGCCAGCGCCGCGAGCGGGAGCATGCGGGTCATCATAGTGATCCTGATGGTGGGGATGCGCGGCGGGACCGGCCGGCTCGGGTTCACGAACGGAGTAAGTCTCAGGCGCGGCTTGAGCGCTTTCGCAGTGCGGAGCACGATCTCGTGCTGCCCTGCTGGATCCGTCGAGCTTCTGCGCAGGCGGCCGGCGGGTCGGTGCCGGCCCCCCTTTTGCGCGCCGGCCCGCTGCTCTACGCTTCGCTCACGCCCGAGAGGGCCGGCAGCAAGCTTTGCTGGCTCAGGCTTACATTTGATGTAAGCCATTGGTATGTCTTGATCATCTTCCTGCTGCCTGACACAAATTCCTGCCGTCCTGTCTGCTGCCGGTCAGCTCCTGGGCAGACGGCCAGCGGGTCGGTTCCTGGGGGCCGCAGGGGGGCCGGCCCGCTGCCCTACGCCTCGCTGACGCGAGCAGAAGCGCACGGGTCATGGTGTCGATCCTGATAGTGGGATGCGCGGCGGGCCCGGCCGGCCCGGTCGATCAAATGTTAGTCAGAGAAGCGGGAACGGCTTGAGTGGCAGCGGGCTGTCGCGCATCAGGTGACGCCGCTGGCTCTTCCCGATCAGCCCTGGGTCAGCGGTCAGCGGGTCGGCTCGTGCCCCCCTCTCGTAACCGGCCCGCTGTTCTACGCCTCGCTCACGCCCGAGCGCGCCCCGGCGATCGTCGTCGGCAGCTTGTGCGGCGCCGGCAGCGGCACCTCGGCCGGCCAGCGATAGGCGACAATCTCGGAGCACTTAAACGCCGCCACGTTGACCGCGTCGCTTTGGTTGCCGCCGAGCAGAAACACCTGATCCTTGTTGGCGCCGACCACGAGGCCGGTGTGCCCCTGCCAGGACGAGTTGCCCCGCTTCTTGGTGGCGATGGCGCCCAGCGCGGGCGCCGGCAGCCCGACGCCCCAGAGGCCACCAACCGTCATGGGTGAAGCGGCATAGGTACCGCCGTTGACGCTCGCGAGAGCGGTTCCGGCCCACGACAGCGTGTAGGTGCCCCCCTCTGGGAGGTAGAGGTTGCCCTCAATGACCTGCATCAGGCTTCCGGCCGTGATGGTTACGGTGACGTCGCCACCAGCGGCGGCTGCCCACGACAGGGTGACGCCGCCCGCGCCCGCCTTCCAGTGGTCAAGGATGTACGTGCCGGCCGGATAGGTCGTGGAGGCTCAGGCAACAGCTCGCTGGTTGATCGCGAAGTTGCCGTTGACGGTGCGGCGGCGGAAGCCGGAGCGCCGGGCTATCCCCGGCAGAACCAGCGGCGTGCCGTCACCGCGCTGATAGTCGCGGACCCGCCAGTTGCCGAACGCGTCCGAGGTGGCATGGAGGCAATCACCCGCCTGGACGGCGATGTTGACGCCGCCGGGCAGGATCAGGCCCGTGGCGTTGTGCACGAGCGTGCCGCCGCCATCGGCAAAGACCACGAGCCGTTCGAGGTGCTTGCCGGCGCCGAACGAGTTGATGGTGGCCGCGCCCGTGATCGTGACCTTGCCCATCGGGGCCGATCCGAGATCGACGGTGGTGCCCGACACCATCGTCACGCTGTTCTTGCGCAGATCGCCCGTGCCGGTGCCGAGGTCGATGAGCAGGACGTCGGTCGGTGTGGTGCCGTCGGAGAAGGCGCGCACGGCCAGCGCTTCGAAGCTGGCCGCCTGTCCGCCGGTTGGCGTGTAGGTGTAGGTGCGGTGGGAGAGATCCCCCCACATGCGCCCGGCCGTGGCGAAGGCGAGGCGGCCGAGAGCGGTCGAGGCGACTTTGTCGAGCACGATTTGGCGCGAGCCGGCGAACAGGTTGGTGGCCGTGCCGAGCAGGTTGGTGAGCGTCGCTAGCAGTTTCAGGCTGACGGCTGCGGCATAGCTGGAGTCCGTGCCGTTGAAGCCGCGCGTGTCGATGAGGAACGGCGCGTTGGTGAAGCCGCCCGGCACGCTGGCGGCGAGGGTGAGCGTCCCGCCGTTCGTGCCGTTCGGGACCACCGTGTTGATGATCCAGGCATCGCCAACAGCCCGGTCGCGGGCGCCGAAGTTAATCGTCATGCCCTGCTGTACGACGGCGGTCAGAGCCCGCTGGGCGCTGGTCGATGAAGTTGAAGGATGGCGCTCCGTTGCCGTTGGCGGGCCGCATCGCAGCCGCGCTCGGCATGGTGAAGGCGCCGCGGCCGACGATCCCGCCGTCAGCATAGCCTCGCAGACCGCCGCTTCGGCGCAGGATCTCCACCGCCGCGACACCGCCGTGGCGAGCAACGTCATCCTGCGAAAACACGACCTCGCCGCGGTGAACGGGGCCAGCGACGTCGTAGCGATCGCCTGGCCCCGTATAGCCGCCTCCCGACCAGCCGCCATCGCTGGTGAGACCGATACCCGTGTCGGCGCTCGACCCTCCGCCGAAGAGGCTGGAGATCAGGCCCCCGATGCCGCCGCCCGAGCCGAACAGGCCGGAGCCGGCCGAACCGCGCTTGCCGAACAGCATCTCCGCGACGCTATCGGACGCGAGGTCGAGCACGCGCTGCTTCACGCGGCCCAGGGCGTTGCCCAGGATGTCGGCGCCGCTCCGGGCGTCGCCCAGATCCCGCACCAGGGACCGGACGCCGTCGGAGCCGACACCGCGGAGGTTATCCACGTCGCGTAGGCTCTCGCGTGCCTCCTCGTTCCGCTTGGCCGCATCGCCGGCCTTCTGTGCGTACTCCTCGATCTGGCGCGTCAGCTCGGGCGTCACATCCCGGCCGGCGCGCTGGGCGGCGGTCAGCAACTCCGTCTGCACCCGGTAACCGGCTCGATTGCCGGCAGGATCTCGGAAAGCAGCGCGCCCGGCGCGCCCATCGCGGCGGCCATCATCAGGATCGCCGTGAAGTCGAGGCCATAGACCCCGCCGAAGTGCGTTCGGACCTGACCGCCGCAGCGCTCGACGACCGCCCATGCGACGTGCCCGGCTGCGGTCTGCGGGCCGTGCTCGGTGTAGGGACAGCCCTCGCAGACATCCTCGCAGGCGCGGCAGTAGTCGGCGCCCCCGCCGAAGTGCCACTTCGCGAGGGCGATCAGCCGTTTTTTTCCTCGCCCTCGGCGAGCACCGGCATGACGTAGAGGCGGTCGAAGGCGTCGAAGGCACGCCAGACCTTCATCAGGCCGACCACGTTTGCGGGCGTGACCGGGATCGGCTCGCCCTCGGGGCTGCCGACCCCCTCCCACTCGGCGATCGCGTACCGGGCCAGCGCGCGCACCAACAGCTCGGCAGCATTCCAGCGCCGATTGTCGGGCGCGCCCTCGCCCTCGGGTGCGTGCTCCGGCCGGTACGCCTGCCCGGCCTCGGCGCGAGCGGCGATCATGGCAGCGGGCGTCGCTAGGCGGACACGGACACGGACGCCCGGCAGCAGGTCGAGCCACGACGATTCGTCCGCCGGAACTGGCAGTCTGAGCATGCGAAGATCCATGGTTGTAGCTTGATCGAACGGGGCTCGACGTGCTGACTGCCGCGATGCCCTACGTGATGCTTTGGCTTTTCATGACGACCGCCGGCGGCCTGACCTCCGGCAGCGTCGATTTCCCGACCAAGGAGGCCTGCGAGGCGGGTCGCAAGGAGTTCGGCGCGATGCTTATTTCGCTCGCCGAGGGCGACGCCGGCTCACAGCGCCCGACGTTTCTGAACCCTCCAGAGATCCGCTGCATCCAGCGGACCACCGGCAAGCCCTGAGTAGGGATGCGCTAGCCCACTATGCCGGCACGGGCTCCGTGCTATCATAGTTTTATGCAGTCACTCGCAACCCACTCACGCCCCAGGCGCCGCGGCCCACCGCCAACCGGCAAGGGCACACAGGTTGTTGTCCGAATGCAGCCGGATCTCCTATCCGCGCTTGATGCCTTTGTCGGGCGGGATGGTGAGGATTGCTCGCGGCCCGAAGCTGTTCGCGCCATCCTCTCCGACTGGCTCACCGGCCACGGCTACCTCCCGCATCGGGATGATCCTGAGGGGACGAACTGATGGCCGATAATGTAAAGTCGCCCGAATTACTCGACTCAACAAAACATGTCATACTGCGTATTATGACAGAGGTGACTTTCAGGCTTCTAATTGCTGAGGTCGCGCGTATAAACCGCACTCCCGACGAGGCGGATTTATATGTTAGAGACTTGAAGTCAAAGATGGAGCAATTTGTCCAATCCGTCAACGATGACCACAAATTAGATGACGATTGGTCAGCTTATATGACTGATTTTGTAGACAATGTATTTTGGGGCATCGAATTTAAAGAGAATAAGTCTTGAGTGCGGCCTCAAAAGAACGCCAGAAACTAACGGCAAATTGGCTCAATACACTATCAGGCGGATCTCTGGCTGCCGGTGTGCTGACGCCCGTGATTGCGTACCAGAACGGCTTATCGCCCAATCAAACCGAGGCGGCTATCATTTCCAATAGCGCGATTTGGGTTTTGGTGGCGATCGTCCTACATATTTTTGCCTTGGCCTATCTCATAGGACTCGAAGAGTGATGACCCTCGCGACGTATGTGAATTACGCGCTTCCGGTGATCGTGCTGCTCATCGGGGCCGGAACGTTGATCCTGAACACGGCTCTTCGGAAATCGAAGAAGTCGCCAGCGAAGTTCGTGGAAGCACCTCCTGAAACTGCGCCTCCCCCGCGAGTTCGGACTGAGGCGGTGGTGAACCTGAGCGCCTTCCGCAAAGCTAGCTGACGGCGCACATAAGGGATCGGCGCGCCGATCCCTCACGTTCCTGTCGGCTTCATCTTTTCATGCATCCACGCGAGCCAGACTACCTCAGTAGGTCGTCACGTTGTTGCGCAGTGTGGCGATGACGGTCTTGCCGGACACGCTGTCCTTGGCCGCCTGCCAGTTGAAGGTGGCCTGCACGCCGTTCGGGCCCGTCACCGGGGTCTTGGCACGCGGCAGGTAGACGGCCGGTACTTGGAACACGAGCGAGCGCCCGGCGTCGGTGACCCATCCGAAGGTGAGCGCGACCGGGTCGCCGGCCGTGGCCTGATCCAGAAGCGCGGTGTCGCGGAAGCGGGTGGTGATCGATCCCGACATCATCACCATGCCGGGGTCGGCGTCCTCGATCCGACCGTCGCCGCGGATCGTCTCCACCTTCTCCAACTGGTTCGAGTAGGTGAAGTCGGCTGCGGTGACCGAGGCGAGTGCGACGCCGCCGCGGGTGATGGCGCCCTGGAACGGGGAGAACCGCTCGATCGACGCCTCGGCCGGCGTGCCGGCGGCAGAGGCGGTGAGCTTGTTCTCGCCCTGCGCGATCAACCCGAGGGTCGCGGTCAGCAGGCCGGAGCGCTGCATCTGCACCCGCATGGTGTTGCCGCGGACGCCGAAGTTCTGGCCGTAGCTCGGCACCTCCGGCAGGCCGATCTCGACGGTGCAGGATGGCAGGCTGATCGCGCCGGAGGAGAAGACGTGCTCCTGCGCGCCGCCGACGGTCGTGGTGGTGGGCTGGCCCATGAACAGCTTCAGCCAGTTGCCGAAGTTGCGCAGGTCGATCGGCACGACCACGTCGCCGTCGTTGTTGATGACGTCGCGCGAGGGCGGCAGGGCCTCACGGCCGTAGCCGAGCAGGTCGGACGGGATGAGCCCTTGCTCCTCGCCGAGGTTCGACGAGACGAAGGGCAGCTTCCGGTAGTTGGTGCTCGGCGGGGTGCCGTAGGTGGTCTCGAACGATGCCGCCATGATGGCGTTCGCTCCGCGCGCACAGCTTCAGCCAGTTGCCGAAGTTGCGCAGGTCGATCGGCACGACCACGTCGCCGTCGTTGTTGATGACGTCGCGCGAGGGCGGCAGGGCCTCACGGCCGTAGCCGAGCAGGTCGGACGGGATGAG
>Ga0308157_10007107_pt1 | contig 13130 bp, 8 predicted proteins | sample PhyBR1_FD_201035 | JGI IMG/M metagenome (GOLD analysis project Ga0308157, IMG submission 201035) | Phyllosphere microbial communities from UC Gill Tract Community Farm, Albany, California, United States - DLSLB.R1 | ecosystem: Host-associated > Plants > Phyllosphere > Unclassified | place: USA...
AAATTTAACTTCAAATTAAAAAATATCTCATTAAATTGGTCACGTCATTTTTTAGATAAAACAAAAAAAAGGAGGATAATTAGAAAAATTACAACGTTTTAGTAAATATTCAAAGATTCCTTTGATATCTTCTTAAAAAGCTGCGAATTTTTTTTTTATTAAATTTTCAATCAAAAAAAGCTTTTTCTTACTAAAAAAAAACACATAAAAAGTACCCAAAAACAAAGCAATACCCATATAACAATCTAAATTACAAATAAAAACATGAATAAAAAAGAGAATTTCATTGCAGATATAACTACAGGGTACTCTTCGAAGGGAGATAGTGTTATGCTTGGAGGCGCAATGCTTGACGATGAGCCAATTGCGGAAACCCATGTCAAAATTCCTCTAAAAACTTTAAACCGACACGGATTAATTGCTGGTGCAACCGGAACAGGAAAAACCAAAACAATTCAGGTTTTTTCTGAACAGCTTTCTAGTGCGGGAATTCCTGTATTAATGATGGATATTAAAGGAGATTTTAGTGGAATAGCCAAAGAAGGTAAAGAAGAAGCTTTTATCACAGAACGTCATGCCAAAATTAATATACCTTATAATGTATCTGCATTTCCAGTTGAGTTGATGTCTTTATCTAAACAAAATGGTGTTCGCCTACGTGCTACAGTTTCGGAATTTGGGCCTGTTTTATTTTCACGAATTTTAGACCTGAATGATACTCAGGCTGGAGTTGTAGCGGTTATCTTCAAATATTGTGATGACAACAAAATGCCTCTACTTGATTTAAAAGACATTAAAAAAGTAATCAATTATATTACCGAAGAAGGTAAAGATGAAATTGCGGCTAGTTATGGCAAAATCTCAACTGCCACGACAGGAACCATTCTTAGAAAAATAATAGAATTGGAACAGCAAGGCGGTGATTTGTTTTTTGGTGAACTTTCTTTTGAAACCGACGATTTAATGCGAATTGATGAAAACGGTAAAGGTTACATTAATATCATCCGCTTGACGGATATTCAGGATAAACCAAAGTTATTCTCGACTTTCATGTTAAGTCTTTTGGCTGAAATTTATCAGAAAATGCCAGAAAAAGGAGATGCAGATCAGCCTGAATTGGTTATTTTTATTGATGAAGCACATTTAATTTTTAATGAAGCCAGTAAAGCACTATTAGAACAAATCGAAACGATTGTGAAATTAATTCGTTCTAAAGGTGTTGGTTTGTATTTTGTTACGCAAAACCCTATGGATATTCCAAGCGGTGTTTTAGCTCAGTTGGGACTAAAGATTCAGCACGCGCTTAGAGCTTTTACAGCAAATGACCGCCAGGCAATTAAAAAAACAGCTGATAACTACCCTACTTCTCCTTATTATAAGACTGATGAATTATTGACGAGTCTAGGAATTGGGGAAGCTTTGGTCACAGCGCTTAACGAAAAAGGTATTCCAACTCCGCTTGTGGCGACTATGATGCGTGCGCCAATGAGCCGAATGGATGTTTTATCTCAATCTGAAATTGATGAAATAAACGGTAAATCGAAACTAGTTAAGAAATATGCTGAAGAAATTGACCGCGAAAGTGCTTTTGAAATTTTAAACAAAAAACTGACAGAAGCCGCAGAAGCTGCAGCGGAACAAGAAGAATCGGTTCCAACGAAGTCTTCTAAATCTGAGCCAAGTACTGCGACTGTTGTTGGGAAATCGGTTCTAAAAGTTGTTACCAGCGCTACCTTTATAAGAGGTGTTTTTGGTGTGCTCAATAAAATATTTAAAAAGTAAGCTTAAAAATATAATTCAATATCATTGAATTTAGTCAGTGCCTATGAACGGATACAACCATGGGCACTTTTCTTTATTTACCAAAGCAAAATCATTTAATAAAGGACTTTTAAGGTCACCAATACATTAAAAAAAAGCTACCTGCCGAAAATATTTCTAAACTGATAAAACAAACGTTCTATTAACCTTAGATCTTCGGTGATAATCTCTGCACTTCCTTGCATTTCGTGCTGAAACGGAATTTTCTTTTTATAAGAGGTTTCCATTTTTTTTGGCAAACTTACCTCAACCCACAAATTACCGTCTTTATCAGCTGCTAATGAAATATTTTTGATTTTACCATTTAACATTCCATATTCACTGTCTGGGAAATTTGCAAGCTTAATATTTACATCTTGCCCCAGATGCATTTTTCCAGAATTGAAGGCTGGTGCTTTTAATCTTCCAACATATCCATCCTCCCCTTTTGAAATCACAGCAAAAATATCATCCCCAGCATTAATTGTCTGATTAGGTGTCCAAATTTGCAAAAAAGACACCTGTCCTTTAATTGATGATTTTAACACATATGTTAATTCCCAATCTTCTACTGCTTTTTTTAATTGATAAAAAGCTTGAGTCTTATTATTCTCAACACTAATTTCATCTGTTATTTTAGGCCTCTTTAAATTATTGCCCAAGGCAGACTTAAGAATATATGCACTATGGAACCGAGTATAGGCACTTTCAACATCTCCGAGTTGAGCTGCTGAAAATTGGTTAAAATCAAAATTATTTCTGCTGTCTTCTATTTTTAATATTTTTTTCAGCAAAAGAATATCCTTATAATTTGCAGCATTTCGAATTATGGCAAGGGGAGTCCCTTCCAAAACAATACTTTTGTCTTTTACTAAAACAGTTTCAATCTTGCCACTTATTCTAGGCTGTATTTTTTCAGCAGGCGATTTTGTTGTAATTGTAATTGGAGCTGAGATAATATCTGGATATTTGATAAACCATGTTGTAAAAAAAAACAAAAAAATCACTCCCGAAACAATAATTGAGCCCCAACGAATTATCCAGTTTGGAATTCGAGTAAGTATTTCCTGAACCTCTTCACTGCGAAGTTCGATTTCTTTATATTTAGACATTCTTTCTTTTTTTATTCTAGCTTCCCAATTGCAATTGGTTTCTTACTAATTCATAATAACTTCCCTTTTGCTTGACTAATTCTTTATGGTTGCCAACCTCGATTATTTTTCCTTTTTCGAGAACAACAATTTGATCAGCATTCATGACTGTGCTTAAACGATGCGCAATTACAACTACTGTTTTGTTCTTAAAAAAAATTTCCAATTTTTCCATTATTGTTTTCTCATTATTAGCGTCTAAGGCTGACGTCGCCTCATCAAAAAATAGCATTTCAGGATTTTTATAAACGGCTCTGGCAATAAGCAATCGTTGTTTCTGTCCGACGCTCATCCCCAAACCTTCCATTCCTATTTTCGTATTATATCCTAAAGGTAATCCATTAATATATTCAGAAATATTAGCTACATCAGCAGCATACGCTAATCTTTTTTTATCGATAGAATCTATTCCAATAGCAATATTATTGGCAATTGTATCATTAAAAATAAAGCCTTCTTGCATCACTGTACCAATATTTGCGCGCCAAGCTTTTTGAGATAAATTCGCTAAATCAATTTTAATTCCACTAATATCTGGGGAAGAGTTAGAATAGAGATTGATATTTCCACTATTGGGTTCGTAAAATTTCAATAGTAATTTCATTAATGTCGTTTTGCCACTTCCGCTTGTTCCTACAATGGCAGTAATTTTATTCGCAGGAATTGTCAAGTTTAAATTTGTTAATACAGGTGCCGATGAACCAATGTAACGAAACGATAAATCTTGAATAACAATATCACAATTTTTTGGAATTTCATGTGTTTGATTCTCTTCCTGCTGCATTTCATCTTCCTTTTCATGTATTTCAGATAAACGAGCTAATGATATTTTTGCATCCTGTACTTCACGAATAAAAATGATCAATTGAACAATTGGCCCATTCAAACTACCAACAATACTGCTTATTGCCATCATCATTCCAAGAGTGATTTCTCCATCAATAACCAATTTTGCTGAAAGAAAAACGATAATTATATTCTTTAGTTCATTTATGAAATCGGATCCTATCGTTTGTGTTTGTTCTAAAACTAATCCTTTCATAGATACCTTGAATAACCTTGCCTGTGCATACTCCCATCCCCAACGTTTTTGCTTTTCAGCATTATGCAACTTAATTTCCTGCATACCATTAATAAGCTCCATTACTTTACTTTGCTCTTGGCTAGTCTCTGAAAATCTTTTATAATCCAGTTTTTCTCTTCGTTTGAGAAAAAGTATTACCCAAAGAAAATAAAGCAAACTTCCTGAAAAGAAAACAGCAAAAATCTGAATATTGTAATAGGCTAAAACTCCCCCCATAATTAACATATTAATTATTGAGAACAGAACACTCAAAGAAGATGTCGTCAAAATTCGTTCAATCCTATGATGATCATTGACACGTTGCATAATATCGCCTGTCATTCTAACGTCAAAAAACGAAATAGGCAAATTCATTAACTTAATAAAAAAATCTGAAATTAATGAAATATTAATTCTAGTCGAAAGATGCAATAAAATCCAACTCCTTATGAACTCTAAAGCTGTTTTCCCAAAAAACAAAAATAATTGAGCAAAAAGAATGAGATAAATAAAATGAATGTTTCTATTTCGTATTCCAACATCAACAATACTTTGCGTCAAAAAAGGAAAAACAAGCTGTAGAACACTTCCGGCAAATAATCCTATAACCAACTGTGTTAAAAATGCTTTATAAGGCAATATATATTTGGTTAAAAGAGAAAAACCAAATTCGCTTTTTTCTTCATTTTCAAACTCACTTCCATAAAATTTTGGAGTTGGCTCAAATAACAATGCGATTCCTTCTTCTGTATTTTCATTAGCATTATTTCCAATCCAAAGATTGCGAAATTGATTTTCGTTATATTCTAACAAACCAATAGCTGGGTCAGAAATAAAGTACTTTTTATTCTTAATTTTATACAATACAACAAAATGCATTTTATTCCAGTGCAAAATACAAGGAAGCGGAACCTCTTCAAGTTTTGCGCAATTTACCTTTATACCTAAAGTTCTAAATCCTATTTTCTCTGCAGCATCACTTAACATTAGCAAATTACTCCCATCTCGGTTTGTTTCGCTATAATCACGCAATTCCTGGATTTTTATTATTTTGCCATAATACTTGGCCATTATTTTAATACAAGTTGCTCCACAGTCTTTACTGTCTGCTTGAATGTAGTTTGGAAATTTTTTCAAGTTAGTTATAGATACTTATTATTTTTAATTTGATATAATCTTCAATTTTATTATTCATAACCTTCACGAGCTCTGTTTTTGACTCTTCATCTCCTTCTTCCTCCAAATACAACTCCATCCTTTTTACCAGGTCAAAGTATTCAATTGGGGTTATTAATTCATTTAATAGAATTTCATCTACTTCATCAATCACATAAATTCTTGAGGCACCATCTACTTCTTGTATTTCTATAACAGGAATATCCACCTCATCTCTCTTAGACATAGCCATTTGAAAACCAACAAGTTTAGTAATCCAAAAATTTTGGTTTTCTTTGAAACAAGCATCCAATAATGTGGTTAAACCAACATTATTTAAATCTCTTTTTAGCAAGTAATTTTCTTTACCGAAATCATTACTAACAATTTCTTTATCAAATTCGGCTAATAATTCATCTACCTTAACTAAACTTAAAAAATCTCTACCAAACTTATAGTCATTTTCAATGTCACACATTTTGAGCAATCTTGAGTAATATTCAGGATAATGCTTCATTGTATACATTTCCATTAATTTACAGATCTGCGGACTTTTCTTAAAATCTCCGAGTAAATGTAAATAATTTCTATTATGCGGTATTTCATAAAATTCTCCAAAACCACTATAAGAGTTATCGTCCCATATTTCATCAAATAAAAAACTTATTTTTTTTGATTTTAAAGTCGCAAAGTCATAGAAAAGAACCTGTTCAAAAAAGATATTAAAATTGAACAGATTGATTTCATGAGCTATACTAACATTTTTGTCAACAAAATCAAATGCTACTTGGGCGTATTCTCTAAAAAAAGCCAAATCATTACCTCCTACAATCCCCATGTTTGCACATAATTCTGTCTCTTCATTATGAAAAGGAATCATTTCTTGGGGTAAATATTTAAGTTTAGGATATATGTTGTCCCACATATGTCTGTAATAAAAGGTTGTTGGTTCCAAATTTTGGGTTATTAAACTGGCAGAAACCAAATCGTCTGGAAATTTTTCCCATATAAAAACATCTCCATCTACATGTATAAATGGTTCGTCTTGCAGAGAATATACTTTAATTTTTGCAATTGCCCACAAATCTTTTGGATAAGCATCCAATTCATTTAATACTACATGTACTTTGGTGTATGGCAATTGAAGTTTATTTATCAACATATCGTATCCAAAATCATCTGTATAAAGCTCTACTTGGTCATAATATTTTACCAACTGATTACAGCTTAAAATCCAGCTGGTCCAATTGTATTTTGGTTGAAACCAGCCATAACCATTCTTTATATCTTTCTGGTTTCCTGCCCAGAAACTTTGTATTATTTTCATTTTTGTATGGTATAATTAATTAGATTTCCTTCCGGAAGAATTAAAGAAATACTACTAGAATTGTGTATAAGATAATATTGTTCCAGTTCTTTTAAGTAGAATATATTCTTAAAAACTGACAAAGGAGTTATTTTACATGGTGTTTCTCCTATAAACTCCAGAAATAAATCATTGTCTTTCAGATATATAAAAAGACTCAATTCCATGTACTTATACTCACCCTCTTTAATCAGTTCTTTGTTATTATTTTTAAATGTGCTACTAACTAAGTAGTCTATTCTTAGCGCCATTCTTTTAAAATAAGGGAATAATTTTTCGTAAATTTTATAATAAAATACAGAAAGCGTCTTGTTCTTATAAAATGAAAATTCTCCAATAAAATAGTCATGTAACTCTTTCTTTTTTAAAATATTTTCTTTCAAATAGTAATTATTTTTGAAAGATGTCATATGATATAAAAGTACTTCGAACTCATTTTTATAGATTAGAACACCGTTGTCATATTTAATTTTTCCTGGTGTACCTTCTATAGAATAAAACTCATACAAAACATTAACAGAATCTCTATTTCTCTCTAAAATATGATGCATCGAGTCTATTACATACTCTGTATCTAAAATATTTATACCATTACAGACCTGGCTATAATGTCCTCCACATTCATCAAAACAAAGTAATTTTTCATTTTGAAACACCTTTATGTAATCCGGAGTGCTTCTATACAAAGAACTTATCGTGATATCATTCTTATATATTGCAAAAAAACCGGTCGGATAATCTGTTTTCGTAAAAATAACATCGTTGTTCTCTAAAACCTCATCGTCTAAAAAATAACGAATTCGGCCAAAAACAACGTCAACATCACAATATCCCCAAAAATCATAATCTTTGATTAAATCTTGAAATACTTCTCCGAATGAAGTTCTGATGTCGCAAAGCTTCATCGGATGTTGTATGTTTAATTCAAAACTAAAATAACTATTAATTTTATCCCTAAAATCTTCAAAACTTATAGGGACAATTTTCATATTATCTCCTTTTATCTCAATTTCTTTAATATCTGTAAAAAAAATAAAATCTACATCTTGATTATCTACGCAAGACTGCAAAAAATAATCTAAGTACCATGGCGCTTTACCAAAATAGCAAACAAAAACAAGTATTTTTTTCATTATAAAATTTTATTAATTAGCAAGTTCGCTTGTTTCAGCTTTTAATTCATAATGTACCCAACCGCCATCAATTTGCATAAGTTGAATTTTTGAAATTTCATTATTTTGTCCCTTAGAATAACGTAGTGAAGCTAAAGGGTGATTTCTTAAATAAACTGTATTTTTCTCGAATTTTGAATGAACCAATTTATCTCCTTTATGTTTAGAGGTTTCAAAGAAAATTTGGTTATCCAAAATATTAAAACAATCATCTCCTTGTTGATTTTTATAAATAGCATTTTGAAAATCAGGACTGTTTTTTGCAGCAAAAAGATTTGAAATAAAAAATTTAAATACATTTGAGACTTTTAAAGCCTGTACTTTTAGTTTATTAAAATACAAAGATTTGAAAAGCCCTGAAAAGGTTTTCATGCCATTTCGTCTAAAACAATATTTATCTACATAAAAAACATCTGGAATTGTTTCCCAGGCAGTTTTCTGTGTATATTGATTTGCTTTGTAACGAATCAGATGATACAATAAAACTTCAAATTCACTATCATAAGACAAGGTTCCATGATCCCATTTAATTTTTCCAGATAAACCATCTACCATAATTAAATCGTAATAAACCTTAATTCTATTTAGGTTCATTTCTTTTCGCACCACATGTTCCATGCTTTCTATTTCGCAATCAATATCAAGTATATTAGATACTTCATCATCTAATTGTAAATATTTAAAATTGCATTCATCAAAACAATAATGTATTTCTGAGGTAAAGACTTTTGCGTAGTCTTTACTTTTTTTAAACAAATCATTTATTTCTGGCTTATTTCTAAAAAGCATAAACCAACCTGTAACAAAATCGTGCCTTGTGCTTATAACATCATATTCTTGAAGAATTTCAGTAGTCATAAAAGATCTGATATTTCCCAAAATAACATCAATATCGCACATTCCCCAAAAATCATAATTTCTTAAATATTCTGAAAAAATGACACCATATGCTGGTTTAAAATCACACAGTTTATAAGGTGTTTTTACATCGATACTCATATTAAGTTTCTGGGTAGCGAGCTGGTTAAAATCATTCAGATTGAATGAAACTATTTTCACATTCTCGGGCAATCTTTTATTATAACTACTATCAGAAAAAATAATAAAATCGACCGTTTCATTTGTGCAACATGATTTTAAAAAGAAATCAAAATACCATGGAAGCGGTCCAAAAAAGCAGTTTATCAGGGCAATTTTTTGCATATAAATTAGTTATATTTAAACTTTAGCTGATTCAAATAACATTTTGTCATAAAATATATTTTGAACTCATTAAATCTTTGTTCTTCCTTAAAATGTCTATTCATACTCATGTGTATTAACAACCATGCGTACTCGTCTTTTTTTAAATCACTTTTCTTTAATTTATCAAGAAGTGAGTTCTGAAAAGAAGCTTTCTCGAGAAAATTAAAGTAATCATACTGTTCAATTTCGATTTTCAAAGTATTAAATTGTTTATTAAAATCCTTTCTCAATTCGGCTGTAAATTCAAACTCTTCTGCATAACTTTTCACAAAACTTTCACAAACCAGAAGCATCTCATCTAAAGAGAAATTCAGAAATGTCAGGTAATTTTTCATTTTCAAAATTGCAATTATATAAAGATCTTTTTGACTTAAATTATTATTATCGTTTACAATATGATTTAACAAATCTCGAGTATCTAAATCGAATATAACCTGAGAGAACTCCATTATTTCAGTACCTCCATAACGATATACTTCTGGCTCGTAAGGCAGAATTTGATATTTGCTAATTATATTATTGGATTTTAATTCGTGAATTTTCTTAATTATATCTTGTTTATTCTCTAAAGAATTTGTTTTAAAACGCAACCGTAGATGTCTTTCCGGATTAGCATAATTAATAAAGAAAAAAAGATCTGATTGTTCTTTTAAAAGAATATCATAAACAACATTAAATATTTCTCCATCGGCATGAGTATTGCAAAACAATTCTAAATACAACCAATCAGAAACGACAGCTGTATTATGAGATTCAAAAGGCAAAATCTCCATTTTATTATATTGCCAAGCGGATCTGGAATAATAAGGATTCTTTACTCCTACGATTATCTCGTGAGCAAAATTTTCATTTTCTAATGAAACAGCTGGTTTATAAAAATCATATAGCCATTCTGTAACATAAACAATTTTAGATGCTTTAAGCTTTTCAAATAAAGCAATTATTTTTTTTGGGTTTTCAAGATCAAATATCGTTTTACCGTAATTATCTACGATCAGTATTTTTTTTGAAAATGAATATGTTGCAATTTTATTTTCCAAATAAATTTCAAACTCCTCAATCGTGTAGTTGTTATAAACTAAGAGTAATTGAGCTGGATAAAGTAAAACTCCCTCTTCAAGAAAAATTCTAGGAACATAAGGAAGATGCAGATTAAGTGCATTAAAATCAAAATTTACAGAATTTATTTCTTGGTTGTAAAACTCATAATCACATAAAAAATTATAAACATCTGATTCTAATAGTCTTGGATTTACAGATGACGCTTTTTTAGGTAAAATCTCTTTTTGATGTTTTTTTGATATCAGCGAAAAATTATTATTAGAGTGATGAATGTATATATCCGACAAAAGAATAACATTATCATCTTCACTATAGGTAGTGTTTACTGGTATATAACTATCATAACTTTGCTCAACAGATGATAAATTAATACTTCTGAAATTACCAACACAATTAATTTCTGCTACAATTTTATCTTTATTTACATCCTTTTCATATTTTACGACTTCTTTACAAAGTTTTTCAGTAACATCACTAAAACGTGCAATAAATCCTAATGCTGAAGAATCTCCCAATCCATGAAAATAGACAATTTCCTCTCCAGTATCCTTGCTAATCAAATTTTCTAAAACAACACTAAATGTAGCAGGAGTTTTTTTCCTCTTCACTTCAATAGTATCTTCGGCAAGTAAGTTCAAATAAAGATTTTCTCCTGTTGACACCAAAATTTTTGTCAGTATATCAGAATGTAGTTTGGAATCATTATTCGCTTTTATATTACTATAACTAATACCAGAATGGGGATTGAATAAAGTATTCAAGGATATAAAACCTTCATTAAATCTACTTTGCACTTTAGAAAAAAACTGGTTCAGTTTCTCATTTATTAATGTCGTGGAGTTATAATGCAATGAAAAATCAACAAATTTTTTAATCTTTTCCTGAACATCCTTACTTAATGTACCGCCTGCAGCATCAAATGTGTTAATAGCATAAAAATCTTTGGGCTTACAATTACCAAATAAAACATCTTGTTCTTTGAGAATGGTATTTTTAAAATTTCTAATTTCAATCTCCTTTTCAAGAAAATGCTCTTTTTGTTTAATTAATTGAGATTCAAACAAAGGATACAATCCATAAAGCTTACCCGTAAAATTATCAAACAAAAAAGTATCGATAATAAGTCCTGACTCTACTACTTCATACAAAAAAGACATTACTTCTGCTTCATCAAAACCATCAGAAACAAGATTTTCAGCAACCGATTTTATTGCATTTCCGTTTTTAAACTGATCTAACAACCATAACAAATTATCATCTACATCTAATTCTGCGTAACTGATTTTTATATTATTGTTTTTATCATTTTTTGATTTGTAAAAACTTATTTTTTGTTCATTTAAAAAATAAATAGTAGGATTTAAACCATAATTTGATTGAAACCATTGTTGCTTATCATTGAGTTCCAATTTTTTTGACGATAAAAACAAGTTGTCATATTTAACCTTTAAGTGTAGTGTTTTGGTTTTGGGAATACTGGTATTATTCCCCCAGTTTAATACGCCTACACTATTAAATATTCCAAAAGGCGTTGGATTAAAGTGTGCCCTAGCAAAATAATTACCTAAAGAAATTTCTGTTTTCTCAGATTTTTTCTTGGTGATGTCACTATATAAACTAACTGAGGCATTTAAAATGCAAAGCTGAAATAGTTCTTCTTTATTAAAAAATTCAAAAATATTCTCCTTGTTTATCTCATACGATTGAACAGAAAAATTTGCAACCCTTTTTACAACTGTGTCAAAAAAAATCATATGATATATATACTGGTCAAAAAAATTATATAAGTTTTAGTTTAAATTTAGAATTTGCAACCATTCGGTATCTATTTGATTTTCGATAGTCAATAAAGTTAATGCCAATCCGACGGAACCAAAGAGCAGATTATTCTCGGCATTATAATTATTAAACTCTTTATCATAAGAAAGAAATTCATCAAAATTATTAGTCTGTTTTTTTATTACATCGAACCAATATTCAATTTCTTTACTATAATCTATATCATATTTTTTTGATGCCAGATAAAACTGAATTAAAATACCTGCAGAACCGTGACACATTCCAAAGTCTTTGACTCCTGCCTCTTCAAGTCTTAAAGCAGCACTATGATTCATTAAATCAATAGCTTCTTGTATCAAATCCTTGTTTTCTAAAAAAATCCCTGCATTATAAAACGCATTAGAAATCCCTAAATCTCCTTGGCACCAAGAAAGTCTTGAAGGAAGGTTTTCTTTAGAATCCAGCATAAATACATTAGGATAATGTTGTTTGGATCTGTTATCATACTTTTTATAACGTTGTAAAAAACTAATACAAATCTTTAAAGATGGAGTAATATCCAAAGAATTAAGATTTTTTTTTAAATAAATCAAAAAGTTTATATAACCCGCTACACCATGAGCCATTCCAAACGTATAGTATTCTTGTCCTGTTTCATTTGATTTTACAAGTGTTTCGCTAAAATCAGTATTGATTTTATGAATTAATTTTTCGCCAAAAACATTTAAAAGAGAAATAATGTGATCATGATTACCTAACCTATGACGTTCGATAAAATACATGGCTATTCCCATAGCCCCGTGCATAAAATCATATTCATTTGATTCGCAAAACGAATTAAAATCATTTAATAAATAACAATCAATATTTTCAAAATATTCCTCACTTATTTCAATATCTTTATTCTTTAACCCTAATAAAATCAAGCCATATCCTGACAAACCATGGCACAAAGAGGAAACATTACCTTGATTTTCAATCAATTCATTTACTTTTTCTATAATGGTTAACAGTTTATTTTCATATTCTTCAACATTGTATGTTTGAGATAAATAATCATATAAGAGTATAATTCCAGACAACCCTGAGTACAGACCAATACCAAGTTCTCTATCATAGGAATTCCAAATACTTTTCTCAATTTTAAGAACTATATTTTTCATGTTATACGGATCTAAGGCTATATGAAAAAACTGTTGGAAATCCGAATTTAAAAGATGGCTCTTTAAAAAATTCTTCTCTTCTTAATTCAATATAAAAATAGACTTGCTTCTAAGTTTTTATTAGTAGCACTATTTAAAAAAATAGTACTTTATTTATTTTCCTTTACAAAAACA
>Ga0308157_10007109_pt1 | contig 13129 bp, 8 predicted proteins | sample PhyBR1_FD_201035 | JGI IMG/M metagenome (GOLD analysis project Ga0308157, IMG submission 201035) | Phyllosphere microbial communities from UC Gill Tract Community Farm, Albany, California, United States - DLSLB.R1 | ecosystem: Host-associated > Plants > Phyllosphere > Unclassified | place: USA...
CACCAGAAACGCGCTGGCAAGGGTACACGGGTGATGCCCTGACTTTGCTTCGCGGTGTGGTCTGTGACGGCCTGGTGGTCGAATCGTTCTGGGGCGGGCACTGCCCGGCGCAGAAGGAGTACGGCGACCAAGGCCAGGGCGCCGGGGATGGCCAGGACTCCGAAACCTAATTGGTATCCGGAGATCGCGATCATGAGTCCCACGAGCAGTGGTCCGACGAGGGCGCCGGACTGGTCGAGCGCTTCGTGGATCGCGAAGGCCTTTCCCCGTCCCATCTCCGCCCCGGCGTGGGAAAGCATGGTGTCCCTGGCGGGGGTGCGGACGGCTTTGCCGAAGCGTTCAAGGATAACGAGGGCTGAGGCTTGCCACAGCGAGCTGGCCAGGGCCAGGAGCGGGACGGCAATGACCGTCAGCGCGTATCCGGCGATGGTCAGGGGCCAGTATTTGCGTGTCCTGTCGGCCAGCGGTCCTGTGCCCAAGCGCATGACCAGGGCCACGGCTTCGCCGAAACCAGTGATGAACCCGACCAGCACCGCAGATGCGCCCAGAGTTGCCAGGTACGGGCCGGTGATCGCACGGGCTCCTTCGTAGACGACGTCGGCAAGCATACTCACCACGCCGAAGGTCAGCACGAACCCCATGGGTCCCAGCTTGTTAATCCCTGGCTTCCCCGTCAGGGGTGAGACTGGTCGTTGGTCGTTGGTGTCGGGCAAGGGTTCTCCTGGGCGCTGGGTCGGTCGGTCCGGGACGGGGTTTTGTTTCTTGCTCACAGCAGGCCGGCCAGGGCCAGGCCGGCGGCCGCTGCGCCGACCGCTGCGACGGCCGTGCCGATGCTGTTGGCCAGGGCGAAGCCGGCGCGGCCGGACTGGACGAGACGGACGGTTTCGAAGCTGGCGGTACTGAACGTTGTATAGCCGCCCAGGAAACCGGTCCCGGCGATGACCTGGAGCTCCACCGGTGCGGCGTGCACGATGACCGCTCCGGCGACTAGGCCCAGCAGGAACGAGCCGGTGATGTTGATGGCGATGGTCCCGACGGGCAGGGCAGTGCGGAGTTTCGAGCGGATGAGGCCGTCCACGACGAAGCGGGTCCCTGCGCCGAGCCCGCCAGCGAGGCCGAGCAGGATGATTGTCAGTGGGTTCACCGGCTTGCCTCCTGCCGGGTGGTTGCCCGTGCGTGGTGTCCTGCGGCCAACCATATTCCTGTCACCGTTGCTGCAGCTCCGCCGATTAGGGTGACGCCGAGGTAGCCCAATGCGTCGGTGACCCGCCCGGCGTCCAGGAGGGTGTTGGTTTCCAGGGCCAGGGTGCTGTAGGTGGTGAACGCGCCCATGAACCCGGTGCCGGCGACCAAGCGGATGATCCTGCGGGCTCCGGCGTCGGAGCCCCGGCGTATCAGTGCTTCGAGCAGGCCACCGAGCAGGAAGGCCCCGGCCAGGTTGATGGCCAGGGTGGGCAGGGGCCACCCGCCCGGTGTCGGAAGCACAATGCTGATCCCGTACCGGGCCAGGGCGCCGAACACGCCGCCGGCGATCACGATCAGCACATATCCGGGGTGCAGGTGGACCGGGCGGTGAGCGCGGACCTCTCCGAGCGTTCCCGCGTCGGGGTCAACGTCCCCTGCCGTTACCTCTGCCGTGTCACCGTCAATTGGGAGCAGATCCTCGTCCGCTGCCGGTGTCCCGGCTCCACCGCTCCCACGGGCAGACGGTGCAGCCCCGGGAATGGGCGGTTCCATCATCGGCCCTCCTTCGAATGGTGCTTGCTGTGTGGGGCGAGCGGGACGACCAGGACCGGCCGGTGCTGGCGGTGCGTGAGATGAACCGCAACGGAGCCGACGAGAAGCTCCTCGAAACGGGCGTCGAGGCCCCGTTCGCGGGTGCCGACGACGATGACGGACGTGTCGGTGGATTCAGCCAGCCGTCCCAGTGCCCGGGCCGGGTCACCGGCCAGGGTGACGAAGGACCAGTCAACACCTGCCCCTTGAAGGGCGGCCGCGAGGTGCTCGTTAATCTCCGCGCTGATGCCTTCAATGTCGTCATCAATGCCGTCCGGGTCGATCGGCAGGGCCTCGGCCCGACCGTCGGGTTCCTCGGCGAGGTAGGAGGTGACGTCCACATAGGCGCAGATCAGCTTCACGCCAAGGCTGTAAGCCAGTTCCGCGGCACGGTGCGCCACAGCCAACGGCTGGCCGGGGACCACTCCCATCAGTATCGGTCCGCTGATTTTCCGGGGCACGTAAGCGGGCCCGGCGGTGTGGGTGTCCTTGGCGCGCTCGTTCATAGGTTCTCCTGTCGTGATGGGTCTATTGGTCGTTCAGGTGGGTTCCGGTGGGTCCGTAGGGCAGGCCCGGGTTTTCGTCCTGGATCTCGAGGAGCCGGTTGTATTTGGCGACACGTTCCCCGCGGGCCGGTGCCCCGGATTTCAGCTGCCCGCAGCCGGCACCGACGACAAGATCAGCCACAAAGGTATCGTCGGTTTCCCCGGACCGGTGCGAGACCATGGCACCGAACCCACCCTCGACCGCGGCGGTGAGGGTGTCGAAGGTTTCGCTCACGGTGCCGGCCTGGTTCGGTTTGATCAGCACCGCTGTCGCTGCCGCGGTCTTGATCCCGTCCCTGACACGGTCCGCGGAGGTGACGAACAGGTCATCGCCGACCACCTGCACCCGGTTCCCGAGGGCCGCGGTCAGCGCAGGCCACCCGTCGGTGTCTTCTTCAGCCAGAGGGTCTTCCAGGCTCCAGATCGGGTAGTCGTTGATGAGTTTCTCGTAGTAGCTGATCATCTGCTCCGTGCTGTGGGCGCGGCCGGCGACGGTATAGGTTCCCTCGGTGTAGAAGGAGTTCGCGGCCGGGTCCAGCGCAATCGCGATCCCGTGCCGGCCCGGGGTGTACCCGGCGTCCTCGATCGCGGCCACAATCAGATCCAGCGCTTCCTCGGGCCGGGCGATGGCGGGCGCGTAGCCGCCTTCATCACCCAGGCCGGTCGCCAATCCCTGCTTCTTCAGCCGCTTAGCCAGTGCGTGGTAGACATCCGAGCCCCAGCGCAGGCCGTCGACGAAGGACGGTGCCCCGGACGGGGCGATCATGAATTCCTGGAACTCCAGCGGGTTCGCGGCATGCTGGCCGCCGTTGAGGACATTGAAATGCGGCACCGGCAACCGGCCATCCTTCCCGAGTTGCTGCTCGATCCAAGCATGCAAAGGTGTCCCGGCGGCCGCGGCGAACGCCCGGGCCGCTGCCATCGACACGGCAACGATCGCGTTGGCTCCCAGCCTGGACCGGCCGGGAGTTCCGTCCAGGGAGACGAGGGCCTGGTCCAGGTCCGCCAGGGTCCCCCAGGGGCGGGAGGTCAGCAGGTCGGCGATTTCACCCCGGACGTTATGTACGGCTTTTTCCACGCCGCGGCCGGAATACTCCGCTCCGCCGTCGCGCAGCTCGACCGCTTCGTGCGCCCCGGTGGAGGCCCCGGACGGGGCGGACGCGACCGAGATGGTCCCGTCACCGCCCGTGAGCCAGACCTTGACGGTCGGGTAGCCACGGGAGTCCAGGATCTGCAGGGCGCGTACCCCGGTGATCTGAAGGTCATTCATGATGATGTGCTCCATTCCTCGTCCTCGATGTCAGGTCCCGCCGGCGGCGGCGACCAAGGCAGCGGCGGTCCGCGCCGCCAGCGGATTCAGATACTCCCCGCCCCGCACCACCGGCAACATGGCAGAGGTGAACCGGTAAATCAGCGGGTGCCCGGTGGGAATGTTCAGCGCCTCTACCTCGGCCTCCGTGAGCCGGTCCAGGACACGGCACAGGGCGCGAAGCGAATTCCCGTGCCCGATGACCAGCACATCCGCTCCGGCCTCCAAGTGGGGACGGAGTTGCCGGTGCCAAAAAGACCTCACCCGTTTGACCACCCCGCACAGGGATTCAGTGGCCTGCAGCGCCTCCGGGGGCAGCCCCTGGAAAGCGCTGCTGCGGCGGATCAGGTTCAATTGCGTCCCTGACATGGGTGGCGGCGCCCCGTAGTAGGAGCGCCGCCAGAAGTGGAAGACCTCCGGCCCGAGTTCGCACAACAGCTCGCACCTGGCCCTGCCCGTCAGTGCCCCGTAGCTGCGCTCGTTCAATTCCCACACAGGGATGACGGGCGAGTCAGGTTCTCGCAGCCCGTCCAGAACGATGCGGGCGGTATCCACCGTGCGCCGGAGCGTGGAGCTAAAAACCCTGTCGGGGGTGAAGGCAGCCGAAACCAAAAGCGCTCCAGCGTGAGCTGCTTCTGCTCTTCCGGCGGCGCTCAGGGGCGGGTCCAGCAGGCCGGTGAACCGGTCTTCGGCGTTCAGGACGCTCTGGCCATGGCGAAGCACCGCGAGTGTGCCGGGTGCGGGCATGGCTCACCTACCTTCGTATCAGCAAAGGTAGGAACCATTAGCCAGGAGGCGGTTCGAACACCTGCACTGAGCATGCGGGGTGTTCCGGCGGGATCCATCACCGTGAACAGAGACTACAGGCAGCCCTGCTGCGGCCGCCAGCATATGACGCTGGCTAGTTCCGCAGCTCAGGACTCTGCGCGTCCTGCCGGTGCACTGGTTCCGGGACGTCCGCGGTCAGGAACAGGGGCAGGCCCCAGCCCGCGAAGAAGCCGATAGCCTCAACCCAGGAAGCGTTCTCCTCCCCGCCGGCCGGGGCACCGTGATCGGTCATGGAATCAGTCAGGCGACGCATCCTGTCCCTGATACCGAGCAACCGGGAGGCGACTTCGTGCCGCACCGGCTCGGCCAAAGGGCGGTGTGCCGATAGGTGGAAACGGCACAACAGTGCCGGATGCCCGGACCCTTCCAGGTGGCCAGGGTCACAGTCCGGGCAGACCCTGTCCCGCCAAAGCGGGAGCGTCTCCCGGCACCACACCCTGGTATGGGCCAAGCTGTTCGCCTCGACGGTCAGGGCCTCGGTGTTGGAATTCGCGTACCCCATCCGCAGGCCAGGCAGGCTTGGAGATGCCATATCCGCGCAGATTCGGCACGGTCCGACAGGATCCAGGACATCATCCGGATGCCCGTGGAGCAGCGAGGCCTTCCGAGCCAGACCGTTCGCGACGTGCTCGAGGAGGTCCTCATAAAGGATCGTGACGTCGAAGGGTTGGTGCCCTCCGCGGATACCCGCGCCGGCCTGCCACAGCTCAACCTCCACCACAGCGTAGGCCCACGCATGCCGCGGACACAGCCCCAGGGAAGCGCGCAGCAGCCGGCGCATGCCCCCGTCCATGATGTCGCCATGGATGAAGGACCACAGCTGCCGCACTTCCTCTATAGACAGCTCCAGCGGGCCAGCGGGCACCAAAGCCCCCGTCAACCGGTCCCGCTCACATGTTCCCGGGACAATCCGCCCGTTCCGGTGCCCATTCATCGCAACCATCCTGCCCTCCACGCCAAAGGCAGGACCCATCAGCCACAGCGGCGGTACGAACCTGCAAATGCGTTGGTCCCGGCGGGATCCATCACCGTTATAACAAGGCTAAACCTCCTTCGTGCTGCCGGGCCGGTAATAGTGAAAACAGCCCGGTCCCCTAAGGGAATCCCTTTTGTAGGAGCACGATAAGCACCTGATGCCGTCTCCTCCTGAGAGTTGGCGGGTGGTGAAAAGGGCCTCGCTTCGCTCGGGCTGTAGAAGCATTTTTCTGGTTTTTTGCTGCTGTCCTCCGGATCGTGCGTGCCCGCTACACCGGCTCAACCGTCCTGCGGACGGCCGCGCGGCCGATGCCTTGTGTCGGCGCTTCGCTTATTTCCTCCCACAACCCATCCACTGCTTGCCCTTCGGGTTGCCCAGGCTCCGTCGGGCGCAGCTCCGCGATGCTCCGCCAGCAGGCAAAAAACGACCTGTGAGTCTTGACGTGGTTGGTCTGGGACTAGCTGGCAGTGTTGGTGCCGGTCGTTCTGCCCGGTGCGTGACTCGAAAAACAACTTGCCCCGTTGAGGGTGCGTTTCCCCCGACTTGTCCGCGCCGGGTTGGAGCGGCCGGCGTTGGCCTGTCCCACGTCGGTGGCTTGATTAGAAGCTTGCCCAGCCTCTGCAGGTTGTGGCTCATCACAGTTTTGCCTCGAGGTGACTCTTTCCAGGCTCAGTGCCGGCCGTTATGCGGCCGTTCTTGTCCGTTCGAAAGGAAGGAGGGCGGCAGCGTTGACTATCGTTGCTCAGGCCCGCCCGTTCGTCATTGGCGTGGACTGTCACGCCCGCACCCACACCTACGCCATCATCGAGGCCAGCACCAGGCGACAAGTCGCGAGCGAGCAGTTCCCGACCACCCCTGCAGGAATTTCCCGCGCACTGGCCTGGGCAGGCCGACGGACAAGCGGCGACATGGCCTGCTTATGGGCCGTCGAGGGTGTCGGCACGTACGGGGCACGTCTGGCCCGGGCAGTCACCAGCGCGGGTTACGATGTCGCGGAAGCTCCACGGATGAACGCCCGTGGTCGCCGGGGGATCGGCAAATCTGATCCGCTCGACGCTGCCGCCATCGGAACCGCTGTCCTGGGCCTCGAGGAGTCTCAGCTCCGGGCCCCTCGAAGGGATGAGGGAACGCGTGCCGGACTCAGAATCCTGAGCGCTGCACGGGACCAGCTGACCCGGGACCGAACACTGAATGCCAACGCACTCCTCGCCCTGCTCAGGGCAAACGATCTCGGAATCGACGCCCGTAAACCGCTGGCTCCCACCCAGATCGCCACGATCACCAGATGGCGGGCCCGGCAGGAACAGATCGAACTATCCATTGCCCGCGAAGAAGCCGTCCGGTTGGCCCGCCGCGTCCTGGAGGTCACAACCCAGCTGGCCGCGAACCAGAAGCGCATGACTGAGCTGATCCAGCAAAGCCCCGCAGCTCCCTTGTTGGAGATGGTGGGCGCCGGGGCCGTCACAGTAGCGACCGTCCTGACAGCCTGGTCCCATCCAGGAAGGCTCCGCAGCGAAGCCGCCTTCGCCTCGTTGGCAGGGGTGAATCCCTTGCCTGCCTCCAGCGGCAACACCGTCCGGCACAGGCTCAACAGGGGCGGTGATAGGCGCCTGAACCGGGCCTTGCATACCATCACGATGACCCGAATGGTCCACGATCCCCGAACACGGGACTACGTCGCCAAACGCACGCAAGAAGGGCGCAGCTACCGCGAAATCCGCAGATCCCTCAAGCGCTACATCGCCCGAACCCTCTACCGACAACTCAATACCCTGTACGCCACCACCGAACCGGTCCCATCACCCGTTGCCGGGGTAGCCCCTTAGCCCGGAATAGGAGCACACGAAGTACATCAGCCAGGATGATCAGCCTTGGCGGCCGGTCGTCCGAACCTCCAGGCATTGCCAAGAACGAGGTCAGCGCAACTGCGCGACAGTGACGCATGGTCTTCTGCAAATGACGGGCACTTCCGCAGTTTTGTCCAAGGTTTTGATCAAATCGTTGCTGATTTTTGGCGTGCGGGTTTAGCGTCAGGGCATCACTCGTTGGGGGGTTCGGGCTTTCGGTAACTGGGGATTGCCGCGGATCTTTTCGTAGAAAGCTCGTGGGGGATGTCTACTGTTCAGCGCTCGATTCGTTCTGCCATTTTTCGGCCTGTCTCAGCCGGTTTTCTTGCCATCAGGGCCGTGATCACCACCATTGTTGCCCTGAGCATCACGATGGCGGGGCTAAGCGCACCGGCGTTCGCCGTTCCTGGGATTGTCGGTTCGGCCTCCGTTGCTCCGGCGTCCATCCAGACGCCGGGCCTGGTTCCGATGCAGTCCACTCCGTCGGTGCAGGCCGGTGTGTTTGTGCCGGTGCAGGGCAGGGTGGTGGACACGAGAACCGGTCAGGGCGGGATTTCCGGGCCGCTGACGCCGAACACGTGGTACCCGTTCCAGATCTTGGGCGCGGGCGGGGTGCCGACGACTGGTGTGGATGCGGTGTTGGTGTCGTTGACGGTTGTGGGAAGTACCAGTGCCAGTGCCGCGCAGGTCGTGCCGAACACTGCCCGGCAGCGTGAGACGACTGTGTTGTATTCCGGGACCGGGGACACGATGTCCAATTCCGCGATTGTCGCCGTGGGGACGGACGGCAAGCTTGCCTTGCTGGCCACTACCTCGCAGCAGTTCATTGTCGATGTGCAGGGTTATTTCACCAGTGGGGATACCCCGGCTCCGGGCGCGTTCGTTTCGGTGCCGACGTCCCGGGTGATTGATACCCGCGATGGGACGGGTTACCCGGCGGGTGCCTGGACGGGCACGGGGATCAAGAGCCTGACGTTGAAGGGCAAGGGCGGGGTTCCGGACACCGCAACGGCTGTGTTTGCCAATATCACGGTTATCAGCACCGATGCCCCGAATCCGATTTTCGAGACCCTTCCCGGCGGCGGCTTCGACGCCGGGGCGGGCCCGGGCACCTCACTGAACTTCCGCGGTAATGAGATCACCGCCGTCGCGGCGGTCCTGAACCTCAATGCCGCCGGCGTCGTGGATATCAAGCACTATGCGTCCACGGTGGGGGTGAACGTGATCGTTGATATCCAGGGCTATTTTGACGGGCAGGTCTCCAACAGCGCTTTCACGACGGTTGAGTCCAGGCTGTACGACTCGAGGCTGACGAACACCCCAATCCAGCCCTACGGCAGGATCGAGCTGCAGATCGCCGGTGTTGGCGGGCTTCCCGCAGCCTCGACAAACCTGGCCGGCGTAATGATGAACGTGACCCCGTTGAGCAGCGGCGGCGGTTTCCTCAGGGTTTGGCCCTCAGATGAGCCCGAGCCGAACCTGAGCACAGTGAACTACTCCGCCGATTCGGTGTCGAACAATGTTGTCGTTCGACCCAGCGCCACAACTGGGAAGATCATGATCTATAACGAAGGGGCCAGCCCCGTCAATTATGTGATCGATTCCCAGGGCTGGTTCAACAACGCGAACCTGCTCCCGCCGGTCACCCTCAACGGAACCGAATCAGGATCCAGGGGCAAGGCCTCAATGGTTCCCCACACCCTGACCGACTCCGCGAAACTCGCACTCAATCCGACCAACGGCAACGCCGTACTCACCGGCCGGCTGTTCAACATTCGCGGGATCGGGCAGGACATGAACATCGCCTGGCGGTACAACACCAGGTACGACCACCGCCCAACCCTGTCGATGGGCCGGCTGGAAACAGCCCTTCGCCTTGACCCTCCGACTGGCAACATGATCTATACCGCCCCGGACGGCGGCTGGTACACCTTTATCAACACCGCCGGAGTCTATGCGATGGCACCGGAGCTGAACGCCTCGCTGACGAAGATCTCCACCACCGAGTACTGGCTGCGGTTCAACGACACCGGGATCACCAACGTCTACCAGGACGACGGGACCAACTTCGCCCTGATCCGCTCCATCGATGCGAACACCACCAACCCGAACACCGTGACCTACACCTACGGCAACGGCCGCCAGACGCAGACCACGGACACCCAGGGCCGCACCGTCTCCTACGTCTACAACGACACGAACAACCTGAACCAGCCCTCCGCGATCACGGACAACTCCCTGAACCGGACCGTGAACATCGAATACGGCGGCGGCGAAGGCCGGATGTCAAAGATCACCGACGCGACCGGCGCGGTCACCACCTTCGCCTACACTAACGGCAAACTCAGCTCCTACACCGACGGCCGCACCAACACCACAGGCCTCGTGTACGCGGCGGACGGGTGGGTGAACACCATCACCTACGGCCAAGGCACCGCCGCGGCAGGCACCTGGACACTGACGCACAACGCGGACGGCAGCGTCTCCTACCTGGCCGACCCGAACAGCAAACAGACCACCTACACCCTGGACGCCAGCAAAACCCGCGTCCTCAAAACCACGGACCCGAACGGCAACAACACCTCGGCCACCTTCGACGGGCACGATAATCGCCTCACCACCACCAACGGGCTGGGCCAGACCACCACCGCGGCGTACAACGCGGGCAACTCACTGACGAAGATCACCTCACCCCTGGCCGGATCCACCGGCACCGCCGGGGACGTGTCCTTCACCTACCCGACCGCGGCCGGGGACCCGCTGCTGAACTACCGGCCCGTCACCTCCACGAGCAGTGAGGCAAACACCAGCACCATCCAGTATGACGCGAACACCAAAAACCCCTCGGTGGTCCAGACGCCGGACAATCTCGGCGGAACGCCCCAAAAGTACTACCAGGGCGACACGGGCGGGACGAACTGCGGTGCGAAGCCCGGATCGCTGTGCCGTTCCGTTGACGGGAACGGCAACCAAACGACCTACGGCTACGACGCCGCAGGCAACGTCACCACCGTCACCCCGCCCGCCCCGTTGGGGCCGACCACCTACACCTATGACGCCGCCGGCAGGGTCGCAACAACCAAGGACGGGAAGAACCAGACCGCGACCTACACCTACGACAACAACGACCGCATCACCCAGATCCGCTATGCCGCGACCTGCGTGGCCGCGTCCTGCGCCGCCTACACCTACGACAACGCCGGGAACCTCACCACTCGCGTCGATGCCGCCGGGACCACCACCTACACCTGGGACGCCCAAAACCGGCCTACAGGCAAAACCATCGGCGGAGTCACCACCACCGTCAGCTACGACGGGGCCTCCAACATCCTCACCTACGTCGACCCCCTCGGGACCGTGACCTACCGCTACGACGGCGCCAACCGGCTCGTTGCCCTGGCTGAGCCCGGCGGGTCCTGCCCGGCCACCCTGGTGTTCCCTAACAGCACCAAATGCACCGGCTTCGACTACGACAATGCCAACCGCCGTACCGCTACCAAGTACCCGAATGGGGTCAAGAACACCACCACGTACGACGGGGCCGGCAAGATCACGGACATCACCGCGACCACCGCCAGCAACACCATCCTGGCCAAGCGCGGCTACGCTTACACCACCAATGCAGGAAAAGATGGTGCGCTCCGAGCCAGCATGACCACGGAGTCCGGAGCGGTCACCTCGTACGTTTATGACAAGCTCAACCGGCTCCTGTCCGCGACTGCGGGCACGGTCACCGATGCCTGGACCTATGATGCGAACAGCAACCGGCTCACCGAAGCCAAAACCGGGACCGCCACCGTCTACACCACCTTCAATGCAGCCGACCAGCTCTGCTGGCACTCCACCACAGCAGGGACCTGCGCCGCGCCACCATCAGCGGCAACGATGTACGGCTACGACGCTAACGGCAACACCACCCTCGCCGGCTCCACAGGCACCACCCAGGCCTACAACGCCTTCAACCAATTCATCACCAACACCAGCGGCTCAACGGTCACCAACTACACCTATGCCGGAACCCGGAACGACGAACGCCTCACCGCCGGGTCCACCAGCTTCCTCAACGGCACCCTCGGCGTTACCCAGCAAACCAAATCTGGTGCAAGCACCTCGTTCATCCGCGACCCGGACGGTACGCTCATCAGCATGCGCACCAGTGCCGGGGCCAGCTACTACTACACCACCGACGCGCTCGGCTCCACCATCCTGCTCACTGACAGCGCCCAAGGCAAAGCCGCCACCTACGTTTACGACTCCTGGGGCCTGCCCACCAGCACTACCGGAACCCAAGCCGCCACCAACCCCTGGACCTACGCCGGCGGATACAACGACACCACCAGCAACCGCATCAAATTCGGCGCACGCTACTACAACCCCGGCCGCGGCCGCTTCACCCAGCCCGACCCGTCCGGACGAGAAACCAACTCCTACCTATACGCGGGAGCCAACCCTGTTTCTAATTCGGATCCAAGCGGCCTTTGGTACGTTGGCGGTAATCTGACTGCATGCCTGTTTGTATGCCAAGAAGTATCCATCAACGTAGGTAATGATGGGGTATTCTTCGGGCATACAACTGGAGTTGGTGCTCGCGCTGAATTGAGCGGAGGCTTCGTAGGTAGTTTCATTGGTAGCCTGGGAGGTTCTGATGTGAGGTCCGTCGAATGCTCCGGCTTTTTAGGTGAAGGGGGCAGCGGTGGAGTCGGTATCAATTCCGTGGACTGGTACGGCGGTTATGGATTTGGCATCGGCGCTGGTTGCTCTATGAACTTCACGAACTACACCCGGTTGCTCTGAGGTAGGCTCCCAATGTCTCCACTACTTATTGCCGGCATAGCACTCCTGGCAGGAGCATGCGTGAACTGGATGATTTCAGGACCTCTCTCAAGGTTTGTAGCTCGTACCCGGCCGTATACCAAACCGGGCGATGACGTCGATGCTTACCGGAAGCGAAAGCTAACTGGAATACGAACAATCGGAGTCGGGTGGGCGATAATGGGTCTTGGAATCTGTATCTTGTCGATTATTCAAGGAAAGTAGAATCTCCTTGAACTTTTACTCAGCAATACCATTTATTCTTGCAGGTATATTCCTCATACTTATGAGAGGAATATTTGCAAAGTACGCGTTTTCTATGGTTCGGTTGAGAGCTGGATGGGACCGCTATGAACGGTCTGTTCTGAAATGGGTTTCTACGATTTTTCTCGTAGGAGGGATAGCCTTTATAGTTCTTGGCTTAATGGTCTTTCTCAGAGTTGTCCTAGTCTAGGTTAGTCTCGAAAAGCAACAGCTTTTCAAGACACCGACCCGGGCCGCGGGAGGGACAACGGCGGCCGCGCGAACGGGCGGAACGACTGGCCACTCGGTGTCTCGTAAAGGCATCTCGCAGCAAATCGTCTCGCCGCGGGTGCATCGGGGGCTTTTAGAGTCAGAATTGCCTCGTGAGGCTACTGGGTTACACCCGAGTCAGTACTTCCAGTCAGGACGCAAAGCTGCAACTGGATGCACTGGTCACAGCCGGTGTGCAGAAACGCGATGTCTTCGCCGATGTGACCTCCGGAAGCAGGACGGCGATCGAGCGGCCCGGAATGAAAAGACTCCTCGAGTACGCCGAGGAAGGCGACACCGTTGTTGTGTGGCGGGTCGACCGGCTGGGCCGGTCGCTGATCGACGTGCTGAACACGGTGGCCCTGCTACGCGGCCGCGGCATCAAGGTTCGGTCCATCTCCGATGGCATCGACCCGGCCACTTCGACCGGCCGGTTAATGCTGAACATGCTCGCAACCCTTGCCGAGTATGAGCGCGAGCTCATTACCGAACGAGTTAACGCAGGCATCGCGGCCGCCAAGCA
>Ga0308157_10007110_pt1 | contig 13126 bp, 11 predicted proteins | sample PhyBR1_FD_201035 | JGI IMG/M metagenome (GOLD analysis project Ga0308157, IMG submission 201035) | Phyllosphere microbial communities from UC Gill Tract Community Farm, Albany, California, United States - DLSLB.R1 | ecosystem: Host-associated > Plants > Phyllosphere > Unclassified | place: USA...
TGATGAGAAGAATATCTGAAAAATAACATTATAAGGATATATAAAAAGTTATATAAAATAACATACCCTCCATACACCGGATTATAATTTTTCAAGGCAAAATAAACTAAATTCCGCCAAAGATATTTAACAGAAAAGTCGCTCATCTTACCAGTAGAAGTAGATTCGTTATGGGAAATTACAGAATCTGATACATACCAAAGGGTTTTATTATACTTGTTCAACGCTCTATGCACAAAATCTGTATCATCATAGTAAACAAAATAATTTTCATCCATCAAACCCACAGCCTCAAATACTTCCTTTTTTATCAGCATAAAACAAGTTGGTGCGTAATCTACATTATTATCAGAATCGAACTGTCCATTGTCTGTTTCTCCTTGTCCGTAATGCGCGGTAAGTCCACTCTTCTTAATAAACCCGCCACCTGCTGCCCAAAGCTGATTGGTTCCATAGATATAGATTTTAGGAACGGCCATATCAGCATTGTGCAAATCTAATCCTGTTAAAAGCTTATCAATTGTATCTTTATCTAAAGCGATATCATTATTAGATAGTAAGACTAGATCACAATTATCTTCAATAGCTCTTTTGATACCAATATTATTTCCCTTTGCTACGCCATAATTTTTATCATTTTCGATAATCACCGTTTCAAATTGATAATTGGAAGCTAGAGTTTTGCTTAAAGTTAAAGAATTATCAGGCGACAGGTTATCAACAACATATAAAACAAAATTTTTATACGATTGAATATCCAATGTCTGAAAAAACTCTTCTAATACAGATTCACTATTAAAAAGAACTGTTACTATGCCAATCTTTCTACTCATTTGTAAAGACCTTTCTTCTTCATTTCTTCGATAGAAGATTCATATTTATCTTCTGGGATATCTTGCTGATTTACCCAATTTGTGAATGCTTCAATACCTTTATCAAAACTCCATTTTGGCTCAAAGCCCAGCTCTGATTTTATTTTAGTAATATCTGCAAAATTATGTCTTATATCACCTAGTCTATAATTACCAGAAATCTGTATTGGCGTTTCTCGTCCATAAAATTTTGATAATGTATCTGCTACGGTGATAACATCTGTGGCAACGCCCGTTCCAACGTTATAAACCTGGTCATTGGCTTCACTTTTTTCAAGTCCCAATATGGTTGCATCTGCAACATCGTCTATAAAAACAAAGTCTCTCGTTTCCTTTCCGTCTTCGAAAATATTAATCGAATTTCCATTTTTAATTCTGGTAGAAAAAATAGATAAGATACCTGTGTAAGGATTGGATAAAGATTGTCCCGGACCATAAACATTCTGATATCTGTAGCCGACGGCCGCAATACCTAAAGATTTACAAACAGTCAAAACAAGCTGTTCTTGATTTTGTTTTGTGATTCCGTACACAGAGGTTGGATGAATCTTGCTATCCTCAGTTGTGGATAGTATTTCTACATCTTTATTGCATATTGGACACTTACACTGGAAATCACCTTTTGCCATATCTTCATCCAATCTTTCTGTTGGGTAAACAATTCCGTGATCACTGCACTTATATTTCCCCTCTCCATAAATAGCCCTAGATGCAGCCACAACAATTTTTTTGATTTGATGCGGTTTATTTGCGAGGATATCCAGCATTGTTGCTGTTCCTCCAATATTAACATCTATATATTTTTGAATCTCATACATGGATTGTCCTGTACCAGTTTCTGCAGCCAAATGAATAATTGCATCTTGTCCATCAATCGCCTTTAACCAATCTTCTCTAGAGGTTACTGATCCATTAATGAAATTGACTTTATTGATTATACTTTTGTAAAGTGGTGAAGTCACTTCGGGATTAACTCCATGAATTTGTGGAGAAAGATTATCTAAAACGGTTACTTTCTGCACTTTTTGAATAAGTTTCAGAGCAATATTCGAGCCTATAAAGCCCGCTCCTCCGGTAATTAATATATTTTTCATCATTTGATAATTTTATCTTATTTTATAGAAATTCTCCTTGGGCATCAGTCCTTAGCCAAGCTTGCTTTTCAAAAGAATAACGTTTTATAATTTTTGCTGGTGCACCAACTGCAACACAAAAATCAGGAATATCTTTAGAAACAACTGAATTAGCACCTATTACACTTTGTTTTCCAACTGAGGCACCTATGATACATACATTTTCACCAATCCAAGAACCATCACCAATATAAACTTCTTTCAGCTGTTTGATTGGTTGGTTTATGATAGCGATATTAATTTTGTCAAATGAATGTAAGTTATCTGATATGTAAACCTTATCAGCCATCAACACATCATTTCCTATTTCTATTTTTTGAGTTGCATATATATGTGCAAAATTACCAATGTAACTTCCTTTCCCTATTTTTAGGGAGCAACTTAATCCTGTTAGAGGGTTCGCTGCAAGCCAAGACATTCTACCCAGCGATACGTTGTCTCCAATGTATATATTCTGAGGAAATTCTATTTTTGTAGATAAGGGAAGTTGGGTAGATTCACCTAAATGATAAAGCCTGTTCCTCAAAGACAATAAATGTATCTTGCAAATTATACTTTTAGGTATTTTCAATAACAAACTTATCATTTTGACTTTATGATATTAATAATTTCACTATTCTTTCTTAGACATAACATTATACTAATTAAATAAATAATAGTGATAATGAAAGTAGATATATACAAATCTAGGTTATCATTCCTGTCAATGAACAAAAATATAATCCAAGTTCCTGACAATAGCAGAAATGAAATTAAAAGCAGTATTTTATCAGTTAAATCGTACAAATTTTTTAATTTCAGATTTATTCTTTTCATATAATAAAATAAATTAATCATCGAGCCTATTACGGCTGCTAATCCCCATCCCAAAACAATTCCATAACCGCCCCATACAAATTTTAATAGATAGCCAGCAGATAAGTTTATGATTGCCATGGCAACATGAGATAGAATCAATACATTGAGCTTTCCTTCTGCTAGGCAGCTGAAATAGGAAGGATTACTAATGTTGTTAACCATATAGGCCACTGTTAAAATAATGACAGAGATGACAAACTCATTTTCATAATTTCCAATCCAAATCTTCGATATTAGAGGAGAAAAAACAATTAATATTGTTGAAAGAGGAATAGTTAAGATAAAAATAATTCTGTTCATTTTTATAAAAAACTGTTGCCTGCTCAATAAAGAATTATTTTTATTAGCTTCAGCAATAACAGGAACTACTACTTGGTTTGCATTAACTAATAACCCTCGAAACTGTGTCACAAGACGTGATGCCATTTCATAATGTCCTAATAGTGACAGTCCTCCAAAACGACTTAATAACATCTTTGTGGTTGGTTCGTATAATAATTGAGCAATAGAAACTATCTGAAACTTGTAACCGTAGTTAAAAAGTTCTTTAAATATTAATGTATTCCATCTCCAAAATCTTATACTATTATTTTTACTAATAGACAAACACATTATAATGGAAACTATTAAGATAAAAATAGCCTGACAAGTTTGCGCAATAGCAACTCCCTTTAACTTCATATTTGGTGTGAAGTACAGTACAAGAATAAACATTATAATTCCTGAAAAAACATACAAAATATTCCGAAGATAATTCTTTTGATAGCCTTCTAATACTGAAGTAAATACACCTGAAACAGAATTTACCGAGAGACTAATCAATGAATATGGAAGAATTTGCATTGCAACATCCATAAACTCAGCCTCAATGATAAAATGTAAAAAATATTTGGCTCCCGCAAAAACAATAAATCCTATGACTGAAAATAAGATTGTCATCGTGATAATAGATGTCAAAATTAATTTCCCAATTTTAGATTTGTCATCTTCCGTAAGATATTCTGCAACAAATTTTACCAATCCAGATGTTATTCCAAAGTTAGCCAAGTTAGCAATAGAAGAAAATGACAAAATCAAAGACCAAACCCCCAGTTGTTTTACACCAATCGTTGTAATCAAATATCTGTATAAGAAAAAATACAAAAAAGCAGTAAAAACAACCTGTATAACAGCTGATAATACATTAATGGTAAGTTTGCTGGATGAAAGTCTCATTGTTGTAACAGTTAAATTTAATCTCAGCTGAAAAATTGCCACCATTTTTTCTCTTCTGCCTGATAACCATAGCCATACTTATTTCCGTACCCGAAATTAGTTTTATGAATATCATTTAGAACGAAGCCAACATTTTTGATTTTTTTCGAATCAATATTTTTATTAGCAAAATCAATAAAGGTTTTCTCCGTAGTCTCTGATCTTGTAACATAAATGGTAGCATCTGCAACATCAGAAATAAGGAAAGAATCTGTTACCAACATCAGTGGAGCCGTATCGAGAATGATATAATCATAATCATTCTGAACGCTCTCTAATAATAATTTATATCTTCCATTTTGTAAAAGATCCGCTGGATTCGGAGGAATACTGCCGGAATATATAAAATCACAATTCGGATTTAGTTCACTTGGATGAATGATTGGCTTAGCATCGCTTATCTCTCCATAAAGAAACTCAGTTAAACCTTTCGCATTTTTCATACTTGGATTATACCTCTGAAGTTGTGGATTTCTGATGTCAGAACCAATAACCAAAACCCTGTTTTGAGAATTTGCAATCGCTAAAGAAAGATTGACTGATACAAATGTTTTTCCTTCTCCTTTTATTGTAGAAGTCACAAAAATTATTTTAGCAGAATCTTTTTTGCCCAGCATAAACTTGATATTTGTCACTAATATTCTAAATGATTCTGCTAGAGGAGAGACATCATTGTGTATAATCAAATGCCCTTCATTTCTGGCCATTCGTGGGATTTCTGCTAAAACAGATTTATCTGTTAATTTATCTAAATCATGTTTAGTTACTATTTTATTATTCAGCAATTCTTTAATATAAATAAATGCAAATGGTACCAAAGCTCCGAAAATCAGCGCCCCTAAAACAGAAACCATTTTTTTTGGCGCCACTGGTTTTTTAAGAACATAAGCATTATCTACCACTCTAGCTTTGCTGCCAGTAATAGCCATTGAAATCGCAGCTTCTTCTCTTTTTTGTAACAATAGTAAATAAAGACTTTCTTTTATCTGTTGCTGTCTCTCTATATTTCTAAATAATTTTTCCTGCGTAGGTACTTTATTAATTTTAAAATCTCTATTACTTTTTTCGCCAGAAGCGGTAGCTCTGGTAACCTCAAATACGTTTTTGCTTCTCAACAAACTTTCCCTAAGAGAACCTCTAAGCGCATCAATCTTTTTAGCATTTTCTATTACCAAGGGGTTTTCCGGAGTAGCATTTTCTAACAATCGGTTTCTTTCTATGATTGCAGCATTATACAAGTTGATTCCTGATGTTGCTGCAGAAGCCGCTGTTGGCTCAAAACCAATATTGGTTGGCAAAACTGTATTTCTATTTCTAGGATCATTTAAATAGTTTAGCAACATATTAGCTAATTCTATCTGAGTACCTAATTGTAATAATTGTCTTTCTGCGTCCGTACTTATCTGCAAATTAAGTCTCGCCTCCGATTGGATATCAACAATATCATTATCTATTTTAAAGCTTTCTTTCTGATTTTCAACATTTCCTAATTCTTTCGAAATAAGTGCAATTCTTTCATCAATAAAGTCTTTTGTTTTTTTTGATTCTGTGTTCTTGTCAACAATAGCATATTCATTGTAAATTCTTACAATATCATCAAGAATATCAATAGCTTTATCCTTGTTTGGATAAATCATAGACAGCCCAATAACAGTAGCATCCTTATCTACAAGATCAACCTCTAAAGCTTTTTGATAACCTTCAACAATATCATCCAAAGTAGAAAACGTAAAGTAGAATTCTTTCAAATCCATTTTCTTTACCTTCTTAGCATTAAATTTTGGGTTTTTTGCAATGATAATATTTGCGTATGGAAGGCTAACTGTCTTATTATAAGTAGTAATAATATCCTTATCCCACTCATCAGAAGACAAAATAATTTTATTATTTTTTTCTATTTGGATGTTAACCGGCTTTTTCGGCAACTCTTCATATTTCTTCTCATTGATTAAGTAAACGTTGAATGGATTGGTATCTTTGTAAACCTCTACATCATGGTACTTTTCTTTCGAGAATATACTGATTTGCAGTTTTAGATTCTGAACTACATCTTGTATTAATTTTTTAGATTTGAAAATCTCTAATTAGTCCCCATTCCTGCAAACCCTCCTAAACCAGACAATACACCAAAATCTCCAGAAGCTGAAGACATTTTTTTTGCATCTTTTATTAGCACAGATGATTTTATACTATACAAAGGTGTAGTAAGCTTCACATAGACAACTGCTAAAACAAGTGTTATAAAAATACTGATAAAAAACCAATACCATTTTTTCAAGTATGGCTTTATAAGTTCTCTTAAATTAAATTCTTCTTCTTTTTTCGTAACGTTATCCATTTAAAAAGCTTATTTTATTATAATAGCCGGAGCCATATTTATTACTGTAACCAAAGTTCTGATTATCAAAATTATTTAGAACGAAATCTGTTGTAAATTTAATTTCAGATTTCCCAATGTAGCAGGATCTCATTAAGGACACTTTGTTTTCTACACAATTTAATATTGTTAATAATTGTTTTATAAATAACAATATTGATTTATTCAAAATTCTATATTGATTTTTAGTTCTTATAAAATTTGACAAATTCTTTATACTTGTATGTGTTAGTAGTTTGGTTGTTTTCAGAGCAATGTAGCGCAAATATATTATATCATCAGCAAAACTCATAGGCTTTTTCATAAAAAACCAGCAGCATTTTAATAAACACTGCTCAACAATATATTGAACACTAATAATTTGCTGATTGTTTGTCTTTTCCATTATCAAAATAGAAATCGGATATACTACCTAAAAAGTAATGCTAATAAACCAACAACTACAGAAGCAATTGAAATAAAGATTCCTGTCTGAGGACCAAAAGATGATGAATTTTTCTTAGTGTTATTTGGAGAAATATAAATAACATCATTCTGTTTCATATAATAGAAAGGAGAATTGATAAAATCAGCACTCGTTAGATCAATATGTTGGCTGGTGGTTTTGCCATCAATATTACGAACAATGAGGACATTTTTTCTCATTCCATATATTGTTAAATCTCCTGCCATACCAAGAACACTTAGAAGTGTTGTAGGCTGACCATCAGGAATAACAAAAGTACCAGCCCTATTAACTTCTCCCAAAACGGTTACCTTAAAATTGGTATTGCGGACAACTACTCCAGGATCTTTAACATACTGCTTAAGTCTATTCTGAAGCTCATCTCGAAATTCTTCAATCCTTTTATTGGTCGTACTTAAGTTTCCTATGATAGGAAACATAATATCTCCTTTTGAATCTACAAGATAAGTAGGTCCTGTAAAGGAAGACTGTGCTTGCATTGGAAGATTAGTACTAGGAAGAGAAAACTGGGAAATCTCGCTTGCCGAATAGTTCTGATTAAAAGGTTTTACTACATCATTATCTTTTGCTGACACTGTAATTACCAATTGATCGCCTGGCTGGATTGTGAATGTAGAGGTTTGAATGGAGGTTTGAATTGCTGTTTGCTCTATATTTCTCAAGTAATCGATATCTTCTTTTACTTTACATGAAAAAATCACACAAAACAACGATGCCATAAAAATTATGGATAAAGCTCTTCTCATAAATAAAATTCTTAACTGAAGGTTTGCAAATATAGGGATTACTTATTTATCTAACGCTTCATATATAGAATTATTGCTTTTAAATTCTTTTACTATTGATTTTAGTATTCTAACTATTTCCTGTTTTTCTTCTCTTTTTGAAAATTCTATAACAAGATTGGTTAATTCATCTATCTCTTTAAACGGCATTGAAGGATCTTTGGAAATCATAATTTTCTCATGAGATGTTGGCAGTGTTCTGGCATTATCACTCAGAAGTTCTTCATAAAGTTTCTCGCCAGGTCTCAGTCCGGTATAAATAATCTTAATATCAATATCAGGTTCGAAGCCAGAGAGTTTTATCATTCTTTTAGCCAATTCCAGAATTTTAACTGGATCACCCATATCAAAAACGTATATTTCTCCTCCAGCGCCCATTGTACCAGCATGTAAAACCAGTTCGCAAGCTTCTGCAATGGTCATAAAATACCGTACAATATCAGGATGTGTGATTGTAACCGGACCACCTTTTTCTATCTGCTTTCTAAAATGTGGAATTACCGAGCCATTAGAACCTAAAACATTCCCAAATCTGGTCGTAATAAACTTTGTTGTGTTTCCTTCTAAATTTTGCAAAGACTGAACAAATAATTCTGCAACACGCTTAGAGGCTCCCATCACATTGGTAGGATTTACCGCTTTGTCTGTGGAAACCATTACAAAACGATTGACATTATATTTGTTTGAAAGTAGCGCTAAATTTTTAGTCCCCTGAACATTTACGAGAACGGCTTCGTGCGGGTTATCTTCTATAATTGGCACGTGTTTATAAGCCGCCGCATGATAGACCATAGAAAAATTATACTTTTCAAATAATGGTTCCAAACGACTGAGGTTAGAAATATCTGCTAAAATAAATTTAAAATTGATATGAGGATACGACTCTCTCATTTCTAATTCAGCATCATACAAAGGCGTTTCAGACTGATCCAAGATAATAATCTGCAAAGGTTCTAAAAGTGCAACCTGTCTTACAATCTCACCTCCAATTGATCCTGCGCCTCCAGTGACCAAAATTGTTTTTTGGAAATGCCTCCTTTTGACTTCATCATTGTCCAATTTAATTGGCTTTCTATTCAGCAGATCTTCAATTTGGATTGTTTTTATATTTCTGATGATATCATTGCTACGAAGTTTTTGCATTGCTGGAGCCTTATAAATCTTCAGATTGTGTTCCAAAAGCAAATTAACCCAAAACTCCAATTCTTCTTTTTGAAGAGCTTCTTTTATAACTAAAACACCATTAATATCACTGATGCCATTTCTCAAATTATTAATAAAATTCTGTTTAGTAACAATTTTTTTATCCAATAACTTGATATTTAATGTCTTATTATTATAAGATATAAACCCCTGAATATCAAACGGAAGATTGGGGCTTGACAAAATAACCTGTGCTATTGCAACAGACAAATCATCATCTCCTAGTATATAAACTTTTTTTCTGCTCAAGCTTCTTTTATTTTCTTTGATAAGATTAAATCCTCCTTTTACACAGAGTCTAAAAACAAATAGAAATAAACAGGAAATAGCAAAATATAATCCTAAGAAAGGTATTAATATTACTTTTTGCTGGGTGCCAAAATAATAACTATAATTAATAATAATGATTGTTAAATTACTGCATAGATTGGCAAGAAAAATTTTAAACAAATCAACAAACGTAGAATGTCTTATAACGCCAAGATATGTTTTGAATATATACATATAAAAAACATTCACAGACAGAAGAAACATAAAAACATATACCAAAGGAAAAACATTATAGTGTTTTACCTCCAATCCCATTACGAGTAGATGTGATGCAAAAAGGGATACTATTAATATTAATATATCAATAACTAAGATGACCCACCTTGGTAAAAATTTCAGATCTGCGAGATCCAATACATTGTCATTAAGTGAAAATCTTTTAAGATTTTTAACCTTCTCCATTTAATTACTTAGTTATGATTAAAATTGGTAATTGCTTATAACTTCATTAATTCTTTTTTTATCTTCATTTGTAATATTAGAGCCAGAAGGCAAACATAAGCCCCGGTTGAATAAATCTTCTGCCACATTTTCTCCGTAATACGGACAATCCTTAAAAACGGGCTGAAGGTGCATTGGCTTCCACAATGGACGTGTTTCTATATTTTTTTCTGAAAATGCAGCCATTAATTCAAGATTGGTCTTTTTTGTAAAAGCTGGCTTAATTGTTATACTTGTTAACCAATGATTGGAATAAAAATCAGAATTAACTTCTGAAAACACATCGATAGCATCTATGCTGGAAAATAACTCCTTATAGAACTCATGATTTTCTCTTCTTTTTTTTACTCTTTCTTGAAGGACTTCCATTTGACCTCTCCCAATTCCTGCACAGATGTTGCTCAGTCTATAATTGTATCCTACTTCGGAATGCTGATAGTGTGGTGCATTATCTCTCGCCTGAGTAGACAAAAAGATTGTTTTATTTTTCTGTTCTTTGGTATTAGTAACCAAAGCACCACCTCCTGAAGTAGTTATAATTTTATTACCATTAAAAGAAAGCAGAGCAAATTCGCCAAAAGTACCACATTGTCTTCCTTTATAATTAGAACCCAAAGCTTCTGCACTGTCTTCTACTAAAGGAATACCATACTTTTCGCAAACCTCCAAAATCTCATCCATCATTGCTGGCATACCGTAAAGATGAACAACAATAACTGCTTTTGGTTTTTTATTTTTTTTAATTCTATCTTGGATAGCCTGTTCTAGATACTCCGGAGACATGTTCCAATTAGACTTGTCCGAATCTACAAAAACAGGATTAGCACCTAAATATTTAATAGGATTAGCAGAAGCAGAAAAGGTAAACGATTGACAAATGACCTCATCACCATATCCAACTCCTAACTGAACCAATGCAAGGTGCAAAGCTGCCGTTCCGGAACTAAGTGCTGCTACAGATTTATCTTCATTAAGAAAATTTTCTATCGCAATTTCAAACTCATCTACATTTTTTCCTAGCGGAGCGACCCAATTTTGATCGAATGCTTCTTGAACATATTTCATTTCTCCCCCACCCATATGTGGAGATGACAGCCAGATTTTAGATTCCATTGATAATAACTAAATTAAAATTAGTTCAGATTTTTATTTTTTTAACACTAACAAAGTTAATATTATTTGACTTTAGTGTGGGAAATTATTTAATGTGATCGAAAAAATTATTTATACTAATTTTAAGTACTTTTGATTATTCTAGCAGGATTACCCACTACAATCACATTATCAGGTACATCGTTGATAACAACAGCACCAGCGCCAACAACTGACCACTTTCCTATTGTTACATTTTGCTTTACCGAGGCACCAATACCAACTTGAGCACCTTCCTTTACCTTGATATTACCGGCAAGAGCTGCGCTTGGAGAGATATGAACAAAATCCTCCAATTCACAGTCGTGATCTATACTAGCAGAAGTATTGATAACACAATGGTTACCTATATGAACCGAAGAATTAATAACTGCTCCCGCCATTACTACATTACCTTTACCTAAAAGAGCACTTCTAGAAATAACTGAGGTTGGATGTAACAAATTAAAATCAGCAGATTTATATTTTAAAGAATTAACTTTTCTGTAATAATTATTTCCAAATGCGAAAAACACATTCTCTTTTTCTGACAAAGATTCAATATCATTTGAAACAGAATAATCTAGTATTTTGTTAATATTTATATCTTGATCATAAATACCTTTAATTTCAAACCCTAAATCTTCAGCGATTTCAATCACAACTTTTGCATGCCCTCCTGCTCCTAAAAAACAAACTTCCTTACTCATTGCCTGTAAAATTTTCTGTCGTTGCAACACCAGCGGTATTAATCCCTTCGCTTTTGATCACTTTTTTTACGGTTAATAAAAAAATTTTCAAATCTAATATCAAACTTAAATTATTGACGTAATAAACATCAAATACAAATTTCTGCTGCCAGGTAATTGCATTTCTACCATTTACTTGAGCCCAGCCAGTAATCCCAGGTTTTATAAGATGTCTCTTTTTTTGTTCTTCGTTATATAAAGGAAGATAATGCACCAAAAGAGGCCTTGGTCCAATGAAACTCATATCACCTTTCAAAACATTAAATAATTGTGGTAACTCATCTAACGATGTTTTTCTTACAAATTTTCCCAGCTTTGTCAGTCTCAACTCATCTGGCAAAAGATTCCCAGACTCATCCCTTTGATCCGTCATCGTTTTGAATTTTATAATTCTAAACACTCTTTCATTTTTACCGGGACGGTCTTGGAAAAAGAATACATTTTTCTGATTAAAAAAATAAAGCAATATAATTATAATGATAAACACGGGTAGGAGTATCAAAATAAGTAAAAATGCAAAAACAAAATCAAACAGAGGTTTTATGAAACTTTTATACATTAGGCAAAACAAATCCGAAATTGTAATAATTTCGGATTTAAAATATTTAAATATTAATTTTATTATTTTTCCTTTGATAATAAACTGCCAGTGCTAAACCAGACAATAATAATATTGGAATCACACCATTAATAGGAACCGGTTCCCCAGGATTACCTGGACCTTCGGGCTGTTCACCGCCAGGCGGTAAAGCTGATGCCGATGATTGCTCTGCCTCAAACGTAGCATTTTGATTTGCAGCGTTTTCTTGATTCACTTTCGAGTGCTCATTATCAAAAGCATTATCTTTAAATTGCGCAAAAGACATTACACTTAAGCTCAAATATATAAAGGTCAAATATTTTTTCATCGGCGGTTTAAAACTAAACATATTTTTCAGGTTGTAAAGATATAAAAATTTAACAAAATCCTATAAATTATTAACATTAAATAAAATTAATAATACATTTAAGAAATATTTATTTAATTATTTTTTTTGTTCTGATATTCCCAGAATTTTCGGCTTTTATGATATAAACTCCCGAAATCATAGCAGAACCATCAAATTTCACTTCTTTATTTAATGTATTCTTGGATTGTACTAATTTTCCTGTCACATCGTAAAGCTCAATTTTCCCTAAAGAGTTAGAAGATTTTACAACAAAATAATCACCGTCTTTATATACCAAGAAATCAGATTTAGTTAAATTATCAACTCCTAATACTTCTTTATTTTTATATACAATTTCGAATCTATTATCATCTGTTCCTTTACTTGCATTGAACGAATAATCTTGCGCCGTCAGATCTGTATAAACTTCAGTCAACTTATCTCTTAAATAGATTTTTTGACCATTGGCGAAGATTCCTTCTTTATTACTTAAGCTTATTTTATAAATACCGTTCATAGCATACTTAGTTCCCAGAGTAATTGCATCTTCAATATTCAATGGATTATTTCTGGCTTGAATCTGTAATTTCTGCGCATT
>Ga0308157_10007111_pt1 | contig 13125 bp, 11 predicted proteins | sample PhyBR1_FD_201035 | JGI IMG/M metagenome (GOLD analysis project Ga0308157, IMG submission 201035) | Phyllosphere microbial communities from UC Gill Tract Community Farm, Albany, California, United States - DLSLB.R1 | ecosystem: Host-associated > Plants > Phyllosphere > Unclassified | place: USA...
CTCCCGGCTGCTCAGAGCGACCTGAGCAGCGCACCGTCGGTCCTCGCGTGCGCGCGGAGCTTCGCCACGAGATCCGCATACATGAGTCGCATGTCGACGCCCGTGAACACGCGCACCGGCGGCAGGTCCGCACCCGGTGCCCCGTAGGAGCCGTCGGCCTCGGGCACCCTCCGTGGCAGCAGGCGAGACGGAGACGACGACGGCTCGGCGCGGAACGTTCCGCGCAGCGCGGTCAGCAGCACGAGCGGGCTGTCGCCCAGCACGGCGCACTCGCCCAGGCTCGCCCCGAAGAGCTGCTCGATGTGCCCGGTGAACTCGCGCCAGCGGTCGACGAGATACGAGCCGAGCGCACCTGACGGAGCGATGTCCTGATCGAGTTCGGCCCACGAGACCAGGCACTGGCTGTACACGGACTCCGGCACCTGCCAGATGGGCACGGCCGATCCGAACACGATCCGCGCGGCGGTCAGATCTGCGCTCGCGTTGAACTCGACGTCGTCCGCCGGGTGGTCGTAGGCGTTGCCGCCGATCCACACGAGGGTCAGCCGCTCGGCGATGCGGGGCTCGTGCCGCAGCGCCGCGGCGAGCTCGGTCAGCCCTGCACCCGCCGCATAGAACAGCGGCGTGTCGACGTCGTCGCGCATCGCCTCGGCGACGATCGCCCTGGTGACCGCGGAGACGGATGCCGTCGGCGCATCGATCGTCTCGCGGGACCCGGCCTGGCATCGAAGCCCGCTTCCTGCGAGCGCCAGAACCTCGTCCGCCGCTTCCACACCCTCCGCGACGATGTCGCGACCCGGTGCGACCATGTGGTCGGGGACCCTGGTCGAGATCACCTGCACGACCTCCGCCGACGGGGAGAGCACGTGGTGCGCGAGCTGGAAGAGTCCGTCGGGGTCGCCGCCGAAGTCGTTGTCGACGATGACGCGGCACCGGGGCGCCACGCTCACGAGTTCGCCTCACGACGAGGCGCCTCGGCCACGGCATCCGCCAGCAGGGCGAGCGTGTGCTCGGCCGCGGGGTGACCGATCTCGTTCAGGTAGCCGTGCATCGCGCCGCGCTGACGTACGAGGTGCACGTCGACGCTCGCCCTCGCGAGCTCGGCGGCGAAGGCCTCAGCCGAGGCGCGCAGGCTGTCGAGCTCGGCGTTGACGATGAGCACCGGCGGGAGTCCGGTCAGATCGTGGCCGCCGGGGAACGCGTAGCCGTGCGGGTCGATGCCGTCCGGCAGATAGTTGCGGTTGATGGCGCTCCGCGCCTCCGGAGTGAAGATGTGCTCCGGCGGAACATCCTGCAGCAGGCGCGCGAGCTCGTCGTTCGGCGGCAGGATCCCGTCGTGCGGCGAGGGATACACGAGCGCGAGGACGGCGGGCATCGTGGTGCAGCGATCACGCAGGCGCATGGCGGCACCGGCGGAGAGGTTGGCCCCTGCGCTGGCGCCGCCGAGGGCGACCTGCTCCGGACGGGCGCCCAGCCGCTCGGCGTTCGCGATGGCCCAGTCGAAGGCCTCGACGACCTGCAGCGAGGCGACCGGGAATCGCGCACGGGGACCCGCGGCCTGGGCCTCGGCGCGCAGCTGCTCGGGCGAGGGGAATCCCGCGTCTTCGGAGGGTGGTGTGAGCGACTCCAGCGCATCGAGGGGAGCGAGCGTGTAGTCGACCGAGATCACCGTGGTGCCGTCGGCGCTGAGGCGCCTCGCGACCTGATCGGCCTCGGGCATCTCGAGCGTGCCGAACATGAACGCGCCGCCGTGCAACCAGACCAGCATGGCGCCGTTCGGCTGCGTCGCGGGGTACACCCGGATTCGGAAGCCGTGGCCGCCCGCTTCCAGGGCGACATCGTGGATCTGCGTCATCGTTCTTCTCCTTCACGAATATGTGTTCCCGCGCCGACGACGTCGTCGGCGCGCCCGGGCAGTCTCAGCATGGCCTGGGCGCCCTCCGGCACCGTGACCTCGACGCGCAACCGGGCGCCGGCTTCGCGCTCCCAGCGCACCGCGATGCGCCCGTGCGGTGAGTCCAGTGATGCCTCCGCCCAGGTGAGCCCGCCGCCCGGCTGCGGCGCGACGAGGAAGCGGCGGTACCCGGCCTCGAGCGGAGACAGCCCTGCGATGCGGCGATGCATCCAGTCGGCGACGGCGCCGAATGCGTAGTGGTTGAAGCTCGTCATCTCGCCCGGGTGGATGGACCCGTCGGGGAGCATCGAGTCCCACCGCTCCCAGATCGTGGTGGCGCCCATCGTCACGGCGTACAGCCACGACGGCGCCTGCCGGCGCAGCAGCAGCCCGTACGCGTCGTCGAGGTGGCCGGTGTCGGTGAGGGCATCGAGGATGAACGGCGTGCCGGCGAAGCCGGTGCGGATACCGTACCCCGATGCCCGTACGAGTTCGGTGAGCCGGTCGCCGGCCCGCCGACGGTCGTCCCCGTCGAGCAGCCCGAACGCGATCGCAAGCGCATAGGCGGTCACGCTGTCGCTGCGAACCACTCCGTCCTGCACGAGGTGCTCGCGGAACGCCGCGCCGATCCGCTCGCGCAGCCGCGCGAACTCGGCGGCATCGCCCTCTTCGCCGAGCACCGCGGCCGCTTCCGCCATGATCGTCACGGTGCGGAAGGCGCTGGCCGTCGCGACCACCTCCGACGGCGCCTTCGACTTGCCGGGGTCGTCGGCCGGAGCATCCGGATCGAGCCAATCGCCGAACTGGAACCCGGTGTCCCACAAACCGCTGGGCGACAGCGCGGCCTCGACCGATCGCGTGTGCGCGGCCATCAGCGGGTAGGCGTCGCGCAGCGTCTGCTTGTGACCGTACGCGCGCCACAGCGCCCACGGCACCCAGACGGCGGCGTCGCCCCAGACCGCGGTGGCGCCGGGCTCGGGAAAGCCGGTATCGAGATGCTTCATGACGTTCGGGACGACCACGGGCACCGTCTGCTGAGGCGTCGCGCGGCGCTCGAGCTCTGCGTCGACGAGCCAGTCGGCGAGGAACGACTCCACGTCCCCGAGGAACGCGGCAGTGGGGGCGAACACCGCGAGGTCCCCCGTCCAGCCCAGCCGCTCGTCGCGCTGCGGGCAGTCGGTGGGAACGCTGAGGAAATTGCCGCGCATGCCCCACTCGACGTTCCGGTGCAGCTGCACGAGGTCGGCATCCGAGCACGAGAACGAGCCGATCGGCCGGATGTCGCTCGCGACGACCACTGCCGTGAGCGCTGCCGGATCGAGCTCACCGGGCCATCCGATGACCTCGGCGTAGCGGAAGCCATGGAACGTCAGCGTGGGCTCGAAGACATCGTCGCCGCCGCTGAGGATGAACCGATCGGTCGCCTCTGCTCTTCGCAGCGGACGGGTGCCCAGCTCGCCGTGCTCGAGCACCTCGGCGTGACGGAGCACGACCTCGGCGCCTGCGGGGCCCGTGACGTGCACGCGCACGAATCCGACGAGGTTCTGCCCGAAGTCGATGAGCGTCTTGCCCGACGGAGACGTCCATAGCCGCTCGACCGCGCGCTCCCCTACGCGGCGAACGGGCGGAGACGTGCGCGGCACGAGGCGTCCGCGGTCGAAGTCCACGGCTTCCACGGCATCCCAGGCGCTGTCGTCGAACCCGGGCCGCAGCCAGGCGTCGTCTCGCAGCCGGGCGTCGATCGTCTCTCCGTTGTAGAGATCGTCGGCGCGGATCTCTCCTCCGCCTGCCCGCCACGTCTCGTCCGTGACGACGGTCTGCACATGGCCGTCGGCGAAGGCCACCTCGAGCTCGGCGTACCCTGCGCGCTCATCGCCGTACACGGCGCGCTGGCCGGTGAACCCGAGCCATCCGCGGTACCAGCCGTTGCCCAGTCGCAGCGCGACCACGGTGTGCTCGGCGACGGACGACGTCACGTCGTGCTCGATCACGCGCACGCGCCATTCGTAGCTGGTCCACCCCGGTGCCAGCAGCTCATCGGACGAGCGGATGCCGTTCACCCAGGCCTCGACCACGCCCAGCGCGCTCAGCCGCAGGGTCGCCCGCCGCACGGCGCCGTGGCCCGCGTCGAGGGCGAACTCGCGCCGCAGCAGCGGTACGGCCTCGGTCGGATGCTGCGGCGCGATCATGTTCGCGAGGGACATTGTTCTCCTCTGTGAGTGTGCGTCGTCACGCAGTGACGCGGGCGACGAAGTCGATCGCCCGATCGAACAGCGGGTCTGTGTCCTCGACGCCCTGCCAGAAATGGCGAGCGCCTTCGACGGGATGGAACTCGACATCGACGCCGGATGCGCCGAGCGCAGCGACCAGCGCCTCGCTCTGCGCGATGGGGACGTGCTCGTCGGCCGTGCCGTGCGACACATGAAAGGGCGGCGCATTCCGGGTCACCTGGAACAGCGGGCTCGCGGCCCTGGCGAGTTCGGGGACGATCCCGGCCGGGGCGCCGAGCCAGCGCGCCTCGCGCGTCTGCTCGGCGGGTTCGCCGAGGTCGTGCCGCGTCATCGCGAACAGGTCGGCGGGGCCGAACCAGTCGACGACGCCGCGGACGTCCCGACGGCGCAGACCCGTCAGGGCAGCGATCGTCGCGCCGGCGGACACCCCCCAGAGCACGATGCGCGACGCGTCCACGCCCTCGTCGGCGCCGTGTGCGTGCAGCCAGTCGATCGCGGCATCCACGTCGTCGAGCTGAGCGGGAAAGCACGCCTCCCCGCTCAGCCGGTAGTCGCAGGATGCCACGGCGAACCCGGCCTCGACGATCCGGTCGAAAGAGCGCTCGTCCGGGATTCCCGGTGTGAACACGTGTCGCGAACCCCGCAGCCACCCGCCGCCGTGCAGGAACACGACGACGGGAGCTGCGGGCAGGGGCGGCGTGCGCAGGTCGAGCGCCAGAGGACGGAAGCCCTCGGCCTGCGCGAACTCGATCCCGAGCGTCGTGATCATGCGCGTTCAGTCGCGGAACTGGAACTCGGGCATGAAGACCGTGTCGTACTTCTCTCCCGCGGCGCGCATGACATCGAACGACGGGACGTAGACGCCCTGAGGCTCGGTGAGATCGGTCTGCTGCCCCATCGCGTGGAAGAACCGCTCGAACCCTGCCGTCCCGACTCCGAACACCTTCGAGGAGTTGTGGATCTGGAACGCGTGCACGGTGCCGGCCGGGACGTACGCGAAGTCGCCGGTCACGAGCGTCGTCTTCGAGTGGTAGTCGGCCGCGTCGTCCATCCAGACCGAGATCTCGCCGTCGACGATGTAGAAGATCTCGTGCGCCGCCTTGTGAAGGTGCGCCGGGATCCGATCGCCCTTGCGACCCTGCATCGTGAATGCTCCGTACTGGTCCTCGGTCTCATCCCCTGTCAGCAGGATCGTGAACAGCTGATCGAAGACGAGCGATTTCTCGCCTTCTCCGTTGCCGAGAACGAAGGGCCTCGGGGCCGCGGGCAGGATTCCGGCGAAGGGGACCTTGTCCGGATCGTCCGTCGGGAATAGGGACATGCTTACCTCCTTGTGAAGCACGGGAGCCTCCGCGGTCGTCCGCGACCGCAGCTCCTGGCAGGTCAAGTCTGGTCGGGTGCCGCTGCACCAGGAAGTTCGAGATCCCTACCCGGCGTTAGCCGCAGGCTAAGATAACGGCATGGAGATCCCGATCCACGTGATCCGGTACTTCTGCGCACTCGCTGAGGAGCTGCACTTCAGCCGGGCCGCAGAACGACTGAACATCACGCCCCCTTCGCTCAGCCAGCAGATCAGTCGCATGGAGCAGCAGCTCGGCGTCAAGCTGTTCGATCGCAGCCCGCGCAAGGTCGAGCTCACGGCCTACGGGCGCGACCTGCTTCCGCTTGCGCGGCGTGTCATGGACGACCACGATCAGCTTCTCGACTGGGGCCGCAGCGTGGCCCACGAGCGGGAGGCGCCGCTGCTCCGCGTCGGCGTCGTCGCCGCGGGTGCTGGCACGCTGACCACGGCCGCGATCTCGGCGACCATGCAGGCGATGCCGACGGCTCGCATCGAGATGCGCCGTCTGGGGTTCTTCGATGTCGGCGACGACCTGGAGCGAGGCAGGGTCGACGTCGTCTTCGCACCGGCACCCTTGCCGATGCCACCGCGGATCCGCGTAGAGCCGCTCTGGCGCGAGCCGCGCGTGCTGGTGGTCCCCGCGGCCCATCGATTCGCCGGGCGCGAATCGATCTCGATCCTGGAGACCGGCGAGGAGCGCTTCGTCGCCGTCGCGAAGGGCGTCCCCGAAGTGGTCGACTGGTGGCTCGTGGACCCGCGCCCGGACGGCTCGCGCCCCCTTCGCGGGCCGACGGCCGACAGCGTGGAAGGTCTGCTCGAGCTCGTCGCGGCCGGCGCCGGAGTGAACATCGCGGGAGCTTCCGCCTCGCAGCACTACCGCCGCGACGAGCTGTCGTTCATCCCGATCAGCGACATCGAGCCGGCGACGATCGTCCTGTGCAGCCTCAGCGACGCGCGGAACCCGATGGTGAAGTCGTTCCGCGAGACCGCGCAGCGCCTTTCACCGCTCGTCGACGCGAGCTTCCACTAGATCGACAGCTGCTCGCTCAGGAAGTCCGCCGTCAGGGCGACGATGCCCGCGATGTCGGAATGCCCGATGAAGGTGTGGTCGGCCCTCGGAACACCGACCAGCGTGCTCGTCGCACCACACGCCCGCAGCTTCTCGTGCATCGCCTCGGATTGCGCATAGGGCACCGCATGATCGTCCACGCCGTGGATGAGCAGGAACGGAGGAGCGCTCGGCGAGACGTACTCGATCGGACTGGCCCTGCGCAGCAGCTCGGGCGCCGTGCTCGGCTCGGCCCCGATGTAGGCATCCATCGGCGGGATCTTCTGCTCCGCGGTCAGTGCGCCGATGTCGACGCCCTGGCTCTCCAGGAAGGGAAGCAGGCTCTCCTGCGGCATGGCCGCGAGATCGTGCAGTCCGTACCAGTCGACCACGGCCGCGACATCCGTCCGGCCCTCCCTGATCCCCTCGATCCCCTCGAGTTCTGCGTCACCGCTGGATCCCGTCACGCCGAGCATCGCCACCAGGCATCCGCCGGCGGATTCCCCGAGCAGCCCGATCCGCTCGGCGTCGATCCCGAAGTGGTCAGCGAAGCGGCGCAGGTAGCGCAGGGCCGCCTTGAGGTCGTGCAGCGCGGCGGGGAAGGGCGCCTCGTGGCTCAGCCGGTAGTCGACGCTCGCGACCGCGACGCCTCGATCGAGCAGCGCTCCGACGAGATCGATCCCCGCCAGAGACGGCGGGAACGAGCGACGGGATCCTTCGTGGAACGCCCCGCCGTGAACCCACAGGACAACCGGCGGCGCGGTCACCGTGCCGGGGACGTGCAGGTCGAGCTCCACCGGCCGGTAGCCGACCGGCATCGAATACACCGCGTTCCAGAATGTCCTCCCCCGCTCGGTCGCGACCGCCGTCGGCGGTTCTGCGCAGGGTGCGGGCCAGACGAAGGTCGTCGTGTCCATGCCGTTCTCTCCTCCCACTGGATGCGTCGGCCGGGGTCAGGCCGCGGATGCCTTCAGCGCCTGCCAGGCTTCGCGGCGACGTGCCTGCTCATCGGGGTCCGGCACAGGGGATGCCGCCATCAGCACCTTCGTGTAGTGCGCCTGCGGGTTGTGGATGATGTCGCTGGTGATGCCCTCTTCGACGATCCGACCGCGATTGAGCACGATGATGCGCTGTGCCAGGAACTCGACCACCGCCATGTCGTGGGCGATGAAGAGGTAGCCGAGATCCGCCGCCGCTCCCAGTTCCGCGAACAGGTTGAGCACCTGCGCCTGTGTGGAGAGGTCGAGGGCGCTGACGGCCTCGTCGCAGACCACGAGCCGGGGGTCGGTCACCAGCGCTCTCGCGATCGCGATGCGCTGCCGCTGCCCTCCGGAGAACTCGCGCGGGTAGCGCTCCACCGCCGCCTCCGGCAAGCCGACCGCCGTCATGGCCTCACGCGCCCGCTTCTCGCGCTGGGCACGCGGCATGCCGGCCACCCGAAGCGGTTCGGTGAGCGCGTCGCCGATCGGGCGCCGCGGGTTCAGCGAGGAGAACGGGTCCTGGAAGACCGCCCGCAGCTCTCCCTGCAGTGCACGGCGCTCGGCGGGACCCGCCTGGGTGATGTCACGCCCGTCGAACAGGATCCGCCCGCTCGCGACCGGGATGAGCCCCAGGATGGCGCGGCCTATCGTGGTCTTGCCCGAGCCCGACTCCCCCACGAGCCCGAGCGTTTCGCCGCGCGCGATCGAGAACGACACGTCCTCGACCGCGGGCGCTGCCCGCTTGCCGTATCGGATCACGAGGTCCTGCACCTCGAGGATCGGCGCCTGCGACGCGGTCATGATCTTCCTCCCGCTCCCACCGGTGTTCGCCATTCTTCCTGTCGCCCGCGCACCTCGTCACGGCGGATGCAGCGGACCCCGCCTTCACCCGCGGCCCGCGGGTCGAGCGATATCGTCACGCGGCACTCCAGGCCGGCGAACCGGCAGCGGTCGGCGAACCGGCATCCGCTCGGCCATGAGCCGGGTGCGGGCACCTGCCCGGGGATCGACGCCAGCCGGCCCGCCGAGTCCAGCTCGGCGATCGTGTGCGGATCGGCGGCGAGCAGTGCCATGGTGTACGGATGCTCGGGCCTGAGCAGCACGTCGCGCACCGATCCCGATTCCACGATCTGCCCGGCGTACATGACCGACACCTGATCGCAGATGTCGGCGACGACGCCCAGGTCGTGGGTCACGAGGATCACAGACATGCTGCGCTCCGCCACGAGCGAGCGGAGCAGGTCGAGGATCTCGGCCTGCACGGTGACGTCGAGCGCAGTGGTCGGCTCGTCGGCGATCAGCAGGCTGGGAGTGCCGGCGAGCGCGAGAGCGATCGCGACGCGCTGAGCCATGCCCCCGGAGATCTGATGCGGGTGGCTCTTCAGCACGCGGGGCACGTCGACGATGCCGACGTCGGTCAGCAGCTGGGCGGCGATGGACCGCGCCTCGCGCCGCCCGACCTTCCGCAGCCGGCGGACGGTCGCCGCGAGCTGCCACTCGATCGTGAACATCGGGTCGAGCGCCCTGGTCGGCTCCTGCGAGATGAAGGCGATCTCGAGCCCGCGCACCCGCTGGAGCGCGGGCTCGTCCGCACGCGCCAGGTCGGCTCCTCCCCACCGGATGCGTCCTGATCTCACCGACAGACCCGGGGCGAGCAGACCGAGCAGCGCGTAAGAGGTGACACTCTTCCCGCAGCCGGATTCTCCCACCAGACCCATCACGGTCCCGGGCTGCACGCGCAGGGAGACGCCGGTGACCAGCTCTGGTCCGTCGTCGACCCCGATCACGAGATTCTCGATCGAGAGCTCTCGCTCGGCCACCTCCTGTGCGGGAGCGGAGCTCTCCGCGACCGGGGTGCGACGGCGGCGCAGAGAAATGAGGGGCGGAGGCTTCGCCGCTCCGCCCGAGAGCACATCGGCCAGACCGTTGGCGGCGATGATCGTGAGCGCCAGCACGCCGCCGGTGGGCACCATCATCCACGGCTGCTGGAAGATGAACTTCGACGCGGCCTGGATCATGCCGCCCCACGTGGGCTCGGGCGGCTGCGGGCCGAGCCCGATGAATGCCAGCCCGGCCTGCATTCCGATGCCGACGCCGAAGATCAGCACGAACTGCACGATCACGGTCGTCGACATGTTCGGCAGCACATGACGCAGGCTTGCCAGCATCGGACGCACGCCGTCGACAGCGGCCGCCTCGACGAACAGCTGCCGGTGCAGCGACGTGGACTGGCCGAAGAACACGCGGTAGAGGGCGCCGAACAGCAGCAGGCCGAAGATCGCCATGACGACGACCATGTTGGTCCCCACGGCGGCGATCACCGCCATGATGATCACCATCCCGGGGAGGGAGAGCACGATCTCGGAGACGCGATTCATCACCGCCTCCACGAGCCGGGAGCGAGCCGCCCACAGGGTGAGCGGGATCGAGACGCCGATTCCCACGACGGGCGTGAGCAGCGCCACCAGCATCGTCGGAGCGGCGGCGGTGACGATGCGGGAGAGCAGGTCGCGCCCGAGTTCGTCGGTCCCGAGCAGATGTGCGGCGCTGGGGCCCTGCAGCACGGCCTTGAGATCCTGCTCGAGAGGGCCGTACGGCAGCCACAGCGGGGCCGTGAGCGATGCCGCGATCAACCCGATCAGCCATGTCAGCGAGAGGATCGCGGTCGGCGAGGAGCGCAGCGTCCGGCCGACGCGGCGGTCGGTCCTGCGCGGGCGGACGATGGAGGTCGTGGAGACGGTCATGATGCACGCAGCTTCGGGTCGAGGGCGAGGGTGAGCAGCTCGAGGGCGAGGTTGACCACCACGACGACGAGCGTCGCGACGAGCACCAGCGCCTGCACCAGGGGCAGGTCGGCGTTGCCGACCGCGGCCTGCATGGCCTGGCCGATGCCGGGAAGGGCGAAGAGCACCTCGATGATCGCCGAGCCGCCGAAGAGCACGATGAACTGGATCGCGATGCTCGCGAGGATCGGCAGGCTCGCGCCGCGCAGAGCGTGCACGTAGATGATCCGCGAGGTCGGCGTGCCCACCGCCCGCAGCATACGGATGTGCTCCTGCGTCAGCGATTCGGCCATCGACGCCCTGGTCTGCCGCGCGATGCCGGCAGCGGCGGTGAGTGCGATCGTCAGCACGGGCAGTACGAGAGAGCGGGCCCACGATGCGGGGTCGTTCTGGAAGGGGACGAAGCCCGTGGCCGGCAGCATCCTCCCCTTCACAGAGAAGACGAAGACGAGCAGAACGCCGACCCAGAAAGCCGGAAGGGAGAGCAGGATGCCGCTGACCACCGTGATGGCGCGGTCGACGACACCGCCGCGAACCGCTGCTGCGACCCCCATGGCGATCCCGAGCACGGCGCTCAGCAGCGTGCCGAACACGGCGAGCGCAGCCGTCACCGGCAGCCGCTTGCCGATGTCGTCTGCGATCGACCGGCCGTCGATCAGCGAGACGCCGAGGTCGCCGTGCAGCACCTGGCCGACCCAGTTCGCGTACTGGACGATCCAGGGGTCGTACCACCCCATCGCCACGTTGTAGTCATGCACCTGTTCCGGTGTCGCCGACTGGCCGAGGGCCACTCCGCCGGGGGTCGAGCCGGAGAGGTGGACGAGGATGAACGCGACCGCAGAGGCGACGACCAGTGTGAGGATCGCGAACACGATCCGCTTCACGATGAAAGACAGCATCGGTACTCCCAGGAGACCGGTGCCGGCGGAGGTCCGCCGGCACCGGCTCAGTGTCAGGATGCGGGCTGGAAGGAGGCGAGGAGAGGGAACGACTCCGCGCCGGGGAAGGTCGGTTCGTCGATCTTGCTCGCGTCGTACGCCCAGGGAGCCAGTTGCTCGAAGAGCGGGATGAGCCAGCCCGAGTCGACGATCGATCGGTTGAGGTCCTGCAGGGCGGTGGTGCGGGCGTCGTCGTCCTTCGCCGCGCCGAGCGCTCCGGCTGCGGCCTGGATGTCGGGATTCTGCGCATTGTGGAAGTTCGCGAAGCCGAACAGTGCACCGAAGACATTGCCTGCCGGGTTGGTCCAGGTGAACGGGATGGGCCCGCCGATCGGCTCGGTCTGCACTGCGGCGAAGGACTCTTCCGTCGAGGTCGCGTTCTTCAGGTTCACCGTGACGCCGATCGCCGCCCAGTACGGCTGGATGGCTTCCAGGTCTCGCTGGCTGCCCTGACCGATGGTGAAGTCGAAGCTGAAGCCGTCGGGGTAGCCTGCCTCCGCGAGCAGCTTCTTCGCGCCCTCGGGGTCGTAGGCGTACTCATCCTCGAGGTCATCGAGATAGCCCGGGTTGTCCGCGGGCAGCGCGTTGGCGGTCGGAACCTCGCCCGGGTGGACGGCCTCGACGTAGGCTTTGCGGTCGATCGCCATGCTCAGCGCCTGGAAGACCCGCGGGTCGCCCCACTGGGGTGCGGTCGCACCGGACTTGTCGAACGCGATGAGGTTCATGACAGTGCCGCCGTTGGTCGCGAGACCGACCCCGGCCGACTCCACCTGCTGCTGAGTCTCGGCCGCGACGTTGGCGACATCGACGTCACCCGAGATCACGGCGTTCACCCGCGCCTGCGGGTCGAGGATGGGGCGGATCTCGTAGGAGTCGAACGGGTAGTCCTTCGCCGCAGGGTGGTCCTTCTTCTTCACGAGGACGTAGCTGTTGCCCTTCACCGTGGCGTCGGCGTCGATCTCGAGGGGGCCGGAGCCGTCGGGGACCGAGTCGAGCGAGCCCCGGTCGGCAGCGCCCGTCGGCCCGACGATCGCGCCGGCGGGCAGCACGAGATTGGACTCGAAGCCCGGCTGCGGGGCGGCGAAGGTCAGCGTGACGGTGTCTTCGTCGACGACGGCGACGTCGGAGATCTCGTTCTGTCCGCCGGAGGCGAAGTTGCTGTAGCCGGAGAGGTCGGGGTTTCCGCGAGCGTCGAGGTTCTGCTTCACGAGGTCGGCGCTGAGTGGGCTCCCGTCGGAGAAGCTCACGCTGGTGTCGAGGTCGAGCGTCAGCTGTGTGCTGTCGTCGTTGTACTGGAAGTCGGTCACGAGGTCGGGGACGACCTTGCCGTCCTTGTCGAGCACGAACAGCGAGTCGTAGAGGCCTTCGAGGAGCAGGCGCTGACCCGTGCCGTAACGAATCGGGTCGTAGCCGAAGGCGGCGAGGTCGGACTCGACGCCGATGACGAGGCGGTCGGTGTCGGCCTTGCCGCCGCTCGCGCCCTCGGCACCGCCGGTGCAGGCGGTGAGCGCGAGCGCTGCGGTGGCGGTCACCGCCAGAGCGGCGATGCCGCGCGCTGTGGTTGTACGAAGCATTCTGATCTCCTGTGATCGATGTGCCGGTGCGGACTGCTGTGTCCTGGTCGCTTACGGGTGGATGGCGATGGGTACAGCGTGACCCGGGCGCGCCGCTTTGGCCATTCGGATTCGCGGGCGCTCGCGTTAGTGAACGCCTAACATGTCATCTCTGGCGAGCGGAATTGAAACATGCTTTCATTTAGTGAATCCACTCTCGAAAGGCGCTCCGCATGGCTCTCTCCTTCCCCTCCGACTTCCTCTGGGGCGTCGCCACCGCCGGGCATCAGAACGAGGGCGACAACGTGACCAGCGACACCTGGTTCCTCGAGAACGTCACGCCGACGGTGTTCCAG
>Ga0308157_10007112_pt1 | contig 13123 bp, 22 predicted proteins | sample PhyBR1_FD_201035 | JGI IMG/M metagenome (GOLD analysis project Ga0308157, IMG submission 201035) | Phyllosphere microbial communities from UC Gill Tract Community Farm, Albany, California, United States - DLSLB.R1 | ecosystem: Host-associated > Plants > Phyllosphere > Unclassified | place: USA...
GAGTAAGCGCAGCTCACGCTCCTGCTCACTGACAGCGAGTTGATGAAATGCCGCCAGATTTTTCAGTGCTGCGTCCTGATCGCGCATCATTATCTCAATGCCGAATTTGGATTTTTTCACCCCGGCTATCAGGCGGCGTGATGGGCCAGTTATATCGCGGGTATCAGCAAGATAAACATCTGCCACCCCTTCACCGGCACAACGTGGACAATCGGGATTGGGATCATCGTTCTCAATAAATCCCAGGCCGCCGTATTCAGGCTGCGGCTTACCATCGGCAATGGCTTTTTCTGCGGCGCGGTCATATTCATCAATATCGCGCCACTGATAGAGAAATCGCTCGCCCCAGCAATGCCTGCAACAGCATCGGCGCATCTGTGAAATCTCACCGGGATCGGCAATAGCGATTTCGTGCCAGTGCCGCAATACCTCCTGACCGCTCAACACTGCATCTTTGTGCAGCTGCTCCAAGCCGCGATTGATAGCCCGCGTTATGTTGGGCTTTCTATGGAGCATCCTGGCGGCGCGATCCCCTCCGGTGTAACCCGCTTTTTTATAGGCCGCATATTTGTCACGGGTCTTTAAAAACTCGGTCACGAATGTTTGTTCCTGCGCATTTAAATCTGCGCAAAATGAGGAAGTACTCGGATCCTGCGCAGTTTTCTTTTGCGCAGCCCTTGCAGGCTCAGCCTTCTGGCTGATTGAGGCTTTAGAAGTTTTTTGTGCAGCTTTATTTTGCGCACTTTTTTGCGCAGTTCCTTTCGAGGATACTTGCGCAGTTTTTTTTACCGGCTTCTTTATGTAACGTCGAGCGCTGCTGTAGTTTAATCCCTCCTGTTCACACCAGGCTTTGGGTGATATACCCGTACTGGCATGAGCAGCAGCAAACTGAGACTGCAGCGCCCTCCAGTCGGGTTTGCTCATCTATCAGTCCTTACTGGCAGATAATCTCATTAGTTCGTTGTGGGCCTGTGCATCGCCTTTACGCGCACGCTCATATAACGCCCGCCTTAGCTCTACTTCTCCTTTCGCTCGACCTTTCCTCATGGCATCTCTGAATGAGCTCATCAATTCACGGTTCTGTTTGAGGTCAACCAGATCGATATCGAGGACGTCAGCTATCTGCTGTTCGTTCATTCGAAAGGCTGCGAGGGATTCAATTTTTGACAACGGGAGCATGATTACCCCCTGGCGGTCGGCAGGCGTTTTTTATATTTTTCGGCGAGAATTTTTACTGCTGTGTTGTTCCAGCTTATCCGATGGTGGATGCGCTGATGAGCCAACCCCATCATTGAGATCTTCACGCATGATGGCGCGTACATCACTGAGTAAAAACTTTTGACGTATGTTCCTGATGCCAGATACAGCTCTGTCATGCCGCCACTGTTCGACTGTGTGGGCTTTTGCAGTAGCTGAACGGCTCCAATAGTCAGGAATAGCTCACCACGGCGGCCGAGTGTCGTGTAGGTGTTCACGTCCTCATTAATGCGACCGATAAACTCGAATGGTCTGTCAGTGGAGCATATCAGGCTGTTCATAGCTTTCCGCTTCAGCCATGAGGCGTTATTAGAGTCTCCGAGAAAATCTCCACCCTGTGCCATTGCGATGGTTTTGGCAGGGATTGCCTCGTAATACTCAATCATTGCCTCCAGAACCGGATCGAGGCGGGTGATCAGGCAATAATCCTTTTCAAGTTCCCTGCCGACCCTGAACTGAAACGCCGTGTAATCATCGTCCAGCTCAATAAAATATTTACAGCCCACTTTTTTTGCCAAATCGAAACATGCGTTGCGGGCGTAGAAAATAGATCGCCGGTCACCAAAATTATCAGCTTCGTCGAACCGGCTGGCGATATCGCTTTTTGAGAAAATCAGCACCTTGTCGCCGAACAATTCCTGATAACGCTCCCGGGTGGTGTCTTCATCGTCTATGACGATAAAATACTTTCCCGTGTAGCCTGATTTTTTCAGTAGATTCAGCGTATAGATTTTATCCGGGCGCCCATGGCTCAGGATGAATGCGCAGAAATCATCACGCATGTTGTTCATCCCCCTCACCGTGGACAATCTCCACCATTTTTTTAGTCAGGTGGACGAATCCATGTTCAATCGCCTTTTCATAGTCGATTATGACCAGAGCAGACTCCTCAAACAGTGCCTGAACCTCAGCGCTCGCCGATGCGTAGTAATCAGCGATTTTATTGAAGTGGAAAACGGTATGGCGCTCTGCAGCGCTCAGCAGGAACCTTTCAACCTCAGGCGGGAGTTCTGCTGCTTGAATACGCTCCCGGAGATCCAGCGTTTTATTTTCGTCATACAGCTCTGAAACTGCAGGGACTGTTTCGGATGGCTCATAAACCGGCGTGTCGATTTTTGCAGTGTAGGGATCTTCATCATTGATGGTTTCGGTTTCGACCTCCACCAGCAATTCGTCCACCTCTTCCAGGCTGAACCCCGTCAGGCTGATATCGAATCTCGCATCCATTAACTCAGCAAATTCCAGCTTTAACAGTTCTGTGTCCCAGCCTGCATTCAGCGCAAGCTTATTATCAGCTATCCGGTAGGCTTGTTTTTGCTCTGCTGATAATCCCTGCAGGATGATGGCCGGCACATCGGTTATACCGAGCTTTTCAGCAGCCATCACACGACCATGCCCTGCTATCAGATCCCCTGATTCATCTATCAGTACGGGATTAGTCCAGCCGAACTCAGTAATGCTGGCGGCGATTTGCTGCACCTGCGCTTCTGAATGGGTGCGCGCATTACGTGCATGGGGGATGATTTCGCTCAATGATCGGTAAATGATAGTGAGCTGCGGAAGATTTTCTGTTGTGGTCATTTCTGAGAATCCAATAAAATGGCCCGGCTCTGCAGAGCGAGCTGGGCCTTGGTTCATACTCATCATGACTGTACCGTGGGTATGGATGTCTGCTGGCAGTTCCCGCTGCCGGTAGACGCCCACCTTCATATTTCGTTATGGCGTCAATGCCAGTTGCATCTGTGACGATCCTGCCGCTGCCCGCCCGTAAATCTCCCCCGTCGCTGTGTAAGAGTTATTTTTTTCACCACCAGCAAAAATCGGGTGACCCAGTAAGGATTCAGGCGGAACACCATCTGATTCACAGATATCCCCGTAACCAGCAACAGCTGTGATCAGCATAGAATCGGCACCGCTCGCAATGAGCGTCCAGGACGTTCCCACCGTTTTATTTTCAGTAGCCATTTTTCTCTCTCATTCAGGATGCATCAACTGCGGTTATCACCAGTGTAGAAACCATATCGTTCAGCGTTACCGTCAGCGTGCAGGTTCCGGCAGTGAGGATACTGACAGCCGCCTGACCACCAGCAGATGTGCTGATATGCTGCACCATGCTGGGATTTGATATCGTCCAGACAGCACCCTCCGCGCGCCCGATTTGAGCACCGGATTCACCGCTGACGAGGAATGCACCCAAATATTGCCACCCTTTCGGAGCGGTAGCGTTTAGCATCGAGTAATGTGTGCTGTCTATCTGAGTAACACACCATGGCGACGTGGGGGATTTGTTGCTATCGTTCTGGATAAAAATTGTGTCAGTTGGCATAAGAGGTCTGCCACCAATAGATAAAGCACCTGATGCTGTCGTGCCTAAACTGTCGCCACCAAGAACCAAAGAATTTTTATCGACTAACATTAGAGTCTCCAACCAAAATTTAAGCTATAACTGTAAATAGATTTATTTAGCTGAATATTCTTTAGCCCTTGATAAGGGCTAAGAACAAAGAAATTACATCAAAGATGGAGGTGTCAAAATGAATGATGAAAAACAAGATGGCAATTTGCATAAAACTTGGTCAATGACTACATTCAAAAATATTTTGAAAAAGAAGGTTTAAACATCCCCAAGTTTTTACTGCTTTTTGCGACCTTTTTGGCCGCAATTTTTCTGTTTGCACTCTATATATTTAATTGGGCAGAGTTAGGCACATCCCTAGCTAACAAGGTGGTAATTGTTAGCCTAACCATGTATATTACACTATTATTCTGCGCCACCGACTTGATACCATCTAGCTCTCCAAGTAAAAAATGGTTTAGCATTGCCTGTCGACTGCTTACATTAGGCACCTTATACTTCTCCATAACTTACTTCCGCTAAAACAATTATTAAAACCCCATATATTTACTAAGATGAGATGCAACCCATCTTACAATCATAAACCGTGAGTTAGTAAAAATAAGGTTCGGATTCTTTAATTAAGCACATTAGAATCCGAATCATTACTAAAAATCATTATGTACCAAAATTTTCCGCTATTCTGAAAGTTCCGAACGTTAAAATTATAGTCAACTACATGTAATTATTGACCGCTGACGCAGTTGTTATCACATCCCTCTCGACACAATCTCTGGCTCAGGGGTTCAAAAAACCAGCACTAAAACTCAAAATTTCTCTAAAGTTTTTGGGAGATTGGCCGTTTTATCTTTTATCTAAAAGGAGAAGATATGGACATTTTAATCAAGTTAGTCATAGCTGCTGTAGTTTTAGCGTTTTTCGTCTGGGTACTCACGACCCATGGGTATTCAAATAGATTCCTTTATGTTGATAAACGGAAGAAGGACGTAACCCTTCATCTAACCATCTTTGGCACACCGAGAGGAAAAGGTGCAGCACGCAAGGTTATTGCTTCATTAGAGGATTGCCTAAAAAAACTTAAAAATGATGGATATACTAGCGTCACACTTGAAAGCCACCTTATTGATGAAAAGAAGATGAAAATGGTGAGCAGGATAACTGGGTCTTATAACTACAAAATCACAAATGTCAGCACTTTCCCAACACCTCGCTGGCAAAGATTTTTCATTCCATTTTCAATGGCATTTTTCAGATTTAAGCTTGTACGTGCAAACGAACTATCAACTAAACTTACAATTTTACTTTGAGCAATGTTATTTAAAACCACCAGAACCAGGATTAGTTATTCAATTGGGTGGCTGATGGTTATCGACGCGAAGTAAATTCTGTCTAATTTTAATTTTTGCAGGTAGAAATGAACATTGAAGAATTAGTTTTTTTTGCTCAAAAAGTTCGCATGCTTTTAGAAAACAGAGTTTCCAGCCATCTCCCTTATACACCTTTCAACGAATTTCCACATGGATGCTGCTCAGATGCATCTGCAATACTCTCAGCTCTTTTAAAAGAGGTTAAACAGGTCCATACCGTAGTTGTAAGCTGGGATTGTGGTCAAAGCGGCCTCATTGATTCTCATGCCTGGGTTGAGCTAAATGACACATGTATTGATATCACTTTAGACCAATTCAATACAGCCGATAATCCGCAATATCTACCCGTATATGTTGGCCGAAAAAATAATTTACACCAAAATTATGAAAAGGGAGAACGGTGCAGTGTCACATCACCTGGCTGGCTCCCTTCAGTAGTAGATGACTTAAAGAAATTATTCCCATAAAATCTTGCCATAGTAATAAAGCCGCCCAAGGGCGGCCAACACCATACTCTGCTCTAATGACCTAGACGCTATTACTCATGAATGTAATCGACTCTTTTCCTGCCTTGACCGCCCATTGATTGTATTCATCAACAAGACTTCTTGCTTTTGTTTCGTAAGTTTTTAGCTGCTGCAAGGCATCCTCTATTTTGGAGATGCTGATAGCGGTAATTGTATTACTAATAAAAGTAGAACCTGAAGTTCTTGCTGCGGTACTGAGTCTAAGTGCAAACATGTCTCGCTTGGATAAGCAATCGCCAATCTCTTTACGCAAATGCTCACATCGCCCCATAGCTTCGAAATTTAGCTCTGACATCGTAACCCCCGTTTAATATAGGAAGTTACTACATTACCCTTCACAATATCCTTAGTGAAGAAAAATTAACCATCTGACCTGTTCGTGAATGCACATTGTGATGTGTTCAACAATTTTTCCTCGTAGTAGTACAATCCGTTATGCTGTTATTCATGGTATTTACAGATCAGTAAATTGCCATCTATAGCAAATCAATGTCTGATACATGCGTCTTCCATGCTCTAATCCAGCAAAGAATCTACGGGTTGCATCTTTTCAGTAGATAAATTGCCTGTTTTTTGGCCATGCCTAAAACTAGGCATTCTTCCCGCCCCTACCGTTATCCGCCTTCCTTCACTCATAATTTTAATTACTTAATTTAGACACTGCTCTTTGATGTACTGCTGCAGCCCAAAAATCATATTTTGACTAGTCATAATTCTCGCCCTAAGGGTGAAATAATCCCGTTGAGCGGAGTCAGTAAGTCGGGCGCTGGCTGCATCATCCATGCTGGTGGTGCCGGTGCCGGTGCCGGATTGCTTCGCACAGGTAGCGTTGAGCTGCAACCGACGCTTGCCAGTAGTAACATCATTATGCAGCTGTTTGATAGTGGCTTTAGCATCGGCTAATTCCTTTGTGTATTTCTCATCAAGTGCAGCCACCTTACGCTGACGCATCTGCATATCGGTGATAGTTGCCGCCTGCTGCCTAGTCACTTCCTGCGCATGCTTTGCAACTGTTCTCCAAGCTACAGCTTTATCGTAATAGTGGTTAGCAGCCCAACCAAGCACCTGAATGACAGCTATAAGGACTATCAGCAGATAGTATCTACTCATTGGTTCTGCACCTATCACGGGCCAGCCAGATCGAGAGCGCTAACGAAAACATCGAATCCGTAAGGTTGGGAGCCGTTTTCGTGTTGGATGATGGCCTGCAGTAACTGAAACAGTTTACGGCTGTCGGTCAGATCAATCGGCTGATTCGCTCCAGTACTTGTAGCCTGCGCCACACTATTGATGTATGCCTGCGTATTGTTCTCGTTAGGTGGCGCCCAGCGCTTGATCATGCCGGTAATCGTGCGCAGCCCGTATTTATTTTGATAATTGCGCAGGATGACGATCATAGCGCGGATACCATATTCTGGTGAAATGAACTGGCAGAAAGATTTATCAGTGCGCTGGGATTTTGGCACAAGCCCCCGCCACTCATCGCCCCATCGAATGTTACCAGGGTTGTTGTTACGAATGCCGCGTGTTTTTTTATCGCCCGTCATTTTTTACTACTTCCCTCCGCTGGATAAGAAACTATACGCGCAACGTTTCCACGCGCCGCAAACACTGCGATGCATATCAGCGCGTTCGCTACAACTACCGGCCAGCCGCTGGCGTGGTAATGACCGAATAACCACAGCAGTCCAAAGTTACCGTAAAACAGAATCAGACCAGCAGCAATCCATGAGATACCTGGTTTATGCCTTCTGCCTGCTTTACTGAAGAGCATCATACGCAGAGCAATAGCTGCACAAATGGCGACATCAATTACCGTCAGGAGGTCGTTGCTGATCATGATTTTTCCCCCAGCCATTTTTTAACGAATGGTAGTTTTGAAACGCCGCCGTTTTTCAGCCAGAAATAGCCCTGCACCGCTGCAGCGGAAATAACGACAGCCGCCAGGGCATCAAGCGGTTTTTCGCGGTAATCCAGATAGTCCTCAATTTTGTCAGCGACAAAACCGGCCCCGAATACTCCAGCCGCATAGCCGAACAGGAAATACCCGAATATCTGTCGCCTCGTCAGATCACTGGCGGTGACGATAAAACACATCGACCCAGCAAACGCTCCAAACGCGATTGAATAATCTACAGAGGTGATAAACCCCACCAGCGCAGACGTGACAATGCCCCAGCCAGCTACTGTTCCCACAGTAGCGCTGGTGCTTAATGGCTCAGCCATTCAAAGCCCCTTTTAGAAGGTTAGATATGAAGAAAATTTCTACGCACCGCAGCCCTGCGGATGCCGGTTAAAGATTCTTTCACAAAAATTTGGTGATGCAGCAAGCAAAATCCCCGCAGTGAAAGAATCATTAGGAATATTGACCTTTTATGATAATCTTCAGGTCACTACAATTCTTAGCAAGGCAGTTAAATGAGCGACAACAATAAAGGCCGCCCTACGTTTGACCACATGCCAGCCAGCCTGGCAAAGGCCATTGCAGAACAGGCAAAGCAACAATCACAAGCGGCATCTCAGCCAAAGACCACACAAAAATCAGGCGGAGGTGATGAGAAAAAAGAGTGAGGACTAATGAACCGGGAACACATTGCATATCAAATCTATTATTCTCACCTTCTTGAAAGCATGATTAGTCGCTTTAACGGGAGGGTTAACAAAACTCTGTCTTTTTTATTGATCGTTCTCGGTTCGGCGGTAATCAGTCACTATTTCAATACTGTTTTTTTGGGCGTGCTGATTGCCCTTATTTCGGCATTGAATACTGTGGGTTCATATGGTGCAACTGCAGAACTGGCCCGCGTGCAGTCATCGCGATACCTCAGACTTTATAACAGCCTGCACTCATTCGAGACTGATGAAGATTTAATGCATCAACTAATGAAAATCCAAGAAGATGACAAACCCCCTAATTTGACCATTGCTAAATTAGCAGAGCGTGAGGCTGGAAAGACTTTTAAGGATTTTATGATACACGAGCGGTTGTCACGAAAAGAGAAACTCTACACATTTTTTTCAAGCTGAAAATGAGTTGCTTAAAGCATTTTATCTTTTCTGAAAAATCTTGGAGTTGCCAGGAGCACTTAATGCGAGATATAAAGATACCTTTTGATACGATAGATCAATATGTTTCCATAAATAATGTCGCCGCTGATTATTTTATTGTTGGTCCCGATAGTCTAAACCCTGATGAGATGTTAATTTGTGATAACAAAGGGAAAGTTTTTTATCGTTACTTTGTCTCTCTTGAATCATGGGTTTGTTTCCCAACTCCAATGCCCGTATCAAATCCAAGTGATTACCTGCCACTTAAAGCTTTGAACTTAACTCTAATTCAGATTTTACATCCTTTAAAAGCCAAGTGAATTTTGTACAAGGCAATTGACATTTTTCAAAAAAACCAGTCAAAACCCGCAGACTGCCGGACTCTCGGGGCTACAATTACAAAACAGACATCATATAAAATATTCGCCAAATATTACCTTTTTTGTTGCAGTTTGCAAGAGCATTTTGTCGTATTGAACTACTTGCAGCAAGTAATACAATTTTAACACCCGACAATGCCTTACTGTCCTGTACCCTAATCTATCTATTCATCATTGCCATACTGAAAAAGGGGCAAAATAGCCTTCTATTCCAGTGTTTAACGATTGATAGTGTCGATTATATTCAAGTAAATTCATGGTAAGGGCCATGCTTGTAAGGCCTTTGCATCGATAAATATTTAATCTTAAGGATAGGGATATGCAGAAAATTTTGATTTTAACTGTATTTGCTTTGTTAACAGGCTGTACTTCACCGAAATATAATTACAGCCCAACAACAGAAAATATCAGTGAACCTCCTAAAGGTTCAATTAACACAGCATACGTTGGTGATTCCCTGTTGCGCCAGGGTGTTGCGTCACGGTATGAAGGGCTGAAGGTTACTGCACCTGCTAAGGTCTCCTGGGCCTACACCGTTACGCCTGGGTATCTGAAAAAGGTTGGCGAAGATGCCAAAAGTGAGTTTTACCTGCCTACAGGCACACCTGATTCTGCAAACGTTGATAAGGCCGGAATAGCTGACATGTGGCAAGGTATAATGGCAAAAAAGAATACCAAAACAATGTGCGTGATTACTGTTTTCTCAGCCTACACCTGTGAGGACAACATGCCATTCGAGCACACTACTCTAAATGTCAGCTCTGAAAACAGCTTCCAGCAAACCCTGCTCTATAATGGCCGTGTTGGAGACAAAATTAACATCGGATACCGCGAGTCATCTGGAAACATGGCGCGTCCCGCATTCAATAACGAGGTCGAATACGACCTATCAGAATCCAAAACAATTGGCTACAAAGGCGCTCGAATTGAGGTCATTGAGGCCACAAACCAGAGCATCAAGTACAGGGTGTTGAGTAACTTCAATTAACCTGAGCAGAAGCCCACTCCGTTGGGCTTTTTCCTGCTCCAATTATGCTATTCATCCAACGCGTTGATGTATTTCTCCAGAGCGCCATGGATAGATGCTTCATCCAGCGCTCTTACCATCGCTTTTAATTCCTGCCAGTGCGGTGAATAAATGCGGCTCCAAGTTGATCGTGATACCCCCAGCCGTGAGGCCAGCAAAGCACCTGCATATTTCTTGAAAGTACTGTTCGACTGAGAACAGGCAATCTCCTGCACTGCCACCCAAACTAGCGAAGAAAGCCGCTTTTGGGTTTTCTTAATTAACCCTGTCGGGAGGCATAGCTTGAACTCGTGCCAGATATATTCACACAAGGTGATCTGATGGCGAAAATCCAGATCATATCCGTAGCAATATCGCAGCCATGCCTGCTCATGCTTAGATAACTGATTAACAGCGCGTCGCCACGGTGATGCTGCGAAATCCTCATCGCCTATAGGTGGCAGTGGCGTACGCCTGCTGCGCGTCTCCAGTACGTATACGGCGCTATTCTCGGCCCTCACTTGCCTTTTGCCACCCTTCCCATCCTCCAGCTCGACGGTATGGATAGGTTTGCGTGTGAGGCGTTTTTTCTCTGCAGGAGGATTTTCGCTGAATGCCTGCAGTTGCCCCTTTGTTTTCCCGGAGTAATCGACCAGTGCGCGCCTGAGTTCGGTGCGAGCGTATTCAAGATCCTGCGCACTCATGAAATAAACCCCTCACGTTCCCAAACATCGAGCGTGCGCAGTACGCCCTCGGCGTGCATCAGGCGGAGTTCTTCGTAGGTAAATTCAGTCTTAAGACGACCATCAACGGCTGCATGACAGCAGTCGCAGCCGATTGCAGCCACTAAGTCACTTGGTTTTATGCCGGTGCCACATAAACCACTCAATCGGTAATGTGTCAGCACGCTGGATTCAGGATTGAAATTACAAACGCCCGGAATCCGGATTGTGCATTCGCGCCCGCGAGCTGCTTTGCGTAGATTTTTTTTCATGCGGCAAACTCCATGAGCTGCGCCGCAATGTTTTCGACTTCTGCAAGGGAGTTAAATTTACGGAATAAAATATAATTCCATAAAACGTTCAGCACTGATTTATAGAGCTGGCTGAATTCGATCTCATCCATGTTGGCGAATGAAATAGATTTAGCGCGGCGGTTACTGCTGCCGTCAGGATAAACATGCTCGGTGTAGTAACCAGCCTGGATGGTAACCCATTCCCGGAATGCCTCGAAAGATTTCAGCAGGGCAATATCATGGGAGCGATTGTGTCCAATGTCTGCCAGATATTGCTCAGCAGCATCAGAAAGCGGCAAGTTATGGCTCTGCCCTACACGGTCGCAGAGGTAGTTAACAAATCCTTTAATGAGTTGATGCTCTTCCGGCTTAATGAGCCCCCCTACTGGCGTCCAGTAGTCGAATCCGAGCTGCAGTAGTGCGAAGAGTTTTTTATGAAATTTATAATTGCGAACGCGCCGGAAATCAGCATGAATCCACTCGCCGATTTTAATGCGCTGCAGAAACTCGCCGTCTTCCGGTGTCGCCGGGGCCAGCGATGAAGGACCGTTTTTTACAAATTGTATGCGTGCCATAAATGATTCCTATGGCACAGCGATTTCTCAGTAGGCTGTTCAGACCTGTGGAGATTATAAACGCTCACCGCACCCATCAACAAGATAAATTCCCATTGACTCACAACGCTCTTTAAACGAATTGAAACTGGTGACGAACTCATCGGCAGCCAGCACAAATCCACTCAGAAAATGGCCTTCGCGGTTTCTGAAAATCACAACAGGACGCTCATACTGATCAATCCCAGGAATTTTTTCGTCAGGAATAAACATTTAACAATCTCGCTTAAAAATTAAATCCCATACAGATACATCCTTGTTGCGCCGGAGTATTTAACTCTCAAGAATTCGTTAACACAATTGTTAAAATAGAATAAAAATTGACCATTCTGTTTGCGTAGTACTTTTGAGGTAAGAATTTTAAATGAATATTAAACGTGCTGCCATAACTCAAATTTATACGCCTGAAATAAATTACAAATTAAATCATTTCATTTAAATTATTTTTTATATCGGATACCAAACTGGAATATTAACATTGCGATGTGGTTGATGCCCTCACACTGCTGATCAGCTGATTAAACTCATCGACTAGTTCGAGAGATTTAAATTCCTCGCTGGTGAAATAACTGCGGCAGGGTTTGCCCTTTTTCACATTTCGCCCCTGAATTCGCTGAGAGTGACCAAAAAATTTCGGGCTGACGCTTTTCAGGCGGTACGCACGGTGCCGATTTTTCATGGTTAGTTCGAGATTGCAGTTCACCGAGTCTTTGATGGTTTTCAGCGCCACCCACAGGCTTGATGGCTCGTATCCAGGGTATTTCCTCCCCACGATTACGTGCATCTCCGGCACTGTGAGTGTCTGGCCAACAATGAGCTCAGCCAGTTGAGCACCTAAAATTCGAACTCCTGATTTCATAAAATTTCTCCTGAATATTTCGAAACGCACTTCCTGAGCACGCTGCGGGTTATCGCCGGTTCATCCTCCCCGGAACCCATCCGGGATGTCGTAATCCATGCTCTCTGAAGCTATGGAGTCACTACCTGGCCGTTCGTCGTTCCAACGCTCGCCGTTCAGGTACGAGCCTGGCAGCAGCTTGTCGAACCCAAACACCTTGGCACTGAGCCGCAGCCGAATATCTTCGGCCAGCATCCTGGCGAAAACATCAGGCGGCCCGCCGTTGGTTTTTTTCCATGCCCGGTATTTTTTTTCAAATGCCGGCAGTGCTTTGGCTTTGGCAGCCTTCCTGAGTCCGGCAGTCCAGAATATTTTTTCGAATGCCTGCCGGATCGAATCCGGGGGATCATCATCGGTTGGATTCGGTTGTTTAATCGAATCGGACAAAGTGTTTTTATCTTCTAAGATCTGTTTACTGTTTACTGCTTTCTGGATACCGGATGGCAAAGCGTTAGGCTTATCCTTAGGCAAAGGCATAGCCATATCGAACGCCTTACCCATAGCCTCTGAAACCCCGTAGCACGCGGCTTGGAGGACTTCATAAGCCTCCCATTTCAACTCACATTCAGGAAGATAATTGAATGCATTTGCCCAAGCTTTCACTACGTTCCCGGAGTTCGGAGCATTATGTTTTGCAGCGTTAGGAACCCAGAAC
>Ga0308157_10007113_pt1 | contig 13120 bp, 14 predicted proteins | sample PhyBR1_FD_201035 | JGI IMG/M metagenome (GOLD analysis project Ga0308157, IMG submission 201035) | Phyllosphere microbial communities from UC Gill Tract Community Farm, Albany, California, United States - DLSLB.R1 | ecosystem: Host-associated > Plants > Phyllosphere > Unclassified | place: USA...
GCTTGGTGTCGTAGTTGTTGCGTGCGTCACCGGCCGGGATGCGCAGCACGCGCACGTTGGCTTTCTTGGTGGCGTAGTCCAGCGCGGCCGGCTCGTAATCCGGTGCGATCAGCACTTCGACGAACTGACGGTCGAGGATGGTCTTCGCGGTGGCTGCGTCCAGCGTGCGGTTGAAGGCGAGGATGCCGCCGAAGGCGCTGGTCGGGTCGGTGTTGTAGGCCATCTCGTAAGCGGCGCCGACATCGGCAGCCACGGCCACGCCACACGGATTGGCGTGCTTGACGATGACGCAGGCCGGAACGTCGAACTGACGCACGCATTCCCATGCGGCATCGGCATCTGCGAGGTTGTTGTAGCTCAGTTCCTTGCCCTGCAGCTGCACGAAGGTGGCCAAGGTGCCCGGCACCGGATACAGGTCGCGGTAGAACACGCCGCTCTGGTGCGGGTTCTCGCCGTAACGCAGGTCCATGACCTTGATGAAAGAAGAATTCATCTGCGCCGGGTATTCATTGCGCACCGGCACAGCGGCGCTGGTGTCCGTCACGGCTGACAGGTAGTTGCTGATCGCCGCGTCGTACTGTGCAACGCGGTTGAACGCGGCCACCGACAGCTCGAAGCGCTTGGCGGCGGACAGCTTGCCGTCGTTGCTGGCCAGTTCGGCCAACAGTGCGTCGTACTGGTCCGGGCTGGTCGCCACGGCGACGCGGGCGAAGTTCTTGGCCGCGCTGCGCAGCATTGCCGGGCCGCCGATGTCGATGTTCTCCACCGCGTCGGCGAGCGTGCAGTCGGCCTTGGCGGTGACCGATTCGAACGGGTACAGGTTCAGTACCAGCAGATCGATCGCGGCGATGCCGTGTTCTGCCATCACCGCATCATCGGTGCCGGCGCGGCCGAGCAGGCCGCCGTGCACCATCGGATGCAGGGTCTTGACCCGGCCGTCCATCATTTCCGGGAAGCCGGTGACATCGGACACGTCCTTGACCGGCAGGCCGGCCTCGCGGATCGCCTTGGCGGTGCCGCCGGTGGACAGCAGCTCGACGTTGCGGGCAGCCAGGGCACGGGCCAGATCGATCAGGCCGGTCTTGTCGGAAACGGACAGCAGAGCCCGGCGTACGGGCAGCAGATCAGAAGACATGGGGAGGCAGGGGGAAGCGGAAGCGGGCCCATATTGTAGCCGCGCGGTCACACAGAAGCAGGGTGTAGTGCCGAGCCATGCTCGGCAGGGCCTTTCCCAGCAATGCACATGTAGTGCCGAGCCATGCTCGGCAAAGGCTTTCCCCGCAATGCACATGTAGTGCCGAGCCATGCTCGGCAAGGGGCCTTCCCAGCAATGCACGACGGCGGGGATTACCGGTAACGCTTCTGCCGAGCATGGCTCGGCACTACAGGCAGCCCAGGGCTTACGCCAGCCCGTATTCCTTCAGCTTCTTGCGCAGGGTGGCGCGGTGGATGCCCAGCAGGGCTGCCGCGCGGCTCTGGTTGCCTTCGCAGTGGTTCAGCACTTCCACGAACAACGGGATTTCCATCTCGCGCAGCACGATCTCGTACACATCGTCTGCGTCGCAGCCGTCCAGATCGCGCAGGTAGCGCCGTACGGACTGGGCAACGTGTTCGCGAAGCGGCGGCTTCGGAGCGCCACGACTGGTGTCAGGACGGGTGGGGGCAGCGTTCAAGGAGAGTTCCCGGGTTCAGCAAGGTCGGGCGCGTTGGCCCGGCATGGGGGAGGGAGTCTAGCGCGTGGGCCGTCGGCCTGCCACGCCATTGTCCCGCGTTTACTGAAATTCGAAGCTGAAGGCGACCGTGGCAGCGGCCGGTTCGCGCAGCCGGAATGACACCTGCGCACTCTGCCCAGGCTCCAGTCGTGCCAACGGATCCGCGCCAGCGCCGAGGTATTCGGCCGGCTGCAGGGTACGCCGGCCGATCACCCTGCCATCGGCATCGGACAGTGACAGGCGCAGCGCAGGCCAGGCCTGTGCCCAGCGCGCATCATTGCGGAAGCTGGTCTGCACCTGCAGGGCGCCGGCCTGCCCGGGCACCGGGCGGATATCGCGGCTCAGCATGCTGAACGCGCTGGGCTCATGCCACGGCGGCAATGAGCAGCGCAGCACGCTGCACAGGCCGCTGACCAAGGGCCGGGTGCCTGCATCGGCGGCGAGTGTGGCGCGGTCGGCAAGAATGATCTGCAGGCCGAGCAGCAGGGCCAGAGCCAGTACCAGACCCCATTGCCAGCGTGGCGTGTCGGCCGGCGGTGCCGCTTGCGTGCGGTTCGCGCGCGCGAAGCTGGGCGCTGGGACAGTGGGCGATGCGCTGTCTTCCGTTGGTTCCGTGTCCTCGCTGCCAGCGTTGCCGCTGATGACGGCCGCTTGCGGCAGCACCAGCTCGGGTTGCGCCGCTTCCAGCTGCGGTACTTCAGCGTGCTCGGTTGTTACCCGCTCTGCCCCGGCATGCTCGAACTCGGCCTGTGTGACTTCAGCCTGCTCGACGTCAACCTGCACCCGCTCGGCCTGATCCGCCGGCAAAGGCAGATCAAGCGCCAGCGTCGCCTGGGTGTCATCGCTCGTGACCGCCGCAGGCGCGTCTGGCTTCGGCGTACTCGGCTTGGCCGGACCTTGCAGGAAGGTGGCCAGGGAAGGCTGGGCAGGCGTGGTTTCGTCAGTCATGGCTGGGCTGGCTGAGGCACTGGCCCCATTCAAGCACGGCGCACGCCGGTGATGCGCATCCAGTCGCCATCCTGGGTGGCTTCCAGCTGGTCGAACCAGGCGGCATAGCGCTCCAGCAGTTCGCCTTCCTGGCCGTGGAGGATGCCGGACAGGGCAATCTGCCCGCCAGCGGCGACACGCGCGGCCAGCAGTTCGGCCAGTGCGTCCAGTGCCGAGGCCAGGATGTTGGCGACCACGATCGGGTAGGTGGCAACCGGCTCGTCTTCCGGCAGGTAGGCGGCGATATGCACGCCATTGCGTTCGCCATTGTCATGGGTGGCGATCAGCGCCTGCGGGTCGTTGTCCACGCCTACTGCAGCCGCCGCACCCAGCTTCAGCGCGGCCAGGGCGAGGATGCCCGAGCCGCAACCGAAATCGAGCACGGTGTTGCCGGCGAGCTTGCCCTCGGCTGAGAGCTGGTCCAGCCAGCGCAGGCACAGCGCGGTGGTCGGATGGGTGCCCGAACCGAACGCCAGGCCCGGGTCCAGCCGCACGATGGCGGCATCGGCCGCCTGTGCCGCTTCCGGCAGTTCATGGTTCCACGGCACGATCCAGGTGCGCTGGCCGAACTGCATCGGCTGGAACTGGTCCAGCCAGGCGCGTTCCCAGTCTTCGTCCTGGACGGCGCGGAAACTGGCCTGGGTCCACTCCAGGCCCGGGTCGAACGACTCCAGTGCGGCCAGCAGCGCCAGCGCGTTGGTGTCGGCCGGGAACAGGGCGGTCAGGGTCAGCTCGTTCCACAGCGGGGTTTCGCCCACGCCCGGCTCCAGGATCGCGCGCTCGTTGCTGGTGTCAGCGTCGGCATCGAGCATGGTCACCGCCAGTGCGCCGACGTCATCGAGGGCGTTCTCGTAGCGGGGCTGGGTGGCTTCGGTGCAGCGCAGGGTCAGTTCGAGGAAGGGCATGGCGGCGTACGGCAACGGCGGGACAGGGCACGCATCCTAGACGAGGCTGGCGCCAATTGCGCGTTCAGCTGGCTGGTTCAGCCGGGTAGGCTATGGGTATTGATAGAATTCCCGACCTACAACCCTGTAACCGGCTGACGCCTTCCCATGCTCTCCTTGCTGGCCAGAAAACCCTGGTATCTGTTGGTGCTGCCTGCGGCAGTGCTGATGGCTGCGCTGGGCGTTCGCAGTGGCAACTTGCTGCATGGGGACACGGCGGAAGTTGCTGCAGTCAGTGGCGCCAGTGGCGCTGAAATGGGCGCGCCGACCTTGAGTGCGGCAACCGCGGTGCCTGAGCAATCCACCGCGGTTGCGGCAGGTTTGCCGCTGGACCTGCGCGCGGCCTTTGAGAACGGCACTGACCTGTTCGCCTATGCCCACCAACTGCAGGCCGCCGCCGACGCGGGCAATGCCGAGGCCGGTTGGATGGCCAGCCGCATCTACGACTATTGCGGCGTATTCGCGATGGACCCATCCGGCTACGCGCTGGACAGCGCCGCATTGCAGCGCATGGACCTGGGCGCGATCTCGGCGATGCTGACCGCACGCGGCAAGGTGCGCCAGGGCTGTGCGGGCTTCACCGCCGCCGATGGGCTGGGCCGCACGCGCCTGCTGCAGCAGCGCATGGCATCGGCCAAGGGCGGCAACTTGGCGGCCGAGGCAGCCCTGCTGTCGATGGGTGAGCCCTTGAACGATACGCCTGAATACCGCCGCGGGCTGGTGGAGCGTGTGCAGTCCTCGCAGGACCCGGAAGCCTTCCTGGCGATCTCCGGTGCGATGGGCACCGCTGCAGCTGGTGATGATGCCTACCGAGGCATGGTTGCCGGCAGCCAGTTCAGTCAGCTGGCCTGGCAGGTTGCAGCGTGCCAGCTGGGCCTGGCCTGCGGGCCAGGCAGTGCATTGATGGTGGCCTATTGCGCCAATGGCGGGATCTGCTCGCGCGATCCCCAACAGGATTTTCAGTCTTTCGTTTACGACGCAGCGGTACCGCGGCAGGGTATGGAAAAAATGAACGAGATGGTCAACAGCTTGCGCGATGCTCGCCGAGGTGTGCGATGAATTACAAGCGCTTCCTGCATGGGGCAAAGTTCTGGGTTTGGGTCGTGTTGTTTGTGGCCTATTCGGCGGGCGCGGTCGGCGTGGTGCTGATCGATACCTATGAAGACCGCTACCGGGCGCTGTCCAAGATCAAGCTGACCACCGTCAAATCCGACGAAGATCTGCGTCGTGCTGGTGCCACCCAGGCAGCAGCGGTGTACCGCGCGCAGAGTGGCATGCCGTTCAACACCTTGCAGCCGGGCAGCAGCTTCCAGATCGTCTGGCCGGATGGTTCGGTGGAAACGGTGACGGTGGTTGATCCGTCCTCGCCGCTGGGCACCGAGCCGCTCAAGGGTAGCGTGGTGGAGGCCGAATAAACCGGCGCTTTCACCAGACACAAAAAAGGCGGGGATTCCCGCCTTTTTTGTGCCTGTTCGCTTTCGTAGTGCCGAGCCATGCTCGGCAGAGGCGTTACCGGTAATGCCCATGCCGAGCATGGCTCGGCACTACATGCCCCCTCCCTTTCGCGCAGCGAAGGGGAGGGTTGGGGAGGGGTAAGGCCCTTGGGCCTTCATGCCGAGCATGGCTCGGCACTACATTTCTGCCCCCTCCCTTTCGCGCAGCGAAGGGGAGGGTTGGGGAGGGGTAAGGTCCTTTGGACCTTCATGCCGAGCATGGCTCGGCACTACAGGAAGCGGTTGCCGGGCGTTGCCCGGCAACCATCTTCAATCAGGTCAACGCGATCGAACGCGTCTTGCGCTCGGCCAGGCGCTTTTCCAGGTAGTGGATGTTCTGTCCACCGGCCTGGAAGCCCTGGTCGCGCATGATGCGCTGCTGCAACGCGACGTTGGTCTTGATGCCGTCCACCACCATCTCGCTCAGCGCCACCCGCATGCGGGCAATGGCGGTTTCGCGGTCCGGACCGTGCACGATCAGCTTGCCGATCATCGAGTCGTAGTTCGGCGGCACCTTGTAGCCAGCGTAGATGTGCGTATCAACGCGCACACCGGGGCCACCCGGCGGATAGAAGCCGGTGATCAGGCCGGGGCTGGGAATGAAGGTTTCCGCGTCCTCGGCATTGATGCGGCATTCGATCGCGTGGCCGTGCAGCACCACGTCGCTCTGCTTGATGCTCAGCTTCTGGCCGGAGGCAATGCGCAGCTGCTCGGCAACCAGGTCGATACCGGTCACCATCTCGGTCACCGGATGTTCCACCTGCACGCGGGTGTTCATTTCGATGAAGTAGAACTTGCCGTCTTCGAACAGGAACTCGAAGGTGCCGGCGCCGCGGTAACCGATGCGGATGCAGGCTTCCACGCAGACCTTGCCGATCTGCTCGCGCAGTTCGGAGGTGATGCCCGGTGCCGGCGCTTCTTCCACCACCTTCTGGTGGCGACGCTGCATCGAGCAGTCGCGCTCACCCAGGTGGATGGCGTTGCCCTGGCCGTCGGCCAGCACCTGGATTTCCACGTGACGCGGGTTTTCCAGGTACTTCTCCATGTAGACCTCACCATTGCCGAATGCTGCCTTGGCTTCGGACTTGGTGGTTTCGATGGAGGCCTTCAACGCACCTTCGGCATGCACAACGCGCATGCCGCGGCCGCCACCGCCACCGGAAGCCTTGATGATGACCGGGTAGCCGATCTCACGGGCGATCTTGGTGTTGGTGACGATGTCTTCGCCCAGCGGGCCGCCCGAACCGGGCACGCACGGCACGCCGGCAGCCTTCATCGCGCGGATGGCTTCAACCTTGTCGCCCATCAGGCGGATGGTTTCCGCACGCGGGCCGATGAAGATGAAACCGGACTGCTCCACGCGCTCGGCGAAGTCGGCGTTCTCGGACAGGAAGCCGTAGCCCGGGTGGATGGCCTGGGCGTCGGTGACCTCGGCCGCAGCGATCAGCGCCGGGATGTTGAGGTAGCTCTCCGACGACGGTGCCGGACCAATGCAGACCGACTCGTCGGCCATGGCCACGTGCTTGAGATTGCGGTCAACGGTGGAATGCACCGCGACCGTGCGGATGCCGAGGGTGTGGCACGCGCGCAGGATGCGCAGCGCGATTTCACCTCGGTTGGCGATGACGACTTTATCCAGCATGGCCGGCGCCTCAGGCAATCACGAACAGCGGCTGGTCGAATTCAACCGGGCTGCCGTTCTCGCCGAGGATGGCCACCACGGTGCCGGACACTTCGGCCTCGATCGGGTTGAACATCTTCATCGCTTCGATGATGGCCAGGGTCTCGCCGGCCTTGACGGTCTGGCCAACGCTGACGAAGGCCGGCTTGTCCGGCGAGGACGAGGCGTAGAAGGTGCCGACCATCGGCGCGCGCTGCACGTGGCCTTCCGGCAGGGCATTGCCCGGCTTGGCGGTGCCGCCGGTGGAGGCTTCGGTCGGACCGCTCATCGGCATGGCCGGGGCGGCAGCAGCCGGGGCGGCGGCATAGACCGGTGCCGGCGCGGCGACGAAGCCACCGACCGGGTTGCGCGACAGGCGGACGGATTCTTCGCCTTCCTTGATCTCGATTTCAGCCAGGTTCGACTCTTCCAGCAGGTCGATGAGCTTCTTGATTTTGCGCAGATCCATGAGGGCCTCTTTGGTTGCAGTAAGTCAGTAAGGAGAAGGCGCGGTGCGCCCGGGTCAAAGTTCGTAGAAATCGCGCAGCTGCCGGGTACGGTCCTGCGCGTGGGTGGCAAGACAGTGCATCTGCGCACCATTGCGCGATGTACCGTCGGCGTTGAAGGCGTAGACCGCGTCGCAGTCCTTGTCACGCAGCTGGATCCAGGCGCGTTGTGCCTCGATCAGCTGCTGTTCGGCGGCGCCGCAGTGCGTGCAGCTGCCGTCGGCGGCCTGCTGCTGCAGTTGGCGGCGCGCCAGCTTGTACGTGGTGTTCAAGACCGCATCGGCCTCGGCGGCGTGATCGGAGGCGCACAGGTCGCTCTCCATCGTGCTGGTGACGTTCGCGCAGTCGATGCCTTCGGCGGCGCGATCCAGGTTCTGCGCATGCGCAGCCGCCAGCGGCAGGCAAACCACGGCCATACCCGTCAGCAACCGCGGCAGCGTGTTCACGCAGCCGCTCCCACGCGCGCCAGTGCGGCGTCCATCGCATAGCGGTAGCTGTCAGCGCCGAAGCCGCAGATCACGCCCACCGCCTTGTCGCTCAGATAGCTGTGCTGGCGGAACGGCTCGCGCGCATGCGGGTTGGACAGGTGGATCTCGATGAACGGAATTGCCACCCCGGCCAGCGCATCGCGCAGGGCCACCGAGGTATGGGTGAAGGCGGCGGGGTTGATCAGGATGAAAGCGGTTCCATCGGCACGCGCCGCCTGCACCCGGTCCACCAGCACATGCTCGGCGTTGGATTGCAGGTGTTCGCTCTGGTGCCCCTGTGCCTGTGCCTGTGCAGCCAGCGCAGCGTCGATCTGGGCCAACGTGGTGTGGCCGTAGACGTCGGGCTCGCGGGTGCCCAGCAGGTTGAGGTTGGGGCCGTGAAGGACCAGCAGTTTTGCCATGTGCCAAGGGTCGGCGGGGAAGGGCGGCAGTGTGAGGGAAGCGGGCAATGCTGTCCAGTTCGGCGAAATTAGCAGTGTTTTAATCGTTTGTTTGAAATTTGGGGCGTTGCTGGGACCGCCTGCGGTGCGGTGTTTCAGGGCCGTCTTGGTAGACCTTGGGGGCGCCTGCAGCAGCCTGGCCAAGAGCAGCCCGCGTGCGCGATGCGCAGAACTTGCGAGGAAATGAGCGAAGTTGGGCTTTCCCCGGGACCCGCAACGACAAGAGCCCCTCTCCCGCCCGCGGGAGAGGGGTTGGGGTGAGGGCAGACCGAAGCAGCAATCGTTGATCTGCGGATAAACCAGCCGCGCCAGGCTTTAGGCAATGAAGCCAAAGCCAAAGCCAAAGCCAAAGCCAAAGCCAAAGCTACCCTCATCCGCCCCTTCGGGGCACCTCGCTCCGCGCCCCGGCCCCGCGTAGCACGCGGGGCGTACGAACAGTCACGTGCCTACGGCCCGTACACGCCTGTTCTTAACCCCGCCAGCGGGAGAAGGGAATGCGGTTTCCCCTGCCACCTGTGTCGTTCCTTGCATGAAGACACAGTCCCCCAGTAATCACCCATTAATAGACGACCGGTCTATTCGGAGTAAGCTCCATCCCATGAACCTATCCCCAAAAGCCCAAGCCACCCGCCAGCACATCCTGGACACCGGCTACCGGCTGGTCCTGCAGAAGGGCTTTGCCGCCCTCGGCCTGCAGGAAATCCTCAAGGCCTGCGCTGTGCCCAAGGGCTCGTTCTATCACTACTTCGCGTCAAAGGAAGTGTTCGGCTGCGAGCTGCTGCAACAGTACGTAGACGGCTACGGGTGCAAGCTCGAACAGCTGCTGGCCGAACCCGGCACCGGTCGCGAACGGCTAATGCGCTACTGGGATGCCTGGGCGCGTGACCCGGCCGATCCGGCGCAGGGTTGGGCCGAGGAGTGCCTGGTGGTGAAGCTGGCCGCTGAAGTGGCCGACCTTTCCGAGGACATGCGCCGCGTGCTCGACCAGGGCGTGCAGCGTCTGCTGCAACGCATCGCCGCACTGGTCGAAGAAGGTCGCGCCGACGGCTCGCTGCCGAATGGCAAGCCCGCACTGGATGTCGCCCGCGTGCTGTACCAGATGTGGTTGGGCGCGGCCCTGCTGTCCAAGCTCAGCCAGGACCGCCTGCCACTGCAACAGGCACGCGAAGCCACCGAACACCTGCTGTTGTGCGGCAACACCGTCGCACTTTCCACCCCCACCCATTGAAGGCACTGCCATGAATGTTCTGTTCGTACTGACCTCGCACGACCAGCTCGGCGACACCGGGCACAAGACCGGCTTCTGGCTGGAGGAGTTCGCCGCCCCGTATTACGTGTTCAAGGATGCCGGCGCCACCATCACCCTCGCATCGCCGGCCGGCGGCCAACCGCCGCTGGACCCGCGCAGCGATGAGCCCGATGCACAGACCCCGGCCACCGACCGCTTCCGCAGCGACCGTGATGCCCAGCAGCAGTTGGCCACCACGCTGCCGCTAAAGCAGATCGACGCCGCCCAGTTCGACGCGGTGTTCTACCCCGGCGGCCACGGCCCGCTGTGGGACCTGGCCCGCGATGCCGATTCGATTGCCCTGATCGAAACCTTCGACCGCGCCAACAAGCCGCTGGGTCTGGTCTGCCATGCACCCGGCGCACTGATCGCCGCACGCGCCGCCGACGGCAAGCCGCTGGTGGCTGGCCGCAAGGTCACCGGCTTTTCCAATAGCGAAGAAGACGCCGTCGGCCTGAGCGCCGTGGTGCCGTTCCTGATCGAGGACGAGTTCACCCGCTTGGGCGGCGACTACAGCAAGGGGCCGGATTGGGCGCCTTATGTGCTCAGCGACGGCCACCTCGTCACCGGCCAGAACCCGGCCAGCTCCGAAGCCGTGGCCAAGGCGCTGCTCGCACAGCTGGCCTGAGCGTCATAACCCCGTAGCCCGGGTAAGCGAAGCGCACCCGGGAAACAAGCAATCAACAACGCTCTCGAATTTGCATTCCACAGACGTACCCAACGCACCCTTACAAGGAATCGGCAATGAAGATCTTCTACAAAACCCGCGCCACCGCCACCGGTGGCCGCGCTGGCCGCACCGCACTGGACGACGGCAGCCTCGCACTTGATCTGGCCCTGCCGGGTTCCAACAAGGCCGGCGCCAACCCCGAACAGCTGTTCGCCCTCGGCTACGCCGCCTGCTTCGACAACGCCTTGCCGGTCGCCGCCAAGCAACTGCAGTTACAGCCCGCCGGCACCGCCACCTCGGTGGAAGTGGGTATCGGCCAGACCGCCGAAGGCGGCTATGCACTGGACATCGACCTGCACGTTGAAGTGAAGGGCCTGGAACAAGCCGATGCCCAGCGCCTGGTCGAAGCCGCGCACAAGATCTGCCCGTACTCGAACGCCACGCGCGGCAATGTGGATGTTCGCCTGCACGTGACTGCGGTCTGATTCGAGATCAAAAGCCGGGTCAAAACCGGGGTCAGAGTGGGGTTTCGGAACGAAACCCCACTCTGACCCCGGTTTTGACCCGCAACAGGAGACAAACATGCGTAGCGCCATCCACATCACCTTCGGTGAACCGGCCGACGTACTGGCCTTGGGCGACAGCCCCACCCCGCAGCCAGGCCCGGGCGAAGTCCGGGTCAAGACCCTGCTCGCACCCATCCACAACCACGACCTGTGGACCGTGCGCGGCAAGTACGGCTACAAGCCTGCCTTACCGGCGATCGGTGGCAGCGAAGCAGTAGGCATCGTTGAGGCACTGGGCGAAGGCGTCGAAGGCATCACCATCGGCCAGCGAGTAATGGCCGCGTCGGTGCACGGCACCTGGGCCGAGTATTTCATCGCCCCCGCACGCATGGTCATTCCAGTGCCGAACGGCATCGCCGATGAAGCCGCCGCGCAGCTGATCGCCATGCCGCTGAGCGCATTGATGCTGTTGGAGTTCCTGCAGGCCGAACCCGGCCAATGGATCGTGCAGAACACCGCCAACGGCGCGGTTGGCAAGACCCTGGCCATGCTCGCCGCCGCACGCGGTGTGCACGTGCTCGGGCTCGTACGTCGTGATGCAGGCGTCGATGAACTGAAGGCATTGGGCATCAACAATGTGCTGTCCACCACACAGCCGGATTGGAAGTCTCGCGCGCAGGCGTTGCTGGGCGACACGCTCGCACACGCCGCAGTCGATTCCATCGGCGGCCAGGCCAGCGCGGATCTGGTGTCGCTGCTAGGCGAAAACGGCATGCTGGTTTCGTTCGGCACCATGGCCGGCGAAGCCATGCAGATTCCCTCCGGCGACCTGATCTTCAAACAGGCCACGGTGAAGGGCTTCTGGGGCAGCAAGGTCAGCCAGCAGATGTCGGTGGAGAACAAGCGTCGACTGGTAGGCGAGCTGCTGCAGCGTGTGCTGAGTGGCGAACTGGAATTGCCGGTGCAGGCGATCTACGGGCTGGGTGAGGTTGCCGAAGCGGTGACGGCGAGCTTGTTGCCCGGACGCAAGGGCAAGGTGTTGTTGAAACCCTGATGGCGGCAAGTGCGACAGCAGGTTTCCATCAGCCAAAGCGAAGCAAGCCTTAAACCCCCTCCCTTGCGCGCAGCGCAGGGGAGGGTTGGGGAGGGGTGCTCTTGGCAGCAAACCATCAGTTCATGCCATGCCATGCCAGCTTTGCGGCTGGCGCAGCTCTTACAAAAAGCGCGTGGTCAGCAAAGGTCAAAACCGGGGTCAGAGTGCGGTTTCGAAACGAAACCCCACTCTGACCCCGGTTTTGCCTTATCCCCGAAACCGCTCCAGCACACCCGCCGGATAATCCCGCTGGAACGGCAGATCCTTGCGGTGCGCATAACCGATATAGCAATCACAGCGCTGGTTCGGGCAGCCACGCGGTCTCAGTTGGGCCGCAAAGCTTCCGTCGTAAAGATTGCCCAACGGCTCTGCGACGAAGTGGCAGCGTTTGACGTTGCCGTCGCCATCCACCGACACCACGTTCTCGCCGGTGAAGCAGGGCGCGTCGAGGCTTGCCGAGGGTTCGAGGTTGAACAGGAAGTGCGGGTCCACGCGTTGCAGCTGTTGGATCTCGGCATCGCTGTAGTAACCGGCAGGGCGCTCATCGTAGGCGTTGATCCACATCGGCACGTTGTCTGGCAGCTCCTCGCGCAGCAATTGGATCTCTTCCAGATGTTCACGCATCGCCACCATGCCAACGGTGTAACGCACGCCGCGCCGCGCCAGTTCATTGCAGCGGGCCAAGAAGGCGGCGCGGGCTACCTGCCCCGGGTGGTAGGTGCACCACAGCGCGAAGCTGTCGAGATTGACCTCGTCCAGCCAGCGCGTGCCGATGCACAGGTTGGTCTGGATCACCACGCGGCGGACATGCGGCATATGGCTTAGCTGCACCATCGCCTCGCGGTAGTGGCGGCGCACCAATCCCTCGCCCCACGGCGTGAACAGCACCGACAACTCCATCGTCTGCTGCTCCGCCCAGTCTACGAAGCGTGCAAGGTCCTCGGCGTCGCGACGCAGGGCGGCGCGGGTGTCGTAGGTCTTGGCGAAGGGGCAGTACGGGCAGTCGTAGTTGCAACTGCTCAGCCGGCCGCGATAGAGGATGGAGAGATGCATGCGCCGCTCAATCCAATTGGTAGTCGCGCATGCGCTCGGCCACGCCGGCGGAGATCAGCCACGGGCCGATGGTATCGGCACGGGCAAGCCCGGTGTCATTCAACGCGACCAGCGCATTCTCGCGCGTGGCCAAGCCCTGCTCGAACAACTCATCCAGCTGCGGCAGGTCGTCGAAGCACTCCGTGCCGAAGCGCTCGCGGTATTGCGCAAGATCCAACCCCGGCTGCGCCAGCAGTGACTGGATGACGAAGCGGCGACGGCGCTCGTCCTCATCGAGCTG
>Ga0308157_10007114_pt1 | contig 13120 bp, 10 predicted proteins | sample PhyBR1_FD_201035 | JGI IMG/M metagenome (GOLD analysis project Ga0308157, IMG submission 201035) | Phyllosphere microbial communities from UC Gill Tract Community Farm, Albany, California, United States - DLSLB.R1 | ecosystem: Host-associated > Plants > Phyllosphere > Unclassified | place: USA...
CCGGCCGACACCACCACCTTGTTCCTGGCGCTGGACGACATCCACAACGCAGCCAGCCCCATCAAGACCATCGCCAGCTTCCTGGTGCGCGATGGCAGGCCGGGACTGGTTAGCGCTTGATTCGGGCCGGGCGCGACCTATACTGGCTAGACCATCACCGCATGGAGGCGCTACATGTTGAAAGTCACGGAGAGTGAAATCGCGCAAGAGCTGGATAGCTATTTGCACCAGGCTCTGACGCAGACGATAGTTGTCGAACACGCCGAGCGCGACCCGGTGGTCGTGCTGTCACTGGCCGAGTTCGAGAGACTGCAAGACGTCGACGACCAGCACTGGGCAGATTGCGCCCGCAAGGCCAACGTCGAGGGGTATGTCGATCACGATCATGAAGTGCGGCAGCGGCTGGCCGCCGCCATGAAGGACAAGCGGCTCGCCTGCATCAGGAAGGGTCCGCATTTCGAACACCACTAGCTAAAAAAAATCGCCTGTCTCGGCAGGCGATTTTTTCTTGTTACGCTGCGACCTTCTCGTCGCGCAGCTGGCGGCGCAGGATCTTGCCGACGTTGGTCTTCGGCAGCTCATCACGGAACTCGATGTACTTCGGCTTTTTGTACGCGGTCAGCTCGTGCTTGCAGAAGTCCAGCAGTTGCTCGGCGGTCAGGTTCGGATCCTTGCGCACCACGAACAGTTTGACGGCCTCGCCGGAGTTCTTGTCCGGCACGCCGATGCACGCCACTTCCAGCACGCCCGGATGCGAGGCGACCACGCCTTCCACCTCGTTCGGATACACGTTGAAGCCGGACACGATGATCATGTCCTTCTTGCGGTCGACGATGCGCGTGAAACCCTGTTCGTTCATGATGCCGACGTCGCCGGTCTTGAAGAAGCCGTCGGGCGTCATCGATTTGGCGGTTTCGTCCGGACGGTTCCAGTAGCCGGCCATCACCTGCGGGCCACGGATGGCGATCTCGCCCGTGCCGCCCAGCGGCAGCACGTTGCCGTCGTCGTCCAGGATGCACACTTCGGTCGATGGAATCGGCAGGCCGATGGTGCCGGTGAATTCCTTGATGTCCACGCGGTTGGCGGTGGCCACCGGCGAGGTTTCCGACATGCCGTAGCCTTCGATGATCGGCGTGCCGGTCAGCTTGAGCCAGCGGTCGGCCACGGCTTGTTGCACGGCCATGCCGCCGCCGTTGCAGACCGAGTACGACGAGAAGTCCAGCTTGGCGAAGTCGGCGTTGTTGAGCAGCGCGTTGTACAGCGTGTTCACCGCGGGGAACACGGCCACGCGGTACTTGGCCAGCTCCTTGACGAAGCCGGGAATGTCGCGCGGATTCGGCACCAGCAGGTTCAGGCCGCCCATGCGCATGCCCATGAAGGCGCTGATGGTCAGCGAGTAGATGTGGTACAGCGGCAGCGCGCACACGAACACCAGCTGCTCGGCCTGCGGCTTGAACTGCAACCAGGCTTCGTTCTGCAGCACGTTGGCGATGATGTTACGGTGCAGCAGCACGGCGCCCTTGGAGACGCCGGTGGTGCCGCCGGTATATTGCAGGAAGGCGATGTCGTCATGGCCCTGCTTGACCGGATCCAGCGCCAGGCGCGAACCCTCGGCCAGCACCTGCTTGAACGAGACCGAGCTCGGCAGCGAGTACGACGGCACCATCTTCTTGACGTTGCGGACCACGAAGTTGACCAGCGCCCCCTTCAGCGTGCCCAGCATGTCGCCCATGGTGGCGACGATGACGTGCTTCACCTGCGTGTGCGCCAGCACCTGCTCCACCGTGGTGGCGAAGTTCTCCAGCACGATGATCGCTTCCGAACCGGAGTCCGTCAGCTGGTGCTGCAGCTCGCGCGGCGTGTACAGCGGGTTGACGTTGACCACGGTGTAGCCGGCCCGCAGGATGGCCGCCATCGCCACCGGATACTGCAGCACATTCGGCAGCATGATCGCCACGCGCGCGCCCGGCTTCAGGCCCTTGCTTTGCAGCCAGGCGCCCATCTGCAGCGACAGTTTGTCCAGCTCGCCGTAGGTGAGGAACTTGTCCATGCAGACGTAGGCGTTGCGGTCCGCATACTTGCGGAACGATTCCTCCAGCAGGTGCGTGACCGAGCGGTACTGCGTGCTGTCGATCTCGGCGGGTACGCCTTCGGGGTAGGACTTGAGCCAAATCTTTTCCATGTCTTATGCAGCTTTCTTATTCTGGCCGGGTGGTTCGTCGCGCAGCATGCGCCGCAGGATTTTCCCGACGTTGGTTTTGGGCAGCTCCTCGCGGAACTCGATATATTTTGGCTTTTTATAGCCGGTAAATTGTTCTTTGCAATAGGCCATCAACTGCTCGACCGTCAGGTTCGGATCCCGGCGCACCACGAAGATCTTGACCGCCTCGCCCGAGTGCTCGTCCGGCACGCCGATGCAGGCGCATTCGAGCACGCCCGGATGCGCGGCGATCACGCCCTCCAGCTCGTTCGGGTAGACGTTGAAGCCGGACACCAGGATCATGTCCTTCTTGCGGTCGACGATCTTCACGAAGCCGTTCTCGTCCATCACGCCGACGTCGCCGGATTTGAAATAGCCGTCGGCCGTCATGACCTTGGCGGTTTCATCCGGACGGTTCCAGTAGCCGGCCATCACCTGCGGGCCGCGGATAGCGATCTCGCCCGGCTGGCCCAGCGCCACTTCGTTGCCGTCGTCATCGAGGATAGCGATTTCGGTCGACGGCACCGGCAAACCAATGGTGCCGGTGAAGGCCGAGCTGTCGGCGCGGTTGCAGGTAGCCACCGGCGACGTTTCAGACAGGCCATAGCCTTCGATGATGGACACGCCCGTCACCTTCAGCCAGTTATCGTTGACGGCCTGCTGCACCGCCATGCCGCCGCCGTTGCAGATCTTCAGGCCCGAGAAGTCCAGGTGGCCGAACGACGGATGATTCAACAGCGCGTTGTACAGCGTGTTCACCGCCGGCAGCATGTTGAACTTGTACTTGCTCAGCTCCTTGATGAAGCCGCCGATGTCGCGCGGATTCGGAATCAGGATGTTCAGCGCACCGACGCGCGTGCCCCACATCGCGCAGCAGGTCAGCGCGAAGATGTGGTACAGCGGCAGCGCGCAGACGATGGTGATCTGCTCGGTCACATTGCCCAGCGCCGGCTTGGACCAGGCCTCGTTCTGCAGCAGGTTGGCGACCAGGTTGCGGTGCGTCAGCGTGGCGCCCTTGGAGACGCCGGTGGTGCCGCCCGTGTACTGCAGGAAGGCCGGATCGGTGGGCTCCAGCGAGACCGGCGTCAGCTTCATGCGGCCGCCGTGCGACAGCGCATCCTTGAAGCGCACCGCGTTCGGCAGCGAGAACGGCGGCACCATCTTCTTGACGCTGCGCACCACGAAGTTGACCAGCGCGCCCTTGAGGCCACCGAGCATCTCGCCCATGCTGGCCACCACGATGTGCTTGACTTGCGTGCGGCCCAGCACCTGCTCCAGCGTGGTCGCGAAATTTTCCAGGATCAGGATGGCTTCGCAGCCCGAGTCGTTGAGCTGGTGCTCCAGTTCGCGCGGCGTGTACAGCGGGTTGATGTTGACCACGGTGTAGCCGGCGCGCAGGATGGCGGCGATGGCGATCGGATACTGCAGCACGTTCGGCATCATCACGCCGACGCGCGCGCCCTTCTTCATGCCGCGGCTTTGCAGCCAGGCGCCCAGGCGCTTGGAGTAGGCGTCGACTTCGGCATAGGTGAGGAATTTATCCATGCAGACATAGGCGTTGCGGTCTGCGAACTTGTGGAAGGACTCTTCCAGCAGCTGGACCAGCGAGCGATACTGAGTCGTGTCTATCTCCGTCAGCATGCCGGGCGGGTACGACTTCAACCAGATTTTTTCCATCCTGTGCCTCGTGTCTCGAATTATCGTTGTAAGGTCCGGCGCACAGTGCCGGTTCAGGGTCGGTCATTCGTCTGTGCGAACTTCGAGAGCCTACTTATCACGATGCTATCGGGCAGCAAGCTCGGACGCAAGCGCATTTAACCATATTTGAATGCGGCTTCTAACGGCTTTTTATGCTGCATCGCAGCATCAGTGTGTGCCTTCCGGTGCGGCATTAGGCTGCTGGGCGGCCTCCGCGTTGAGCAATACCGGGCGACCCAGTTGTTGCAACTGCTGCTGGCGTTGAACTAGATCAAGAGAAGCTAATTTTTGCACTGCACCATAAAAACGCACGAACGTTCGTTCCTGCTTCAGCAAAGAACGGAAGGCGGGCAGATAATCGTGGTAAGTTCCCACAGCGCTGAGGTGGGCGTTGGTCAGCGGCTCGGCAAACCAGCGGTCGTAGCCGGCGTAGCCGCCCCAGCTGTCCTTCAACTTCTGGTAGTCGCTTTTCAGGTGGGCGAAGATGCGCGCCTTCTCCGCGCGCTTGTGGCGGGTGCTGGTTTTGCTGGCGTAGGTGTCGGCCAGCATTTTGCGGTGGCGCACCAACAGTTCCAGGAAATCCTGGCGGCGCGCATTGTAGCGGGTGTAGCCCTCGCGCATCGGATCGGTGCCGTACAGCTCCAGCCAGCGCGCCACGCCGGCCTCCTCCACCGCCGTCGCGAAGCCTTCGTTGAACTGGGAATCGCCCTGCACGTACACGACCTGGTGCGCCAGCTCGTGGAACACCATGCGCGCCAGCTCGGCGTCGGAATAGTTGATGAAGGTCGACAGCAGCGGATCGCTGAACCAGCCCAGCGTGGAATAGGCCGGCACGCCGCCGACCTGCACGTCGTTGCCCTCCTTGCGCAGCTCGTCGGCGTAGGCCATCGCGTCTTCCTTGCTGTAGTAGCCGCGATAGCTGACGCAGCCGGCGATCGGGAAGCACCACTGGATCGGCCGCAACGACAGTTCCGGCGTCGCCACCACGTTCCACAGCACGAAGGGGCGCGTGAGCGCGGCGTAATTTTTGTAGCTGGCGTTGTCGGGCAGGCCCAGTTCCTTGACGGCGAAGCGGCGTATCAACAACGCTTTTTCCAGGCGGGCCTTGAGCTGGGGATCGGTGCTGGGATCGCCCAGCCAGTCTTCAATCGGACGGGCGTCCGACCACAGCGCATACTGGCCCTGGGCGGCCTGCATGTAGTACTTGAATTGCGCGCAGCCAGCCAGCATAAGTGCTGCGCAGCCCGCCGCCACCCAGTATCTGGCGCGGACGATTCGGCGGGCTAAGTTGCGCATACATTACCTTCAAGCAGCGACTCTTTCGACTTGTACCAGTGTATCGTAAAAAGTTGGTGCGCGGCCCATATCGGTTAACTGTTGGCTGGTAACCTCATTGGCGTTTTTACCATCCCTGCCTAGCTTTTTCCACCACACTGACAAGCCTACAACAAGGCCCGCGCGCGCCTTGTCCGTCACGCGTGCCTTGGCGATGAAGGTGCCGCGGTCATTGAAGATGCGCACCATGTCGCCGTCGGCGATGCCGCGCGCGGCGCTGTCGTCGGGATGGATGTCGAGGTGCGGCTCGCCCTCCGCCGAACGCAGGCTTTTCACGTTGACGAAAGTGGAGTTGAGGAAGTTGCGCGCGGGCGGAGAAATCATCGCCAGCGGATAGCGCTTGGCCAGCTCCGGGTTGCTGGCCACCGATTCGTACGGCGGCAGGTAGGCGGGCAGCGGATCGAGTCCGTCGGCCGCCATCGTTGCGGAGTAGAACTCGCACTTGCCGGACGGCGTGGGGAAGCCGCCGTGCGCAAACGGCGCGTCGGGCATGTTGAGTTTCTGCCAGCCCTTTTGCTTCAGCGATTCCCAATCGAAGTCGACCGCGCGGACGTCCCGCGCGTCGAAGGCCATCGCCGCCAGCTGGTCGTCGCTGTCCTGGAAGCACGGGTCGTCAAAGCCCATGCGCGCGGCCAGCAGGCGGAAGATTTCGGTGTTGGCCTTGGCCTCGCCCATCGGCGCGATGGCCGCGTTGTTGGCCATCATGTACAGGTGGCCGTAGGCGGTGTGCGTGTCGATGTGCTCCAGCTGCGTGGTGGCCGGCAACACGATGTCGGCATAGTCCACGGTATCGGTCTGGAAATGCTCCAGCACCACGGTGAACAAATCCTCGCGCGCGAAGCCGGCCATCACCTTGCCCGAATCGGGCGCGATCGCCAGCGGGTTGGCGTTGTAGACGATCACCGCCTCCACCGCCGGCCCGAACTCCGGCGAGCCCGCGCGCAGCAGGTCGTCGCCGATGGTGGTCATGTTGATGGTGCGCGGCTGCTTCGCCAGCAGGTCCGGCCGTTGCAGCGCCGCCTTGTTGGTCGGGAAGGAGCCGCTGGACGACAGCTGGATGCCGCCGGCCGGATGGCGCCACGCGCCCACCAGCGCCGGCAGGCAGGCGATGCTGCGCACCGACATGCCGCCGCCGCGCACGCGCTGCACGCCGTAGTTGGCGCGGATCGCCACCGGCTCGCCGGCGCGCGCCATGCCGCCGTACAGCCGCGCCAGGTCGACCACCTCGGCCACGCTGATGCCGCAGGTTGCGGCGGTGCGTTCCGGCGTCCATTCGGCCGCGCGTTGCTTCAGTTGTTCGAAGCCCAGCGTGTGCTGCGCGATGTAGTCGTGGTCGAGCAGGTCTTCGGCGATCAGCACATGCATCAGGCCCAGCGCCAGCGCGGCGTCGGTGCCGGGCAGCAGGGCAATGTGCTGATGGCATTTCTCCGCCGTCAGCGAACGGTAGGGATCGATGGCGATCAGCTTGGCGCCGTTGCGCTTGGCCTCTTGCGCGCGGGTCCAGAAGTGCAGGTTGGAGGCGATCGGATTACCGCCCCAGATCACGATCAGTTTCGCGTTCTGGAACTGTTCAAGGTCAATACCGATCGAGGCGCCGATGGTGTACTTGTAACCGGTGGCGCCGGCGGTCGCGCAGATGGTGCGGTCCAGCAGCGAGGCGCCGATGCGGTTGAAGAAGCGCATCGACATCGACTCGCCCTGCACCAGCCCCATCGTGCCGCAATAGCTGTACGGCAGGATGGCTTCCGGCGCGCGCTCGGCCAGCGGCTTGAGCCGGGCGGCGATGGTGTCGAGCGCCTCGTCCCAGCTGATGCGCTCGAACTTGCCCTCGCCCTTCTTGCCGATCCGGCGCAGCGGATGCAGCAGACGGTCCGCGTGGTAGGTGCGCTCGGTGTAGCGCGCCACCTTCGTGCACAGCACGCCGGCCGTGGTTGGATGGTCGGGGTCACCCTTGACGGCGGTGGCCACGCCATCCTCCACCGTCACCAGCAGCGCGCAGGTGTCGGGGCAATCGTGCGGGCAGGCCGCGCGGACTTGTGTCGTTGTCATGTCTTGGATCAAAAATCGTGGACGGAAAGCAGTATGGTAAACGAAATGGGGACGATTCCGTCCGCTCTGGATTTGTTCACCTGACAAGGGCTACAATGGCTGTTCTCGCCACCCAAAAGGCAGGCGAACCCGATCTTGGAGAAGCAGATGAAACTAGTTGATCCCATCATTGCATTTCAATCTGAAATACAGCAAATCCGGCGTGACCTGCACGCCCATCCCGAGCTGTGCTACGAGGAGCAACGCACCTCCGACATCATCGCCGACAAGCTGAGCGAATGGGGCATCCCGGTGATCCGCGGGCTGGGCCTCACCGGCGTGGTCGGCATCATCAAGCACGGCAGTTCCAAGCGCGCCATCGGCCTGCGCGCCGACATGGACGCGCTGCCGATGCAGGAGGTCAACACCTTCGCCCACGCCTCGCGCCACCCCGGCAAGATGCACGCCTGCGGCCACGACGGCCACACCGCCATGCTGCTGGGCGCGGCCAAGCACCTGGCCGAGCACCGCAATTTCGACGGAACGGTTTACCTCGTTTTCCAGCCGGCCGAGGAAGGCGGCGCCGGCGCGCGCCGCATGATCGAGGACGGCTTGTTCGAGCAATGTCCGATGGATGCGATCTACGGCATGCACAACTGGCCGGGCGCACCGGCCGGCACGATGAGCGTGGTCGAGGGGCCGATGATGGCTTCCAGTAACGAGTTTTACGTCACGGTAAAGGGCAAGGGCGCGCACGCGGCCCAGCCGCACAAGGGCATCGACCCGGTGATGGTGGCGGTGCAGATCGCCCAGAGCTGGCAGACCATCATCAGCCGGCAGAAGAGCCCGCTGGACACGGCGGTGCTGTCGATCACGCAGATCCACGCCGGCAGCGCCACCAATGTGATTCCCGACGAGGCCGAACTGGTCGGCACGGTACGCACCTTCACCCAGCCGGTGCTGGACATGATCGAGCAGCGCATGGGCGAGATCGCCCATCATACGGCGGCCGCGTTCGGCGCCGAGGTGGAGTTCAAGTTCCGCCGCAATTATCCGCCGCTGGTGAACCATCCGGCCGAGACCAAGTTCGCGGTCGAGGTGATGAAGTCGGTGGTGGGCGCGGACAAGGTCGATGACAACGTCGAGCCGACCATGGGCGCGGAAGACTTCGCGTTCTTCCTGCAGGCCAAACCCGGCTGCTACGTCTTCATCGGCAACGGCGAAGGCGATCACCGTGACGGCGGCCACGGCCTCGGCCCGTGCGTGCTGCACAACGGCAGCTACGACTTCAACGACAACCTGCTGCCGATCGGCGCCAGCTTCTGGGTGCGGTTGGCGGAGATGAGCTTGCCGGCCGCTTAAGCCAGCTTGTCCGGGGCGGTGCCGACGCGCTGTCCCGGGTTCAGGGCTTCCAGTCCCAGCAGGGCCGCCGAATGATCGGCCTGCGGGACAGTCTCCACCAGCGCTTGATAGCGTTCGGTCACCAGCTGCGTCACCGGCAAGGTGATGCCGGCCGCTTCCGCCGCAGCTAAAATATTGCGCTGATCCTTCAACTGGGTCTTCACCTGTCCGCCCGCGACAAAGTTCCGGTCCAGCATGCGTTGGCCATGCACATCGAGGATTTTGCTTTCGGCGAAGCCGCCGCGTATCGCCGCCCGCATCGCGGCCGGATCGGCGCCGGCAGCCTGCGCCAGCAGCAAGGCCTCGGCCACGATGTTGATGGTGGCGCCGACGATCAACTGGTTGCACAGCTTGGCCACCTGGCCGCTGCCGGCCGGGCCCACCAGCGTCGGCCGGCCCATCACGGCCAGCACCGGCTCCAGCTCGGCGAAGTCATCCGCACTGCCCCCGGCCATGATGGCCAGCGTGCCCGCCGCCGCGCCGCCCACGCCGCCGGACACGGGCGCATCGACAAAGCGCCGGCCCTGCGCGGCCAGCAGCGCGTGGAACTCCTGCGCCTCGGATTGACGGGTCGAGCTCATGTCCACCCATAGCGCGCGCGGCGCGAGCGACGGCAGCGCGGCGCGCATCACCTCGCCGACGACCGGGCCAGCCTCCAACATGGAGATGACGATGGCTGCGTCGCGTACCGCCTCGGCCAATTCCGGTACCGCCTGCGCGCCGGCATCGGCCAGCGCGGCGGCCTTGGCGAAGGTGCGGTTCCAGGCCGTGACCTTGTGGCCGGCCGCCAGCAGGCGGCGCACCATCGGATCTCCCATCAAGCCAATACCGAGAAAGGCGATTCGCGTAGACAATTCCAACTCCTGAGATGATCAAAAAAGCCGTCACGCCGGAATATTTTCTGGAACCCCGGTACAATCTTGACAGCCGTATAAATTGAGATACAGCACTAACTATGCAAGGATACTATGTTCGCTAAAAAATTGATTGCCGCCGCCGTCGCCCTGGTCGCGATGCAAGGCGCCTACGCCGATGACAAACTGGTCGACTCCGTCGCCATCGACTACGGCAACGCCGCCAAGGTGCAGATGGTGCGTTTCAGCGCCGCCAAGGACTGGAGCGCGCGCTGGTTCCAATCGAACGGCACGCACCTGAGCGGCTACTGGGAAGCCAGCGCCGGTTTCTGGAAAGAGAGCCAATACCAGAACATTTCCGGCAACACCGCGCACCTGTGGGACGTGGGCTTCACGCCAGTGTTCCGCTTTGAGAACGACAACAAGAAGGGCCTGTACTACGAAGGCGGCATCGGCGTGCACCGCCTGTCCAAGCTGTACGACAACGACACCTACCGTCTGTCGACCCACTTCCAGTTTGGCGACCACATCGGCATCGGCTATGTATTCGACAACAACTGGGAAATCGGCGGCAAGATCCAGCATTTCTCGAACGGCGGCTACAAAAAGCCCAATACCGGCGTGAACTTCCTCGAAGTCAAAGCGGCCTACCACTTCTAAAAATTTGGGGTCAAGTCTGACATTCGGACACGAGCCCTACCGTAGCGCGGTGCTACGGTAGAGCTCGTGTCCGAATGTCAGACTTGACCCCAATGTCTTATACGTTCGTTTCGGCGACGATCTTCCAGCTTTTGCCTTCCTTGGCCCAGTACTGCTTCTTGCGCACCGCGTGGCGGAACTTGCCCACCACGATCTGCTGCGTGAAATTGCTGACGATGACTTCTTCCTGGCTCGGCTGGCGGAAATAGCTCGGCTCGGTCACGGTCACGCTGATCTTCTTGGCGCCGGGCAGAAAGCGGTTCTTGTCCAGCCAGGCGTTCACATCCTCGTCGGCCGCCGACTTGAAGCGCGGCGAATATAGCGCCCGCAGGCCGGCGTCGTTGCGGTTCTCGACGTCGCGGCGCCACGATTCCACCAGCGAGCTGGCGACACGCAGGTCGCGCTCCATCTGCTCCTTGCTGACGAACTCCACCTGGTCGCCAATCAGGATCGGCGTCTTGCCGATCTCAACCGTGCGGGTCAGCGTGTTGAGGTCGTCATTGCTGACCACCACGCAGCCGTCGGTCGACAGCGGCGGACGGCTGAAGGTCTCCGGCGGCGTGCCGTGCACCCAGATGCCGGAACCGCTGCGGCCCTGCGCCTTGTCCCAATCGTTCGGGTAGTCGAGCGGCAACGCGCCCTTGCCGTACATGTCGGGCAGCTTGATGCCGGGCAGACGGCCGATGATGTAGTACACGCCCACCGGCGTGCGCATGTCGCCTTCCTTGAGCTTGTTGATACCCAGCTTGCCCTGGCTGACGTAGAAGTCGGACAGCAGACGGATCTGGTCGTTGCGGTTCTCGTACAGGTAGAGGCGCGAATGCTTGGCGTCGACGATTAGCGCGTGACGCTGGTCCTTGCGCATCTGCAGCAGCGCACGCGGCAACAGCGCCGGCGACGGACGGCCGGGCTCGGCCTGCAGGCGCACGGCCGCCTCGCGGCGCAAATCGGCCAGCTTGGAATCCTCGCCTGGCGGCACGGCGGCGCCCAGCGCGGTCACCGCGCGGGTATGCATCAGCAGGATGTCGCCGCGGACCAGATGGCCGAGGCGGAAGTTGGGATAGGCCTCCACCAGCGCGTCGGCCTTTTGCTGGGCCACGCGCAGATTGTGCTGGGCCAGTTCGCGGTAGATATCGGACAGCAGTTCTTCGGGATTGGCTTTACGGACGACCGGCGCCCGCACCGGCTTTTTTGCGGCATAGCTGGCCTCCCCTCCCAAGACACTGAGAAGTACCGCGCACAGCAACGCACTGGCACGCCAGTGTTGTGTAAATCTAAAGTGTGACATCAGCTACCCGAGGCTTCCTGCTTGATCTGCCATTTTCCACCATTTTTGACGAGCACAAGCGTCTTTCGGCTTCTGGCCGTCAGGCGGTCGGATTCATACGTCTGGTGGAAGGTCACTTTGGCGGTATTGCCGTTCACGACCACTTCCGGCGCGCCCACTTCGACGCGGATGCGGCCCTTGCCTTCGATGCGGGCGCGGCGCTCGTCTGCCCATGCCTTGCGCGACAGGCCTTTGGGTGGTTCGAACTCCTGGCTGTAATAGCCGAGGTAGGAATCGACGTTCTGTGCGGTCCAGGCCTTGGCCCAGCCGTGGACTTGGGCCAGCACGGCATCGCGGTCGGACGTGTCTGGCTTCGCGGCTTTTTCCGGCTCGTGCTTGGCAGGCTTCGGCGGCTCCGCCTTGGCGGGCTTGGCTGGTTCGGCTTGGGCGACCACCACCGGCGCGGCTTTGACCGGCGCAGGCGCTGGCGCAGGGACAGGCGTCGGCTTGGGCGGTTCGACTTTGGCCAGCACTGGCACCGGGATTGGTGCGGCGGGCTTGGCCGGCGCGGCAGCTGGCGCGGGCGCAGATACGGGCGGTTTGGCCGCTGGTGGTACGGGTGCGGGCGCAGGTGCAGGCAGTTTGGCCGGTGCCGGTGCGGGCGCCGGCATGGTCGCGGCGGCCACTTTGACGGCCGGTGCCGGCGGCGTGACGGACAAGGCCGGGATGCGCTGCAGCGTGGTCGACTTGCCGGCATCGGCAGGAATCTGCGAGATCAGCGGCGGCGCCGCATTGGCTGGCGCACGCGGCGCGGTCGCCACTTGGGGCGCCTGCGGCGCAGGAGCCGGCGCTGCGGTCTCAGGCGCGGCGAACTTCGCGCCCGTGCTGCTGGAGAAATTGCGCAACAGCGTCAGCTTGGACTTGGCCGGCGGCGCATTGTTAGCGCCTAACGCCAGCGCCTTGTCATAAGCCTGGCTGGCCATCTTGCCATAGACGTCGCCCAGGTTTTCATAGGCCGTCATATAGCTTGGATTGGTGCGTATCGCCTTTTCCAGCGCAACGCGCGCCTTGTCATACTGCCCGCTGGCAGCGTACAGCACGGCCAGGTTGTTGTATGGCTCCGGCAGATCTTTGTAATCCTCGGTCAGTTTGGTGAAGACGGCGATGGCCTCGTCCGACTTGTTTTGCTCGGTCAGCAGCACGCCCTTCATGAAGCGCATCTGCGGATCGGACGGGTGCTTGCTCAGGTACTCGTTGGTCTTGTTGAGTGCTTCGACAACCTTGCCAGCCTTGGCCAATTTGCTGACGTCGGCCATCTCGTCGGCGCTCGCTGGCGCAGTCGCGAAGATGGTTGCCACGATGCCGGCGGACGCCAGGGCACGGTACAGCATGGATTGGGCTGTCTTGTTTTTCATTGAGTTATAAGGCAAGCACGGAAGAGTACATGGTACACCTTTCGTTTCTTCAGATCAAAATCTAGCTTGTATCTTATATGCCTCTTTTTACGACAAAAAAAACGCCGCTGAAAGCAAAAAACCCCACCTGGATCACCGGGTGGGGTTCTTTATATAACTAGCCTGACGATAACCTACTTTCACACTGGTTGCAGCACTATCATCGGCGCAGAGTTGTTTCACG
>Ga0308157_10007116_pt1 | contig 13115 bp, 14 predicted proteins | sample PhyBR1_FD_201035 | JGI IMG/M metagenome (GOLD analysis project Ga0308157, IMG submission 201035) | Phyllosphere microbial communities from UC Gill Tract Community Farm, Albany, California, United States - DLSLB.R1 | ecosystem: Host-associated > Plants > Phyllosphere > Unclassified | place: USA...
TAGGTAACACACCGGAAACAAAAACTTTTGACAACGGTACAAAAGTAACTTTATCGTTAGCAACCAGCGATTTTTATTACAACGATAAAAAAGAAAAAATAGAAACCACCCAATGGCACAATATTGTTGCGTGGGGCAAAACCGCAGAGCTGATTCAGAAATACGTAGAAAAAGGGAAGGAAATTGCCGTTGAAGGTAAATTAACCTACCGTACCTACGAAGACAAAGAAGGTATAAAGCGCAGTATTACCGAAATTGTTATCAACGAAGTGTTGTTCTTCTAAAAATTAAAATCCCGATGCGTCGGGATTTTTTTTATATTCACACAAAAACAATATGCACATTCAATTTATCCATACTATTCTATATGTAGCCGATCAGCAGTTAAGTACCGATTTTTACACCAAACTATTCAGACGAAATCCTGAATTAAACGTTCCGGGAATGACCGAATTTAAATTGGCAGAAAATTTTAAACTGGGATTAATGCCCAATAACGGAATTGCAAAAATATTAGCCGATAAAACACCACATCCCGAATCAGGCAACGGTATTCCACGATGCGAACTTTATTTTTACGTAGAAGATATTGCTTTGGAGTTTGCCAACGCCGTAAACGCAGGTGCAAAACTGATCAGTGCTATTCAAGACAGAACTTGGGGCGATAAAGCCTGTTACTTCGCAGATCCAGACGGACATATTATTGCGTTTGCAGAGAAATTAAAGTAGTTTTAAATGATTTCTTATATTAGTAAAAATCACATTTATGAAAACAAAAATCTATTCTATTTTACTTTTTTGCCTGATAAATTGTTTTTCAGCTCAAAGTCAGTCAAGAATTTTTTACGATGGTTTAAATCCAAGTGAACACTATTTTGATATTTCAGATTTAGCATTAAAACATAATCAACAGACAAAAGAAAAACTATTTGATGGTTTGGCAGACAGATATAAGGTTCGAATGTTGGTGCAACCGTCGTTTGATGTAAAATATGTTTTTCAAATCGATGAAATACTTAAAGATTATCAATTAGAAAAATATGTAGTACGTTTCCATAAATTAAACTCACGTATACAATCTTTAGAAGATTACGATAAAGTAAAGGTGAAAAAATATGAAACTTCAATGAAAGAAGATGATATCTTGTTATTAACAAAAGCTTTTGCTGTGGTTGTAGATAAAGCCAGATACGAGAAAAGTAATATGGATGTTTATGATGGAACAAATTATTTATTGAGCGTTTGGGATTATTATGGTTGGAGAAGTGGAAATGTAAGATCCCCGAGAGATCCAGAGATAAAAAGTCTTGTTGATGTTGTTGAGAATTTAATAAAGCAAACTCAATCAAAACGAAATATAAAAATTTCCGATACAGATAAAAATGTATTAGATCAAATCATCAGTAAATCTCAAAAACACTCCACTTCTAAAGATTATGAACTTGTAAGCAGAATGATGAAAATTATTGAAAACAACGAAAGTGATTATTGCTCGAAATTAACCGATGATAATGCAAAATATGTAGAAAGATCGCTAAACAATATAAAAAATACCGTAGCTAAAAATTTAGCATATAATCAATTTAATAAACAAGAATTAAAAAATCTTATAGAATTTGTTTTGGAAGAGTTTGTGTCCTTTAATACTTTTTCAGAAGAAGATAAACGGGAAATTATTGTCTCAGAATCAGATATTATATTAGAAAAAGAAGAAAATATTAAAAACAACATTTTTCAATTGATCTTAAAGGAGTTTGATTAATATCAAAAATAATAAATCTATTCATTCAAAATATCCTGAAACAAATCAAAAAATCGACCCATATCAATACCGTCAACCAAACCGTGATGCGCAAATAAGGCAACATTAAAAAATTTTCGGTCGTTTTTATCAATCATTTTACCAATAGAAACTTTAGGTGAACTATCGGGATGTTTAAATCCGCGCGCATGCGTTAACGAGGTGAAATTCACCCACGGAACTGCCGAAAAATGAATAATATTATCACCGTAATCGTCTTTTGTAAGTAACGTGTCGGTTTGTTGTACGCGCGCAATCTCTTGTTTTACTGAATCTTGAAAAACAACAAAATCGGCATGATAGATAATATGCGAAAATCCAAACGTTTCGTTTTCTTTTAAAACCGTAGATGAAGCATCGATCCGATCATGCTGAAAAACCTTTCCGTTATCAATTCGCAACTTAAAAGCCGGCAATTCATTTATGGTTTTCAGCGTGGCATACAAATAGTAGATAAAAAACGATGTTTTTAATTCCTTGGCTTTTTTGTAGGCTTTGGTTACATCAATTTCAACGGTTAATCCGTAAAAAGGTTCATCCATTGCCGAGAAAAATTCAAAATGACTTTTTCGTTTCCAGGTATCTAAATTAATTTCCGTTTTCATAAATTCAATAAAGTCATAATTTCACTTGTTTTTTCAACGCTGTAAAAACGATCATGTACAATTTCATGGTCAATGCGTTCGTGTGCCCAAGTTGTGTGAAAAGGAACGTGTACGGCAGTTCCGCCAATATTTAAAACCGGTAACACATCAGATTTTAACGAGTTTCCGATCATTAAAAAGTTCTCGGGTTCAATTTCCAAACGTTTCAAAAGCTTTTCGTAATCCAGTACTTCCTTTTCAACCATCACTTCAATATGATGAAAATAAGCGCCCAAACCCGATAAATGCAACTTGCGGTGCTGGTCTTTTAAATCGCCTTTTGTAGCAACAACCAATTTGTATTTGCCGTGTAGTTTTTGCAGTGTTTCTTCAATTCCATCTAACAAAACAACAGGTTTAGCCAATAATTCCTTACCAATTTCAATGATTTTTTCCATTACTTTGGTCGATACCGTGTGGTTCGAAACCTCGTAAGCCGTTTGCACCATCGATAAAATATATCCTTTAATGCCGTAACCGTACAAAGGCAGGTTGTTTATCTGGGTTTGAAACAATGCCTGCGCCAAACTTTGTTTCGATAAATAATCACTCATTAAAGCACAAAATTTTTCTTCGGCTTCATCAAAATAAGGTTCGTTAATAAAAAGGGTATCGTCTGCATCAAAAGCAATTACTCTAATGTTTTCAATCATTTGGTGAAAGTTTTTTCAAAGATAAAACCTAATAAATTTTAATCGATCAAAATTGGTGTTTTTGTTAAAAAAAATCGACCAATAATTAAATTTTGTACATTTAATAGAAAAAGAGAAACTATGAAAAATATAATTAAACAAGAAATTCAGCAGCTAAATTATGAAGATATAGCTGCTTTGGTAACCACAGGTGCAGCGGCAGGTATTGCAGTAACAAAAATTACAGGGCATTCAAAATCATTGGGTGCGGCTGTTGGCGTTGGCTTAAGTATGTTGTTTTACGGATTATTAAAAAAGTATGGAAAGTGAAAAAATTAGTGTTGCTGTTGATTGCGGCTTTCGCACTTAACGCATGTTGCACGGGGATGGATGACGATATGCCGATTCCTGAACCGAGAAGTCCGTATGTTGCGGTTTTAATTGTTGATGATTTAACTAATAATTTCGAGGGTGGAAAGATTTATCTTTATAATCAGCAGTATTCAACGTATAATTTAACGGTTGAAAATGTTCCGCCGGCTGATGTTGGTTATATTAAGGTTCATTATACAGAAGTAAATCAATTGATTTATCACGCAACGCAGGTTTTTATGGGCAGTGGCGAAATAATTGTTCCAAACCCGATTACGCCACCGCAAGATTTCGATCGAGTTTTAACCGAAGATTTTATGGCGTTACCAAATGATGCTGTTGAATTAACAAACGCACCATCACCAACTGGTAAAGCACAGGAAAAATGGTCGCAGATTCAAAGTTTAGAAGTTGTGCGCTACGCATTGCAAAATAACAAAGGTAAAGTGCATTATTTTAGACAGGTTTTTGATACTGGTTTGGTAGAAAACGCCAAATGGATATTCATTGTAAAAAATTAAGGTTGCCAAGTGCAGCCTTTTTTATTGATTTTCTAAAATAAACTTTTATTTTAGCAGTTAAAACAAACTAAAACTTTCAACATTGGAACAAACAACAACAGACAACACCTTAAAGCGCGGGTTGTCTAACCGCCATATTCAGCTAATTGCATTGGGTGGAGCTATTGGTACCGGCTTATTTTTAGGAATTGGACCGGCAGCCGTTTTAGCAGGACCATCGGTTATTTTTGGATATGCCTTTGCAGGAATCATTGCCTTTTTTATTATGCGCCAGTTGGGAGAAATGGTTGTAGAAGAGCCTGTTTCGGGATCTTTTTCGCATTTTGCTTATAAATATTGGGGATCGTTTGCGGGTTATGCTTCGGGTTGGAACTATTGGATTTTGTACATTCTGGTTTCTATGTCTGAATTAACCGCCATAGGAATTTATGTTCAGTATTGGTGGCCCGAAATTCCTTTGTGGGCATCAAGTACCTTTTTCTTTTTTGCGATTACGGCATTAAATTTAGGTTCTGTAAAAATGTTTGGCGAAGCCGAGTTTTGGTTTTCAATTATTAAAGTAGTTGCTATTGTGGCAATGATTGTTTTTGGAACGTATTTATTGGTTTCGGGAACAGGTGGCGAACAAGCAAGTATATCAAACCTTACAAATAACGGTGGATTTTTCCCTAAAGGCTGGTTCGAGAAAACGGAAAGCGGTTATCAAGGTTTACTCTCGGTAATGGCAATTATTATGTTTTCTTTCGGTGGTTTGGAACTGATTGGAATTACTGCTGCAGAAGCTGAAAATCCGGAGAAAAATATTCCAAAAGCAACAAATCAGGTAATTTATAGAATTTTGATTTTCTATGTTGGTGCCTTGATTATCCTATTTTCGCTTTCACCTTGGGAAACAATCACAACAAAAACAAGTCCGTTTGTTACCGTTTTCGATAATTTAAAAGGAATGCAGTTCAATTTTTTTGGAACCGACGTTTCTGCAACAAACCTTATTGCAAATGCGTTAAATGTTATTGTTTTAACGGCAGCATTATCTGTTTACAATTCATCGGTTTACAGCAACAGTCGTATGTTGTTTGGTTTGGCAGAACAAGGGAATGCACCGAAATTTTTGTTGAAATTGAATAAAAGTTCTGTGCCAACGCGCGCGATTATCGTATCGAGCTGTTTTGCCGCAATTTGTATTTTGATTAATAAGTTTGTGCCAGAACAAGCGTTTGAGATATTAATGTCACTTGTGGTTTCTTGTTTGATCATCAACTGGGTAATGATCTCTTTTACGCATCTAAAATTCAGAAAGTTTAAAGATCAGGTAGGTATCAAAACAAAGTTTCCGTCTATCATATATCCTATTTCAAATTACATCTGTATTGTGTTTTTATTGGCAATTTTAGCAATTATGAGTATTACGGGTATGCATGTTTCGGTAATTTTAATTCCGGTTTGGTTAATTCTTTTGTTTGTAACATATCAAATTGTTCAAAAAAACAAGCAACGAAAAACTGTCTAGAAGCAAATTATGAAAGTACGCCTAGATAAAACTATTCCGTTATTCATAATGGTTTATGGGATGTTTTTTACTTTGCTATTCTTAATTTCTTTTAATTTAGATCAAAAACTGATTTCTATATTTTGGCTTTTTTTAGGTGTTTTATTCGTGTCTTTTAGTTTATGGAAAATAGAATCCTTTATAATTATTGATGAGAAAATTATAAAATCAAATTTCTTGGGTTTGTATAAGAGAACGATAAATTTGAAGGGTTCATTTACTTATAATAAGAAGATTGTAAACACAAATCATTTTAATAATCCTTTGAATATTATTAAATGGTTTTCAAACGATGACAAGTATTTTATATTTAGAAAAGTCAGTATTGTAACACAAAATGGTCGGAAGATTATTATTGATGAAAGATCAATCAAAAAAGAAGACTTTAATATTCTTTACAAAAGAATTAAAAGCTATAAAAAACATCAATCTTAATATAGCTTAACAATTGTTGCCAAAGTATTTTATAATTTTAAGGAACTAATTTAAAACTAAAATCGTTATGGAAATCAATCACAGAAAGGAAGAAAATAAAGGAGCTTTTATTGCAACTGCAGACGGAGCAAAAGCAGGTGAAATGACTTACAGCAAAGCGGGCGATACATTAATTATTATAGATCATACCGAAGTTGATTCCGCATTTGGTGGTCAAGGAGTTGGAAAAAAAATGGTTTTAGCGGCTGTTGATTTCGCTCGAGAAAACAACATTAAGATTTTGCCTTTATGTCCGTTTGCTAAAGCAGCATTCGATAAAGATGCAACTATTCAAGATGTACTTTAAGCATTAAAAATATTTTAAAAGCAGTTCTTCGGAACTGCTTTTTTGTTTATTCTCATTATATTTATAAAAATTTCGATAAATGAAACAGCTTTTCTCTTCCTTATTTATTTGTGCTTTCCTGATGTTTTCTTGTAAAAACGATACTCCGGAAACCACTATTCAGCCAGAACAAAATCAAAAAACATTAAAATTAGAATTAGCCGAAGCACAAAAGATCATCGCGCTTCCGCTACATTGTTTAGAGGTTGAATATCCGAATAAATTGGGACAGGTTTTAAAATCATCAGACGAATTGAAATCGCCAAAACAGTTACGACCGATTTTTTACGGTTGTTTCGATTGGCATTCGTCGGCACACGGATATTGGTCAGTGGTAAAGTTAGTCAAGCAGTTTCCGGAATTAGATCAAGATAAAACCATAGATCAGTTGCTTACAAAAGTATTTACCGATGAAAATGTAGCGATAGAAAAATCTTTTTTCGATCAACCTCACAACAAAACGTTTGAAAGAACCTACGGTTGGGCGTGGTTTTTCAAGTTGCAGGAAGAATTATATACGTGGAAAGACAACCCGAAAGCTCAGCAATGGTACAAAACTTTACAGCCGTTAGAGAATGTTTTTGTAGAACGATATTTAGAATATCTGCCAAAATTGAATTACCCGATTAGAACTGGAACACACGACAATACCGCATTTGGAATGGCGTTGAGTTTGGAATACGCAGAAACGGTTGGCAACACCAAATTAACGGATGCGATTACCGCAAAAGCTAAAGAATTATATATGAACGATGCCAATTGCCCGATTGCTTACGAACCAAGCGGTCACGACTTTTTATCGCCTTGCTTGCAGGAAGCGTGGTTGATGAGTAAAGTGTTACCACGAACCGATTATAAAGTATGGTTACAGAAATTCTTGCCACAATTGTTTGACAAAAATTTTGATTTAGAAGTAGGTAAAGTTTCCGACAGAACAGACGGACATTTGGTGCATTTAGACGGATTGAACTTTAGCAGAGCAACTTGTCTGTTTCAAATTGCTAAAGTTTTGCCTGAATTGAACCATTTAAGACCAATTGCAGAAAAACATTTTAATACTGCTTTTCCAAACATATCAAATGATGATTATATGGGAAGTCATTGGTTAGGAAGTTTTGCATTGCAGGCTTTGGATGCGCAGTAGATTTATGAAAAAGAAATTAAATCATTATCTATTATTGTTTTTTAATATTCTTTTTATTGGTGCCATCTCGTACAATTCATTCAGATTGTATAATGATAAAGATTATAATAATGATTCTAATCTAATTTTATATTCTCTTGTTTCGTATAAAGAAAATTCTGGGGCAAAGGAAATCATTATGATATGGATGTTTTATATGATGGAGAAAAAAACTCAATTTCTATTACAGGTAGGGAATATAGTGAAATTAAGAAAGGAGTCCATCCAAAAGTTTATAGATACAATGGTGAATTATTGACCGACTGGACTTATGAACAGAAGAAAAGATATATTTATGTTTTTCTTATTTTGATGGTATTTATGAATAGTGTTTTTTATTTCAATAGAAGAATAAAATTACAAAGTGATAGTACTTAAAAAAAAACGCAAACCATTCGGTTTGCGTTTTTAGTTAATAATATAATGAAATTATCCAATCGTTGCTCCGTTGTAAACACCAGCTTCATCAGGGTTTACAAAAACCAATTTTCCTTCTTTGGTTTCGGTTAGTAACAGCATTCCTTCGCTGTTCACGCCACGTAACGCTCTTGGTGCCAAGTTTACCAAAACGGTAACTTGTTTACCAATTACTTCTTCTGGAGTAAAATGTTCTGCAATTCCTGAAACAATGGTACGAACATCAATTCCTGTATCAACTTTTAAAACCAACAATTTGTTTGCTTTTGGCATTTTTTCGGCTTCAATGATTGTTCCTACTCGTAAATCAATCTTTGAGAAATCTTCGAACTGTGCGGTTTCTTTTTGAGGTTCTGCCGTTTTTGCCTCGGCTGCATTTGCAAGTTTTGTAGCTTCCAATTTATCAATCTGTTTTTGAATTTCTTCGTCTTCGATTTTTGCAAACAACAATTCTGCCTGACCAATCTGGTGACCTGCAGGAATTAAATCTGATGTTTCTGCAACTCTGCTCCAAGCAATCGGTTCAGAAATATTCAGCATGTTTTTAAGTTTCGCTGCCGAAAATGGTAAAAACGGTTCTGTCAAAGTAGATAAAGCAGCTGCGATTTGCAATGCCACATACATTTGTGTTTTCACACGCTCCTCATCGGTTTTAATCAGTTTCCAAGGCTCTTCGTCGGCTAAATATTTATTTCCTAAACGTGCAACGTTCATTAATTCGCCTAAAGCTTCGCGGAAACGGTAACGCTCAATTGAACTTTCAATTACTGCAGGATACGCTTTTAATTCAGTCAGTGTTCTTTCGTCAACTTCGTTAAAAGCATTTGGCGTAGGAATAATTCCGTTGTAATATTTATTGGTTAAAACCACTACACGGTTGATAAAATTTCCGAAAATAGCAACCAACTCGTTGTTATTTCTAGCTTGGAAATCTTTCCATGTAAAGTCGTTGTCTTTTGTTTCTGGCGCATTTGCCGTTAATGTATAACGCAATACGTCCTGTTTTTCAGGGAAATCAACCAAATATTCATTTAACCAAACTGCCCAGTTTTTAGAAGTCGATAATTTATTTCCTTCTAAATTTAAAAACTCGTTTGCTGGAACGTTATCAGGTAAAATGTAACTTCCTTCTGCCTTTAACATTGCCGGGAAAATAATGCAGTGAAAAACAATATTGTCTTTCCCAATAAAATGAACCAGTTTCGTATCTTGATCTTTCCAATAAGGTTCCCAATCTTTTCCTTCGCGAGTTGCCCATTCTTTGGTCGATGAAATATACCCAATAGGCGCATCAAACCAAACGTACAGTTTTTTTCCTTCGGCACCATCAACAGGCACATCAATTCCCCAATCTAAATCACGGGTTACCGCTCTTGGTTTCAAACCATCGTCTAACCACGATTTTACCTGTCCGTAAACGTTTGGCTTCCAATCATTTTTATGACCTTCAATAATCCATTCGCGCAAGAATGTATCGTACTGATCTAAAGGTAAAAACCAGTGTTTGGTAGCTTTTAAAACCGGAGTAGATCCTGTAATCGTTGATTTGGGATTGATTAGATCGGTTGCGTTTAACGATGTTCCACACTTTTCGCATTGATCGCCATAAGCACCTTCACTACTACATTTTGGGCATGTTCCAGTTACGAATCGATCTGCCAAAAACTGATCTGCTTCGGCATCGTACAACTGTTCCGTAACTTCCTCGACAAACTTGCCGTCATCATACAGTTTTCTAAAAAAAGAAGAAGCCGTATCATGATGAATTTTAGCCGAAGTACGCGAATAATTATCAAACGAAATTCCGAATTCCTGAAAAGAATCCGTAATGATTTTATTGTATTTATCGATCACTTCTTGTGGAGAAATGCCTTCTTTTTTGGCTTTCATTGAAATTGCAACTCCGTGTTCATCGGATCCGCAGATAAAAGCAACATCTTTATTTTGCAGGCGTAAAAAACGAGCATAAATATCGGCAGGAACGTAAACGCCCGCCAAATGCCCAATATGTATAGGTCCGTTGGTGTAGGGCAAAGCCGCTGTAACGGTATATCGTTTAGGATTTTGAATCATGACTGTATGGTTTTCAGCCTACAAAAATAGTGAAAAAACAGCGTGTTTTTGCATGAATTAAAAGAAACTACCAATCTGTTACCAGTAAATTTTTGGCAGCTTTTTCTGAACATTTTTGGAATTTAGAATATGCTTTTGCGGCTCTTTTTCTTATTTGCTGGTTGTCTTCGTTGTTCACATATCCCGTGATTGCATCGTGGATAACATAAGCTTCCGGAGCCATTAAATTTGTTGACCAAACCAGCGGATTTACATTAGCAGTTGATAAATGCGGGGAAAAGAACCGTTTGCTGTAACATGCCAGAATAATTACATCTCTTTTTTTATTGTCGGTGTTTTTAAATGATTCTGATAATTGAAAATCCATTAAACCATCGTGACCAATGTAAGATACTAAACTGGAATTGCCCGAAATTCCAATAGTTTCGTTGTTGATGTTTAAGGTGTCTTTAATGATTCCCGAACTGCTTTTTAGAAAGTCTATTGTGCATTCTTTGATGTATTTTCCATCATAGGCATCTGCTACCAGATAATAATCTTTTGATGTATGTTTAAAATAACTCTTTCTAAAACATAAAGAATTAAATACGTTGTGGATATATATCTATTTTTTAATAAATTTAAACGATTTATTAGAGCTAGCGTTGGTAATTTGCAAAATATAAGTTCCAGTATTTAACATTGATACATTTATTTGGTTTACTTCAACAGCTTTTGTTTTCTCTATTAACACTGTTTTTCCTACGACATCATAAATTCTAAATAATGTACCCTCTGGTAAAATCTCTGTACTTCTTATATTTAAAATATCAACTGTTGGATTAGGAAAAACGCTAAACGAGATGTTTTTTAAATTGTAATTATCACTTGTGCCTAAAGATTTTTTCATAAAATACGAGATATAACTTCCGTAATAACCAGCTATACCTGGTCTGAGTAAAAGTGTTTTGTATGAAGCATCATCAGTAACAAAAGGAGAATTCTCGGATGGATTTATAAAAGAGTAACCAATAGTATAATAACCTTTAAAGGTTGGAATGGTTACCCCAAAATCGGTGCCAGTAAAACCATACAATGTACTATAGTTCATGTTTTTACCATCTGGTGATAACGAAAACGAATAACTATCAGTTCTACCACCACCAAAACTTTTTTGATAACCATCGTTTGTTGTTAATGAAGGCATAAATGTATTAGAAGAAATTGTAGTCCCGCTTATGTATAACTCATTAGTGTCATATGACCGATTAATAGCTTCTCCATCATACACAAAAGTTGTCCACTCTCTTTTTCCTTTGCTAGAAAATTTAGAAACTGTAATGTCAAATTGAGAATCTGAGACTTGTTGCGTTAAAAATGCCCCTGATGTAGTAGGGTTTCTTGACATAATGGGTCTAATTTCATGCTTTGTTAATATGTAAGGCTCATTATTAATTACTGTTAAACCACCATAATAATTCAGTACTTCGCTATATGGTATCAAAGATCGATCAATAGCAAAATAGGTACTCCATTCTCTTGCCCCATTAAAATTAAATTTTGATAAAAAAACATTTTTAGCATTATTTCCTACTCCCGTTTCTAATCCTGTTGCATATTCTTGAAAGCTATCTGGTGTTCCAAAATAATTGCTTTTTGAGTTGCTTGCCATATGTTCCCCGTAGACATACAACCCATCATCGCCTGCTACAATAGATCTAATATAAGAGTGGTCTTTTGTATAAAATGTACTCCAAACATGTTTGCCATCCTTGTCTAGTTTTGTAATAACATCTTGTTCATTAATAATAGAAGATTGATCCCCCGTATTTTGAAAAGGATTACCAGTTAAAACGTTGTTTTTGTTTATTCTCTGTATAAAATAAATATTATCAAATTTATCAAGGGTTATGTGAGTAGTGTTTTGAGAAAAAGATCCTGGTCGTAAACTAAAAAGAACGGTGCCTTGCAGGTTTATTTTTAACATGAGAGGAGCTGGATCCCTTGCTGTGATAATAATATTACCTTTACTATCAAAAGTTATAAACTGTATAATAGCTCCTCCTGATCTAGGTATAATTTTATAGATAGATTTCTCTTGAGGGCTATTTATATTATGTTCAATAATTTCAAGGTAATTTTTTACATAATATAAATTACCATTAATAGGATTTACAGCCACAACAAAATTAGACCCAAAAATAGGATTTTGCATCATTGTACCCCATTTTCTAATGAAACTAGACTGGCTATAAATAGAATAATAACTAAAAAAAGTCATTATTAACAATAAGGTATATTTTTTCATAATGTTTTCTGTTAAAAAAAAATAAATTTAACGAAAAAATTATTTATTTTATCATGAAAATTAATAATTTTTTTATAAAAAAGGTGATTATTGTAAGGGCAGTCCAAAATATCTAAATTGTTAATGCTGTGTCTAATTTCATTTCTTTTTGCGTTTTTTGAAAATGAAAGACAATACTCTGATTGTTTTAGGTAGAAATACAATGATGGTAAGTGTTAAAATAATTATAATTAAATAAATTATCTTTTAATCATAGTAGAAAATTAAATACAAAACCTGCAAGATTTTAAAATCTTACAGGTTTTGTATTTAGTGCTAAAAGCTGTTATTATGGTAATGGTTGACCAACCGATACATCGCAACGGTGACCTGGTTGTCCGTGTGCTGGGTTTGGTTTTCCTTTCATTCCCGGAGCTGTTTCTTGTTTAGGCATTTGCTGTTGTGGCGCTGCTTGTTGCTGTGCCGGAGCTTGAGCCTGTGCGTTTCCACCTAAAAAGCCACCTTGACTTGGTTGTGCAGAAGATGGAGCTGCTTGTTGTTGTGCTCCTTGTCCTGGAGGGGAGTTTAATGGTGCTCCTACAGGAATATCGCAACGGTGACCTGGCTGTCCATGTGCTGGATTCATGCCTGCTGCTGTTTTTGTATCAACTGAAGTTGTTGTTGCTGCTCCATGATCATGGTCGTGACCTTCACCTGGTGCATGATTATGACCTGCATGCGGATCTACCGGAGCTGCGTCTGTTGTAGCTGTTGTATCGCTTGTTGTAGTTGTAGGTTCTGCTTTTTTATCGTTGCAAGAAACCAATCCTAATGCAG
>Ga0308157_10007118_pt1 | contig 13114 bp, 10 predicted proteins | sample PhyBR1_FD_201035 | JGI IMG/M metagenome (GOLD analysis project Ga0308157, IMG submission 201035) | Phyllosphere microbial communities from UC Gill Tract Community Farm, Albany, California, United States - DLSLB.R1 | ecosystem: Host-associated > Plants > Phyllosphere > Unclassified | place: USA...
AGAGGTTGACAACGCGGTTTTAAACGTGATGGATTCTGCTGCTTTTATCAACGGACCTGAAGTTAAATTTTTCCAGTCTGAATTAGAACACTATCTCGATATAAAACATGTTATTCCGTGTGCAAATGGCACCGATGCGCTTCAGATTGCCCTTATGGCGCTGAAATTAGAAGAAGGTGATGAAATCATCACCGCAGATTTCACTTTCGCAGCCACCGTAGAGGTGATTCACCTGCTTAAATTAAAAGCAGTTTTGGTGGATGTTGATTATGGTACATTTACCATGGATACAGAGAAATTAAAAGCTGCTATTACGGATAAAACCAAAGCTATTATTCCTGTGCACCTCTTTGGTCAATGTGCCAATATGGAAGAAATCCTGAAAATCGCGAAAGAGCACAATCTTTCGGTGATTGAAGACAATGCGCAGGCCATCGGTGCTGATTTTACCTTTTCGGACGGAACGGTGAAGAAATCCGGGACGATGGGAATTTTAGGAACAACTTCATTTTTCCCGTCGAAAAATTTAGGTTGCTACGGCGACGGCGGCGCGATTATGACCAACGATGATGATTTAGCCCACCAAATTCGAGGTATTGTAAACCACGGAATGTATGAAAGATATTACCACGATGAAGTTGGGGTAAACTCGCGTTTAGACAGCATCCAGGCGGCAGTTTTAAGAAAAAAACTTCCGCTTTTGGACAGTTATAACGAAGCAAGAAGGAAAGCTGCTGATTATTATGATGAAGCTTTTTCTGGTCAGGAAAATATTTTAACACCGAAAAGAGTAGATTATTCCACGCATGTTTTTCACCAGTATACTTTGCGAATTCTGAACGGCAAACGCAACGAGTTGCAGAAGTTCCTCACTGAAAAAGAAATTCCGGCCATGATTTATTATCCTGTAGCTTTGCGCAAGCAAAAAGCATATTTTCAGGACAGCGACGATGCGGATTTTGAAAATACCGATAAATTGCTTGATGAAGTGATTTCTTTACCCATGCACACAGAGCTGGACGAGGTACAGCTGAAATATATTTCCGAAGCCGTTTTGGAATTTATGAACAAGAATTAAAACCATTTGATGAAAACAATATTAGTTACGGGAGGGCTCGGTTACATCGGGTCTCACACGGTTGTGGAGCTTTTACAAAATAATTTCGAGGTCATCATCGTTGATGATTTATCGAATTCTGAAAAGTTTATTTTGGAAAATATTGCCCAGGTAGCCGGCAAAAAACCAATTTTCTATCCATTCGATTTAAAAAGAAAGGAGCTTTTAGCACAACTTTTCAATGCGCATCAAATTGATGGCTGTATCAATTTTGCCGCTTTTAAAGCCGTGGGCGAAAGTCAGGAAAAACCTTTGGATTATTATGAAAATAATCTGTTTTCCTTAATTAATATTTTACAGGAATTTAAGGCCAGAAATATTTCGAATTTTATTTTCAGTTCGTCATGCACCGTTTATGGTCAGGCCGATGAGCAACCGATTGATGAAAATACGCCGCTGAAAATGCCCGAATCTTCCTACGGAAAAACGAAGCAAATGGGCGAAGAAATTTTGAAAGATTTTGCCATCGCCTACAAAAAGAAAGTGTCTTTGCTGCGGTATTTTAATCCGATTGGTGCGCATCCAACAGCACTTTTAGGTGAACTTCCGATTGGTGTGCCCAACAATTTAGTTCCGTATGTAACACAAACCGCGTCCGGAATTCGTGAAAAACTGTCGATTTGGGGAAATGATTATCCAACCGAAGACGGCACGGCGATTCGCGATTATATCTACGTGGTAGATTTGGCGAAAGCGCATGTGAAAGCTTTGCAAAAACTCTTAGCTGAAACTGAAGAAACCGTGATTGATATTTACAATCTAGGAACCGGAAAAGGATCTTCTGTTTTGGAAGTCGTGAATGCTTTTGAAACAGCGAATGATGTAAAAGTTCCATATCAGATTTGTGAGCGTCGCGCCGGCGACATCACCATCGCGTATGCGAACGCCGATAAAGCGGAAAAGGAGTTAAGCTGGAAAGCTGATACTACTTTGGAAGAAGCTTTGCGCACCACCTGGGAATGGCAAAAATACCTGGAAACCAGAAAATAAGATATTTTTAAATCTAAAAAATTTGCCGCTTTAGCGGCATTTTTTTTGAAATGATTTGTTGAAAAATCTGGCGTTAAAAACATATTTTTTTTGGTTTTACTAATCTCCAAAAATTTGCCGTTTTAGCGGCCAGTTTTTACGGTGCTCAGCAATTCACCGATCATTTTCTCGATATAAATGCTTTGGTTTTCCGGCAAATCTTTGTTGGCATCGCCCGTGATTTTTTTCGATAAAATAATTTTCGAATTTTGTGAGAGCGCAATATAAGCGAAACAAGTTTCCACTTTTTCTTCGGGGATGGTGCGCGCAAAACCTGTGATGCTGTAACCCAGCTCTGCATTGAATTTTTCAGCAACCTGAAGTGCCATTTGTTCAGCAATATCTTTTGAAACTGCATTGTTTTTTTCAGCAATGATGGGGTTGATGTTGAGCTGCTTGGCTTTTTGCCCCACATTGTACACCGTCATTCCGCCCTGAAAAAATGACATCGCTTCTTCGGCTTGGGATAAGGTATTTTGCAGCAGTCCGGCGGTGCAACTTTCAGCCACGGCGATCGTGAGTTTCTTTGCCCGTAAAATTTCGGAAAGCTTGTTTAATGTTTTTTCATCGGGAGTTTTCATGTCTTAAAAATTAGTTAAGCTTTGCAGTTACGCTGCGGTTTGCCTAATTATTGATGCAAAAAACTTTTTACAATTATGGTTCCAATCCATAGTCAATTCGCAAAAAAATCAAACACAAATTACAATAATTATGAATCAGGCAGGAAAGACGAAAAGTTTCTGGGAAAACCACATCAGCCAGGAAAACACCGAAGCAGGCAATCAAAAATATGATGTCATCATCATCGGTGCCGGAATTACCGGAATTACCTTAGCTAATGAATTGCAGCAAAATGGTAAAAAATGCTTAATCATCGAAAAAGAACATCCAGGCTTCGGGACCACGGGCAGAACAACGGCACACATCAACAACTTTTTCGATTCTTCATATGATGAGGTTATCAGCAATTTCGGTGAAAAAAATGCCCAGGTTTTAGCAAACGCCGCGAAAGAAACGGTGAGCTACATTAAGCGAAATGTGCAGAAATATGGCATTGCGTGCGAGTTTGCTGAAGTTGACTTTTATCTTTTCAGCAGCGAAGAAAATCAAAATAAAAAGCTTGAAGATATTTTGGAAGCCCATCAAAAAGTGGGAATTGAAACAAAACCGACGCAAAATATTCCGTTCAGTCTTCCGTTCAAAAAATCCATTGAAATAAGTGGTCAGGCGCAGTTTCATCCTTTAAAATACATAAAAGGAATTTTGAAAAAATATGAGGAAAAAGGCGGGAAAATTTTGAACAAAACGCAGGTAACCGAATGTAAGGCTGAAAATGAAGTAGTTACGGTGAAAACTTCTGACGGGAAAACCTTTGGGGCAACGTCTGTGGTGTGGGCAACGCATCACGCGACCGGCGACAGCCGTTTTAACCTGCTTGTGGCGCCATACCGAAGTTATGCAATGAGCGTAAAACTTTCCGGAAAGCCAACCAAATTGGCGCAGACAGCGGATTTGGAAGAACCTTACCATTATTTGCGTTATCATAAATCCGGTGATCATTATTATCTGATAGCGGGTGGTTTTGATCATAAAACCGGTGAAGAACCGAATACCGAAAAACGTTTTGAAGAACTTGAAAAATATATAAAAGACCGAATTAAGTTTGAGCATATCGAAAATGAATGGTCCGCGCAATATTACGTTCCGGCGGATGGTTTGCCGTATATAGGAAAAATGCCGGGCGAGGAAAATATTTACCTATGCACGGGCTTTAATGGAAACGGGATGACTTTCGGAACGATGGCTTCATTAATAATTCCGGAATTAATGAATGACAATGAAACTGATTTGGCTAAAATGCTTTCGCCTTCCAGAATAAAACCCGTGGCGAGCGCGAAGCAGGTAATCAAAGAAAATGTGGACGCGGTCTCAAATCTTATAAAAGACCGTTTTAATCCTGATGAAATTTCAGATTTAGACCAAATCGAAAAAGAGGAAGGAAAACTTGCTGAAGTTGATGGTGATGCTTGCGCGGTGTTCCGCGACAAAAGTGGTGCGCTTCATTTCATGAATGCAAAATGTACGCATATGGGCTGCCACGTGCAATGGAACCCGAGCGAAAAATCCTGGGACTGCCCGTGTCACGGTTCGCGCTTCGATGCTTTGGGAAAAGTGCTGATTGGTCCGGCGCTGAAAGATTTAGAACCCATAAATACCGAGTCGGAACACGATAAAAGTCATAAATAGCTGAATATTAACTTAGATCAACGTTCAACCGGTTTTATAAGGTAAATTTGAGTAAATCTTAAAACAATTTATCATGAAAAAGTTACAGGATAAAGTCGCAATTATTACAGGCGCAGGATCGGGAATTGGTAAAGCAACCGCTTTGCTTTTTGCGAAAGAAGGTGCGAAAGTAACCGTGAGCGACATTAATGAAGAACACGGAAATGAAGTTGTGGAATTGATTAAAAAAGACGGTGGCGAAGCACTTTTTGTAAAAGCGGATTCCGCAAGCATTGAGGATCATCAAAGATTGGTAAAGGAAACCGTAGAAAAATTCGGTGGGTTGCATATCGCGGTAAATAACGCAGGAATCGGTGGTGAAAGCAACAAAGTAGGAGACATGTCTACAGGAGGTTGGGACAAAGTAATTTCGATTAACCTTTCCGGAGTTTTTTATGGAATGAAATACCAAATTCCGGAAATGCTGAAATCCGGAAAGGGAAGTATCATCAATATTTCTTCGATTTTAGGTCAAGTTGGTTTTGGCGGTTCTGCGGGTTATGTAGCGGCGAAACATGGCGTGGTCGGTTTGACGAAAACTGCAGCGTGGGACTATGGTAAAGATAATTTGCGCGTAAACGCGATTGGGCCTGGATTTATTTACACCGGATTGGTGAGCGAAGAAACCATGGGTAAAGAGGCGCTGAATATGCTGGAATCAAAACATGCTTTTGGGCGTTTAGGTCAGCCGGAAGAAATTGCGAATATGTGTCTATTCCTGGCTTCAGATGATGCTTCCTTTGTGACCGGAAGTTATTACGCGGTAGATGGCGGATATCTTTCCGTTTAAAAAATGCTTTTTAAAACAGAAAAATCAGGCTTATAAGTCTGATTTTTTTTTGTTAATTTTTTCGGAAATTGGTCGTTTTAGCTCGATATTTTTTGTTGGCGTTCAATCCTTATTATTAAAATCTAAAAATTTGTCGCTTTAGCTCGGTATTTTTATAAGCTGATTTCTACAGCTTTGAAAACATTGACGCTCGCTTCGCCCGCGCCTTTTAAATTTTCCATAAATTTTCCGCTTTAGCTCGGTATTTTTTTAAAGCTATTTTCTACAGCGTTGAAAACATTGGCGCTCGCTTCGCTCGCGCTTTTTTTTATTTTCGCAAAATTGGTCGTTTTAACTCAGTATTTTTAAAAATAATCGGTAGGTTTTCAAATTAATTTAAAATCGAAAAATTTGTCGTTTTAGCTCGGTATTTTTAAAAGTGGAAATCTACAGCTTTGAAAACATTGGCGCTCGCTTCGCTCGCGCCTTTAATTTTCGAAAAATTGGTCGTTTTAGCAGCCAAAAAAAGTCCCGAAGAAAACGGGACTTTTAATATTTAAGTTATCAAAATTACATTGGTGGACCTTGCTCGTCATCACCGGCGGAATTGCTGTTGATGTCTTTTTTACGTTTCGGACCATCCACTTTATCACCTTGCTTGAAACGGTAGCTCAGTGAAATGCTGAACTGGCGGGGCTGCCACTGCATGAAACTGTACTGCGAATACGTTGGCGTAGTGGTTAAATTTTCTCGCGTTCTGGTATTGAAAATATCCTGAATATTGAAAGAAATGGTCCCGTCGCCTTTCCAAATCGTTTGGCTGGCTCCTAGATTCACGGCGTACATCGGTTCTCTGGTTTGCGAAACGGTGTTTTCGGCTCCACGGTAGAAACCTTGAATTTGGAAACTTGTGGTTTTTGTTGGTTTAAAGGTACTAGTCAAACGGAATCTGGTAGAAAATCCATCGCCGGAGAAATCAAAATCTTCGTAAGAACCTTCGTTTTTATACCCATAAAGATCAGCACTCGCCATTAATTTCCACCATTTGAAAGGGTCAAAAGTGGCGTTGATGTCCACACCATATTGCGTTTCTGTTCCTGCATTTACGGGCATGGTGTAAATCACGGTATTGCCGTCTGCGTTCAGGCCGCTGTATTGGTAGAAGTTCACTTCGTCTTCCGACTTTTTGTAGTATAGAGTCGGGTTGAAAGTCACCTTGCTTTTTGATAAGCTGTAGCCCAATTCAAAAGAATTTTCGTAGGTTGGATTCAAATCCGGGTTTCCGCTGAAAAGGTTTCTGTTGTTGTTATACGACATGAACGGAATGAGGAAGAAAGAACGCGGGCGGTTAATTCTTCTGGAATAATTTAAAAGCAACTGATTGTTTTTGTTTAAATCATAGCTCAAAAAGGCACTCGGGAAAAATTTAAGGTAATTTTTATTTACACTTATTTTTTCAGCATCGCTTACACGCTGGAAATCAACGCCGATGTCGGTATTTTCAGCTCTTAAACCGAATTGATAACCGAAGTTGTTGATTTTGCTTTTGAACTGCGCGTAACCGGCAAGAATATTTTCGTTGTACGCAGTATTGCTGGTGAAATTTGGTAAAATTTGTACCGGACCGTTGTTTCTGCTTTCGTCTACGAAGTAATCGTAATTGTTTTTATTGGCATCGAAACGGGCTCCGGCTTCAATTTTGGAAGATGTACCAATCGGCAGTTCGTAATCTGCTTTTGCTAAATATTTGGTGTTTTCCGAAGTGGTGAGAATGTTATTGAAGCTTGATGTTGCAACGTCAAATTCGTTATCATAACCGTTTTCGGTGATGTAGGAAGTTCCGTCGCTTTTGCTTTTCTGATAACTTCCTGCCAAAGAGATTGCCTGGCCGTTATCGCCGATTTTCAGGTCATAACCCAAATCACCCTGGAAGGAATTATTTACGCTGCTTCCGGTATTCAAACGGTTGGTGTACTGTTCCTCAATGGTGTACGGCACGTTTGGATAACCGGTTGCATCACGGTTTTTTACAAGAACGCTGTCGAAATACTCCGTTTTACCGGTGGATTCATTATTGAAAGTCCTGTACATTACCGAGGCATTCAAAGATGATTTGTCGGTTAAATCCACTACAAAGCCGGTAGTCACATTGTAATTTTTGTTTTCACCATCGTTGCTACCTCGTTGGATGGATTTCATTGAGAAACCGTCGTTTAAACCTGCAGGATCAAGGAATGAATTGAATTCCGAATTATTTTGGGACTTATTTCTGCTGTAGCCGCCGCCGCCGTTAATGTAGTACGTCCAGGCGCCTTTTCTCCAGCTTAAATTGGTGTTCAAACGAGTGGTTGGCAAATAACCTACGGTTCCTTCCACGCTGCCGTTGAAACCCACTTTTTTGGATTTTTTTAGAATAATATTTAGAATTCCGGCAGTTCCGCTGGCTTCGTATTTTGAAGATGGATTGGTGATCACCTCAATTCTTTCGATCTGGTCGGCTGGAATAGATTGTAAAGCATTCGCACCGTCATCAATTCCTAACATTGAGGAAGGTTTTCCGTTGATCAAAAATCTGATGTTGGTATTTCCGCGCATAGAAACGGTACCGTCTGTATCAACATCCACGGAAGGTACGTTTGCTAAAACATCCTGAAGATTTCCGCCTTTTGCCACGATGTCTAAAGAAGGGTCGTATACTTTTTTGTCAATTTCTACGCGGTAAGCTTTAGTCGCCTGTGCGGTAATTACCACGCCTTGGATATCGGAAGTTTTGGTGTTTGTAACGGACGCTTCCGGCTGCACTGTAAAATTTCCTAAGTTTCCGGAGGTAGAAATTTGCTTGTTAAGCGTTGATTTTTTAAAATCGATGGCTTCAACGATAATGTCGTAGTTTCCGGGAGCTAAAGCGATTTGGAAAGCGCCCTGCTCGTCGGCCAAAGTGGCGTCGCTGAACATTTTGTTCGCTTTATTGCTGAAAGTTACCGATGCGTAAGGCACCGCTGCATTTTGTGGTCCTACAATTTTTCCGCTTACGTTTAATTTTTCCTGTGCGAAAGCCAAACTGGCTGCACCTAAAACGAAAGCAAGTCCTAAAGTTCGTTTCTTGATGATGGATGAAATCTCAATCCTGTTTGTCATAATATTAGTTTATCCTTGTACTGATTACTTATTTCTAAAGAAGTTAAAATAAATGTTTGTTTAAATTTTATCAAATTCAAAAAAAATGCTGCTAAAACAGCATATTTTCTTATTTTAAATTTTATCTGATGTTTTTAGAATTCAACCACTCCTGATAGTCTTTCGCATTTTTTGCGTGCTCGATATCACTAGCGGTGAAGCGGTGGTAGCCTAATTTATCCGGATCTGCCGCCATGAAGATAAAGTTGTTTTTTTCTGCATTTAAAACAGCGTCCACCGAATTTTTGTCGACCATACAAATCGGTCCTGGAGGAATGCCTGCAGAAAAATAGGTGTTGTACGGCGAGGGTTCGCGCAAATGCTTATATAAAACCCTTTTTATCGGTATTCCCTGAAAGTTATTCGCCTTGTTTACGGCATAAATTACCGTAGGGTCACTTTGCAGTTTCATGCCTTTTCGGTGGCGGTTTAAATATAATCCCGCAACGGTTTTCATTTCATCGGGTTTGCCGCCGGTTTCCTTGTAAACCAAAGAGGCGAGCGCATAAACCTGGTCTCTGCTTAAACCCAGTTGCTGTTCTTTTGCTTTTCTTTCCCCTGTCCAGAAGTCGTTATATTCGTCTTCAAATTTTTTAAAAAAATCGTCGGGCGTTACCGTCCAGAAAAAGTTATAAGTATCGATGAAGAAATATTTTTTCAAATCTTCGGCGTTATTCAGTCCCTTTTCCGTTGCGATTTTATTTAAATCTTTAGCAAATCTTAGCGAATCGAGCTCGGTTTTTTTGGTCACTTTTCCGATCATTTGGTAAACCGTAAAAAAATCGCCAATTCGGAAGGAATTTTCGGTTTGGTTACCTGCTTTAATCATGTTGACTAAATCCGTATTTCCGGTTCCATTTTCAATTCGGTAACGTCCGGCTTTAAAAAAGCGGTCCATATTTTTGCTTTTGGCCACTTCAGCAAATTGTTCGCGGTCTTTCAAAAAGGGAGAAATGGAATCTAAAATAGTTTCAAAATTTGCGGTGTGCGGAATGAGAACAAAGCCTTCTTTCGCCACATTATTACCAAAATACTTCTGATAATACCGGAAGCCGAAAAAACCGCCAACCACTAAAATCAGCGCTGCAATAATTAAAATAATCCGCCCGTTTTGTTTCATTTTTTATCTATCTTATAAATCGAACTTTCCTTTAAAGACCTGTTTTGCAGGACCATCGAGCCAAATATTTTTAAAACCTTCACCGTCCTGTTCAGCATAAACTTTCAGATTTCCACCCAAAACTTTCACTTTCACCGAGGGCAACTTTTTATCTTTCAGGAAAACCAAGGCTGCGGCTGTCGCGCCCGTCCCACAACTGAACGTTTCATCTTCGACGCCGCGTTCATAGGTTCTGATAAAAATTTCGTTTTCCGCAATTTTTTCCACGAAATTCACATTGATTCCTTCCTCACAATAAGACGTTGAATTTCGGATTTTGTTACCCTTTTCGAAAACTTTATAATCTTTTAACATTTCTACAAACGACACGAAATGGGGCGATCCTGTATTAAGCTCAAAATCAGCATCAATGTTTTTAATGCCGTCCACATCGATCATTTTAAGTTTAACAATTCCGTTGTGAATTTCAGCTTCATGCAACCCGTCGATGGCATTAAAAACCGTGCGGTCTTCGAAAATATCCAGGAAATGTGCGAAGGCCACAAGACATCTGCCGCCGTTTCCGCACATGGTGCTTTCATTTCCGTCGGAGTTGTAATACACCATTTTGAAATCCGCGCTGGGATCGTTTTCAAGTAAAATCAAGCCGTCGCCACCGATGCCGAAACGTCTGTCGCAAAGATTTTCAATGATTTCGCGTTCTTTCGGGAAAATAAGATCGCGGTTGTCGATCATGACAAAGTCATTTCCCGTGCCCTGATATTTAAAAAATTCGATGGTTTTTTGCATAAAATTGATGGTTTTTAGCCCGAAAATTTGGGAATGCAAAGATACTCAATTCTTTATCAAAAGGCGAGTGGGCGCATAGATTTCGTCAGTTGAGGTGATTGGTTTGCGGCGCTTTTTTCCATTGGATGTAACCTGCGATTGCCATAACGGTAAATACCACGTATTGGATGGAGGTGATGCCCAAACCTTTGTAGATCATCATTGGAATGCAGATGATGTCACCGATGATCCAGAAAATCCAGTTTTCAATTTTACGTTTTGCCATGAGCCACATGCCGACGAGAAAAATCGCGGTGGTGACAACATCCAGCCAGTTCGCCCAATCCAAATGGTACAAGCCAAGTTCAACGTTTTGCATCGAAAATTGATTGTCGATGAATGGTTTGTAATAATAAACCAATGTGACGAGCAGCAAGCTGAGCAGAAATAAAATTCCGGCAAAAAGCCACTCTTTTTTTGTCGCCCAGGAAACTTCCACATGAATGTGGTCTTCGGAACTTTTAGACCATAAAATCCAGCCGTAAATGCTCATCACGGTGTAATAAAAATTGATCATCATGTCGCCAAGCAAACCGAATTTGAACAAAATATAAACGTACAAAACCGTAGAAATAATGCCGGTCGGATAAACCCAAATATTTTTCTTTATCGAAAAATATACACTTAGAACGCCGAAAATTGTGGCAATAGCTTCCAGTGCAATTTGGAAATTATCGTAGGATTCGTAAGGTTTCAGAAAGAGTTCGTAGAAGTTCATGACTTCAAAGATAAGTTTTTAAGCAAAACGCGGTGAATACAATTAGAACATTGCAATTTTGAATTTTAATAAAACCGCCGCTTATTTAGAATGATGTCTGTTAATAACTTTATAGCGCGGCAAACCACCACCACAAAGGTTTTACAGTACACCTGTACTATTTTTTTATACAATTGTATAAAATTGTTTTTGTTTGTTAACAGGAATTGTTACTTTTGAAGTAAATAATTGTGTAAATAATTATGTAATTATTTACATAAAAAAAACCTCCCCGAAGGGAGGCGCTTAAAATTAGGAGTTTTGATCCTTCTTTCGAAGTAGTGGAAGAACTATGGCAAGTAGTCCAACCATGAAATTTAACAACTCCCACCAATCATGCTGCATAAGCATCTGTTCTCGAGGTTTTAATCGGGAACTTTTTTGTTTACCAATGCCCCGAGCTTCAACAAAAATAGGGAATACAATTCGACTTCTTAAGGTGAAAATGATGAAATTCTACGTTTTAACCTGAAAAGTTTTCCACATCCACACAGAGCGTGCACTATAAGCCATTTGCAGAAAAAAAACATCGAAAAACGCCCATTTTGAGCTTAATAAGCTAAACAGGCTTATTACAACCCTTATCTAGTGGCGGTTTCAAGTTAAACTTAATTTTTAAGTGCCTTCCGCAGCAACGAACCGTTTACGGCTCACGTATTATTAACACCATTTATTTAAACTTTCTTAAATATCGTTTTGTACTAAAATGAAGAAATATGCCGTTCTAAGGGCATATTTTTTATTAATGGAAAAAAGCGCGCCAGAGCAGCTAATATTTAATTTTAACCAATTCTGACGCGGATATTTTTTTAAAGTTTTGAATATAATGACGCCCAGCCGCCGCCGTTGTGTATATCAGTATAACCGTTTTTCTGTAAAATGGTTTTCGCTGAAGCGCTGCGCATGCCGGAAGCGCAACAGGTGATAATGGTTTTGTTTTTATCCTTCAGTTTGCCCAAATTATTTTCCAGCTGATCGACCGGAATATTCACCGAACCTTTGATGTGTCCGCCGGCGTATTCGCCTTTGCTACGCACGTCTACGATGGTTGCACCGTTTTTTACCAGTTCTGCATAATCGGTTTTACTGAAACCGAAAAAATTATTGATTGATTCTAACATTTTTTTAAAATTTAAGTTGTTTGATGCAGCAAAAGTACAGCGTCAAAATGCGGCGTACCGTAATCTTCATCACAGAAGCTTAATTTTATTCCGGGATAAATGTAGAATTTTTTCTTTTTCCATTTGCTTTAAAACACGGCTTGTCGCCTCGCGCGTAATTCCGAGTTCGTCTGCGAGTTGCTGATGCGTTACCGAAATTTCTTTGGAATTGTAAAGTTGGGTTTTCTGGCGGAGCAGGTGCAGAAGCCGCGCATCAACTTTCTGGAAGGCTACCGAATTAACCACATCCAATAATTCTTCAAAACGTTTTTGATACAAATCGAAAATAAATTCCGTCCAGGCAGGATATTTTTTCACCCATTCTATCGCCTTGTCGGTGGGAATCAGCAAAATTTCCGCATCTTCTTCAGCAATGGCTTGAATTTTCGAAGTTTCGTTTTTCATGCCTGCGAGAATGGAAACAATGCAGCTTTCACCGGGCGTTAGATAATACAGCAAAATTTCGCGGCCGTTTTCTTCGCTTCTGATCACTTTAATACTGCCTGAAAGCACCACAGGAATGCTTTTTATGTAAGAATCCATATTAACGATGATGTCGCCCGCGGAAAAGTGTTGCAGGTTCCCAGAAGCTTCAATTTCTTTCACCAAATCCGACTCGAAAATATCTTTTAAAATCATGGATTAAAGTTAAGGATTTTTAAAAAGCGGTTTAATTTAATTGATAAGTGAAGTTTTATTTTTAAATTTTTTCAAAAAGGTCAATTTCACTCTTTAATATGAAAATCAGAATTTTAATAGTTTCAATTGGCTTTTGTAAAAGTTTTTTCATCTAAAAACGTTAATAATTACTAAATTTTTATATTTTTGGAAATCTTAAACAAACAAAAAATGTCAAATCTTTGGAAAACGA
>Ga0308157_10007119_pt1 | contig 13112 bp, 4 predicted proteins | sample PhyBR1_FD_201035 | JGI IMG/M metagenome (GOLD analysis project Ga0308157, IMG submission 201035) | Phyllosphere microbial communities from UC Gill Tract Community Farm, Albany, California, United States - DLSLB.R1 | ecosystem: Host-associated > Plants > Phyllosphere > Unclassified | place: USA...
GCTCGGCCCAGGTCGTCGCCACGTTCAAGCCCGGCACGAACCCCGAGCTGGCCCAGGTCGACGTGCAGAACCGGCTCAAGGCCGTCGAGCCCCGGCTGCCGCAGGCGGTGCGCCAGAACGGCCTCAGCGTCGAATCCTCGACATCGAGCTTCCTGATGATCGTCAGCCTCGTGTCGGAGGATGGCCGGCACAGCGAGCTGGAACTGAGCGACTACCTGGCCCGCCACGGCGTGGAGGAGATGCGCCGCATCGACGGCGTCGGCCGCGTGCAGCTGTTCGGCGCCGAGCAGGCCATGCGCGTGTGGGTGGATCCGGCCCGGCTGACCGCCTACGGCCTGTCGATGAACGATCTGTCCACCGCCATCACCCAGCAGAACGCGCAGATCGCGCCCGGCCGCGTCGGCGATGCGCCGAGCCTGCCGGGGCAGCGCGTGACCCTTCCGCTCACGGTGCAGGGGCAGCTCTCTACCCCCGAGCAATTCGCGGCGGTGGTGCTGCGCGCCAACCGCGACGGCTCCCGCGTCGTGCTGGGCGACGTGGCGCGAATCGAGCTGGGCGCGCAGTCGTACGGCTTCGCCACCCGGGACGACGGGCGGGCGTCGGCCGGTGCGGCGGTGCAGCTGTCACCGGGCGCGAATGCCGTGCGCACGGCCGAGTCGGTGCAGAGCCGCCTGGCGGAGCTGAGCGCGTCGCTGCCGGCCGGCATGCGCTACACCACGCCGTTCGACACCGCGCCGTTCGTGAAGATCTCCATCGAAAAGGTGGTCCACACGCTGCTGGAGGCGATGGCGCTGGTGTTCGTCGTGATGTTCGTCTTCCTGCAGAACGTGCGCTACACGGTCATCCCGGCCATCGTCGCGCCCATCGCCCTGCTGGGCACCTTCGCCGTCATGCACGTGGCAGGTTTCTCCATCAACGTGCTGACGATGTTCGGCATGGTGCTGGCCATCGGCATCATCGTGGACGATGCCGTCGTGGTGGTCGAGAACGTGGAGCGGCTGATGGCCACCGAAGGGCTGGGCCCGCGCGAGGCCACTGCAAAGGCCATGCGCGAGATCACCGGGGCCGTGGTCGGCATCACGCTGGTGCTGACGGCGGTGTTCATTCCCATGGCCTTCGCCAGCGGATCGGTGGGTGCCATCTACCGGCAGTTCGCGCTCTCCATGGCGATCTCCATCCTGTTCTCCGCCTTCCTGGCGCTGACGCTCACGCCCGCGCTCTGCGCCACGCTGCTCAAGCCCGTGCCGGCGGGCCACCATGAAAAGCGCGGCTTCTTCGGCGCGTTCAACCGGCGCTTCGCCCGCATGACCGATCGCTACGGCCACGGCGTGGCGGGGCTGCTGCGCCGGCCCGGGCGGGTGATGCTGGGCTTCGTGGCCATCGTCGCGCTGATGGGCTGGGCCTTCGTGCGCCTGCCCTCCGCCTTTCTGCCGGAGGAAGACCAGGGCTATTTCATGACCTCGTTCCAGCTGCCCGCCGACGCCACCATGGAACGCACGCTGGACGTGGTGAAGCAGTACGAGGCGCATGTCGCCGCGCGGCCGGGCATCGCCACCAACCAGTCGGTGATCGGCTTCAGCTTCTCCGGCTCCGGCCCCAACTCCGCGCTGGCGTTCACCATGCTCAAGGGCTGGAACCAGCGCGGCGGGGCCACCGCGCAGCAGGAGGTGGCGCTGGCGCAGCAGGCCATGTCGCACACCCGAGAGGGCACGGTGATGAGCGTCATGCCGCCCGCGATCGACGAGCTGGGCACCTCGTCCGGCTTCAGCCTGCGCCTGCTGGACCGCGCAGGGCAGGGCCAGCCGGCGCTGCAGGCGGCGCAGAACCAGCTCATCGCGCTGGCGGCCCAGAGCCCGCTGCTGACGGGCGTGTATGCCGACGGCCTGCCGCCGGGCACCACCGTGCGGCTGGACATCGACCGCCAGAAGGCAGCGGCGCTGGGCGTGCCCTTCGCCACCGTGAGCGACACGCTCACCGCCGCGCTCGGGTCGCTCTACGTGAACGACTTTCCCAACCGGGGGCGCATGCAGCAGGTCATCCTGCAGGCCGATGCCAAGGCGCGCATGCAGCTGGCCGACGTGCTGAACCTGACGGTGCCCGGCAGCGGCGGCGGCATGGCGCGGCTGGCGGAGATGGTGATGCCCGTCTGGAGCGAAACGCCGCTGCAGCTGGCCCGCTACCAGGGCTACCCCGCGGCACGCCTGTCGGGTAGCGCCGCTCCCGGCACCTCCAGCGGCGCCGCCATGGCGGAGATGGAGCGGCTGGCGCGGCAACTGCCGCCCAGCTTCGCCCTCGCCTGGACGGGCCAGTCGCTGCAGGAGCGGCAGTCGGCGGCGCAGGCTCCGCTGCTGATGGCGCTCTCGATGCTGGTCGTGTTCCTGGTGCTGGCCGCGCTGTACGAAAGCTGGTCGATTCCCGCGGCGGTGATGCTGGTCGTGCCGCTCGGGCTGATCGGCGCGGTCGCCGCCGTGCTGCTGCGCGGCCTGCCCAACGACGTGTTCTTCAAGGTGGGTCTGATCACGGTCATCGGCCTGTCGGCGAAGAACGCCATCCTGATCGTCGAATTCGCCCAGCAGCTGCGCGGACAGGGCCACGGCCTGGTGGATGCGGCCGTGACGGCGGCACGCCTGCGGCTGCGGCCCATCCTGATGACCTCCCTGGCCTTCGCGCTGGGCGTGATCCCGCTCATGCTGGCCGGCGGTGCCAGCAAGGAGACCCAGCACGCCATCGGCACGGGCGTCTTCGGCGGCATCGTCACCGCCACGGTGCTGGCGGTCTTCTTCGTGCCCGTGTTCTTCGTGCTGGTGGCGGGCCTGCGGGAGCGCTGGAGCGGCAAGCGGCCCGCGCCGCCGGCCGCTGCCGTCGCCGACGCGCAAGGAAAGGTCTGACCATGCGCCTCGCGATCTGCCTTCCCCTCGCCGTGCTGATGGCGGGCTGTTCCCTCACGCCCGCGGTGCAGACGCCGCCGCCGCCGGTGCCGGCCCGGTTTCCTTACCAGGGTGCCGGGCCCGCGGACGTCGCCACCGTGGCTGCCGCCGACATCGGCTGGAAGCGCATGTTCGGCGACCCCCGGCTGCAGCGCCTGATCGAGCTGGCCCTGGAGCACAACCGCGATCTGCGACTGGCTGCGTTGAACGTGGACGCCTTGGGCGCGCAATACCGCATCCAGCGATCGAGCCAATGGCCCGGTGCGTCGCTGGAGGCTTCCACGTCGCGCGAGCGCGCCGGCGCGACCGGGCAGGGCGCCCCGGGCGCGGCGGCGCAAGCGGCCACCAGCACGCGCCACGCGGTCGGCCTGGGCCTCAGCGCGTTCGAGATCGACCTGTTCGGCCGCCTGCGCTCCCTGTCGGAGGCGGCCTTCGCACGCTACCTGGCCAGCGAACAGGGCCGGCATGCCGCGCAGCTGACCCTGGTCGGCGCGGTGGCCGACGCCTACTTCGCCGAACGCCTGGCGCAAGAGCAGTCGCGGCTGGCGGCGCAGACCCTGTCGGACTGGCAGCAGTCGCTGCAGATCGCGCGGCTGCGCTCGCAGGCCGGCCAGCGCAGTGGGCTGGACGTGGCCCAGGCCGAGGGCCAGGTGGCCTCGGCCCAGGCAGACATCGAGGCCCGCCAGCGCGAACAGGCCCGGGCAGGCAACGCGCTGCAGCTGCTGGTCGGCCTGCCCCAATGGCCTGACGACCTGCCCGACGGCCTGCCGCTGACCCAGCCGGCGGTGCTGACACTCCTGCCCGCGGGCCTGCCGTCGCAGCTGCTGCAGGTGCGCCCCGACATCGCGCAGGAAGAGCAGCGGCTGCGCGCCGCGCATGCCGATATCGGCGCCGCCCGCGCCGCGCTGTTCCCGCAGCTGTCGCTCACCGCGTCGCTCGGCTACGCCAGCCCTGCGCTGGGCAGCCTGTTCGATGCCGGCAGCCGCACCTGGCGGTTCACGCCGCAGATCACCCAGCCGCTGTTCCAGGCCGGGCGCCTGCGCGCCGAGGTGCGGCTGGCCGAGGTGCGCAGGTCCGAAGCCGTCGCCCAGTACGAGCGCGCCATCCAGACCGCCTTCCGCGAGGTGGCCGACGGGCTGGCGGGCAGCGCCACGTACGAGCGCCAGGTCGAAGCCCAGTCGCAGGTGGTTGACAGCGCCGAGAGGCGGCTGGCGTTGTCCGGGCTGCGCTGGCGCGCGGGCCTGGACGGGCGGCTCGAATGGCTGGACGCGCAGCGCCAGCTCTATGCCGCGCGCCAGGCGCTGCTGGACTTGCGGCGCGCCGAACTCGGCAACGCCGTGGCGCTCTACAAGGCGCTGGGTGGCGGCCTGTGCGACCAGGGGGCGCGACGGGCCCCCGCCAGCCTTGCGGAGGGCCGGCGGTGACGGCCGCGCCCCTTCACGTGCCTGACCATGACCCCGGCCCCCGTTGGGGCTGGCGCTTCGGGCTGGTCTTCGGCGGACAGGCGCTTTCGCTGATCGGCTCGGCGCTCAGCCAGTTCGTCCTGCTCTGGTGGATCACTGACACCACGGGCAGCGTGTCGGCCCTGGCGACGGCGGGGCTGGCCGCCCTGCTGCCGCAGGCGCTGCTCAGCCCGCTGGGCGGCACCCTGGCCGACCGCTTCAGCCGCCGCCTGCTGATGATCGCGGCCGACGCCATCAGCGCCCTGTGCATGTGCGTGCTGATCGGACTCTTCGCCGCCGGCCGGATCGAGCTGTGGCACGCCTATTCGATGATGGCGGTGCGCAGCGCGATGCAGGCCTTCCAGATGCCGGCAGCCACTGCCAGCGTCACCATGCTCGTGCCGCGGCACTTCCTGGCCCGTGCGGCCGGCCTGAACCAGATGCTGCAAAGCCTGACGCTGGTGGCCGCCGCGCCCCTGGGCGCGCTGGCGGTGTCGATGCTGCCGATGGGCTGGGCCTTGGGCATCGACGTCGCCACCGTGCTGCTGGGCATCGGTCCGCTCCTGTTCCTGCGCATTCCGCAACCCCGGCGGGCGCCGGGCGCCGCCTCCAGCCTCTGGCAGGAGCTGCGCGAAGGCGTGCACGTGGTGTGGCGTTCGCCCGGCCTGTGCCGGCTGTACGCGCTGCTCGGCGCCGCGATGATGGTGGTCATGCCGACCTTCACCCTGGTGCCCTTGCTGGTGAAGACGCATTTCGGTGGCGGCGCCGCGCAGGTGGGCTGGATGGAGGGGCTGGCCGGCGACGGAATGATCCTGGGCGGCCTGGCGGTGGCGGCCTGCGCGCCCCGCCGCCAGATGCCGTGGATTCTCTGGGGCCTCGGGCTGTCGTGCGCGGCAGTGGCCTTGGCAGCGCTGATGCCCAGCCGCCTGTTCTTCATGGCCGTGGTGTGGTGGAGGGTGAGCGGCATCGCCTTCGCGATGGGCAATGCGCCGCTCACGGCCCTGCTGCAGACCATCGTCGCACCGCAGCTGCAGGGCCGGGTGCTGTCGCTCATGCAGATGGTGGCCGGCCTGGCATCGCCCGTGGGGCTGGCCGTGGCATCGACCGCCGGCGACTGGCTGGGCGTCCGATGGCTGTTCGTCGTCACCGGCGCGCTGGGCGCGGCGGTGATGTGGGCGGGTTTTTTCTCGGGGCCGCTGGTGCGGCTGGAAGATGCCGCGCCGGCCCCTGCCGGCGGCGCGCGCGACGCGGGCGAAGCCGGGCGGCGCTGAGGACCGGCGGGGAAGACGGGGCTGCAGGAGGCTGCAGGGGCCGAGGGCCGAGGGCCGAGGGCAGGAGGGCGGCGGCGTCGCAAAGCTATCATCCGCCAACCCCCGCGCACCGCCATGATCCCTCCCACGCCCCCCGCCGCCGGCGCGCACGACGCCGTGCCGGTTCCCGACTTCGCGCGGCCGGGGCGGTCGTTTGCGGGATACAACGTGGCGGCGGTGCTGTACGAAGGCCCGCGCTCGGTGGTGCTGCGGTGTCGGCAGGCCGACGGCCAGCCGGTTGTCGTCAAGCTGCTGCGCTGCGAGCGGCTGGGCCCCGGCGAGGTGGCGCGCTTTCGGCGGGAATACGAGCTGTCGCGGCAGGTGTCGCACGAGCGCGTGGTCAGCGCCAGCGCCCTCGGCAGCCACGACGGGGTGCTGTTCATCGCCATGCCCGACGACGGCGCCGCTGCCCTGCGCGACTGGCTGCGCGCCGGCCCGCTGCCCATTGCGCAGGCGCTGGACATCGCGCTGGCGGTGGTGGACGGGCTGGAGGCCATCCACCTGGGCAACATCGTGCACAAGGACGTCGCGCCCGGCAACATCATCGCCCGGCCCGGCGGCACCGTGCGGCTGATCGATTTCGGCATCGCGGCGAACGTGTCGGTCGAGCGCACGCAGGCCGTGAGCCTGCGCGAGCTGGAAGGCACGCTGTCCACCATGGCGCCGGAGCAGACCGGTCGCATGAACCGCGACCTGGACTACCGCGCCGACTTCTATGCGCTGGGCGCCACGCTCTACGAACTGTTGACCGGCGCACCGCCTTTCGGCGCCATCGACGACCCGCTGCGCGCGGTGCACGCCCATCTGACGCTGCTGCCGCCGCCCCTGCAGGCACGCTGCCCCGGGGCGCCCGCGCTGCTCGGCGCGCTGGTGGACCGGCTGCTGGCCAAGGAGCCCGAGTCGCGCTACCAGAGCCACCACGTGCTGCGCCGCGACCTGCAGCGCATCCGCGCGTCGCTGGAGGACCCGGCCGCGCTGCAGGGGCTGGTGCTGGCGCAGGGCGATCTGTCGGAGCGCTTCCAGACGGCGGGCCGGCTCTACGGCCGGGCGCCGGAGGTGCGCCGGTTGCTGGCCGCCTTCGATGCGGCGGCCGGCGGCGCCGCCCGGCTGGTCACCCTGGCGGGCGCGCCGGGCGTGGGCAAGACCGCCCTGGTGCAGGAAGTGCAGCGCACCCTGCTGGCGCGGCAGGGCCACATGGCCAGCGGCAAGTTCAACCAGTTCGGCCAGCCCGCGCCCTGCGCAGCCTTCGTGCAGGCGCTGGCGCAGCGCACCCGCCAGGTGCTGGCGCTGCCGCCCGACGAGCGCGGCTTCTGGAGCGCGCGGCTGCAGACGCTGCTGGGCGCGAACCGGGCGCTGGCGCAGTCCACGCTGCCCGAGCTGATGGCGCTGCTCGATCCCGCCCTGCCGGACGAGCACATGCTCGGCCCGGTCGAATCCGAGAACCGGTTCGTGCGCACCATGCAGCTGTGCTTTGCCGGCCTCTGCAGCGCGCAGTCGCCCCTGCTCGTCTTCATCGACGACCTGCAGTGGAGCGACCGGCTCTCGCGCCGCCTGCTGCGGGAGCTGGTGCTCGACGACAGCCTGCGCCACCTGCTGGTGATCGGCGCCTACCGCGCGGACGAGGTCGTGGGCGACCACCCGCTGGTGCAGGACCTGGCCCTGCTGGCCGCGCAGGACGAAGCCCCGCAGGATCCGCCGCAGCCGCAGGATCGGGAGCCGTCCAGCACGGCACCGGCACCGGCGCCTGCTGCGGCGCAGAGCCGCTACCTCGCGCTCCGGCTGGGGCCGCTGTCGCCCGGCGACGTGGCCCAGTGGCTGGCCGACGCCCTGCAGCGCCCCCAGCCCGAAGTGCAGGCGCTGGCGCAGCTGTGCCATGCGAAGACGGGCGGCAACCCCTTCTTCCTCGGCCGCTTCCTGCACGACCTGCACCAGCGCGGCCTGATCTGGCTGGACCGCGCCGGGCCCCGCTGGAGCTGGGACACCGACCGCATCCGCCACGAACATGTGGCCGACAACGTGGTGGCGCTGATGCTGGAACAGCTGCGCCGCCTGCCGCCCGATACCCGCGACGTGCTGGGCACCGCGGCCTGCCTGGGCAACCGGTTCGACCCGCACCTGCTGGGCGTGGCCAGCCTGCGCTCCACGCCCGCCGTGGCCCGCGCCCTGCACCCGGCGCTGGAGGCCGGGCTGGTGCTGCCGCGCGACGCCCGCTACAAATGGCTGCCGGTGCTGGACGCGCAGGAAAGCGAACAGGTGGAGGCCGAGTTCGCCTTCGCCCACGACCGCGTGCAGGAAGCGGCCTATCTCCTGTCGTCGGCCGAGACGCGGCCGGCCCTGCACCTGCGCATCGCCCGCCTGCTGCGCGATGCGCGGCCGGGGCAGCAGCCCGACTTCGCGGTGGTCAACCACTTCAACCTGGGCCAGGCGCTGCTGGAGTCGCCGGCCGAACGCGCCCTGCTGGCCGGCTACAACGCCCGCGCCAGCCAGCAGGCGGCCGAAGCCGCATCGTTCGACCTGGCCGCGCATTACGCGGCACAGGCCGTGGCGCTGGGCGATGCCGCCAGCTGGCTGACCGACCCGGCGGGCCTGCTGGCGCTGCATGTGCATGCCGCCCGCATGGCCGCCCTGACCGGCGACGCGGCCCGCATGGAGGCGTTGATCGACGCCGCGCTGCCGCATGCCGCCACGCCGCTGGACCGGGCGCGCCTGCTCGACGTGCGCATCGAATCGTTCTATGCCTCGGGCCGGCTCGACGACACGCTGGAACTGGGCCTCGGCGTGCTCGCGCTGCTGGGGGCCTCGCCCCCGGCGGCCGCCTCGCCCGCCGACGCGGTGCAGCTGGTGACCGACGTGCGTGCCGAGATCGAGGCGATCGGCTTCGACGCGCTGGCGGCGCGGCCCGTCATGACCGACGCGCTCTGCCTGCAGCAGCTGTCGGTGGTCGCCAAGATGACCGCGGCCGCCTACATCGCGCGGCCGGCGCTGCTGCCGCTGCTGACCGTGCTGCAGGTGCGGCTGATGGTGGCGAACGGCCATGCGCCGGTGGCGCTGTCGGCGTATTCGGTGATGGGCCTGATGGTGGCCGAATTCCTGCAGGACTACCCCTTCGGCTACCGGCTCGGCCGCCTGTCGATGGACCTGGTGGACTGCCAGGGCTGGCGCCATGTGCACGCGCACGCCGGCTTCTCGTTCAACGCCTTCCTGCGCCACTGGATCGAAGGCATCGCCAGCGGCCTGCCCGGGCTGATGGCGGTGCACCGCAACGGGCTGGAGACGGGCAACCTGCGCCATGCGGGGCTGGGCCTCTACGTGCATGGCTATCACGCGCTGCTGGCCGGCATGCCGCTGGCCGACCTGGAAGCGCAGCTCCAGGCCGATGCGGCCACGCTGCAGCGCATCCGCCAGCCGGTGGCGCACGACTACCTAGGCGCGCTGCTGGCGGTCGTGCGCGTGCTGCGCCGGCCCGCGCTGGAGGCCGAGCCGCTGGAGCAGCCCGCGGCCGGTTTCTCGGCCCGGGCGCTGGAGCAGACCTATGCCGCCCGCGCGGATCAGACGGGCGGCATGTTCCTGCACGCCTGGCAGTGCATGCTGCATGCGCTGGCCGGCCGCGCCGACGAGGCCGTGGCGGCCGGCGACGCGGCGCAGGCGCTGTTCGCCGCCGGGCGCGGCATGGTGATGGTGCCCTTCAGCGTGTTCTTCTCCGCCATGTCAGCGCCGCGCAGCGGCCGCGCCGATGCCGCCCCGCGCTGCAAGGCCGCGCTGCACCGTCTTGAGCTCTGGGCCCACACCTGCCCCGACGTGCAGCCGCTGGCGCACCTGCTGCGGGCCCGCATGGGCGCCGGCGGCATCCGGCCGCCCGGCCCGCCCATCGACGTGGCGATGGAGATCGACGCCGCGCAGCGCAGCGCGCAGGCGCTGGACAACCTGTTCCTGCAGGCGCTGGTGCACTGGGCCGTGACCGAGCCTGCGATGCTGGCCTACCTGCCGCAAGCCGCCGCGCGCGCCGAGCAGGCGCAGGCCCGGGCGCTGTTCCTGCGCTGGGGAGCTCCTGCGCTCGCCGCGCTCATCGAGGACACCGCGCCGGCCACCGCCGGCCCGGCGCAGCGGTCCGCCTCGGTCGCGCTGCCGCGCGGCGCCGTGTCGGTGGCGCCCGGAGGTGCGCTCGACCTCTCCACGCTGATGAAGGCCGTGCAGGCCGTCACCGCCGAAATCGCGCTCGACGCGCTGCTGCACCGCCTGCTGCAGGTGCTGCAGGAAAGCGCGGGCGCCAGCCGCGCGGCGGTGGTGCTGGGCGACGGCAGCCGCTCGGGCGCGGAATGGTCGCTGCGCGCCGACAGCGCGGGAGCGGCCGGGGCCGGGGCCGGCGCGCCCGCCGAAGGGCTGCCGCTGGAAGAGGCCGGCGCGCGCCTGCCGCTGGAAGTGCTGCGCACGGTGCTGCACCTGGGCGCGCCGGTGCTGATCCCCGACGTGGCGCAGGCGCATGTCTGGCGCCGGCTGCCGTATTTCGGCGGCCGTTCTGTGCGCTCGGTGCTCTGCGTGCCGCTGGTGCGCGTGGGCAGCACCCTGGGCGCGCTGTACCTGGAGAACGACGCCCTGCCCGGCGTGTTCTCGCAGGAGCGCATCGAATTCCTGGAGTTGCTGTCGGGCAACGTGGTCAACGCCATCGACAACGCCCGGCTCTATGCCCAGTGGCGGGGGCTGGCGCAGACGCTGGAGCAGCGCGTGGCCGACCGCACCCGGGCGCTGGCCGAAAGCGAATCGCGGCTGCTCTCCATCCTGCACAACGCGCCGCTGCCGATGATCGTGACGCGGCTGGCCGACAACGCCTTCGTGTACGCCAACGAGCGCACGGCGCAGCTGGCCGGCATGGACCTGGCGGAGCTGATGGGCCGCGAGCCGCGCAGCCTCTACCGCAACCCCGGCGAGCGCGAACGCATGATCGCGCAGTACCAGCGCGACGGCCTGCTGCGCGACTACGAGATCGGATTGATCGCCGCGCAGGGGCGCGAATTGTGGGTGTTGCTCTCCATGGTGCCCATCACCTATGACGGGGCGGCCTGCGCGCTGTCCACCATCGTCGACATCACCGAACGCAAGGCCATGGAAGACGCGCTGCGCGTGGCGGCCACCACCGATGCGCTCACCGGCACCGCCAGCCGGCGCAACTTCATGGATCGCTCCCGGGTGGCCGTCGCCCAGGCGCGCCGGGCGGCCGCTGGCAGTGCTGCCGCAGCGCTGTCGATGGTGATGCTCGACGTGGACGACTTCAAGCTGGTCAACGACCGGTATGGCCATGCGGCGGGCGACGCCGTGCTGCGCGCCGTCACCGCCACCTGCATGGCGCGGGTGCGGGCGGGCGATCTGGTCGGCCGGCTGGGTGGGGAGGAGTTCGGCATCCTGCTGCCCGCCACCGCGCTGCACGAGGCCGAGTTGCTGGCCGAGGCCCTGCGCGCCGCCATCGCCGCGACCACCGTGGCGGTGGAGACGGTGGCGTCCGGCATGCGGCCGCCCACGCCGGCCCCGGTGCGGGTCACCGCGAGCTTCGGCGTCAGCACCCTGGCTGCCGGCGATACGCTGGACAGCCTGCTCGCACGGGCCGACGGCGGACTCTACCGCTCCAAGCAGCAGGGCCGCGACCGGGTGAGCAGCCTGCCCGCACCGCCTGTGCAGGACGCGCCGGGTGGCGGCAACGGCATGAACGAAGCGCAGGGCGCGGCCGGTGCGGCCGGTGCGCCCGGTACCGCCGGCAGCGCTGCGCCGCCCCCCTCGCCGTAGGATTCGCCTGACGGGCGGCGCCATGCCCGCGTTCCATAATGGCTCGCACCGCCGGTGGCAGCGTCCGTTTTGCTGCCCGGCCGCCCACCGCCCATGCAAGGAGCTTCATGAACGCACCCGCCCCCAAGCGCTTTTCGATGATCCGCGAGTTCCATCTCGCGGACTGGTTCACGCTGGGCAATGCCGTGTGCGGCGTCGGGGCGCTGTTCTCCTGCATGACCTATCTGGCGGCAGGCGACGTGCGGCACATCTACTTCGCGGCGGCGCTGGTGCTGGCCGCGCTGATCTTCGACGTGCTCGACGGGCGCATCGCCCGCTGGCGCCAGAAGTCGTCCGCCATGGGGCGCGAGCTGGACTCGCTCGCCGACGTGATCTCCTTCGGCGTGGCGCCGGCCATCATCGCCTACGCCTGCGGCATGCAGGGCCTCTACGACCGCATCGTGCTGGCGTACTTCGTGGCCTGCGGCGTGTCGCGCCTGGCGCGCTACAACGTCACGGCCGAGACGCTTTCCGAAGGTTCCGGCAAGGTCAAGTATTTCGAGGGCACGCCCATTCCCACCTCCATCCTGCTGGTGGGTCTGCTGGCGCTGGCGGCGTCGGTGGGCGCGGTGGGCGATGCACTCTGGTTCGGAGAAGTGCGCATCGCCGGCTTCCTGCTGCATCCGCTGGTGCTGGTTTTCGCGATCTCCGGCTCGCTCATGATCAGCCGCATCCGCATTCCGAAGCTGTGACCGCGTCCCGCTGGGCGGAACGCTGCGCGATGCTATTCATTTGATAGCTTGAACACCCCGAGAATCGGGCGCAGGCACCTTCCCGGGGTCCGAGTCCGGCGCTCTGGCGCCGACGCAGCGCTGCAGGACACGTCCGGATGCAGCCCGCGCATCGGTGCCGGGTACACTTTGCGGCTTTCCGGCACCGCCCCTGGCACATGCCGCGCGCCACGCCGGTCCCTCTCATCTTCCGCGCATCCACAAGCTCCATGGCCGTTGACACGGCGGGCGCCGCCCGCACCAGCTTTGACCTCAAGAGCGCCCAGCTGCCCGTGGTGGCCGTCGCGCTGCGCACCACCGACGCCGCCGTGCTGGCCGCAGACCTGGCAGCGCGGCTGGCCGACGACCCCGAATTCTTCGACAACGACCCGGTGCTGATCGACCTGGCCGGCGTGCGCGATGCGGCCGAGCCGTTGGACTTCGAGGCGCTGACCGCATCGCTGCGGGCCCTGCACACCCAGCCCGTCGCCGCGCGCGGCGGCAGCCCCGAACAGATGGCGGCCGCGCTGGCTGCCGGCCTGGTGGCGGCGCCGGAAGCCGCTGCGGCCCGCGCTGCCGCACCGGCCGCCCCGGCCCGCGAGTTGGTGCGGGAAGTGGTGCGCGAGGTGGAGGTACCCGCCCCGGTACCGGTGGCCGGCCCGGCCACCGTGGTGGTGGACAAGCCGCTGCGCTCGGGCCAGCAGGTGTATGCGCGCGGCGGCGACCTGGTGGTGATGGCGGTGGTCAGCTTCGGCGCCGAGGTGATCGCCGACGGCAACATCCACATCTATGCGCCGATGCGCGGCCGGGCGATCGCCGGCGCGCGGGGCAATACAGAGGCGCGCATCTTCAGCACCTGCCTGGAGCCGCAGCTGGTCTCCATCGCCGGCATCTACCGCACCACCGAAA
>Ga0308157_10007120_pt1 | contig 13112 bp, 12 predicted proteins | sample PhyBR1_FD_201035 | JGI IMG/M metagenome (GOLD analysis project Ga0308157, IMG submission 201035) | Phyllosphere microbial communities from UC Gill Tract Community Farm, Albany, California, United States - DLSLB.R1 | ecosystem: Host-associated > Plants > Phyllosphere > Unclassified | place: USA...
GTCGTCACCCTTGGCGTCGATGCCCGAATCACCGCCCCCCCCCAGATCCTCCTCGCCGCCGGCAACCTCCAGGTCACCCATGCCCTCGTCATCGCCACTGCCCAGGCTGTCCCCCAAGGCGTCATTGCTGGCCAGCCACAGGTCCAGCGTCCGGCGGATCTGGTCCTCATCGACAAGGATGGGCTCCACCACCAGATTGGTGTGGAACTTGATCTCGTCCAGCGGCTGGGTCGGGTTGCTGGTACCCACGAACAACTTGCCGCCGCGCCTGAACAGCGGCAGCACCTGGTGTTTGCGCAGCAACTCCTCGCTGACCAGCTTCATCGCGTTCTGGCTGGCGTCGAAGATCGACACGTCCATGAGCGGCATGCCGAACTCCATGGCGTTGGCCGCCGCCATGTTCGCCGCACTGACCAGCTTCTTCTCCGAGAGCCATTGACTCAGCGGCACCTTGGCATCGGCCGCCTGGGCCATGGCCGTTCGGGCAACCGCCTCCTCCAACGCCCCGTCCTGGACCAGGCGCCGGGCAATGCCCGTGATTCCGACGAGATTGGCGGTGACTGCAGCGTTCATGAGCTTCCCCTGGGCCAGGCCCTGATAAGGCAATTGTACGCATGCCGAGCCATCAGGCCAGCCTCTTTCAGGCCCGCCCAGCCCCCGCCGAGTCGCTCGGATCCGGCGATTTCCCTGGAACCCAGCTACTATTGCCGCGGGGAGAATCACCGGTGAACACACGTGCCTGAACTGAGCATCATCCTGCCCGCCAAGAACGAGGCCGAGGGGCTACGGCGTACGCTACCCGCCCTGCGCGGGGCCTATCCAGACGCGGAGATCATCGTCGTCAATGACGGCTCCACCGACGAGACTGCCCGCATTAGCGTCGAATTGGGCGCAAAGGTATTGAGCAGCCCCTATTCGATGGGCAACGGCGCCGCGATCAAGCGTGGCACCCGTGCCGCCACCGGCCGGATCCTGGTCTTCATGGATGCCGACGGCCAACACAGCGCCACACATATCAATCGCCTGTTGGCCAAGCTGGAGGAAGGCTATGACATGGTCGTGGGCGCCCGCGATAGCGACGGTCAGGCCAACTTCCACCGCGGTCTGGCCAACGCGTTCTACAACACGCTGGCCAGCCATATGACCGGGCATCGGATCGATGACCTGACCTCCGGCTTCCGCGCGGTCCGCGCCGAACGCTTCCGCGAGTTCCTGCACCTGCTACCCAATGGCTTCAGCTACCCGACCACCAGCACGATGGCCTTTTTTCGTAGCGCCTACCCGGTGGCCTACGTGCCAATCCCGGTCGCCAAGCGGGTCGGCAATGGCAGCCATATCCGGCCATTCAAGGACGGCATCCGTTTTTTGCTGATCATTTTCAAGATCGCGACGCTGTACTCGCCGATGAAGTTGTTTGCACCGATCGCCGTTGGCTTCTTCGCTATCGGGCTTGGCTATTACGGCTACACGTTTGCCACCACGCATCGCCTGACCAATATGAGCACGTTGCTGTTCAGCGCTGCTGTCATCATTTTCCTGATCGGGCTGATTTCAGAGCAGATCACCAATCTGACATACAGACGCGATTCCTGACCAAACCGCGATCTACCATCGAATCCATGCAAAGTAGCAAAGCACCTGCTGCCACAAGGTATTCCGAGCGAACGGGGATCGTCGCACCAGCCGATGGCTGGAGTCCTCCGATACGCTACCTCCTTCGACGCGCGCGCATCCTCCAACTGATACGCGACATACCCCCCGGCAGCCTTCTGGAAATCGGCTGTGGTTCTGGCGCCCTCCTGTGCGACCTGAGCCGACAAGGCCACTCTGCCCAAGGCTTGGAGACATCTTTCCAAGCCCGTCATATGGCAATACGTCTTGCCGAACTCTGCAAGACCACTTACTCAATCTCGCCAGAACCGCTACGCGAGTGGGCTGGTCATTTCAACACCATCTGTGCTTTTGATGTACTGGAACACATCGAGGATGATGCTCGAGCCCTACAGGAATGGTCCCGATGGCTCGCACCAAGTGGAAAGTTGATCTTGTCTGTCCCTGCGCATCGCTCCCGCTTTGGCGCGGGAGATGTATGGGCTGGGCATTGGCGCCGATATGACCGCAAAGACCTGAAGGAACTCCTCAGTTCGAACGGCTATGCCATTGAGCATTTCGAATGCTATGGCTTTCCACTGGCAAACATGACGGAGTTGGTCGGCAATCTCGTCTACAGCAAGAAGCTGAAGCAAAGGGATACGCAATCCAAAGCGCAGGCTTCCGCGGCCAGCGGCGTGGACAGAAGCGACTACGTCCAGCTCAGTGATTGGATCACTTCTTTGCCTGGCCAGTTCATGATCGCCACCGGTTCAGCCATGCAAACCATTTCGAGGAACCTCGACTGGGGAAGTGGGTACCTGGTCATGGCGAGGCGCGCGTGAAAGCTCATCTAAAAGCGGTGGGCTTGATAGTGGCCATGGCGCTGTTCGGCTACTTCGTCTGGTTTTGCTGGCACAACCTCGATCTCAGCACACTCGCCTCGGCCCTCGAAAACCCCAGAACGCTGCTTGCACTTGCTGCCGCCGTTTTCTGCTATATGGCCATATATCCCGTGACAGGGCTGGCTTGGCGGCGGCTTCTGCTTGCCCAAGGCGTAGAACAGCCAACCCATCGACTGACATTGCTGCTCGGCATCGCGCAGTTGGCCAAATACGTCCCAGGCAATGTCATGCAGCATGCCTATCGCGCAACACTGGCACTGAAGCATGGCGTCCCGCTACGACCCTATACCCTGAGCGTTCTCCACGAGACGATACTCGCCGCTGCGGCTAGCATCCTGGTCGGAGCGACCCTATTCCTCCCCGAAATACGGCAAGGCAGGTTAACCGGCTACGGCTGGCTGTTGACCATTGCCTGCGCCGGCAGTTGTGCCGCAATCGCCATATTCTGCTTCAAACCCAATTTTCTCGACAGCAATGCAGCGCCATCAACAAGGCTTCAACGTCTACTGAAAACAACCGGGAGCCTCCCTGGCCCCACCATCACGCTCATGACATTGACCGCCTACTGCTTCAACTATCTGAGCATAGGGCTGGGACTGTGGCTGCTTGCTCGAACACTGGGCTTGTCCGACGCCATTGACTATCGCCAGGCAACCTCTGCCTTTGCCCTGTCATGGATCCTCGGATTTCTGGCACCGGGAACGCCGGCCGGCATGGGAGCACGGGAAGGAATCATGGTAATGCTACTGGGAAGTGACGGCGACAGCGGTCAGCTGGCCCTTTTTGTCCTGCTGAGTCGGGCCACAACCATTGCGGGCGACCTGGCAACCTTTCTTTTTTCCAGCATCATCTACAGCCTTGAAAGCAGCAAAAACCCATGATGAAAATTGAACTCGAACCCAGTGGCGAGCGCGTCATGGAAAACATGTACAAGCGCTCGCTCGGCGCCTACACCATTTATATGATGCATATTGCAAGCTACCGCTTCGTCGAAAAGATATGCACAGGAAGAAGAGTCCTGGATTACGGCTGCGGCTCAGGCTATGGATCGAAGCTCATCTCCAAAATTGCAGATGAAGTGGTAGGTGTAGACGTATCACCCGAAGCAATTCAATACGCGGGCGATAATTATCGCAACGATAATCTATCCTTCCACCAGATCGATCCTGGCTCACAACTTCCGTTTCCTGACGGGCATTTCGATGTCATCCTTTCCTTTCAGGTAATCGAACATGTGAGTGACGACGACAGCTACCTGCGCGAAGCCCGACGCCTATTAGGGCAAGGTGGAATCCTCGTCACCATCACCCCGGACAGGCAACATCGGCTTTTAGCCGGACAGAAGCCATGGAACCGATGGCATCTGCGCGAGTACAGTCAGGAGATGCTTGTCACATTGATATCCCGACATTTTGCTATCCGTCGCAACTTGAAGATGGGTGCAGAGTGGAACGTCGCGGCGACTGAGATGGTCAGGTACAGGAAGACAAAATGGCTCTGCTTGCCGGTCACGCTCCCGTTCATCCCTGAAAGCGTCCGCAGGTTCTCACTTGATCTAATGCTGAAATCCCCCTCAAGCGCCCTCCACAAGGAGTACGGCTTTGACGAATCGGCATTCATTATTTCCGACAAGCCCCCGAATCCAATGAATCTCATCATCGTCGCCCAGGCCGAAGATGCCAGCCAAGCACTGTAAGAGACAGCTATTTGTTGCAGGTGCCGGTCTGCGTGGCACCGGGTATCCCAATGCCTGGAATACGATCGAATTGATCCGCCAACAGAACCTCGCCGAGGTCATCGATTACAGCCAGTGGCTCCCAGAGGGCACCCAGCTTTGGAAGATCACGGAGAAAGGAACCACCAGGGCTGGACTGTTCCTTGCGGGACTCCTTTTCCGAAATGCATTTTCACTATTAAGACTCGTGTTTCGCTCGCCCGCTCGCTCCCTCACGTATGTACCCTACCCTGGAATCATCTTTCTCTGGCTCTCATCATGGATTCCCGAAAGGTGGAGGCCACTGTGCATATGCGACGCCTACATCACGCTTTGGGATACGATCTATCAGGATCGGAACCTTGGGCACAAGGAGAGCAAATTATCGCGCGCACTGCTCTGCATTGAAGCACGAGCCCTGCGTACGGCACACCGCATAGTCACCGACACCTGCTCGAATGCCGCCCACATTGCCGATCTTTTCAAGGCACCTCGTACACGACTGTTTGCATTCCCTCTGGCGATTCCTGCGCCATTCACCCATTCTTCCAAACCGTCCAACCCATCTGATACGAAGCACCTGAAAGTCCTTTTCATTGGCACTTTCGTCCCACTGCAGGGCACCACAGTCATTGCCGAAGCCATACATGCCCTACGCAACAAAACGCATATTGGGTTCACAATCATCGGCAATGGCCAGGATGCAGAAGCGACCAGCAAATGGCTTGAGAAATGCCCCTCGGCCACATGGATACGCGACTGGCAGCCAGAGGAAGTGCTAGAACATCACATGGCCACCGCCGATATCTGCCTTGGAATTTTCGGTGGCGACGGCAAGGCTTCGCGCGTACTTCCTTTCAAACTGTATATGGCATTGGCCGGCGGAAAGGCCATCATCACCCAGGACACCTATGGAACGCCCTGCGGCACCCCCGCCATACCTGCACTGACATGCACGCCGACTCCAGAAGGGCTTGCAGAGGCGATCGTGAATCTATCCGAGGACGAGCCACTCCGCCGTGAGCTGCAATCAAAAGCCCGCGCATATTATGAAGCGCATCTATCCAGCCCCCGTCTTGCAGAACACTGGCAGACACTTCTGACCCGTTCTTCAGCGCCCTGATCGATCAGGGCGCAATGTTCTCGGCTTTCGCTCTTGCCAACACGAAATCCGCCTGCACGACATGCCCGTCCTTACGCAAGCCTTCCGCCATTCGCGTCACGTATCCCGGGTGCCCCTTGGACTGTTCCACGGCAATGGCCAGCAATCGCATTTCCAGGTCAGGATCATGCCGATAGTCGCGCGCATGTGCTGCGACCTGCACATAGCTGTAGGGAGGCATCACCACCTTGTCGAACATCAGCAGGAATGCGTCCCCCAAGGCCGCATCATCCAACGCCACACCCTTCAAACGATTATTCAATAGCCCGAACAGCGCCCCCGTTGTTTCCGGAGTAATCGGTCGATTGCGCAGACGCTCATGCAAGCGGGACCACCACTGCGGGTTCACCGGCAGGCCACGGCCGGCATGCATGAGAATCAGTGACTGCTCTGCCAGGACACTGGCATTGGGCAACTGGGATTCACGCTCGAACTCGCGAACCGCGAAACTGAAAAATGGCGAATCCGCCGAGCCATCTGCCATTTCGTAGTAGCGCACACCAAGCTCGTGCGCCGCGCGAGGCGACTGCGGATTGATGGCTGCCAATTCGGTGGACAACAGCAATCCTTCCCCCCATACCGCCGAGCGCACAGCCCCCAGGAAACCAACCCCGGCAACCACAGCCACAATGGCGGCCACCTTGATGGCAGGCCCATCCTTTACAGGCAAGCGACGAACCAGGTCTGCAAGAGCCAGCAGAACACCCAGCAGGGCGAAGTAGTTGCGGTGTTCGAACACCAACTCAAGCGCAATGACATTGCTGGTAATCAGGTGGGCCGCAAAAAACCACAGCACGCCCAACGCGAACAACGGCGCCCGACGCCGCAGCAGGAACGCCAACAGCAACAAGCCCAGCAGCAACAGTCCGCCCCAGAGCGTCGACAACGGCGACAGCAACGTATGGGACGCCTGCATATCGTCGTAATAGAACGTCATCGTGCCCGGCAGTGGCAGCACCATCTGCCCCAGGTACAACGGCAGCACCCGCAGCTGGGTCAACACCCGCTCCAGTGCGCTGAAGTCGCGAATCGCATAGGCCTCTGCGGCGGCATAGTGCGGCACGACCACGCATGCAAACAGGATTGCCGCCACGGCAACGCCGGCCCCATACCCCCAGCGCCAGAATCGACGCTGGCCCAGCGTCGCGCCCCCAAACTGCAGCAGAGTCAGCTCAAGCGCCAGCGTATAGGCAGGCAACAGCAAGGCCGTCTCCTTGCTGCCCAGCGCGAGCAGCAGCAGTGGAACGCAAGCCAGCAACCAAGGCCAGCCGCACCGCCCTTCGATCTGCATCGCCCGCCCCCGCAGATAAGCCAACAAGGCCATCAGCACGAAGGTCAACGACAGCGTCTCCATCCGCTGCACGACGTAGAGGACGGTGGACACCTGAAGCGGATGCACTGCCCACAGCAGCGCGATTGCCCATGCGGAAGGGTGCAGCCATGCCCCCACACCCGCCAACCTCAGAACTCGCGCGCACAACAGATACACCAGCATCGTATTGAGCAGGTGCACCAGCAAGCCCCCGAGCTTCCAGCCCCACGGATCCAAGCCACCCAACATATGATTCAGGCCAAAGCTGGCCATCGCCAATTGCCGGCCGGTGCCACCAGGATCGAAGCTGGTCGCGGCACGCCAAAGCGCGGGCCAGTCACCCGCCTTCACATGTATGCGTGCGTTGTCTACCAGCGCCGGAAAATCGTCGAACAGAAAAGGACCATGCAAGCCCCCCCAGTACACCAGGGTCACGAGAAGCGCCAGCATCAACAACGCCAGGCCTTGCCTCAAGCCGCCCCAATGAGCCCGCCCCTCTTCAAACTGCTGCATCAAGCTTCCCCACAGATCATTGCCGCCCCATCGGCAATTTGAAGATCAATGACAACCCGCTGGCCAGAATCTGCTTGGTATCGCGGCGTCCACTTTGCACCCCCACTCACCAGATGCACTGCGCACCAGTTCAATATCCTTGCCTACTACTTCCGGATTGCCTTTCAACCGGCATCGAATGAAGCCCGTATTGCCAGGCGTCATACTGATATCGCAACGTCCCGTGCTTGCATTCAAGCCGATATCGCTCAAATCGAAGGTACTGACATTCTCAACCAGCACGAATGCCTCGAACCCGGCCTGGCCCGCACGAATTTCCGCCAAACCTGCCGTGAGTTGCGATTTTGTCACGTAGTTCTGATACGCCGGCAGAGCAATCGCAGCCAGCACCGCGATGATCGCGACTACGATCATCAACTCAATCAGCGTAAAACCGCGCTGTAGCTTCATGATGCCCCCCCATAACACCAGCGAAGATCTTCCAAACGACTCCCCAAATGAAGAGGCCCCGCAAAAACGGGGCCTCTCCTCAGCAGTTGCTCACACCATTAGTGCGTGCAGCCCGCCGGGATGTAGGAATCCTTCAGCGTCACAGTACCGTCAGCAATTGCACATTCCCACGCACCAGAAGCTGCACGAGTCAACGTGACCTTTGCACCAACAACGCTCGGATTGCCCTTGACGGTGCACTCAATCGACTGGCCGTCCTCGTCCTCATAGTTGCCGGCAACAGCAATTGCGCAACGTGCGGTGCTTACGGCCAAGCCGATCGCGGTCGCATCAGCCGGCGCGCCGGTCTGGGTACCCGACTGGATGGCTTCTTCGAATGCGGTCACACCACCGCGGATGTCGGCCAGACCCGCAGTGACCTGCGACTTGGCGACATAGTTCTGGTAAGCCGGCAGCGCAATGGCGGCCAGGATGGCGATGATCGCAACGACGATCATCAGTTCGATCAGCGTGAAACCCTGCTGCTTCTTCATGGATACATCCCCTAGAGGTTTGTGATTGTGTTGAACAAGAGTGAACGCCGCACAGGCGACCCCACCCCCTGCGGGGTAATACAAAGCAGGTTGCGTGCCAACTCCACGACACTCCCCAACTCCCCGCCGGCAATGATGGCATTTGATTCCAGGAATGGAAGCCCCTCCCTGCCACATCTGCCAATCAATGCCCAAAGTGACAAAATTTGTCACTTACAGACCCGCCATCAACGACTGGCCGTCACAACATCGATTTCCATAGGGTGCCAGCGAGCCAAGAAGCCGCTACCATGCGGCTGTTAGCCCGGCCTGGGGATGGTCCGGGCGGGGAGCCCATACCGATGTCCGCTACTCGAAGCGCGTTAAAGAACGAGCCGATCGCCCGCAGCACCTCGCAGTTGCAACCCTTCGTCTGGGAGGGTACCGACAAGCGCGGCGTCAAGATGAAGGGCGAGCAGACCGCCAAGAACGTCAACATCCTGCGTGCCGAGCTGCGCCGCCAGGGCATCACGCCCACCGTGGTCAAGCCCAAGCCGAAGCCCTTGTTCGGTGCGGCAGGCTCCAAGATCACCGCCAAGGACATCGCGTTCTTCAGCCGCCAGATGGCGACCATGATGAAGTCCGGCGTTCCCATCGTCAGCGCCCTGGAGATCATCGGCGAAGGACAGAAGAACCCGCGCATGAAGAACATGGTCGGCCAGGTCCGTGCAGACATCGAGGGCGGCTCTTCGCTGTATGAAGCCATCAGCAAGCATCCCGTTCAGTTTGACGAGCTGTACCGCAACCTGGTCAAGGCGGGCGAAGGTGCCGGCGTACTGGAAACCGTGCTGGACACCATCGCCAACTACAAAGAGAACATCGAAGCACTCAAGGGCAAGATCAAGAAGGCCCTGTTCTATCCCGCCATGGTCGTGGCCGTCGCCCTGCTGGTGAGCTCCATCCTGCTGGTGTGGGTGGTCCCGCAGTTCGAGGATGTGTTCAAGGGCTTCGGCGCCGAACTCCCCGCCTTCACCCAGATGATCGTCGGGCTGTCGCGGTTCATGGTGGCGTGGTGGTGGTTGATGCTGCTCGTGGCCGCGGGCGCCATCATCGGCTTCATCTTTGCCTACAAGCGCTCGCTGGGCATGCAGCACGCAATGGACAGGCTGACACTCAAGGTGCCGGTCATTGGCCAGATCATGCACAACAGCTCGATCGCCCGCTTCGCCCGCACGACCGGCGTGACCTTCAAGGCAGGTGTGCCGCTGGTGGAGGCACTGGGGATCGTCGCCGGCGCGACAGGCAACTCGGTCTATGAGAAGGCCGTGCTGCGCATGCGCGATGACGTCGCTGTGGGCTATCCGGTCAACATGGCCATGAAACAGGTGAACCTGTTCCCGCACATGGTGGTGCAGATGACCGCCATCGGCGAGGAAGCCGGTGCCCTGGATGCCATGCTGTTCAAGGTCGCCGAGTACTATGAGCAGGAAGTCAACAACGCCGTCGATGCCCTCAGCAGCCTGATCGAGCCGATGATCATGGTCTTCATCGGCACCATCGTCGGCAGCATGGTCATCGGCATGTATCTGCCCATCTTCAAGCTCGCATCGGTTGTCGGATAACTAGCAAATGGCATTTCTCGACCAGCATCCCGGCCTCGGCTACCCCGCCGCGGTCGGCCTGGGACTGCTGATCGGCAGCTTCCTCAATGTGGTGATCCTGCGCCTGCCCAAGCGGCTGGAGTGGCAGTGGCGGCGCGACGCGCGCGAGATCCTCGAGCAGCCGGACATCTACGAGCCGCCGCCGCCGGGAATCGTGGTCGAGCCGTCGCACTGCCCGCATTGCAAGCACAAGCTAAGCTGGTACGAGAACATCCCGCTGTTCAGCTGGCTGGTCCAGCGCGGCAAGTGCCGCCATTGCCAGGCCCCCATTTCGCTGCAGTATCCGCTGGTGGAGCTGGTCACGGCGCTGCTGGTGCTGGCCAGCGTCTGGCAGTTCGGCTTCGGCTGGCAGGGCTTCGGCGCGATCGTGCTGAGCTGCTTCCTGGTGGCACTGTCCGGCATCGACCTGCGCACGCAACTGCTTCCGGACCAGCTCACCCTGCCCCTGATGTGGCTCGGCCTGATCGGCAGCATGGACAACCTGTACATGCCCGCCAAACCCGCGCTGATCGGTGCCGCGGTGGGCTACCTGTCGCTCTGGACGGTGTGGTGGCTGTTCAAGCAGCTCACCGGCAAGGAAGGCATGGGCCACGGCGACTTCAAGCTGTTGGCGGCGCTGGGCGCCTGGTGCGGCGTGAAGGGCATCCTGCCGATCATCCTGCTGTCCTCGCTGGTGGGCGCCATCATCGGTTCGATCTGGCTGTACTCCAAGGGCCGTGACAAGGCCACGCCGATTCCGTTTGGCCCCTACCTGGCCATCGCCGGCTGGCTGGTCTTCATGTGGGGCGACCAGTTGATTGGCGGTTACCTGCGACTGTCCGGCCTGCAGCAGTAAGACCACTGTCCATGCGGATGCGGGGACGAGGACGCGTGGCCACCCCGCTCAACCGAGCCCGTCTGCAATGAGCGATTTCACCATTGGCCTCACCGGCGGGATTGCCTCGGGCAAGAGCGAGGTCAGCCGGCGCTTCGAAGCACTGGGCATCGTCGTCGCCGATGCCGACGTGGCCGCGCGCGACGTCGTGGCCCCCGGCAGCCCCGCCCTGGCACGGATCGTCGAACGTTTCGGCGTCGATATCGTCCAGGCCGACGGCACCCTGGACCGCGCCCTGCTGCGCCAGCGTGTATTTGCCAACGACGATGAGCGGCGTGCGCTCGAAGCCATCACCCACCCCGCCATCCGCCGGCGCATGATGGACATCTGCGCCGCCGCACCGGGGCCCTATGTGATTGCTGCCATCCCGTTGCTGACGGAGGTCGGAGGCCGTGCCGCCTATCCGTGGCTGGACCGCATCCTCGTCGTGGACACCCCCGTCGCGCTCCAGCATGCGCGGCTGTTGCGACGTGACAACATCAACGCCGAACTGGCGGATCGCATGATCCAGGCACAGGCCACGCGCGAACAGCGCCTGGCGCTGGCCGATGACGTCATCCTCAATGATGGGCATCCCGATGCGCTGCAGGCGCAGGTCGAGGCACTGGACCAGCGCTACCGCGAGCTGGCCAGCAAACGGTAACGGCCAACCCGCGCCTGATCAGGCCGCGGAGAAACGCAACGTGGCGATCACGCCGCGTTCGCTACCCGGGCGGATATCCACCCGCCAACCGTACAACGCGCACAGGCGACTGACGATCGACAAGCCAATGCCCCCGCCCTGCGAATGACCGGCATGGGTGCCACGATAACCGCGCTGGAACAGGCTCGCGGCGTCCTCCTCGCTCAGCCCCGGTCCGGAGTCGATCACCTCCACCGCATCAAGCACCACCCGTACCAGCACCTGCCCCTCTTGGGTGTACTTCACGGCGTTACCGATCAGGTTGCCCAGCGCGACAGAAAGTGCCGATTCCGGCGCATCAACCACCAGCCCACGCTCCCCTTCCAGTGCCAGCACCAGCGGTTTGCCACCCAGCTGCGCGCGATGCGCATCCAGCAACTGCTCGGCCACCTTGGCCACATTGCTGTTGCCATGGCCACGCTCGTTGCGTGACAGCAGCAACAGCGAACCGATCAGGTCGGTGCATTGTTGTTCGGCACGCTGGATGCGCTGCAGGCGTTGCAGCACCTTTTCATCGAGCCCCGGGCGCGCGAGCAGCAACTCGGTTGCACCGCGGATGACCGCCAACGGGGTACGCAACTCATGGCTGACGTCGGCGTTGAACTCACGGTCGCGCTGGACCACCTCGGTCAATCGCGTCGAGTAATCATCCAGGGCCTCGGCCAATTGGCCGACTTCGTCGTCCGGGAAGCGCGGCGCCAACGGCTCGGGATGCTTGTTGTCGCCCCGGTAGGCGCGCAGGCGGGCCGCCAGATCCGACACCGGGCGCATGACGCGCGAGGCAGACCACCACCCAAGCACCAGGCTGAGCACGGTGAACAGCACGACAGTGACGATCAACAGCCGCAACAGTTTGCTCGCTGCCTCCGCTGCGTCCGTAACGTCATAGCGGATCAGACTGGTGAACGGCGTCCCTTTCGGATCCACGCCTTTACGGATCGCGACCTTGTACACGTGCCAGCTACCGTCGGGGGCCTGCTGCCGGATGTCATGAACACCGTCAGCCAGGTCACGGTAGAGCGGATCAACCTTGTACGCGTTGCTCGGGCTCCATGTCCGCGCATCGAACATCAGGAAGAAAACCGCTTCTCCTGGATTGGTTTCAACCTGAGAGACCAGATTGTTGACCTCGCGCTGGAGTGTTCGCTCGATCAGCTGATTCTCTACCCTGGAACGCAGGTTCCAAGCCGCAGCCGCGAACAGCGCGGTCAGGCAGAAGCCCAACAGCACGAATGAAAGGATGATGCGGCTACGCAGGCGGCGGCGATAACGCCCCCGCTTGCGTGTCGGCCCAGGCGCAACGTCCTCAGACATCGGCAACGGCGATGCGGTATCCAATGCCATGGCGGGTCTGGATCATCGGTGCGGCGAACGGCTTGTCCACCACCGCGCGCAGCCCGTGGATATGCACGCGCAGGGAATCCGAATCCGGCAACTCCTCGCCCCATACCCGGGTTTCCAGTTCCTGGCGGGTGACCACGGCCGGCGAGGCTTCCATCAATGCCTGCAGGATCTTCAACGCGGTGGGATTGAGCTGCAACAGCTTGCCCTGACGGCGCACTTCCAGCGTGTCCAGGTTGTATTCCAGATCGCCCACTTCCAGCACGCGCGTGTGCGCGCCCTTGCCACGCCGCGACAAGGCGTTGAGGCGGACCTCGACTTCCTGCAGCGCGAACGGCTTGATCAGGTAGTCATCGGCACCGGAGTCGAACCCGGCCAGCTTGTTGTCCAGCGAGT
>Ga0308157_10007121_pt1 | contig 13112 bp, 13 predicted proteins | sample PhyBR1_FD_201035 | JGI IMG/M metagenome (GOLD analysis project Ga0308157, IMG submission 201035) | Phyllosphere microbial communities from UC Gill Tract Community Farm, Albany, California, United States - DLSLB.R1 | ecosystem: Host-associated > Plants > Phyllosphere > Unclassified | place: USA...
CCGGTTTTAGAGTTGGCTCATTTTATTGGCTCAACTTCTGCACTTTTGAATTATGTAGAACAGGATGATTGTCAGGAGTTTATCATTGCAACAGAAGAAGGGATTCTTCACGAGATGAGAAAACGTGCGCCACACAAATCTTTGATTCCTGCTTTGGTTTTCGACGAAAGCTGTAATTGCTCAGAATGTTTCTTTATGAAGAGAAATACTTTGGAGAAACTTTATTTGTGTATGAAGTATGAACTCCCGGAAATCACGATGGACGAGGATATTCGTCTGAAAGCTTTGAAACCAATTGAAGCAATGCTGGAGCTTTCCAAAAGCATCAAATAAATTACAAACCTTATCTTAAACGATGAGGTTTTTTTGGGCAAAAATTTGGGCAATTCCCTCGCCGAAGCTTTTCCCACCGCTCGGGTCGGGCTATCCGTTGCAATCTTTTTTGCCTCACCCTAAATCCCTCTCCAAAGGAGAAGGACTTCCAGCCACAAAAAAGGATTTCCACTACTATCCCTATTGCAGCTGCGCAAGTAAGATAGTTTTATAATAAATACAAAGTTTTCCCCCAATTTTGTCATTCTGAAAGAATCTAGACTGCCGAGATTCCTACGGAATGACAAACTGCATAAATTGATTCGTTTATTTCTTTGTTAAGTTTCACGGCTTTGTGAACCTTAAAAATATTTTCAATAAAATCATAAAACCTTTGTGCTCTTTGTGTTCAAAAATTTTCTATTTTTAAAAAATGAAATCAAAAATCATTTTAGAAGACATAAAAATCTATGCTTATCACGGTGTTTTGCCGGAAGAAGCCATTATCGGAAATCATTATGTGGTTAATCTGGAAGTACACGCTGATTTGGAAAAAGCCACACAAACAGATGATCTTAATGATACGATCAATTATGCCGAGATCAGTGAAATTATCCATCAGGAAATGGCAATTCGTTCGCAGCTTTTGGAACATGTGATTGGAAGAATCATCAATAAAATTGAAAATCAATTCCCTCAGATTACATTCATCAAAATCAAACTGACCAAAACCATTCCGCCAATGCCCGGAGAAATGAAAGGTGTAAGTCTGGAGTTCGAGAAAAAAATCAATTAACACATCAATTAAAACTAAAACTATGAAAAATCATTATCATATAGCACAACGCTATAAGTCAGAAAAGTTATTAAGATTCTTAAATTTTATTATAGATTATATTGTATCTATACTTATGGTAATAGTCTTATATTCAATTGGGATACTTATTTATTCATTATTTACCGGTACGGATTATGTCATAAATGCTGATAGGTTGGCAGGTATTAATAAATATTTGGATAGAATTGTTACTGCAATATTTTATGCATTTATAATGTTTTTGACAGAATATTCTACAAATGGAAGAAGTCTTGGAAAGCTGATTACAGGAACAATGGTTGTAAATGAAGATGGTAAGCTGCTTACTTATAATGATTTTTTGAAAAGAAATTTCAGCAGAATTGTACCTTTTGACGGCTTGTCTTTTCTGGGAGAAAGAGGATGGCACGACAGCTGGAGTGACACATTGGTTGTGAAAAGAAAAGTATATCTGGAAGCTTTGGAAAGAGAAAATTCGATTGAAGATATCGGACAGATTTCTGAGAATTGATGTGTTAATAAAATCTTAAATTGGTATTGCATTTGATACTAAGATTCCAAATACAATATTTTTATGAGAACATACATTGCGGTAGGAATTGCTGCTTTAGGTTTTATTATTGCTGCTGCTTTGCTTGGTAGCGCTGTGAAAAACAGAAACAAATCAGAAAATACGGTTTCTGTTACAGGGCTTGGATCCAAAACTTTCACCTCCGATTTGATTTCCTGGTCAGGAAGTTTTTCCAAAAACAGCTTCGAATTGAAATCTGCTTATGACGCTTTAGCCATCGACAGACAAGTGATTTCAGATTATTTGAAATCGAAAGGCGTTAAAGAAAATGAAATGATTTTTTCTGCTGTTGATATTCAGAAACAATTCAGAAGTTTTACAGATTCTAATGGAACTTATCAGCAAGGTGAATTTTCAGGATATAATCTGACTCAAAGTGTTTCCATCAAATCAAAAGAAGTGGCAAAAATTGAAAATATATCCAGAAATATCACAGAAATCATCAATCGTGGAATTGAATTTACTTCTTCTTCACCTCAATATTTCTATACAAAATTGTCTGATGTAAAACAGGAAATGATTGCCAACGCAACCAAAGATGCAAAAGAACGTGCCGAAAAGATTGCAGAAAATGCAGGAAGCAGTCTCGGAAACTTGAAGAAAGCAACAATGGGAGTTATTCAGATTACGGCACCAAACTCCAACGAAGATTATTCTTACGGCGGAACTTACAACACAACTTCCAAAGAAAAGGAAGCAAGCATTACCATAAAACTTGAATATGAAGTCGATTAAAGTAAAGGAGCAAATATTTGCTCCTTTATAATTTTGTCTTACTGTCAAAAACCAATGTGACTGGTCCATCATTAATCAATGAAACTTTCATGTCTGCCCCAAAAATTCCACTTTCGGTTTTCAACCCCGATTTTCTTAATTCTTCTTTAAAATATTCGAATAATGGAATGGCTTTGTCTGGTCTTGCAGCTTTTATGTATGAAGGGCGATTGCCTTTTTTGTAATCAGAAATGAGAGTAAATTGGCTGATACAAAGGATTTCACCATTAATGTCTCTAATGGAATGATTCATTTTTTCTTCTTCGTCAGAAAAAACTCTTACGTCTAGAATTTTCTTAACAAGCCAATCTGCGTCCGAGTTTTCGTCGCTTTCATCAATGCCAATCAAGAGCATCAATCCTTTTCCGATTTCTCCGACGATTTTGTTGTCAACTTTTACGTTAGATTCTGACACACGCTGGATTACGACTCTCATTTAATTATAGATATCTAAAATATTGGATGACGAATTAAAACTGTATCCGTAAGTCTTCGGCGCAATTCTGGCTGCGCTGTTATCTGTGGGCTGTCCTGTAATCAATATCCACTGCGATCCATCTTTCGGGCAGTAAACGGATGTGTCATTTTTAACTTCCAAAGTTGTGTCTGTATCTGGACAAATATGAGGTGCATTTCTATCATAAACTTTGAAACCGGTTGTTGTTCTCACTACAATCAGACCTCTTGTTCCGGCAGCAACTTCATTGATATAAACCCAACCTCCAACAGTTTGTAATTTGTAATATAAAGGTAAACTAAGATTAAGTTGCACTGAGACAGCAGAATTGGGAAAACAGCTTACGGTTTCATTTCTTTCGCTACAAGAATTAACGACAGTTAAAGAACTGATTATCAAAAATAATACGAATACTGATGCGAATTTTTTGGGTTTCATTTCAAAATAAATTATATATTTGTAAACTCGATTCGAGACAAATTAGTATCCGGCAAAGGTCGGATTATTTTTTTATACAAACGATAAATTTTATTGTTATGAACTACGTAACCAAAGAAGGTTTGGAGAAAATGAAATCCGAACTGGAACAACTAGAAACGATTGAAAGACCAAAAATAACTCAGCAGATTGCTGAAGCAAGAGATAAGGGTGATCTGTCTGAAAATGCAGAGTACGACGCAGCTAAAGAGGCGCAAGGGATGTTGGAAATGAGAATTTCTAAACTGAAAGATATTGTTTCTACATCCAAAATCATCGATGGAAGCCAGCTTGACCTTAGCAAAGTGTCTATTCTTACGACTGTAAGATTGAAAAATAATGCAACAAAAGGTGAGCAAAAATTCACTTTGGTTCCTGATAACGAGAGTGACATCAAATCGGGAAAAATTTCTGTGAATACCCCAATTGCGAAAGGTCTTTTGGGTAAAACTGTTGGTGAGACTGCAGATATTGTACTGCCAAATGGTAACAAACTCTCTTTCGAAGTTTTAGAAATTTCATTATAAAAAATAAATGTAATGTTGGTTTAATAATTGTTGAAAGTTAGAATCGATATTTAAAAAATTATGAGCACAATTTTTTCTAAAATCATCAACGGAGAAATTCCTAGTTATAAGATAGCAGAAAACGATAAGTTTGTCGCATTTCTGGATGCAATGCCATTGGTAAAAGGTCACACTTTGGTTGTTCCAAAAAAGGAGATTGATCTGATTTTTGATTTGGATTCCGAAGATTATAAAGAGCTTTGGGCTTTCACTCAGGAAATTGCAAAACAAATTAAGAAAGCTATTGCTTGCAAGAGAGTTGGCGTTGCTGTTGTTGGTTTGGAAGTTCCTCATGCTCATATTCATTTAGTGCCACTTAATACGGTGGATGACCTCAATTTTAAAAATGTTCGGAAGGTTTTTACTCCGGAAGAGTACAAAGAAATTCAGGAATCCATTACAAAAGCATAAAAGAAGTTAACGACTTCTTTTTTTAATTTTAGAACTCAAGAAAATATGAATCCAAATCAGTGTTCATTTTGTGGAAGAAAAAAGGATGAAGTTCAAATCCTAATTTCCGGACAGAATGGCTTTATATGCGAAAATTGTATAGAACAAGCACATTCTATCGTAAAAGATAGTGTGAATAAAACCACAGATTCTGCTTCGATGGCAGGATTTGTAGAAGAACTTAAAAAGCCAAGAGAAATAAAATCATTTCTTGATGAATATGTAATAGGGCAGGATCAGGCGAAGAAACAACTGTCAATTGCGGTTTACAATCATTACAAAAGGTTACTGCACGCGCAGAATGAAAACCGTGAAGTGGAGATTGAAAAATCTAACATCATCATGATTGGTGAAACGGGCACGGGAAAAACATTGCTGGCAAAAACCATTGCAAAACAATTGAATGTTCCTTTCTGTATTGTAGATGCAACTATTCTTACAGAAGCCGGTTATGTGGGAGAAGATGTGGAAAGTATTCTTTCGAGGCTGCTGATGGTTGCAGATTATGATGTTGAGAAAGCTGAAAAAGGAATTGTTTTTATTGATGAGATTGATAAAATTGCCAGAAAATCTGATAATCCGAGTATCACAAGAGATGTTTCAGGAGAAGGCGTTCAGCAAGGCTTATTAAAATTGTTGGAAGGAAGTATTGTGAATGTTCCGCCGCAAGGTGGTCGTAAACATCCTGATCAGAAATATATTCAGGTGAATACCCAAAATATTTTGTTTATTGCTGGAGGAGCTTTCGACGGTATGACCGAGATTATTGAGAGAAGACTTAATAAACAAGCTATTGGTTTTTCGAAAGATAAATTGGAAAAAACAGATGATGAAGATTATATATTAAGTCAGATTAATGCAATCGATTTGAAGAGTTTTGGTCTCATACCTGAACTTTTGGGGAGGTTTCCAATCATCACTTATCTCGAAAAATTGACAAAAGAGACACTTGTGAGAATTATGAAAGAGCCTAAAAATTCTATCATCAATCAATTTACAGAGCTTTTTAAGATGGATAATGTTGCTTTGGAATTCACTGATAATGCAATTGAAGAAATCGTGGAAGATACCATGAATAAAGGGCTTGGAGCAAGAGGTCTGAGAGGAACAACTGAAAAAGTATTGGAAGATTATATGTTTGATATAGAAAATAATTCAAATGTGAAAATAGAGTCAATATTATAAAATCTTTAATTAATTATATATTCTTTTCAAGTATTTAAAAAATTAATATCTTTGCAGGAGAAACACACTTAAACACACACACAATGATACGAAAATTATTTATTTCAAAACTAATACTCGTCAGTGGTATTGCTTTTTCCCAAAACATCCTTACTTATGTTGGTAATACCGCATTAGTAACTGTCCAAAGTAATACTTTGGTTTACAATGGCGGAGGTCTGCAAACAGCAGGTTCTGCAATCGTAAATAACTCTGGAAACATCATGGTCAATGGAATAGCGTCTGATGGAATGGCTATTGCAAATACCTCTAGTTTCAATCTAAAATATAACCCTGCATTAACTACCGACTATGGACAATTGTACATATCCGGTATACCACAAACAGCGGTTACAGGAAAAGTAAACAAAGAATACAGGTCTGATTATCAGAATGGTGTGACGGGAAGACAACAGACTAGTCTGCCATTTAACGGCTTTACTATTCAGGATCTAATTAATACTTTTGGGGCAGGACAAATTAATTTTACCAATGGAGCTAATACTCCGACCGGCCGTTTCAGTCCTAATTCAATTTTTAGATGGAATAATTTCAACTCCAAATTTGATCAGATTTATATCAATCCGGATAATAATACTGTTGTAGGAACACCTATGACTTATTATATAATGCCGAGAAGAAATGCTACAGGAAATGTATATTTTTGGAATCCAACTTCTACACTAACAGCAGACCTGAAAACATTCTCCGGTAACCCAATTTCAGATAATACAAATACTTCCTCTAATTTTATATTTAATCTATCTGGCCAGCAAGCTGTTAATTTTGGATATAATGGAAGTTTGAAAAATACATATGGAGAAACTTATAGAAGTTATCTGGATGATCCATTTAGTTCAAAAACTCCAAACTGGTCTGCAGATTATGGTAGGAATCTTTACCAGATGGCTAATCCATTCCTAACTAATATAGATTTGAAATTTATTGCAACAAATGAGAGTGGGAATCTAAGTGATGGTAACTATATTCCTAATCTTGTAGGGATTGCTTATTACGGAACTGCTCAGGTTAATTGGCAATTGGGTCAAGGGACTACTTATGGTACTGCTATTGTGGCTTTAACTTCAGGCGGTGCTTTCCAGGCGGGAGATATTACTGCTAACAGATTAATCATAAAGCCAATGGGAGAGTTTATGGTTAAGTTAAGTTCAAGCGCTCCTCAAACTTTGGATTTTTCAAAAACCAGAAGATTTAGATTTGCTTCTCGTGCAGACGGTGTAGATTATTCTGTAACTTCTGCTAAATCCAGTACTGAGGATGATGGTATTCCAACAGATAAAATTGTAAAACAAGTTGCTGTTGTTGTATACGATATGGATGGATTGGAAATTGACAGAACATATTATGCTGTTTCTCCGTCCGCTACTACTGGTTATAATCCAACTGTAGCCAAATTACAGGCTTATGCAAATTCTAATAGCGAAAATACTACATTAGAGTCCAGTTCTGCAGTTAATAGAAAAATATATACCAAAGAAGAATCTCAAAACGGAGGTGAAGATATTAATCAAATGGATAAGCTTTATATAAATGAAGCTAATGAAATTGGATTTAAATCAAAAGAAATTCCACTTTATATTAATAATATTGATCAGCCTTATCAAATAAAATTTGAAGTTTATGAAAAAGGCGAGAGAGTTCCTAATGGCTTAAGCAATGGAAATAGCTTTTACATTAAAAATGCTCAAGGGTATTTCACAAAAATAGTAGATGACCAAGGACTTTCATTAAGTGGAGCACAGGTTTTAGGTCTTTATTATGAATTGCCGGAAGGAGCAACTCTTGGAACTGGAAACGTTAATAATTTTCAAACTGTTATAGCTAAAAAAGATTCTCACTGGGTAGCAAGATTTGCTAAAAATTGGGACAAGGCTACTGTAGAAGTTTATTCTGCTGCAGGACAACTTTTAAACACAAAATCACAAATATCTACAAGTACAGATTATACTATTCCGTTGAATAATCAAGCGAAAGGTGTTTTCTTAGTAAGAGCAATTTCTGATAAAGGAGAAATTGTAATTAAAAAAATTATTAACTAACACAAATTTAATGATGATGAATCTTTTATTAAAAAAAGTATACGGCTTTTTATTTATAATAACGAGTATACTTGCATTTGGTCAATCTGTACCACCGCCGCCTGAGAATCCAGAATCTGGAGATATTGGAGCTTATCCGGCTTCTCCAATTGATGATTATGTTATTGTTTTGTTTTTTGTAGCAATAGTTATGATTGTAGCTTTTGTAATGAAATCGAAACAAAGATTATTACAATAAAAAATATATTTTAATAAAGTAAAACTCACTTTTTTAGTGGGTTTTTTTTTAATTTTATTCTATGAAAAAATTACTAATAGTTAGCGGTGTTTTATTATCTGCTTACGTATTTCCTCAGTTTACTGTAAGTGCCGAAATACCAACTTATTTAGCTGACTCGGAAGTTTATTTATACGGGTTTAATGGATCCAAAGAAATACTCTATTCTAAAGCTAAAATCTCTAATAATAATGCGGTTTTTAAGGTTGATAAAAAATATATCGGGATGATGAGGGCTTTTTTTCAAAAGTCAAATTCCTCGATTAATATGGTTTCTGAGAATGCGAATATCAAATTTAAAGTAGAGTTAGATAGTAAAAATAAAATTTCTAATGTTATTTTTACAGACGAAACCAATCAACTATTCAGTAGTGACGTAGAGTTGCAAAAAAAACAGGAGCTAATATTGCCTGCCCTTATCCAGATTAAAGACTATTATAAACCTTCTGAGAGCTTTTATAAGTCTTTGGATACAGAAATCAATTCCCTTTCTAAAAGTGATTTGTCGGTTTATGCGGCACATCCATTTTTAGATTTTTACAACAAAAATCAAAAATATTCTGTACAGGAAAAAGCGGCAGATATTAAACCTCAGGATTACGTTGATTTCTATTCAAAATCAGGGGAATTTCTGGAGACTTCATTGATTTTAAAACCATCGCTTATTAATTATCTGAACGTCTCTAAATCGAACGTAGAAGGTGGTGTAGACAAATTATTGGAGGCTGTCAATCTAGAGACACCACGCGGACAGACGATATTGTCTGAACTTATCGATATTTTTAACACTTATAATATGGATAAGTTAAAGGAAAAATATCTCAAAGAAGCGAATAACCTAAAGTGTACGATAAACGACAGATTATCTTCAACTTTGAAAGCAAATAATAATACGGAGATTGGTGCAAAAATGCCGAATAATATTTTTGAAAATGCTATTCATACAAAATCTAAATCTCTGTATGATATCAAATCTTCTAAAAAGATTGTTGTTTTCTGGTCATCTACTTGTTCGCATTGTGAAGCTGAATTGCCTAAATTACTTGAGAAGTATGATAAATTAAAAGCGCAGAATATAGAAATCGTTGGTTTCTCTCTGGATAGTAATTTGGACGAGTATAAAAGTAAGGCAAACATCTATCCTTGGATAAACGCTTCTGAAGGAAAAGGCTGGTACAGTACTTATGGAGATACTTATAATATCGTTGCGACACCTACCTATTTTATCTTAGATTCTGGTAATAAGATCATTAGCAAGCCTAATCACGTAGCCGATGTTTTAGATTATTTAAAAGTTAATTAAAAGTTTGTGGAAATGCAAATAATCCCTATATTTGCACCACAAAAATGGCGAGGTAGCTCAGTTGGTTAGAGCGCAGGATTCATAACCCTGAGGTCACGGGTTCAATTCCCGTCTTCGCTACCATTCCTAATCCGTAGATTGATTTCAATTTACGGATTTTTTTTTATTCAAATTTTCAATTTTGCAGTTCTGAGTTTTAATTCTAACCATTCCTATTTTTAATAATAATAAAAATGGAAGTAGGTATTTAACCCACTTCCATTTGATCACTTGTGTTTTTGTGTTTTTATATTTATATACGTTTATTAATGTTAAATAGTTAACAATAATACTTTATTTATTATTTGTTGTTCAAAAATACATCTTTGAACATTCAATAAAAAATTATTAAGAGAATAATTACAGAAATCCTACTATGATTTATAGGCTGTTATTGATTGATAATCAGTTTGTTGTTTGTCATTTGTCAGGTTTTTTTAATTGTTTGGATTAGAGGAAAAAATTTATTTTAAATGATTATTTCTATACTGAAATTACTTAGCTGACATCAAAATCATTATGTTAAATAGAATAGGTGCAATTAAAAAAAATCACATTCTTAAATGATTGATTTATAAGCTGTTTTTAATTTTATTTGAATTTTTTAAAATAAATATTTGGATGTTATATTTATATGTTATATTTTTACAGGGCTTTTGAGACAATCACTCAGGAGCAATAAATTTTTTTTCATCATTTGTGTTTTTAGAATCGTACCTAGTACGATTCTTTTTTTTGTTCATACATTACCAAGAGATTGATGAAATAAGAATAAGTCACTCTGCCGTCCTGCTGATTTGATTTTAGGAATAAATCATTGGTTACTCCAAAAAAATCACTTATAATTCCTTCATGATGTTTAAAGAAATTTAATTCACGCTTTCTATCTTTTTGCATTTTTTTGGAATACTGAGAAATAGTATTTAAAACGAAATCTTTATTCTTGATATCTTTAGATAAGGCTCTTAATAAGCTCTTTAAAACATAAAGCTGGGCACTATACTGCAAATCCGTGTTGTTTGAAGTTTGTGCGCATAAATAAGCGATAAAACTAGCCTCCTGTTCTCTTGCGTATCCAAGCTGATGAGACATCTCGTGCGCCAGTGTAAAAGGTATATTTGTTGAGGGAAGATTTGGGTTGAATTGTGATTCTGCGGTAAAAGGATTGTAATAACCCAGGATCCCGGTATAATTCATAAAACCATCGTAGAGACTTGATTTCACAGAAAGAACTTTTACCGGTTTCTTTGAGCTGATATATTTTGGTAAATATTTTTGTTGATCAAGAATATCATATTTTATTTTCTGAATATTATCGATTCTGAAAACACCATTTTTGTCTTCGGAAACTTTCTCCCGTGTGGCTTTACAAAGTTCAAGATATTTGATGGTTAATGTTTTCAAATCAGAATCGTTAATCTTCACTTCTTTATTAGATAGCTTTTCAATAATCAAAGGCTGGAAATAAAGCATTCCCCAAAAGCATTGATAAACAAAATAAAAGATATTAATAAACATCAATATTCTTTTTAATGTCAAACTCTTTTTAGTTCTGATTAAACTAATGAGTGAATAAACCAAAAAAAGTGAAACAACTGTATAAATTATATCGCCAACAGAAAATTCGAATCCATAAAATAATCGGATGTGAAAGTCCTTTTTATATTCATATAGATTAGAAAAGAAAGTTGTGACAAATTGAAACTTCGATAGAATGTAGAATAACGAAAATTGGGCAACCAGAATGATTGCCCAAAGTTTATTTTTAATAAAGATATTTTTTTTAGTGTCCACCTGATATTTTTTTATCAAAACTGATACCTTGGTTCTTCAGTATTCCACTGACTCTCCAAGCATAGAATGCAAGATAAGCAAAACATAAGACTCCAACAATATAACTATTTTGAATACCGATACTTTCAGAAACAAATCCTTGCAGCCAGCTTACAATTCCACCTCCCATAATCATCATTATCAGGAAACTGCTTCCCTGGCTCGTATGTTTTCCAAGTCCGCTCACTGCCAAAGTGAAGATACAAGGCCAAAGCGTGCTACAGAATAATCCAACACTTGTGAAAGCGTAAATACTGATGATGCCATCCGTCAACATACCAATCACCGTCGCAACAATTCCTAAAGCGGAAAATATTAAAAGCATTCTGGCAGGATTTCCTTTACTTGCCATATCGGCTGCAATTAACACTAATATAATTAATCCATAAATATAGAAAGGTGTCAAATCGTGTTTTGCAATAGCATTAACCAAAAGGAAAACTCCGAATGCCAGATAAGGCGCTAAGAATCTCAGTACTTTTTGCAAACTCATATTATCTGTAAAAGCTTCTACAGCCCCAGTCCAACGGCCAATCATCAAACTTGCCCAATATAGAGAAATATAAGGAGAGATTTCTTGCAAAGTATAAAATACGCCGGTTTCAGAATTCACAATTGATTCCATATAAGCAGGAAGGTTACTCGCGGTCGATACTTCTACACCTACGTAAATGAAAATCGCTAACATTCCCAATAATAACTGAGGATATTTCAAAGCTGAACTTCTTACAGCACCTTCTTCTTTTACAGATTCTTCTATGGTATCTGGATGTTCCGGTAAAGATGATAATTTAAGCAAAATAGCAACAGCTAAGAATGCAACTCCTAAAACCAGATAAGGAATTTTAACACTTTCGATACTCATTTCTGTATTCGCAGAAGCAGCTGAACCGAAGATGGCAAAGCTTACAATCAAAGGTCCGATGGTAGTTCCAAGGTTATTGATTCCTCCGGCTAATGTTAATCTTTGAGAACCTGTTTTTACTGGCCCTAATGCGATGGCTAATGGATTTGCAACAGTCTGCTGCAATGAAAATCCTAATGCTACGATGAACAATCCGGAAAGCATCAATGGAAACGAATGCAGATTGGCGGCCGGATAAAACAATAATGTTCCCAAAGCCGAAATAGAAAGACCTAGTGCCAATCCGTTTTTATAACCGATTTTGTTGACTAAATCTTTCCCAATAGCCAGGGAAATCAACATATAGATGATTGAACCGACTGTGTAGGCAATATAAAAAGCGACTGATACAAGCTGGCTTTGACCTTGTGTCAAATCGAATGCTTTTTTGAAAACCGGAATCAAAATATCGTTACTTGCAGCAACAAATCCCCAGAAGAAAAAAACAGTTACAAGTGGGATAAATTGTCCCCAATTGGTTTTTTGTGTTTCCATTATTTTATTTAATTGTTAATTTTAGGTTAATATATAAAAACAAATGTAAGTAAAAAGTCTTATTAGTAGAATAATTATTTTAAATTCTCAATAAGAGACAATTGTATTTCTTCAAATGCTTTTTCCTTCAGTTCCTTTTGTGTCGCATCTGGCGTCAGGATATCATTGAAAAAAACTTTAACCGTTCCAGGATAACCCTTTTTGTTGTCAAACGGAAACATTTCCTTCAGACCTTTGAAAGTAAAAACTGCAATTGGGAATTGATGTTTGGTCGCCAAAATAAAAGCACCATCTTTGAATTGGTCAAGAATAACACTCGTGTCATCCGGAACGCCGCCTTCAGGAAAAATCACAACACTTTGTCCGTCCTTCATCCTTTCAGCACATCTTCGGTAAACATCAGCGCGGCTTCTGGCGCTTTTTCTATCGACCATCACACAAACTCTTTTATAGACCGTTCCAAAAATCGGTATTTTCTCAATTTCCTTTTTTCCGACATAACAAAGCGGATGATTCGGGAAAAGAATGCAAGGCAACATCACATCCATAATAG
>Ga0308157_10007122_pt1 | contig 13111 bp, 11 predicted proteins | sample PhyBR1_FD_201035 | JGI IMG/M metagenome (GOLD analysis project Ga0308157, IMG submission 201035) | Phyllosphere microbial communities from UC Gill Tract Community Farm, Albany, California, United States - DLSLB.R1 | ecosystem: Host-associated > Plants > Phyllosphere > Unclassified | place: USA...
GACTGGCGCGGACGACGGCTCCACCCCGACCAGCGCAGAGGTCTCGTGGATGCTGCACGAGCGTGCGGCCGACCCCTCGTGGCGTGTCCGAGAGGCAGCCGCGATGGCGCTCCAGATCCTCGGTGACTCGGACCGCGCCGCGCTGTGCACCGTCGTCGCGGACTGGGTGCAGGACCCCGACCCGCTCGTGCGCCGCGCCGCCGTGGCCGGGATCTGCGAACCACGGCTGCTCACGGACCCTTCGACGCGTCGGGCGGCGCTCGCGGCGTGCTTGGTGACGACCGGGTCGATCCGCTCGGTCCCCCGGACGCTCCGCGCCGAACCCGGGCTGCGGACACTTCGCCAGGCTCTCGGGTACGCGTGGAGCGTCGCCGTCGCGGCGTCCCCGGAGGACGGCCTCGACGAGATGGGTGCGCTCGGCGCTGACGACGACCCCGACGTCGCGTGGATCGTCCGGAACAACCTCACCAAGGCACGGCTCCGGCGACTCCTAGGCCCTGCGGTCGTCTAGACCGGGCTCGTCGACATCTCCCGAGGTCGCGTGCCCGTCGTCCCGGGGAGCCGTGGGGCCCCCCCCCTGCGCGGGACCCACGGCTCCCCGGGCTCACCCCGGAGCTCAGACCGGGCTCACCGCCCGCGCCCGGCGCTGGCCGTCCGCAGCACCTCGGTGCGTACGGTCCGCGCGTCGGCGAGCGTCACCTCGTGCACGGGACCCGTGATCGTCACCGATGCTGTGGTCTCCTTCTCGGCGCACGACGGTCCGACCCACAGCTCGACCTCGCCGGGCTCGACGACCCGCACCATCGAGCGGTCCGAGAACGCCAGGCGTGCGGTCGGGACGTCGAGCCGCACCACGACGCTCTCCCCGGGGTCGAGGTCGACCCGCGCGTAGCCGAGCAGCTGCGCGACGGGTCGCGTCACCGACCCGACGAGGTCGCGGGCGTAGAGCTGGACGACGTCCGTCCCGGCGCGCTCCCCCGTGTTGGTCACCTGGAAGGTGGCGGTGAAGGCGTCGCCGGCGAGCACCTCTGCGTCGACCGTGAGCCCGGTGCGCTCGAAGGTCGTGTAGGTCAGCCCGTGGCCGAAGGGCAGCAGCGGCGTGCTGTCCGTGCTGGTCACCTCGGACGGTCCGCCGAGGACGGGGTGCAGGTAGGAGTACGGCTGCGCACCGGCCGAGCGCGGCATGCTCACCGGGAGGCGTCCCGAAGGGGCGACCCGCCCTGTCAGGACCCCGGCGATCGCACGGCCGCCCTCCTCCCCCGGGAAGAACGACTGCACCACCGCTCGCGGTGCTCCAGGTCCGCCGACCGCCCAGTCCACGGCGTACGGCCGGCCGGTGAGCAGCACCACGACCACCGGCGTCCCGGTGGCGGTGACCGCCTCGACCAGCTCGCGCTGGACCCCGGGCAGGTCGAGGGACTCGACGTCGTTGCCCTCTCCCACCGTGCCGCGGCCGAAGAGCCCGGCCTGGTCGCCGAGCACCACGACGGCGACGTCGGAACGAGCCGCGAGCGCCACGGCGTCCTCGAACCCCGACCGGTCCTCGCCCTCGACGGCGCAGCCGACGACGTGCTCCACGACGGCCCCCGGCGCGGTGCCGCGGAGCTCGTCGCGGATCGCCTCGACGACCGTCGGGATCTCGATGCCGATCTCGTGGTCCGGGTGGTGCGCGAGCACGTGGTTCGCGAAGGAGTAGCAGCCCATGAGCGCCTCGGCCCGGTCCGCGTTCGGACCGATCACGGCGACACGGGAGGGTGCGGGTCCGCCTCCTGGCAGGAGCGGCAGGATCCCGTCGTTGGTCAGCAGGACGAGCGACTCCTCGGCGAGGCGTCGTGCGACGTCGCGGTGCCCGGCGGGGTCGAGGTCGACCGCGGAGGGTGGCGCGTCGTCGAAGCGCGCGTCGAGCAGGCCGAGCTCTTCCTTCTGCGCGAGGGTGCGCAGCACGGCCCGGTCGACGAGCGCCTCGTCGACCAGCCCGGCACGGACCTTCTCCGCGAGCGGACCGGTGTAGGCGTCGCCGGTGGGCAGCTCGACGTCGATGCCGGCCGCGAGCGCGAGGGCGGCCGCCTCGCCGCGGTCGGCGGCGACGGCGTGCATGACCTCGAGGAACGCGACGGTGAAGTAGTCGGAGACCACGACGCCGTCGAAGCCCCAGAGGTCGCGGAGGACACCCGTGAGATAGGTGGGGTCTGCGGCGACGGGGATGCCGTCGATCTCGGCGTAGGAGTTCATCACCGACCGCACCCCGCCGTCGAGCACCGCCATCTCGAAGGGCGGCAGGAGCACGTCGGCGACCTCGCGGGGGCCGGCGTGGACGGGGGCGTGGTTGCGGCCGGCACGGGAGGCGGAGTACCCGACGAAGTGCTTGAGCGTGGCGTGCACCCCCTCGGACTGCAGGCCCTGGACGTAGGCGGTGCCGATGGTGCCGACGACGTAGGGGTCCTCGGCGATGCACTCGTCGACCCGGCCCCAGCGGGGGTCGCGGATCACGTCGAGGACGGGGGCGAGCCCCTGGTGGATTCCGAGCGTGCGCATCGAGGTGCCGATCGCGGCGCCCATCTCGGCGACGAGGCCTGGGTCGAAGGAGGCCCCCCAGGCGAGCGGCGTCGGGAAGGTCGCGGCCTTCCAGGCGGCGAGGCCGGTGAGGCACTCCTCGTGCACGAGCGCAGGGATGCCGAGCCGGGTCTCGCGGACGAGCCGGCGCTGCTCTCCCCACAGCCACGCGGCGCGCTCGACCGGGTCGACGGGTCGGGTGCCGTACACCCGGGTGAGGTGCCCGAGCCCGTGCACGGTCGCCTCCTCGTAGCGGCCCGAGGTGGCCATCTCCCCCTGCATGGGCGCGACGACCTCGCCGCCCTGGTCCACCCAGTAGCCGACCAGCTGGGCGAGCTTCTCGTCGAGGGTCATCTGGGCGTGCAGCCGCGCGACCCTCTCGGAGACCTGCGGCAGCGGGATCGGCTCCGGGGCGGTGGCCTGGTGGTTCACGTGCGGTCCTCCTTCGGTGCCACGTCCGACGAGCGGCGTGGAGGGTGCTGGGGCGCTGCGGTGCTGTCGTCCGGTCATCCCTTGACCGCCCCCTGGAGCCCGTTGACGATGCGCTTCTGCATGGCCAGGAAGAACACCAGCGCGGGGATCATGGCCAGCGAGGTGAAGGCCAGCACGCCCGCGGTGTCCTGGGCGTGCTCGCTCGAGAAGGTCGCGACACCGAGCGGCAGCGTCTGCGCGGCCGGGTCGTTGAGCACGAGGAGCGGGAGCAGGTACGCGTTCCAGGATCCCACGAAGGCGAGCACCCCGACCGTCACGAGTGCGGGGCCGGAGAGCGGCAGGAGGATCCGCCAGAAGAAGCCGATCCGTGACGTGCCGTCGAGCATGGCAGCCTCCTCGAGCTCCTTGGGGAGCGCGGCGAGGAAGGGGCGCAGGATGACCACGGTCATCGGCAGCGCGAAGGCCGCCTGGGGCAGCGCGACCCCCCAGAACGTGTTGGACAGGTTGAGGTCTCGCACCATGAGGAACAGCGGGATGATCGCCACGGTGAGCGGGAACAGCAGCCCGAGGGTGAACACGAGGAACAGGGCGTCCCTCCCCTTGAACACGTACCGGGCGAGCGGGTAGGCGGCCATCACGCCGAACACCGACACCAGGGCGGTGGTGATGATCGCGATGACCGAGGAGTTGAGCGCCAGCTGCCAGAACTGCGAGGACGTGAGCACGTTCGTGTAGTTGGTCAGCACCCAGGGGTCGGGCAGGCCGACCGGGTCCGAGGTGAGCTGGGCGTTCGAGCGGAACCCGCCGAGCACGGCGTAGAGCACCGGCCCGAGCGTCATCGCGGCGACGACGAGCGCGGCCGCGTAGACGAGCGGTCCGCCGCCGGTGTTCACCCCGGCACGGCGTCGGCGCCGGGCGCGGGGCGCGGCTTCCTGGGACGCGGTGGTGTGGGTGGTCGTGGTGGCGCTCATCACTTCACCTTCTTCCTCGACGGGGCGTCGTGCGTGTCACGCCGCAGGATGAGCCGCTGGTAGAGGAGCGCGAGGACCAGCGAGAACACGAAGAGCAGGACCGCGACGGCCGAGCCGTAGCCGTACTGGCTGCGCTCGGTGCCCCGGCTGATGAGATAGGTCGCCATGGTCATGGTCGAGTCGGCAGGCCCACCCTTGGTGAGGATCCACACCATGTCGAACAGCTGGAGGGAGCCGATCATCGACAGGAACCCCCACGTGCGGATGGTCGGGCCGAGCAGCGGCACGGTGACCTTGCGCTGCACCTGCCACCACGACGCCCCGTCGATCTGCGCGGCCTCGTGGAGGTCGGGCGGGACGCCCTGCAGGCCGGCGAGGAACAGGATCACCGCGAGCCCCAGGTACTTCCACGTGAGCACGAACATCACCGTGTAGAGCGCGACGTCCGGGTCGCCGAGCCACAGCTGGGTGAGGTTCCCGAGGCCGACGGCCTCGAACATCGAGTCGACCACGCCCCCGGGCTGGAGCAGCATGAACCACACGACGCCGGCGACGACCTCGGCGAGGACGTACGGCACGAAGATGATCACGCGCAGCGCCGAGCGTCCCCGCATCTCGCGGTTGAGCAGCAGGGCGATCGCCAGACCGAGCGGGAGCTGGATGACGATCGACAGCACGATGATCGTCAGGTTGTGGCGCAGCGCGCCGGTGAAGACGTCGTCACCGAGCGCCTTGACGTAGTTGGCGAGCCCGACGAAGTCGTCCATCGGCCCCAGGCCGTTCCACTTGTAGAGCGAGTAGTGCCCGGCCTGGACGACCGGGACCACCACGAACAGCACGAGGAGCGCGAGGGCGGGCGTCACGAAGAAGGCGATCTCGAGGCGCGTGCGCCACCGAGGTGCCAGTGGGCGGCGGGACCGCCCGGCGGGCACCGCCGCCGGGCCTGAGGCCCGGTCGGCGGTGCTCGTGGTGCGGCGCGTGCCGTCGGGCGCGGCGTCGGTGCCCGGTCCCGGCCGGGCGGTCACGTCAGCCATGTCAGGCGTCGTCGGCCGCGGCCTGGGCCTGGTCGACGACCTCCTGAGGCGTCGCCTGCCCGGCGAAGAGCAGCGCGATCGCGTCGTTCATCGCACCACCGATGTTCTCGCCGAAGGCCGTGTCGAAGTACAGCTGGACGAACGGCGCGGCGTCACGCACCTCGAGGAGGTCGGCGAGGGCGGGGTCGGCGACCGAGCCGGAGGCGTTCGGGTTGGTCGGCAGGCCCATGTCGTTCTCCGCGAACCCCTGCTGGACCTCGTCGCTCACGAGGTACTTGACGAAGTCGACGCAGACGTCGGGGGCTCCCTCGGCGCAGGCCCAGGCGTCACCGCCGCCGAGCTGGGCCGTCGGGTCGCCGGCCCCGCCCTCGACCTCGGGGAACGGGAACCATCCGGTGTCCTCGCCGAGGCCCTGGCCGTCCTCGGTGAGGCCCTGCATGACGCCGGGCTCCCAGTGGCCGGCGAGCTCCATGGCGGTGCGGCCCGAGGCGAGCAGCCCCGATGCGGACGTCGGGCCGGCCTGCGCGGGTGTCGCGAGGAACCCGGAGTTGAAGGGCTCCGTCCCGACGAGGTCGGCCAGGCTCTCGCCCGCGGCGGTGAAGCACGCGTCCGAGAAGTCGGTCGAGGTCACCGCGTCCTTGAGGACGTCCTCGGAGCAGTGCCGCAGCGCCAGGTAGTACCAGTAGTGCGCGGCGGGCCACTTGTCGCCGGCACCGAGCGCGATCGGCTCGGTCCCTGCGGCCTTGAGCGCGTCGACGGCCTCGTCGAGCTCGGCCATGGTGGTGGGCGGGGTGGTGATGCCGGCGTCGGCGAAGAGCGCCTTGTTGTACCAGAACCCGACCACCCCCATCGAGAACGGCAGCGAGTAGGTCTGGCCGTCGACCTGCCAGCCGGCGACCGCTCCGCCGAGCATCTCGATCTCGTCGGACGCCCCCTCGGTGAGGTCCTTGACCAGGCCGGCCTCGACGTGGGCGGCCAGCTCGCCGCCACCACGCTCCATGAACACGTCCGGGGTGTCGCCGGTCTGGAAGGCGGCGTTGAGCTTGGTGAGCATGTCCTCGTGCTGCATGGCGGAGATCGTGATCGTCACGCCGGGGTTGGCCTCCTCGAAGTCGGCCGCCACCTGCTCGTAGTAGTCCTTGCCGGGCGCGGTGTTGGAGTTGTGCCACCAGGTGAGGGTGTTGGCGTCGCCGTCGTCGGCGGCCTCGCCGCCGCCCGAGCTGCAGCCGGCCAGCAGGCCGAGCGCTGCCGTGAGCGCCACGGCCGTGCGCAGTGTCGTCTTCTTCATCGAAGTGCTCCTTGTCATCGTCGACAGTGGGGGTGTGGCACGACTCTCGCAGCGCGACACGACCCGTGTCAATCGTTATCGATAACGTTTTACACACTGTAAGGTCGGCCCTATGAAGCGCCGGGTCACCATCACCGACGTCGCCGACGCGGCGGGCGTCTCGGTGGCGACGGTCTCCAAGGTCATCAACGCCCGGTACGGAGTCGCGGCGGCCACGAGCTCGCGGGTCCAGGAGGTCATCGAGCAGCTCGGCTACGAGTCGAGCCTCGTCGCACGCAGCATGCGCTCGCACCGCACCCACGTCATCGGGATCCTCGTGGCCGAGTTCGAGCCCTTCAGCGCCGAGATCCTCAAGGGCGCCGCCTCGGCCCTCCTCGAGACCGACTACGAGCTGCTCGCCTACACCGGGGCCCGCCAGAGCGGCGGTGCCGGCTGGGAGCAGCGGTACCTCTCACGGCTCAGCGGCACGCTCATCGACGGCGCCCTCGTCGTCACCCCCACGGTCGTCGAGCCCGACACCGACATCCCCGTGGTCACGATCGACCCGCACACCGGTCCCGTCGGCATCCCCACGGTCGACTCGGACAGCTACACGGGCGCGCTCCTGGCGACGCGGCACCTCACCTCGCTCGGCCACCGTCGCATCGGGTTCCTCACCGGACGCCCCGACCTGGCGTCGTCCGCGCTGCGCGAGGCCGGCTACGTGGAGGCGCTGCGCGAGGTGGGCGTCCGCGTCGACCCCACGCTCGTGCGCACCGGCGACTACCGCACCGACGGCGCGCACCTGCCCGCGACCGAGCTGCTCACCATGGCGGACCGCCCCACGGCGATCTTCGCCGCCAACGACCTCTCCGCGATCGGCGTCATGGACGTCGCCCGCGACCTCGGCATCGACGTGCCCGGCGACCTCTCCGTCGTCGGCTTCGACGACATCCCCGAGTCGACGGCGACCACTCCCCCGCTGACCACCGTCCACCAGCCGATCCAGCAGATGGGCGCGACCGCGGTCCAGATGCTCGTCGGCCTGCTCGGCGGCACCCCGGCCGAGCAGACCCACGTCACGCTGCCGACGTCCCTCGTCGTCCGCGGGACCACCCGCGCCGTCTGAGCCCCGCGGCACGACATCCCTGTGCGGTACCATTTTTGGTACCACTAGGAGGCACCACCATGGCCATCACCGCCAGCGAGGCGCGCAAGAACCTGTTCCCCCTCATCGAGCAGGTCAACGACGACCACACCGCGGTCGAGATCACGTCGAAGCGGGGCAACGCGATCCTCGTCTCGGTCGAGGAGTTCGAGGCGCTGACCGAGACCGCCTACCTCTTCCGGTCTCCCGCGAACGCGCGGCGCCTGCTCGACGCCGACGAGGCGCTGCGTGCCGGGCGTGGGGTCTCCGCGGAGCTGGACCGCGGGTGAACATCGTCTTCGCGCCGCAGGCGTGGGAGGACTACACGTACTGGCAGACCCAGGACCGCGCCACCCTGCGCCGCATCAACCGGCTCGTCGACGACATCTGCCGGGACCCGTACGCCGGGATCGGCAAGCCCGAACGGCTCCGCTACGGTGTCGAGGCGTGGTCACGACGCATCACCGACGAGCACAGGATCGTCTACCGGGTCGAGGGCGACGACGTGCTCGTCCTGCAGGTGCGCTACCACTACGAGAAGTGACGTGGTCGGGCGTCGCCCGCTAGCCGGCGTGCACCGGTGACGGTCCCCCGCACCGACGACGGCCCGCCGCGCGTGCTGCGCGACGGGCCGCCGGAGGATCGTGAGCCAGGTGTCAGTCAGGCCGGGTGCGAGGCGTTCTTGGCGTCGCGCCAGGCGAGCCAGTCGGCGACACCGGAGATGTCGTAGTCCGGCCCGGAGATGCCGATGGTGAAGAGCGTCGCGCCGAGGGCGTGCTGCTGCTCGACCTCCTCGACGCTGCGCTTGCCGATCTCGGTGGAGATCTCGATCTCGGTCACGTCGCGGCCCACCACGCGGGCGTGCTCGGCGAGGATCCCGAGCTTGCGCTCGAGGGTCTCCGCGTCGCTGAAGCTGTGCCAGATGTCGGCGTGCTGGGCGACGATCCGGAGGGTCTTCTTCTCGCCACCACCACCGATGAGCACCGGGATCTTGCGGGTGGGCGCAGGGTTGAGCTTCCCCCAGCGCTCCTCGACGGTCGGGAGGTCACGGGCGAGCGCGTCGAGGCGACCGCCGACGGTGCCGAACTCGTAGCCGTACTCGTCGTAGTCGCGCTCGAACCAGCCGGAGCCGGTGCCGAAGATGAACCGGCCCTGCCCGCCCTTGGCGCTGATGTGGTCGATGGTCCGGGCCATGTCGGCCTGGAGGTTCGCGTTGCGGTAGCTGTTGCAGTTGACCAGGGCGCCGATCTCGACGCGGCTGGTCTGCTCGGCGAGCGCCGCGAGCATGGTCCACGACTCGAAGTGCAGGCCGTCGGGCTCACCGGACAGCGGGTAGAAGTGGTCCCAGTTGAAGAGGATGTCGACGCCGAGGTCCTCGAGGGCCGCGGCGGTCTCGCGGATCTTCTCGTAGGAGGCGTGCTGCGGCGCGATCTGCACGCCGATGCGCACGGGGCGTCGGGCAGCGGCCGGCTGGGCGGGGGCGTCGGTGAGCGGCTCGGTCATGGGAGGCTCCGATCAGGTGGGGGTCCACCGGGCGAGGAGGGTGGCGGCACGACGGCGCCGCCGGTCGGGGCGGGTCGCGGCGGCATCGCTGTCGACCCTGGCGTCAATGTACCCGCCGGCAGCCGTCCGGTCTTCGCGACCACGGCACGATCTCACCAGGCAGGCGGGTGACGGTCGGGCCAGCGCAGGCTGGCCTCGAGCTGCGCCGCCACGGCGAGCAGGGTCCGCTCCCCACCGGGGCGTCCGACGAGCTGCACACCCATCGGCAGGCCGGCCGGCGCCGTCGCGTCGGGCTCTGTCCAGTGCGTCGGGACGGTGATCGCGGGCAGGCCGCAGACGTTGATCATCGAGGTGTACGGCGTGTACTCGCACTGCTGCGCGAAGTTCCGCTCCGGGTCGGTGGCGTCGTACCAGCCGACGGGCCGCGGTGTCTGCGCCATCGCCGGGAGCAGGACCGCGTCGTACGCCGACACCCGGGCGACCATCGTCCGCTCGAAGGCGGACAGCGCCCCGAGGGCCTCGACGAGCTCTCGCGCCGTGACCGCGCGCCCGCGCTCGACGAGCCACTGCGTGAGCGGCTCGAGCAGCGCGAGGCGCTCCGGCTCGTCGATCGGCACCGCAGCCGCCCCGGCCATCCACAGCGTCCGGAAGGCCGGCGCGTAGGTCGGGTCGGGCTCCCAGGGGTCTGCGTCGACGACCTCGTGCCCGAGGCTCCCCAGCGTCCGTACCCCGGCGTCGAGGGCGGTTCGAGCCTCGGCGCCGAGCACGACGTCGTACGCACCGTCCCACGAGCTGAAGGTGCTGAGCCCGATGCGCAGCGGACGCCCCTCCGGGGCCTCCCCGGTCTCGGCGGCCTCCAGGTACGAGCCGGCCGGTGCTGCGGCCGTGCGCAGCGTGCGGGGGTGGTCTACGAGGCCTCCTGCGGTGCGCGGGAGCATGCCCTCGAGCAGGAGCGCGGCGTCGGCCGTGGTGCGGGCGATCGGCCCGTGGACCACGAGCCCGCCCAGCGACTCGACGCCTCCCCCGGCCGGCAGCAGCCCTCGGGTCGGCTTGAGGCCTACGAGCCCGCAGGCAGCGGCCGGGATGCGGATGGACCCGCCGCCGTCCGAGCCCGGTGCGACGGGCAGCAGCCCGGCGGCCACGGCCACGGCGGCGCCCCCGCTCGACCCGCCGGACCCGCGCGTGAGGTCCCACGGGTTGCGGGCAGGAGGCCCCACGAGCGTCTCCGTGTACGACGGGAAGCCGAGCTCCGGTGCGGCCGTCTTGCCGAGCGACACCACCCCCGCCGCGTCGAGGACCTGGGTCACGTCGCTGCTCACCTCGGGCACGTACCGGTACGAGCCCGAGAAGGCACGCGACCCGAACCCCGTCGGCACGCCTGCGCGGTCGGAGAGGTCCTTGTCGCCGGTCGGCAGGCCCCACAGCGGGGCGGTGCCGGCCTCGGTCGGCGGACCCTCGACCGAGAGCCTGGCTGCGGTCGCGCGGGCCCCGTCGGGCGTCACGGTGACGAAGGCGCCGAGCGCCTCGTCGCGCTGGGCGACCCGGTCCAGGTAGTGCTCGGTGACGTCGGTCGGTGAGAGCTCTCCGGAACGGAGCTGACGGCTGAGCTCGGTCGCGGTGCGCTCGTGCAGGCTGGTCATCGACCCAGCATAGAGACCCGGCGGGCGACCGCCTGTGAGGCGTCTCACACCGTTGTTCTCGGCTCGCACGACCCGTCACCGGAACGACGAAGGGCCCGACCGTTCCCGGTCGGGCCCTTCGTTCTCGGTGGAGCTGAGGGGACTCGAACCCCTGACCCCCTGCATGCCATGCAGGTGCGCTACCAGCTGCGCCACAGCCCCAAGAACTTCAAGAAGTTCTTGTTCCCCGTTGCCGAGGCGTTGCAATCTTAGACCGAAGTTGGCTCCAAGTTCCAATCGGGTCCCGCGTTCCAGTGATCTAGCGGAAAACCGGCCCCGACGTTGTGCGCGAGGAGCCTCCACGGAGTCCCCGCCGCAGGTCCGGAGCGCTCGACGTGGCTCCAGTGGACGTTGTGCAGCCCGTTGAGACCGCGCCACGCCTCCGGGTCCAGCCCGATGAGCGCGGTGACCCCGATGGTGATGGCCGCCCCGTGCGAGACGATCACGAGGGTGTCGTCCGACGCGAGGTCGGCGCCGTGCTCCTCGACGGCCGCGAGCATGCGCGCGGCCACCTCGGTGCGGGTCTCGATGCCCGCGCCGGCGGGCTGCTCGCCGCGTCGCCACTGGGCGAACTCCTCCGGCCAGCCCTCCTCGATCTCCGGGCGGGTCAGCCCCTCCCAGTCACCGAAGCTGCGCTCACGGACACGCTCGTCGATGACGAGGTCGTGACCGCCGACCTGTGCGTAGTGCTCCGCCGTCACCCGGGCACGCACGAGGTCGGACGCGACCACGCGTGCGCAGCCGTGCAGGTTCGCCAGCGCGCGTGCGCCGTGCTCCGCCTGCCAGTGCCCGACCTCGTCGAGGGGGATGTCGACCTGCCCCTGCAGACGCCCGGCCGCGTTGTACGCGGTCCGGCCGTGCCGCAGGAAGACGACGGAGCCGGCACTCATACGGTGTCGTCGCGCGTGTCGGCCGGGACCGGGTAGCCGAAGTCGTCGGCCTCGTACTCGGGCGCGACGCCGTCGCCGCCGCGGGCGTCCTCGGGGAGCTCGATGACGGGGCAGTCCTTCCAGAGGCGCTCGAGCGCGTAGTACACGCGGTCCTCCGTGTGCTGGACGTGCACGACGATGTCGCCGAAGTCGATGAGGACCCAGCGGGACTCGCCCTTGCCCTCGCGGCGGATCGGCTTCACGCCGAGCCCGTGGAGGGCTTCCTCGACGGCGTCGACGATGGCCGACACCTGTCGCTCGTTGTTGCCGGACGCGATGAGGAACACGTCGGTCAGGACGAGCTGCTCGCTGACGTCCAGGGCGATGATCTCGGCCGCCTTGCGGTCAGATGCGGCGCGGGCCGCGGCGATCGCCAGCTCGACGGCACGTTCGGTTGCAGGCACAGGTCTCCTCAGAGGTCTTCTTCGATGTCAGGGGCGCCAGAGGTGTCGGTGGTCCAGCCGGGCTGGTCCGCCGAGGTCGCCGTGGCGTCGGTCGACGTGACCGACAAGGCCGAAGACGCCGACGACGCACCGCTCTCGCCCTCCAGGGCGACTTTCCAGAGTATCAGCCCGAGGACGAAGGCCACCGCGACGAGGATCACGTAGTGCAGCCAGGTGTACTTGTGGTCTGGCTCGTCGTCGTCGTAGTCGTCATCGTCGTCGTGCTCGTCGACGTCGTGGTCGGTCTCGACGTCGTCGCGGAGCGCTCCCGCCGCCGGGGCAGCAGGGCCGGTGGTGATGGCGTCCCAGCGCGGCATGCCGGAGAACGACTCGGGCTCTTCCGCGAGGCGCGGCGGGACGTCCTTGGTCGCCGAGGTCACGTCGACCGCGCTGAGCACACCGGTCGCGTCGGGGTCGGCCGCAGCCGACGTGTCGACCGCGGGTGCCGCGACGGCGGTCCACGGGGCGTCTGCCGGGGCCACCGGGGCCCAGGCCTGGCTGCCCGCAGGACCCGCGGTCGGGCTCGTGCCCTGACCCCGGCCCGTCGCGGGCACCCCGAGGCGCTGGTTCGGCTGCTGGGTCGCGGTGCGCGCCGCGGGCTGGACCGGAGCCTGCACCGACGGCAGCTGTCCTGCTGCCTGCTGCGGCGCTCCCTGCCCGGCGGAGGTCTGCTGCGCCGTCTGCTGGCGCGAGGCGTAGTCGAGCGTCCCGGTGCGGGCCACGGCCGACTGACCGGCGGGCACCCCCTGGGGCTGCTGCGCCGACGCCTGCGGTCGCGCTCCGGCAGGGCGCGCCGATGGAGGCGCGGAGGCGGCCAGACGCTGCGAGAAGCTCATCGCGGCACCGCTCGCGGCGGCGCCCTGCCCCGCGGTCCGCGCACCGGCGGCGACCGGCGACGACCACGGGGTGGTCCCGGCGGGTGCCGTCGGGGACGCCGGGCTCGCGCCGGGCGCGGAGGTGGACGTGGTAGTCGTGGCAGCGGTGGCGTCCTGCGGTCGGGCAGGGCGCGACGCCGTGAGCTCGCCCGTCTCGTCGACGGTCCGGATCTTGCCGGTCTGGTGCGGGGGCACGATGACCGCGCCCGTCTCGCTGACCGCGCTGGCCTGCTCTCGCAGCGACCGCCGTGACAGCCCCGGCTGGCGCTCCTGGGCGG
>Ga0308157_10007125_pt1 | contig 13109 bp, 11 predicted proteins | sample PhyBR1_FD_201035 | JGI IMG/M metagenome (GOLD analysis project Ga0308157, IMG submission 201035) | Phyllosphere microbial communities from UC Gill Tract Community Farm, Albany, California, United States - DLSLB.R1 | ecosystem: Host-associated > Plants > Phyllosphere > Unclassified | place: USA...
CCTGCCGCAGGCCTTCCGCAACATGCTGCCGGTGCTGCTGACGCAGACCATCATCCTGTTCCAGGACACGTCGCTGGTCTATGCCATCGGCGCCTACGACATGCTCAAGGGCTTCGAGACGGCAGGCAAAAACTACGGACGGCCCATCGAGGCGTACCTGCTGGCCGCGGTCGTGTACTTCGTGATGTGCTTTGCGCTATCGTGGTTCGTCAAGCGGCTGCACCGCAAGATCGCCATCATCCGTTGAGCCCCTCCACGAACCCCCAACGAAAGCCGAGCGAACACACGAGAGTGATTCGAGCGAGTGAGGAATAAAGCAAATGATTGAACTCAAGAACGTTTCCAAGTGGTATGGCAGCTTCCAGGTGCTCAACGACTGCTCCACCACCATCAAGAAGGGTGAAGTGGTCGTGGTCTGCGGCCCGTCGGGCTCCGGCAAGTCCACGCTGATCAAGACCGTCAACGCGCTGGAGCCGGTGCAGAAGGGCGAGATCTGGGTCAACGGCGTGGCCGTGCACGACCCCAAGACCAACCTGCCCAAGCTGCGCAGCCAGGTCGGCATGGTGTTCCAGCATTTCGAGCTGTTCCCGCACCTGTCGGTGACCGAGAACCTCACCATTGCGCAAGTGAAGGTGCTGGGCCGCAGCGCCGACGACGCCAAGGTGCGCGGCCTGAAGATGCTGGACCGCGTGGGCCTGTCGGCGCACAAGGACAAGTTCCCGGGCCAGCTGTCGGGCGGCCAGCAGCAGCGCGTGGCCATTGCCCGCGCCCTGTCGATGGACCCCATCGTGATGCTGTTCGACGAACCCACGTCCGCGCTCGACCCCGAAATGGTGGGCGAAGTGCTCGACGTGATGGTGGGCCTGGCCAACGAAGGCATGACCATGATGTGCGTGACCCACGAAATGGGATTCGCCCGCAAGGTCGGCCACCGCGTGATCTTCATGGACGTGGGCGGCAAGATCCTGGAGGACTGCACGAAGGAAGACTTCTTCGGCAACCCGGACGCGCGCCAGCCACGCACCAAGGAATTCCTCAACAAGATCCTGCAGCATTGATCGCCTGTGCCCGGCTGCTGCACTGCCTGCAGCTGGGCACCAAGCTGCATGCGGGCGCGGAACGAAGCCGGTCCTGCGGCGCCAGCTTCGCGCAGCAGGCCGCCCGCCGAAGGACGTACATCCGAGCCCGGCAGCCCTGAGTATCCGGGTGTCCGAATGTGCTGCCCAGGACCGCTGGGGCATCCCCCAAAGCTGAAGCTTCCCCTTGGCTTTGCGTGGGTCGTACAAGCCCTCAGCGACCAGACGTCCTCGCGTTGCTCACCCCTGCCGCTTTGCTCTACGCCTCGCTTTCCGCCTCGCCATGCATGACGATGCCTCCACCGATCACGCCCAGCCTTCTTCCGGGGGCTGGCAACCGGTGCAATGGCGGGTGGGCGCCCCCCGGCAACCGGCACCGGGCGAACCCTGCAACGGCTGCGGCCTGTGCTGCCTCGCGGAGCCCTGCCCGGCAGGCATGATCGTCTCGCGCAAGCGGCGCGGGCCTTGCGCGGTGTTGCGCTGGGACGAGGAAGCGCAGCGCTACTGGTGTGGATTGCTCAGCGATCCGGCGCGAGGCACCGGCTTGCGGCGCCCGTGGGCCCTGCGATGGCTGAAGGCGCTGGCGCGGCGCTGGATCGCGGCCGGCACGGGCTGCGACGCGCAGCCGTTGCAGATGGACACGCTCGAGTCCAGCGAGGCTCCGCGTGGGCCGTGAATGCACAGCACGCTGCGCAGCGATGGAGAAGGCCCAGCCGCAAAGCCGTTCGCGCCATCGTGCGAAATCTCAACCCTTTGTTCGCCCGCTCTGATTAAAGGGCAGACGCGTCCGATGGCGCGGCCGCCATCGGCTGGCCCGACCGTGTGTAGAAAGGCGAAGCTGGCGTGAGCGGGGCAGGCTTCATGGTTTGCAGCGCGCCGGGCGCTGGCTGCAACTGCCAGGGCGGCGCCTGGCAGGGCAGGCCGATGGGGGATAGAAAAGGTTGCAGGCGCACGGCGTACAGCGTGGTGTCCGCGCCTGAATCCCCGGTGCCCAGTGGGGCGCCCGAGGGCGCAGCAGCGCCGGAAGAATCCACCAGCGCCGCATGGCGCAGGCCATCCAACGCATCTCCTCCATCCGCCTCGGCCAGCAGCTCCGCACGCCGCGCCATGTCGGGCGGCAATGCCACCACCTCGGCCGTGAACATCAACATGGTCGGGCCGGACACCACCAGCTCGCGTCCGCCCAGTTGGGGCGTCTGCAGCGACAGGCCCAGGGCCATGGGCCGGGTGAAGCGGCCTTCGAACCGCAGCGTCTCGAAGGCGATGCGGCAGGCAAGCTGGTCGAACAGCGTCACGCCCCACATCGCGGCGCCGGTCATGGGCCTGCGCTCGCCGGGCAGGTCGGGGGTCGTACGGTCAGCTGCCTGCGCGATGGATGTCCGCTCCTGGGAGGGGTTGAGCAGGAGGGCAGGATGCGCTTCGATGTCGCGGTGCAGCGCCTGCGCTGCGGCACGCCAGTTGACGTTGTCGATGAAGCCGCGGAAGGGCGGGAATTCGATCACGTCCACGCCGTCGCCATCGCTGGAATCTTCATTGCCGAAAGCGCTGCACCCCGCGTCGTCGGCCGCATTGAAAGCGACCAGACGTCCCTGCGAGGTAGGAACGAGCAAGGCCCCGGGGCAGTGCGAAGGTTCGGCGAGCGGCGAGGACAGCTCAGGCTCTGCGGCCTGCAGATCGGCATGGCGCGTCGGGGCGACCCGCTCCCAGCCATCCTGGAACAGCGCAGCGGGGGCGGTCTGTCCGGTCAGGGCCAGGCCGGCGTGTGCCGACGCAGCGGACTGGGCCGCCGTACCAGGCGCGTGGGCCAGGCGGTCGGACCCAACTGCGGGTGCCAGCGTGGCCGTGATCCCCACGAGGGCAAAGCTGGCCAGTGCGGTGCCCAGGCCCTTGCGGGCCATGGGCGGCGTGGGCGCGTCCAGGCCCCGCAGGAACCATGGGGTCAGCATCGCCAGCCCCATCAGCCACACCACGTTGCCCCGGGCGACCAGCGCCCAGCCATCCCAGCCCGTCTCCCACAGCGACCAGGCCAGGGTGATCGCAAGCAGAGCGGCATGGACCCAGAGCGCCGAAGGGCTGCCCTGCAGCAGCAGCAGGCCGGTCAGGACCATCAGGAGGCCCGAAGGCAGGTAGTACCACGAACCGCCCAGCGCCATCAGCCAGACGCCGCCCGTGCCCACGACCAGCCCGACGAACACAAGCAGCAGCCCCATGGCGGTGGGCGCGACACGGTGCGACAACATGGGAGCTTCCTTTCAGGAAACGGGGCGGGGGAGGGCGGGCGGGTGGGGAGGGCTTGCGTTCGACGCCTCTGAGCCCGTGTGGCGAAATTAGGTGGTGACGCGGGGCCAAACTGTCGGCACCTTCCGGCGAGGGCTGTAGGAACGCGCGCCGGCCCGCCGCAAAGACCCCATGCTGGAGCGGATTCTGCACGGCGCGCGTCTCTTCTTTGCTCCTGAGTCGATAGCGTTGGGCCGAGGCTGGATGGGGGACGGGGAGCGAACAGTTGTGTTCGGCTGCCTGCACCGCTGACACGTTCGGGACAGGTGCCAGGGTTTACGGTGTGCGAAACACCGCGGCGATACGGTGCAATGGATGGATCTTTCTCCGCCATTTTCCACAAGGAATTCCGCATCCATGCATCGTCGCCAACTCGTGCAACTGGCCGCCGCCAGCCTGGCCGCTCCTGCTTTCGTCGCTCGCGCGCAGGCCTTCCCGACCAAGTCCATCAAGCTGATCGTCGCGTTCCCGGCGGGCGGTCCCACCGACATCACCATGCGGATGCTGGCGGAGGAGGCAGGCAAGGTGCTGGGCCAGCCGGTCATCATCGACAACAAGCCGGGTGCGGGCGGCACCTTGCCCGCTCAGGCGCTGCAGACCTCGGCACCCGACGGCTACACCGTGGCGCAGATCCCGCTGGGTGTGTTCCGGCTGCCCTACACCACCAAGATCAACTGGGACCCGGTCAAGGACATCAGCTATGTGCTGAATCTGACGGGCTACGCCTTCGGCGTGGTCGTTCCTGCCAACTCCCCGTTCAAGACCTGGGCTGACTTCGTGGCCTACGCGAAGGCCAACCCCGGCAAGCTCAGCTATGGCTCCACCGGAACGCTGACCAGCCCGCACCTGACGATGGAACTCATTGCGCAGCAGCTGGGCATCGAGCTGCTGCACATTCCCTACAAGGGCAGTGCCGACCTGATGCAGGCCACGCTGGGCGGCCAACTGATGGCGGCTGCCGATTCCACCGGATTCGCCCCGCAGGTCGAAGCCGGCAAGCTGCGTGTGCTCAACACCTGGGGCGCAGAGCGGCTGGCCAAGTTTCCGGATGCACCCACGCTCAAAGAGCTGGGCATCGACGTGGTGCAGAACTCGCCGTTCGGCCTGGGCGCTCCCCGGGGCACGCCGCCCGATGTGGTTCGCCGGCTGCACGATGCCTTCAAGCAGGCCATGGAGCAGGAGAGCTACCGCGCCGCTCTGGCCCGCTACGACATGGTGCCCATCTACATGAGCACGTCGGCCTATCAGAAGTTTGCCGAAACGACCTTCGCGCGCGAAAAGGCGCTGGTCGAGAAGCTGGGACTGGCCAAGGCGTCCTGAGCCGCTGGGCCGGGCGGGCTCTCGATGGCATGGCAAGCGAGGCGGGCGTTTGCGAGCGCAAATGCCCCGTGGGATCTGAGTTTCCCTGGGCGCTGAGCGCTCCGCGCTGACCGCGGACGGCTGGGGGCAGAGGAGGCCGCCGACAGGGCCCGCTGCGGCCACCACCCCATCAGAAGACCTCATGCAGCCATGCCGATGGCACGGCGGTGCCCGCAGGGCGCGTGCAGCGGCGCCCGCCACGCTGGCGCAGATAGCCGATGGAGGCGCGCCTGCCGGCTTTTGCTCGCGCAGGTGCGTTGCAGCCGGCAAGGCGGCACGCCCAGCCAGAGCGGAGGGGTTCAGTCCAGGCCCAACGCGCGCGCGTCTTCGAGGTGCGCGTCCCACGCGGGCGCAGGGCGGGGCTGGGGCAGCTGGGTCAGATATTCGCAGCCCCGGGCCGCGCGCAGCAGCAGGGCGCCGCCAGCCGCCGCCTGCACCGCGGCCGTGCCGCGATGTTCGGAGCGCAACGACACGGCAATGAGTGCCAGGCCGACGCCGGCCACCAGGAGAGTTTCGCCGGGCAGGGTCGGGCGCGAACGGTCAAAGGCCTGCCATTGTCTGAGGGTGTTGATCGGGTCCATACGGAACTCTAGCGCAGCTCAGGCCCCTCTGGCGCAACTGTCTGCGTCAGAGTTGCATCAAGCCGCGACGAACGGCATACCTGGCCGCACGGTCGGTCGCGGGCGCGGGGAGCGCCTGTCAGCGCGCAGCCAGAATCGCCTGCGCCACTTCGCAGAAGCCGGCCCCGCGCGCCTGCTGCGTGATGTAGCGGGGCAGATGCGTCAGCCGGTCGGCGACGTGAGCGATGTTGGCCACGCCGACGCTGTGGATGAAATGCTGGAACATCGGCTGGTCGTTGCCGGAATCCCCGACGAACACCCAGCGGTCGAGCTCATCCGCCAGGTTGCGCTGCAACAGCTCGCGCACGATCCAGCGAGCCCCCTGCCACTTGTCGAAGTCGCCGAAGCAGCCGTGGATGTGGATGCTGCTGACGGTGGTGCGCATGCCTTCGTCGCGCAGCACCTGCAGCACCCGGTCCACCACCTCGGGCGGGTGGCGCGCAAACTCGGCGTAGTCGAAGGCGATGTCGGTTTCACGGCCGGCACTGTCGCGGCTCAATTCCACGCCGGGCACTTCGGTCATCACGCGGGCAGCGATGCGCGGCAGCAGGGACTGGTTGGCCTGCCGCGTCGCGCCGTCTTGCTGGTAGAGCTTGACCAGGCCGCCCCCGCCTGCCGATGGCCCTGCGGCGTGCGTGGCACCTTGTCCTGCCAGCGCAGCCTGCCCACCGACCCCCGCGCGGGAGAACGCGACCGCTCCGTTCTCCGCCACCATGACATCGACCGGCAAGGCCGCGCCGGGCGGCGCGTCCATCCACGGCTGGCACCAGCCGATCGGGCGGCCGGTGATGGGAATCACCAGCACGCCGGCCGCGCGCAGCGAGGCCATGGCGTCGATCACGTCGCGGGTGATGACGCCTTCGGTCGTCAGGGTGTCGTCGATGTCGGTGAATACGCCGTGGATAGCGCGCGCGGCCGCAGCGGGCCATTGGTCGAGAGCAAGCATGGAGGATGTCGTGGGGGGCGCAGCACGCCTCGCGGTTGGTAATTCAGGCACTTCGATGCCAGCGCTGTTCGACCCAGCGGTGGCTGGCATAGGACACGAGCAGCGTGATGGCCACGACCGAAGCCATCCAGCCGGGGCCGGGCAGCCAGGTTTCCGCAGCCCGGTGCATCACCAGGATCACGGGGACGTGGTACAGATAGACGCTGAAGCTGACCTTGCCGATCCAGGGCAGGCCGGTTGCCTGGGCGCAGCGGTTGAACCAGCGTTCGCGCGACAACACCAGGAATGCGGCGATCCACAGGGAGAAGCCCAGGCACAGCACCGTGCGGGAAAAGAGCACCGTCCACGGATTGGACCAGTAGTCGATGGTCATGGTGAGGAAGTACCAGAAGCAGCCCGCAATCAGCAGGCAGCCCAGCATGAGCAGCAGGCCGCCGGCCCGGATCGGCCTGTCCGCCAGCCGGTCCAACCAGCCCCGGTGGTGCAGCATGGCCAGGGCGATGCCGAGCGCGAACTCATCGAGCATGCCGAAGATCTGCACGCCCCAGAAGAATCGCTGCTCGGGCGCCACGCCGAACAGCAGGTTGACCCGCCACAGAAAGCAGACCGCGCACATGAGGACCAGAACGATCCAGCCGCGGCGCAGCCGCAGCACCGGCCCCAGCGCCAGCATCAGCAAGTAGAACCCGAACTCGATGCCCAGGGTCCAGTAGGGCCCGTTGATCGAGAACATCGTCCATTCCTGCAGCGAGTGCAGCATGAGCACGTGCAGCAGGATGTTGATCCAGCCTTTGAGCTGCGATGCCAAGGCCGGCTCCAGCACGGCGACGATCAGCACCAGGGACACGTAGTAGGCCGGCAGGATGCGTGTCAGACGGCCCCGGATGAAGGCCATCGGCTGCCAGTCACGGGGGCGCAGCACCGCCATCCCGATGAAGAACCCGCTCAGCACATAAAAAAGGTCCACCCCGATCCAGAGAAAGCCCAGCGAGCGGGACGCTGTACCTCCGATGGGAAAGGCGGTGCGACCGCCCCACAGCAGGGGAACGTATTCGTGCAGGTGGTAGATCAGCACCAGCACCACCGCCAGTCCGCGCAGGGCGTCCAGGGCGGGCATGCGGCGGGCCAGGGGCTCGCCGTGGGCGACCGGCGGTGCCGGAGGGGTGGTCATTGACGCGCGAATTCGATGATGGCCTGGTAGAGAGCGTCCGACCCGTCCTTGGGATTCGTCGGGCCGATCTCCATGCGATTCACGCTGTGTTCCACGCCCGCCTTGAACTTATCGGGAATGATCGAGAAGTAATAGGGGCTCACGAACCGCGCGCCGCCTTTCAAGTGGCTCTGCAAGGCGGCCAGATGCACGCCTGGGGTCTTCCACTGCTGGGGGTTGAACTCCGGCACGCCGTAGTCGCTGATCTTGCGATCTGCCAGGAATTTGCGCATCCAGGCGCTGTCGGTGGCGCCGCCGTACATGTTCAGGCCTTGTTTCCATGGCACGTCGGCGGCCAGGCTCAGATCTGCCGCGAAGAGCTGTGGGTTCCAGGTGGAATTGACCTGGGGCACGATCTGGTGCGAGTAGAGCTTGTCGCGGGGCAGTCCGGCTTTCAGCGCGACGTCGTGGAAGGCTTGCGTGAAGTCTCGAACCTGCACCTCGCGGTACGCATTCCAGTCCCGCGCCAGGGGGTTGAAATAGACGTCCTGCAGCGACTTGGGCAGATCCAGCCAGGACCGCACGCCTTCGACCCTGTCCACGCCCTTCAGGCCGTTGACGGACACCGGGGTCGTGTTCGGGACGCTGCTCTGGTCGCGCGGCACGATCACGAAGTCGCGCTCGCCGACCAGGTAGCGGCTGCCGCCGGACATGGCCACCACCTGCACGCGGTGCTTGCCCACACGCATCTGGCTGTAGTCGAGGTCGTAGCGGAAGCCGGTGTTGGGGCTGGTGATGGAAGCCTCCGCGCGGTAGACGTCCAGGCGGTTCATGCCGTAGGGCACTTCCGCCAGAAGCTTGCCGTCCACGTAGAGATCGAGCCGCGTGACCTTCTTGAGCGGGTCCCAGAGCCAGCCGGTGAAAGCCAGCGTGCCGTCCGCGAAGGCGTCGTAGTGGTCCCCGAAGGTAGAGAGGGTTTCCTTGCGAATGTCTTTCGCAGGCGGCTGGATCACGTCGAACGAGGCGTAGGCCAGCCCGGTCTTTTCCTGCATGGCGCTGACGGTGCCGTATTTCTTCTGCAGCCAGCTGCGAAAGCCCGCCACCGAGCCCGGGCTGTAGTCGGTCACCTGGATGTCGGCATACGCTCCCATGCCGTGTTCGAAGTCGGGAAAGAGGTGATGCAGCTCGCCGGCCAGCGTGATCGCGATGACGCGCTTGCTTGCCGCCTCGGGCATCGCCTTGATGCGCTTCGCAACGTGCCGCACCGCTTCGAAACGGTAGCGATTGACCGGAATGGTCGGATCGGCCAGCAGCGTGTAGGGCACGATCCGGTAGCCGAAGTACCCCAGCTCCAGCGGTTTGCCGTTCTTCAGCTGCAGCAGGTTGCGCGGATCCTTGATCAGTTCCTCCGTGATCGGACCCTGGGAGTCGAAATGGCTGGAGGACAGGTACAGCACCACGGGACGCTTGATTTTCTCGATGGTGCGAAAGATGCTGTTCAGCCGCTCCTGGTCGATCTCCCAGCCCTTGGGCGTCTTGCGGTAGAGGTCCAGCAGCTGCAGCGTGGCGGTGTATCCGACCTGGACCCGGCCCTGCGGTCCTCCGGGCTCCAGGGTGTCGAGCAGGCGTGTGACGGCCGCCACGGCGCCGTCGGCCTTGCGCTTGCGGCACTCCTGGTCGGCGACCGCCAGATCGGTGATCTTGGGATCGTCCATGGCCTTGTCGCACAGGGCCATGCCCCCGATGCTGGGGGTAATCCACATGACGGACTCACCCGCAGGTGACGAGGTGGAGGCGGGCTGGGCCAGGGACAGGGAGGCCGGGAGGGCAAGCAGGCCGCAGCAGGTGAGGCGGATCCAGGTCGATAGCATGAACGTGTCCTGAGAGCGGTTGGAGGGGCGGGACGGCGGCACCGGAACCGGGTGCCCGGTGCCGGAGCCGGTGCGCGCTTGAACGAAGCGCGGGGTCACCGGCCCGGCAAGGAGGGCGGCAGACTCAGTGCATCGTCTGCCAGTTGCGGGCTGAGCGGCTCTGTGGGCACGCTGCTGACATCGTGGTGAAGAAAGGCCACCAGAAACTGGATGCCGACGATGATGGGCAAGGCCGCCAGCATCACCGTTCCGCTGGTGGCGGGGATCTCGGCGTGGATGCTGCGCGCCCAATGCCATCCGCCAAAGAGGAGGCCCCAGCTCAACAGTGCACAGCTGGCGAGGATGTAGATCGACCCCGCATTGAAGTCGCGGATGAAATAGTTGTAGGCGAAGCGGCGGGCGAGCCGGGACGCATGCTTGGTCAGGAACTCGGGCAGCACCTTGCGCACCTTGAGATGGGATTCCTCGTCCGCATACACCGAGTCCATGGGAACGTCCCGCACCACCGCCCGCAGGGTGTTGAGGCGGAACAGCATGTCCGTTTCGAAGAAATAGCGACGTTCCAGCTTGTCGAGCGGCAACTCGCGCAGCACGCGCGTGTGCACCGCCGTGTAGCCGTTGGTGGGGTCCATGATGGTCCAGTAGCCGCAGCTGAGCTTGGTCATGAACGACAGGACGGCATTGCCGAACAGCCGCATCGCGGGCATGCCGCGGACGGACTCCGGGCGGAAGAAGCGGTTGCCTTTGGTGTAGTCGGCACGCCCCGTCGCAATGGGGCGCACGAACAGCGGCAGCAGGGCCGGGTTCATCTGGCCGTCGCCGTCGATCTTCACCACGATGTCCATGCCGTCGAGAATCGCTTGCTGATACGCCGAGACCACCGCCCCCCCGACGCCGCGGTTCTCCGCATGGAAAAGCACCTGGACCCGGGGGTCGCTGCAATGCGACCGGATGAAGGCGCCGCTGTGGTCCGGGCAGGCGTCGTCCACCGCGTAGATCACGCTGACCTCGGGCCCGATGGCTTCGATCACGCCGAGCACACGCTGGGTGACCTTGTAGCAGGGAATGGCAACGGCAATGTGCATGGTGAACAGCTCCGGCAGCCTGCCCGTGACCGGCGATGCCGGCCAGCGGTCTGAACGTGGAGCAGCCTGTGGCGAAAACTATGTCGATGGCGGCCGCTTGGTTCCGAAAACCAATTTTCGGGCACTGAGGAAATTGATGGCCATGCCGCACACGCTGCCTACGGCGACTCCCGCGACCGGTGCCCAGCTGGCATGGACGAGCATCAGCACCGTGGCGTACGCAACGTAGTTGGCGACAGCCCCACCGAGCATCGCGACCATGTAGCGCCAATACTGTTGCCAGGCGCTGTAGCGGTGGCCGGCGGTGTCGGGCGAGAAGGTGAAACTCCGGTTCATCACCCAGGTGGCCGTCGCTGCGCCAATGAACGACAGCACGCGACCGCCATACCAGCCGACCCAGGGCGAGAACACGTAGAGCAGCCCAACATCGACCAGGAAACCGGCAGCCCCCACGATGCAAAAGGAGATGAACTGTCGATAGGACTTTCCGTCCTTCGCTTGGGTGGTCACGATGTGGCGGGTTCCTGCGTGAAGAGGTTCGGCATGGGTTGGAGGGATCAGGATGCAGGGGTCGCCAGGTAGGCCAGCCACTTGGCCTCGCGCCGGCCGAGCGTCACCGTGTTGAGCACCGCGCCGCAGACGAGCGACAACAGGGCGGACAGCATCATCCCGGTCGTGAGCACTGCCGTGGGCAGGCGGGGCACCACGCCGTATTCGAGGTAGGTCAGCGCAATGGGCACAGCCATGCCGATGGAGATCACCGCCAGCAGCAGGGCCAGCAGTGCGAAGAATTCCAGCGGTTTTTCGCTGATCACCAGCTTGGCGATGGTCTTGAGAATCCTCCAGCCATCCTTGAAGGTCGACAGCTTGCTCGTCGAGCCCTCCGGCCGGGAGCTGTAGGCCGTGGGGTGCTCTGCGTAGGGCATCCGCAGCTCCAGCGCATGCACGGTCAGTTCGGTTTCCGTTTCGAAACCCTGCGCGGAGGCCGGGAACGACTTGGCGTAGCGCCGAGAGAACACCCGGTAGCCCGACAGCATGTCGGTGAAGTGGCCGCCGAAGATCCAGAGCACCGATCCGGTCAACAGCCGGTTGCCGAGGCGGTGGCCCGGCCGATAGGTGGAATGGTTCGTTCCGTCGTCGACACGGCTGCCGATGACCATGTCCAGCTTGTGCTGCTGGAGCATCGAGACCATGTGCGGCGCCTGCGCCGCATCGTAGGTGGCGTCGCCATCGACCATGATGTAGATGTCCGCCTCCACGTCCGCGAACATCCGGCGCACCACGTTGCCTTTGCCTCGCAGGCGGACATGGGTGACTTCGGCGCCATGCGCACGGGCGACTGCAGCGGTGTCGTCCGTGGAGTTGTTGTCGAAGACATGCAGCGCCGCATGCGGAAGTGCCTGCCGGAAGCCTGTCAGCACCTGACCGATCGCCAGTGCTTCGTTGTAGCAGGGAACGATCACGGCGATGCGCGTGGCGGACAGGTCGCGGGGCGAGGCGTCAAGATTGATCGGCATAGGGTCCTGGAATGACTTTGTAGGCCTTGTCCCCGTTGGACTCGGCAATGGGCGTGAAATAGCGGGTGAACTCAGGTTTCGCTTCCAGGCCCGGTACGGTCGCCCGATGGACGAGCAAGGTCTCGAAATGCTGGGAGGTCAGTTTTTCGGCCAGCTGCCGCGCCGAGAGCCCGTCCATGTCGCGGTAGCGCCAGGGCCCGAAATGGTCGCCATAGACGGGATTGGGCAAGTAGTAGATCGCACCTTCCAGGCCCCACTGGTACGTTCTGCCGAGCTGCTGGTGCTGGATCGTCTGGCCCAGCCCGTACGACGTCACGCTGCCCATGAGGATCTGATTGCGCTCTGCCTCGTTCGCTGCCACGTTGCGCCACTGTTTCGGCACGGTGTTGATCCACCAGTTCACCGACAGAATCGACAGCGCCACGGCGACCAGCACCCCGCCTGCACGGCGCGCGCGCGGACTCGATGCCTTTTCGGACATCACGGAGGGAAGCCGGCCGGTCACCCACTGCAGGGTCTGGACCATCACGACCGCACTGAGCACGCTCAGCACCGGAAAGACCGGCATCAGGTACCGGTCGTAATGGGAGGTCACCAGCCACACCGCGAAGCCGAACGCGGCAAAGATCTGCAGGCGCAGCGCGGCAGGGTTGCGGCGCAGCGCAGCGGACAGCGGCGCCAGCGCGGCGGGCCACAAAAACCACTCAGGCCAGTTGGCAGCGTTCTTGAGGTCGAACAGCTGGTAGCGCATGTCAGCCGCGCTCCAGTTGCCGTACCCGAAGACGCTTCCACCCAGCGGGTTGAAGGGGTCGCCGGTGAGAAGGAAGTTGCGCGCGTACCAGTAGATGCATGGAATGGCCAGCGACACCGACCAGAGCAGCAGGTTGCGAACACGGTGCGGCTGGATGGCGATGCAGCCGAAGAAGAACGGGAGCAGCCCGAGCGCCTGGTATTTCGAGCCCGCGGCAAAGCCCAGCAGCAGGCCGGAAAGCACCAGCCATGCGCGGTCGGCCCGGTGGCGTTCCCACTGGAGATGCGCAATGAGGCCGCCGAAAACGAAGGCACTCACTCCCATGTCGACATGCGCTGCCGCGAACTCGTCGCGCGTCAGCAGGATCCAGAAACTGGCAGCCAGGCAGGCCGCAAGGCGGCCACCATGATGCAGTGCCAGCCGGAAGACCAGCAGCGCCACCATGGCGCCCGTCAGC
>Ga0308157_10007127_pt1 | contig 13104 bp, 13 predicted proteins | sample PhyBR1_FD_201035 | JGI IMG/M metagenome (GOLD analysis project Ga0308157, IMG submission 201035) | Phyllosphere microbial communities from UC Gill Tract Community Farm, Albany, California, United States - DLSLB.R1 | ecosystem: Host-associated > Plants > Phyllosphere > Unclassified | place: USA...
GGCACCGCCTACCACTGCTACTGCACGCCGCAGGAACTCGACGAGGCCCGCGAGGCCCAGCGCGCACGCGGCGAGAAGACGCTCTACGACCGCCGCTGGCGCCCCGAGCCCGGCAAGACGCTGCCGCCCATCCCCGAGGGCGTGAAGCCGGTGGTGCGCTTCCGCAATCCGATCGAGGGCGACGTGACCTGGGACGACATCGTCAAGGGTCCGATCACCATCAACAACCGCGAGATCGACGACCTGATCATCGTGCGTCCCGATGGCGTGCCGACGTACAACTTCTGCGTCGTCGTCGACGACTGGGACATGGAGATCAGCCATGTCTTCCGCGGCGACGAGCATGTCAACAACACGCCCTGGCAGATCAACATCTTCCAGGCGCTGGGCGCGCCGCTGCCACTGTTCGGCCACGTGCCCGTGATCCTGGGCGACGACGGCCACAAGCTCTCCAAGCGCAAGGGTGCCGTCAGCGTCACCGCCTACGAAGAGGACGGCTATCTGCCCGAGGCGATGCTCAACTACCTGGCACGACTGGGCTGGAGCCATGGCGACGAGGAGATCTTCTCGCGCGATCAGCTGGTGGCCTGGTTCGACGGCAGCCATCTCTCGCGCAGCCCGGCGCAATGGGATCCGGCCAAGCTCAAGTGGGTCAATGCGCACTACATCAAGCAGATGGACCTCGATGCGCTGACGACCCAGGTCGCCGCGCAGCTGCGCAAGCGCCACGGCATCGAGGCCGATGCGCGCCTGGGCGACATCTGCGCGCTGTTCCGCGACCGCTGCGAGACCACGGTGGCGTTGGCGGAGTGGGCTTCCCGGTTCTATGTCGGCGTGAAGCCCGAGTCCGCCGACCTGGCGCAGCACGTGACCGAGGCGGTGCGCCCGGCGCTGGCCACGCTGGCCGGCAAGCTCGAGCAGCTGGCCGTGCGGGACAAGGCATCGATCGCCGCGGCCATCAAGGAAACGCTCGCCGCGCACGGCCTCAAGATGCCCGCGCTGGCCATGCCGGTGCGTGTCCTGATGCTCGGAACTCCCCAGACGCCATCGCTCGATGCGGTGCTCGCACTGTTTTCTTTCGAAGAAATTTCGCAGCGCTTGCGATACGCTGAAATATAGGTATATAATTCGAGGCTCGACACCAACGGGGGTATAGCTCAGCTGGGAGAGCGCTTGCATGGCATGCAAGAGGTCATCGGTTCGATCCCGTTTACCTCCACCATTCATTTGAAGTGTCGAGAAAAGAAAGCGTTGATCGCAACGCGGTTCCTCAGGTTTTGACCCTATCGTCTAGAGGCCTAGGACACCACCCTTTCACGGTGGCTACCGGGGTTCGAATCCCCGTAGGGTCGCCAGTTTCACGCAAGTGAAGCCGGCACAAGTCGTCAGCACTTGGCTCCGCAAGGAGTGAACGTTGTCTACCAGGAGTGGTAGTTCAGTTGGTTAGAATACCGGCCTGTCACGCCGGGGGTCGCGGGTTCGAGTCCCGTCCACTCCGCCAGTATCTTGGGGTTCCCCCATGAGAAAAAGCCACCTTCGGGTGGCTTTTTTGTTTTCTATCCACGCTTCTTCCTCTCTCGGTCCACGTTCGACCGACTGCCGACAGCAGCCTCCTTGGCATGCAGGCGTCCCTTGGCAGGGTGCCTCGCGCACGAGCTCCAGACCAGATCCCGTCGCCTGCCAGGCAGCGCGGACAAATTTCGTCCCGCGATCCCGCCCGTTCGATCTGATATTCCTGCGATTCGAGGCTCCTCGCCCCTTGTTTTCGCCACGTCCCTAGCCTTCGTCCCGCAGCGCCATATCGGCATTGCTTTGGAAACAACGATTGGAGTAGGTACATGTTCAAGAAAGCACTCATCGCCGGTACGGTTGCCCTCGCGGCCATCGGTTCCGCCCACGCCGCCGACGGCACCCTCAATGTCAAGCTGTCGGTCAAGACGGGCTGCGACATCAACGGCGCAACCGGCATCGGCTCTGGCACCGGCGCCGCCGGCGAACTGGATTTCGGTTCATATGCCGTCGGCGCCACGGGGGCCGCCGCCAACACCCCGGCCTCGGGCGCCGGTCAACTGGTCGTGACCTGCAGCGGCACGGAGGCGCCGTCGCTGGCCTTCGACAATGGCCTCAACGTCACGGGTTCGCAGCGCAACATGAAGGCAGCCAACTCGGCCGCCGCCGCGCAACTCGTTCCCTACACGCTGGGCAGCACGCCCGCGGCCACGGAGTACGTGCCGAACACCGCCGTGGCGCAATCCGCGTTCACCGCTGGCGAGGCACGGACCATCAAGGTCTACGGCAAGGTGGTGGGCGCGGTCCCGAACGGCGCCGAAGGCGCCTACACCGACACCGTCCAGATCGCTCTGACCTGGTAAGGCGAACGGCCATGATGAACTGGTGGCGCAAGGCATTTCCGATCGCGGCGGCAACTCTTCTACTGGCAGTGACCCCGCTGCATGCGGCATCGTTGCGCATGTCGCCGATCGGACTGGACCTGACCGCGCCCGAGAAGGCCGGCGCCATCAGCCTGACGAACACCTCGGACGAACCTGTCAATCTGCAGATTCGCATCTTCAAGTGGACCCAGGTCGACGGCAAGGACGTGCTCACCGAAACGCGCGACGTCCTGGTGAGCCCGCCCGCCACCACCATCAAGGCCGAGGAGACCTACACCCTGCGTGTGGTGCGAACGGCCAGCCAGCCCGTCTCCGGCGAGGAGACCTACCGGCTGGTCATCGACGAGCTTCCCAAGCCCATCGATCCGCGCGCGCCGGCGCAGGGCGTCCGCATGGTGCTTCGCACCTCCATGCCCATCTTCTTCGCCGACAAGGCGGCCATTGCCGACATCAGGTTCACGTCATGGCGCAGTGGCGACAAGTACTACATCGAGGCCTTCAACGCCGGCGCGCGCCATGTCAAGCTCGCCGGCATCACCCTGAGTTCGCCCGATGGCGAAGTCTCCTTCGGCAGCGGTCTCAATGGCTATGTGCTGGCCGGCCAGACCATGCGCTTCGAATCGGCGGCCGACACCCGGGCGCTGGTCAGGCCCGGCGCCGCCACGCTCATCACCGGCAAGGGCAGCTCCCTCGATCTCAGGAAGGACCTGGTGATTGAGGCTCGCTGAGCTCATGGAGGCAGCGCCCCTGAGTCACGCCTTCGACGTCGCCGCAGGTCAGCTCGTCATGCAGAAGAAGGAAGCGCGCCGGCCCATCGCGTGCCTGGCCTCCTGCCTCGTCTGCGCGGGCCTGGGGGTGATGCTCGCGCCGACGGCCCACGCTGCCGCCGCCGCCGCTGCTGCTGCCGCCGCTGACCCCGGTCCCATCGGTCAGCCGCCCGGCGACGGCCGAGCGCCGGGCCGGCCCCAGCGCGCCGGGTTGGGCGTGGTGCTCAATGGCGAGGACACCCACCTGATCATCGTGGCCGACATCGAGGGCACCACGCTGCGCATGTCGGCCACCGATCTGCGTGAACTGCGCATCGCGGTCGACCCGGCCCTGCCGCCGGACGCCGCGGTCGACATCGCCACCATTCCCAGCCTCCGGTACGAGGTCGACGAAGTGGCCCAGCTGCTGCGCCTGACCATCGCCGACGTCGGTCGCATGGCGTTCGAGGTGCCCGTCGACCGCCGCGTGGCGCTCGATGCGACGCGCGTCGCGTCGGCCACCGGCTTCCTGGTCAACTACGACATCTTCAGTGCCAGCTCCGGTGGCACCGACAACCGCGCCTACACCAGCGGCAACCTGGCGACACGCCTCATGTCGCCTTACGGTGCCGTGGAGAACACCGGCTTCTTCAACACCGATCCCACCACCGCCGATGGCCGCCGCTTCGTGCGGCTCGACAGCACCTGGCGCCATGTCGACGCGACGGCCATCCGCAGCTACACGGTCGGCGACCTCACCACCGGGGGGCCCGGCTGGTCCGGCAGCTATCGCCTGGGCGGCGTGCAGGTGCAGAGCGCCTACCAGCGCCGCTCCGACATCGTGACCACCGCGCTGCCCCAGTTCGGCGGCAGCGCCGCCGTGCCCTCGAGCGTCGAGCTCTACATCAACAACACCCGCCTCTACAGCGGGCAGGTGCCTTCCGGCCCGTTCACCCTCAACTCGCTGCCCACCATGAGCGGGGGCGACGTGCGCATCGTCACCCGGGATGCGCTGGGCCGCGAGACCACCGTGACCGGCGCCTACTACTACAGCCCGGACCTGCTGCGCCAGGGCATCCTCGAATATTCGGGCGAGGCCGGCTGGCTGCGCTACGGCTATGGCCAGCGTTCCTTCGACTATGGCGACCTGGCCGCCACCGGCTCGGCACGCTGGGGCTGGACGAACGACACCTCGCTCGAAGGCCATGCCGAATCGACCCGTGGCTTCTCCAACCTGGGCGCCGGCGTGGTGCAGCGCCTGGGCAGCTTCGGCGCGCTCAACCTGTCGGCCTCGCAGTCGCGCTTCGAGGGCGACAGCGGCAGCCGCGTGGCCGCGCAGGGCAACTTCCTGCTGCATGGCGTCACCGCCTATGCCGGCACCGAGCGCCGCCAGGGCAGCTACTTCGATCTGGGTCGCGTGAGCCTGATGCGCAACCCGAACAACGACCTCTCGAACCCCGACGCCTATACCCGACTGCTGCTGTCCACCGCGAGCGCGCGCGCCACCCACCGGGCCGGCCTCAGCTTCCAGCTTCCATTCGATGCGAAGACGAGCCTCAACCTGGGCTATACCAGTGTCGAGTCGGGCAATGTCGGCCACCAGGGCTATCGCCTGCTCAACCTGTCGGCATCGCGCTCGCTGTGGCGTGGAGCCAGCCTCATCTGCAGCGGCTACCGCGACCTCGAGCGCCGCACCAGCACCCTGTATGTCGGCTTGTCGATGAGCCTGGGCCACAACGTCAACAGCATGACCAGCGCGCAGCGGAGCAACGGCCAGACCACCTACGACGTGCAGGCCAACGGCTACAGCACCGGTGCGCAACAGGAGGGCGTGGGCTGGAGCGTGCTGGCCCGCGAGGGCGCGACCAGCGACGCGGCCTATCGCCAGGCCAATGTCAACTTCCGTACGGCGCCGGCCTGGCTGTCGGCCAGCGTGCAGCAGCAGAACGGCCACAGCCGCGCGACGGGGCAGGCCACCGGCTCGCTGCTGCTGCTCGGCGGTGAATTGCGTGCCGCCAACCGCATCGGCGAGGCCTTCGCTCTGGTCAAGAACGCAGGACCCGAGGCCGGCATCCGTCAGGACTCCGTCGTCATCGGCACCACCAATGCCGATGGCACCGCCTTCCTGCCCGACATCCAGGCCTTCCGCCCGATCAAGGTGTCGCTGGACCCGACCCGCACGCCCATCGGCTGGCAGGTGCCGGAAACCGAGAAGACCGTGGTCGCTGCCTACCAGAACGGCGTGGTGGTCGACTTCGCGGCGCGCCGCGTGCGCTCCGCCGTCCTCAAGCTGGTGGATGCCGCGGGCAAGCCGATCCCGACCGGGTACGTGGTGCAACTGGCCAACGGGCGCCAGGGCATGGTCGGCTACGACGGCGAGGCCTATCTGGAGGACGTGGACCAGAGCAACACCGGCCGCATCGACCGTGGCATCGACGGCGTGTGCATGTTCGGCTTCCGGTTCCCGGACGGCGATGCGGTGCAACCCGTCATCGGCCCGGTCAGGTGCGAGGTGCCGCGATGACGACGAGACACGGGGGGCGCATGGACCGGGCGCTCGAACGCACCGGCGCCGCCGCGCCAGGGTGGCTGTCCACCCGCGTGCGCGCCCGCGTGATCCTGGCCGCGTCGCTGCTCGCTGCCATGACGGGGTGGTCCGGCATGGCCGCCGCCGCGGCATCGACGATGGGCGGCAGCCCGCCCTCGACACCCGCGCCTTCGTTCACGCCGCACGTCGCCGTGCCGGCCGGCACGGGCTTTTCCACCGGGCGCTTGCGGGTCGCGTTGCACGTGAAGCCCGGTTGCGATGTCGTGCTGCCCGATGGCGGTGACCTCTCGCAGGTGCGGCTGCTGTGCAGTCCCGGCGAGGTCTGGCTCGGCAATCTCGTTCCCCGACGTGCGTCTGAGTGGAGGGCCGGGCGTGGCGGCGCGGCGTTCGTTCCGCTGCGCTTCGAACGTCAAGCCGATGGCTTCCGTCCGTATCCCGAAGGGCAGGGCTCGGCCATCGACCCGATGCCGGCAGCGCGCTCCGGTGTTCGCTTCAACCTCGATTACTGAGATCCGCCCCATGCGACCGATCGATCTTCTCCTTGCTCGCGGTGGCCGCCGGTTGCCATGGATCGCCGCCATCGTCTTCTTGTGGCTCGGCATGTGCCAGCCCGCGGCGGCGGCCATCAGCTGTTCGGCTTCGATGCAGAACAGCGTGATGGTGATCTACAACGGGTCGGACATATCCGGTGCACTGCTGCCGGCGCGCTACAGCTGCTCGGGGTTGCCCGTCGGTGGCGCCACCGTCTATTGGGCAATGTGCACGACGTCCGATGCGGCCAGTTCGACTGGCACCGGGGGCACCTCCGTCAGCCCGCGCCAAGCCAGATCGCCAGCCGGCGACACGCTGAATTTCCAGCTCGCATCCAATGGTGGGCAGGATCTGACGGCGGCTGCCATCACCTTGAGCAGCGGACAGTTCGCAAACACTTCCGCGGGCACGTCGAGCGGACTCTCGAATGCGATAACGGTCAGGGTGCCGGCATCGCAGTCGGTGCCGGCCGGTGACTATTACTCCACGGTCCTGTTGACGGCCCAGATTCGAACCAAGTCAGGCAGCAGCCTGTCGAGTTGCACCGACGGGACGCTCACCAACGCAAGCGTCTATCTGAACATCCCGGTCACCATCCGGGTGGGCGGTGCGGCATGCAACATCGGTCTGGTGCCAATGATGGTGTTGGGCAAGATCTCCGTGAATTCCGGCGTCGTGGGGACATTGACCACTGCGGGCAACCAGAACTTCTGGATCACCTGCGCAGCAGGGACGACCTGGACAGCCACCTTTTCCAATGGCAACAACCCGCTCGGGACTGGCAGCGACCGGCGTCGGATGGTCAACGGGAGTTCCTATCTCAACTACCAGCTCTCGACTGCGGCGAGTGGTGGTACCTCCCTGATCGACTCCGCAGGCATCACCGGGACTGGCACCGGGAAGCCGCAATCCTTCACCACTTACGCGACGCTTCCGACGCAGACCCCCGCGTCTCTGACGCCAGGGCTCTACACGGATACCGTGATCATGTCACTGAGCTACTGATGACATCGTTCTTACGATCCAAGGCGAGGCAGGCCACAGCGCTTGCGTGGGCGACGATGTCCGTGTGCAGCTCTGCCGGGGTGGTCACGGCGCCTTTCCTGATCACCGCGAGATATCAGCAGACCTGCCAGGTCACGGCGTCGATGTCCACATTCGATTTCGGCAATGTCACTTCGAACAGTACGACCCTGTACACGACCGGCACGCTCATGGTGGGCTGCGACAACAATTCGCAGACACCGTTCGGCGTCTGGGCGCCGTTGAGCGCCAATGCCAATGGCACGCAACGCCGCATGAAGAACAACGACACGAGTGCGGGCAACTATCTCAATTACAACCTGCTCATCGGCGACTCCGGCAGCACGACGATCTCGAGCACGGCGACCACCACCGGCTTCAGAAGTCCTCAGGGAGGCAGTTTCACCGGCGTCCTGCTGCGCGCCCAGCTGCCAGCCGGGCAGACCCTGAAGCAGGGCTATTACAGCGACGACCTGATCCTCACGGTGAGTTACTGACATGGAGAGATCGCATGCACGCGCCTGTCTCGTCACGGCCCTCTCGATGGTCGCTGGCTGGGGTGCCATGCCGACGACGGCGCTGGCGGTGAATCTGATGGTTCCCACCCAGGTGGTCGCACGCGTGGGTGCCACCTGCTCGTCGATGGTGGCCGGTGTCCTGGACTTCGGAACGCTTCCCGCGACTCCGGCGTTGGGCGTGAGCCGGACCGATGCGACCGGCACGGTCGTGATCACCTGCAGCAACGCCGTCGCGTTTTCGGTCGTGGCCAACACCGGCACCTATGCCAGTGGCTCGCAGCGGCGCATGCAGGCGGCATCCGGCGTGTACATGGAATACGACATCTACACCTCGTCCGCTCGCACCACGAGCTATCCGAGCAGCGGTGCCACGCAGTCCTACACCAGCGATGGCAGTCCATCGACCGTGACTGCCTATGGCCGCGTGCGTTCCCAGTTCCTGACGGGTTTCGGGGCATTCCAGGACGTCCTGACCTGGACCGTGACGTACTGATCACTCCACTGTCCGCCGCGTTCCTCTCCACCCAGTGCACTGCCACCACCACCAGAAGCCGATCATGAAGACCGCATCCTTCATCCTTGCCCCGGGCGCGGTCCTGGTCGCGGTCTGCCTGGGTACCGGCGGAGCGACGCAGGCCGGCACATGGACGGCACAGCAGACCGTGAAGGCCCAGGTCGATCCCAGTTGCACGGTGGCCTTGACGGCCCAGAACACGGTCCTGGCTTTCGGCACCCTCAATGCCACGCCAGCGCTGATGGTCGCCCAGGCCGACGCGACCGGCTCCATCACGATCTCCTGCGCCAGCGGCGTCAACTACAGCGTCGTCGCGGGGGACGGCCGCAACTACAGCTCGGGCTGGCGCATGGACAACGGATCCGGCCAGTACCTGAGCTACCAGCTGTATTCGGACGCGGCGCGCAGCACCGCCTTCGCGCGCGCCGGCACCTCGCTGAGCTATCAGGGGTTCCAGAACCTGACCATCCATGGCCGCGTCCCCGCGCAGACCGTGGGCGGCACCGGCACTTTCACGGACTCGGTGTCCTTCACGGTCACGTACTGATCGCGCTCATCGCGTGTTTCCCCTGTCACCCCGCCATCCCATCACCCCTTCGACCTGGAGCTTTCCACATGACCCCATCGTTCTGCGCCCGCCTGATCGGCATCGCCGCTGCCGCCGTCTGCGTGGCTGGCACCGTCGGCAGCGTGAAGGCGGCGACGGCGACGGCGAGCCTGCCCGTCAGCGCCACCGTCCCGGTCAGTTGCATCGCCGCCGCCGGCACCGCCATGGCCTTCGGCAACCTCACCACGACGCTGGCGCTGGCGGTCACCCAGGCCGACACCACCGGCACCCTGACGGTCACCTGCACCAACGGCGCCAGCTACAGCGTCGTCGCGGGGGACGGCCGCAACTACAGCTCGGGCTGGCGCATGGACAACGGATCCGGCCAGTACGTGACCTACCAGCTGTATTCGGACGCGGGTCGCGGCACGGCCTTCGTGCGCGCCGGCACCTCGTTGAGCTACACGGGCAACGGCGCGGCCCAGACCGTGACCGTCTATGGCCGCGTTCCCGCGCAGACCGCCGGTGGCTCCGGCAGCTTCACGGACTCGGTGTCCTTCACGGTCACCTATTGATCGCGCTCGTCGAGCGTCCTTCTTCCTCCACGTCCTTGCGACCTGAAGCTCTCCACGTGATCACCTCTTTCTCCACCCGCCTGACCGGCATCGCCGCTGCCGCCATCTGCATGGCCGGCACCATCGACATCGCACGGGCCGCAACCACCAGCGCCACCATCACGGTCAGTACCTCCATCCCCACCTCCTGCACGGTGGGCACGGTGCCCCACGTGACCATCCCCAGTCCGGCCTCCCTGACCGTGGCCACGGATTCGACGGCCACGGGCACCCTGCAGGTCACCTGCACGAACGGCGGCACCTATACCGTGGATGCCGGCGACGGCGGCAACTACACCACGACGCGACGCATGCGCCGGGGCAGCAGTTCCGCCTATCTGACCTATGGTTCGTTCACCGATCCGGCACGCACCATGGCCTTCCCGACCGCCACCGAAGCCGGCGCCTAGACCGACTCGGTCACGCTCACCGTCTCGTACTGATCGCGCATCGGTCCCGTTGCCACTCCACGTCGACGAGCCCCCCGCACCCGTCCCCGCCCATGACCCCTCCACCGCGCTTCCTCCCCATGTTCGCTCGCCTCGGCCGGCTGGCTTTGCTGGCGCCGGTGTGTGCCGGCGGCGTCGTGGCCATCGTCTGGCTGGTCACGGGTCCTGTGCGGGCCGCCACCCAGTCGGCCACGGTCGCGATCAGCACCGGCATCCCCGCCACGTGCACGGTGAGCGCCCTGGCGGACCTGGCGTTCTCCTCGGCCATCGTGTCGACCACCGCGCGGACCCACGAAGCGCAGGGGAGCTTGCGTGTCAACTGCACCAACGCGGGCCTCTACGGCGTGTCGATTCCGGCGAGCGGCAATGGCATGGGCACGCAGCGGCGCATGTTCAGCAGCGGCACCGGTGGCGATCTGCTCCACGACGTGTATGCCAGCGCGACGGACCGCACGGCGGCGGGCCCGCTGTACCCGACGGGCCCGACCGGCACGGGCCAGTCCGGCGATGGCGGCAACCAGGACTTCGTGCTGTACGGGCGCATTCCCACGCAGCCGGCGCCCGCGCCGGGCAGCTACAGCGACACCCTCACCGTGACGGTGGGCTATTGATGGCAGGCGCGCGATGATTTTCCGTTCCCTCCTGGCCCCGCTGCCGGTCGCATGGCCGGTCGCATGGCTCCTGGCATCGTTGAGCGGCAACCTGCTGGGCGCCACGCAGACAGCCCATCTCAACGTCTCGGCGAGCGTGGTGGCGCAGTGCACCGTGGCTGGCGGCGCGGGCAGCGGCCTGCCGGCCGCGGTGCTCGATTTCGGCAGCCGCGATGTGCTGGCGTCGGGCACGGCCCGGGGGCAGTCGCCATCCAGTGGCACGGGTGCGCTGCAGGTGGTCTGCAATTCGGACACCGTCACGCCGACGCTCGCGCTGGATGCCGGCGCCCATCCCGGCGGCGGCAGCCTGCGCCGGCTGAGCGGGCCCGGCTCGGTGCTGGTCGACTACGCGCTCTACCGTGACAGCGCCCGCAGCCAGCCCGTCGGCGCATCGGCGTTCGCGCTGCCCCGCATCACGGCGGGCACGCCTTACGTGCTGGTGCTGTATGGCAGCCTGCCGGTGCCCAGCCAGGCGTCCGTCGCGGGCAGCTATGCCGATGTCGTCAGCATCACGCTGTCCTATTGATCGCGCGGCGAGCGGGTTCGTCTTCGCGCTGCTGGCCGTCGCGGCGTGCGCCACCATGCCGGCTGCGGCCGACACGCGCTGGGTGGCGATCTCGGACGACGGCGCGCAGGTCGCGACGCTGGAGTTCGCCGCGCCGGTGGTGGCCGATGCGCGCGCACCGGCCGGCGCGCCGGTCGTGGTCCGCAACCGCATCGACGGGTCGACGACGTACCGGGTGCCGCTGTGCGCCGGCTGCACGCTCACCGGATTGCTGTTCGACGCCGACAACCGGGCCGTCGTGCTGCTGCAGCAGGACACCCGCGCGCGCACCACCCAGGTGATCCGGGCCGATGGCACGACCAGCCGGGTGCTGACCACCATCGCCGGCTATGCGAGCCGGCCGCGCTGGTCGCCGGATGGCACGCAGCTCGGCCTCCTGGCGACCATCCGGCCACGCAAGGAGGCCGGTGCGATCCAGGCGGGCGAAGCGATGACGGGCGAGATCGGCGCGCGCATCGACACGCAGCGCATCGCCGTGGTGGCGAGCGGTGGCGGGCTGGCGCGGCTGGTGTCCCGGGTCGGCGACTATGTGTACGACTACGACTGGCTGCCCGCTGGCGACGGCTTCGTGGCGGTGAGCGCGTCGGGCAATGGCGACGACAACTGGTGGATCGCGCGGCTGGTGACGATGTCGCTGGCCGATGGCAACGTGCGCGAGCTGTTCGACCCCCGTGGCATGCAGATCGCGCGGCCGGTGGTGCGGGCCGATGGCCGTTCGGTGGCTTTCATCGGCGGGCTCATGAGCGACCTGGCCACCGCCAATGGCGAGGTCTGGCAGGTGCCGCTGGAAGGCGGCCCCGCGGTCGACCTGACGCCGGGCTTCGCGGGCGGCTTCACGGCGCTGTCGCGGCGCGGGTCGGGGTGGGTCGGCGTCGCGCAGATGGACGGCGATGCGGCACTGGTTCCGATCGAGCCGGCGACCGCCACGGCGGGCGGGCCCGTCGTACCGCTGTGGCGCCAGCCGGTGCAGATCGGCCCGGTCGCCTTCGACGCGGCGGGGCAGGTGGTCGCGATGGGCGTGCAGGCGTTCGATCGCGCGCCCGAGCTGCTGGCGGGCGCTCTCCAGGCGCCCGTGCGCCTGCCGGGCGACATGGCGCCGCCACCGCCGCCGCCCGCGGCGCGGATCCGGGCCGAGCGCGTGAGCTGGCGCAACGACGGGCGCGATCTGCAGGGCTGGCTGCTGTGGCCGCCCGCGAGCCGACCGGTGCGCGGTCTGGTGGTCGACGTGCATGGCGGCCCGGCGGCCGCCTGGCAGCCGGAACATGTCGCCGCCGACGATCTGCGTGGCCGGCTGCTGGACCGTGGCCTGGCGCTGTTCCTGCCCAATCCACGCGGCAGCAGCGGCCGCGGCGAGGCCTTCAAGCGGCTGGTGGTGCGCGATGTCGGGCAGGGGGATTTCGGCGACGTGATGAGCGGGCTCGATGCCATGCTGCCCCGTCTGCCACCGGAGGCGGCGCGGCGCCTGGGCTGGATGGGCGCCAGCTATGGCGGCTATCTGGCGATGTGGGCCAACACCCGCACCGATCGCTTCGCGGCCATCGTGGCGGGCAGCGGCATCGCGAACTGGGTCAGCTACGCGGGCCAGAACGGCATCAACGAATGGCTGCGCCCGTACTTCGGCGCCACGGTGTACGAGGACATGGCGGCCTATCGGGCGGCCTCGCCGATCGAGTCGATCCGCCGCGCCAGGTCGCCGACCCTGCTGTACGTGGGCGAACGCGACATCGAGACACCGGCCGCGCAATCGCTGGAGTACTGGCGCGCCTTGCGCACGTTGGGCGTGGCCAGCACGCTGGTGGTGTACGCGGGCGAGGGGCACGCCATCCAGGCGCCGCAGAACGTGGCCGACGTGAATCGTCGCATCGTCGCCTGGTTCGACCGCCACCTGCTGGCCGGGCCATGAGGGCCATGAGGGTCATGCGCGAGCCACGCGCCGACATCGGCTCCCGAGCGGGTCCGGCGCGGTTCACGGCGGGGCCGCTGGCGCTGCCCTGCCCGCCGCCGTG
>Ga0308157_10007129_pt1 | contig 13104 bp, 12 predicted proteins | sample PhyBR1_FD_201035 | JGI IMG/M metagenome (GOLD analysis project Ga0308157, IMG submission 201035) | Phyllosphere microbial communities from UC Gill Tract Community Farm, Albany, California, United States - DLSLB.R1 | ecosystem: Host-associated > Plants > Phyllosphere > Unclassified | place: USA...
TCGATTTCAGCGATCGACATCTGGTCGGCGTTGCGCAGGATAGGCACCACCAGGCCACGTGGCGAACCGACAGCGATACCGATGTCGAAGTAGCCGTGGTACAGGATGTCGTTGCCGTCCACCGACGCATTGATGATCGGGTATTTCTTCAGCGCTGCAACAGCGGCTTTGACGAAGAACGACATGAAGCCCAGCTTGACGCCGTGCTCTTTCTCGAACTTGTCCTTGTACTTGTTACGCAGTTCCATGACCGGAGCCATGTTTACTTCGTTGAAGGTGGTCAGGATGGCGTTGGTCGATTGCGATTGCAGCAGGCGCTCGGCGATACGGGCGCGCAGGCGGCTCATCGGCACGCGCTCTTCCGGACGGTCGCCCAGGTTGGCGGCGGCAGGGGCCGACACTTGCGCCAGCGCTGGCTTGGCGGCTGGTGCGGCCAGTGGCGCAACTGCCGGGGTCGACGATGCCGAAGCGGCCAGGGCGTCGCCCTTGGTCACGCGGCCATCTTTGCCCGAACCGGCGACATCGCCAGCGCTCAGGCCTTTTTCCGACAGGATCTTGGCAGCGGCTGGCATCGCCACGTCGCCTTTCGAACCACCGGTGGCGGCGGCTGGTGCAGCAGCAGCGGCAGGAGCGGCGGCCGGGGCAGCCGCAGGCGCGGCGGCGGCTGGTGCTGCAGCGGCGCCGGCATCGGTGTCGATGATGGCGATGACTTCATCAGCCACCACGGTGCTGCCGTCGCCCTTGATGATCTGTACCAGAACACCAGCGGCTGGCGCCGGCAGTTCCAGCACCACTTTATCGGTTTCGATGTCGATCAGGTTTTCGTCGCGCGCAATGGCTTCGCCGATTTTTTTATGCCAGGTCAGCATGGTCGCTTCAGCGACGGATTCCGACAGTTGTGGGACTTTGACTTCGATTTGTGCCATGAAAAAACTCCGTATATTTTGTTTTTGCGGCGCCCGCCGCGTAGCGGCCGGGCGCTCCGTTCATAAAGTGGTGACGATTACTTGGTCAGGATGAAGCCCTTGAGTTTCGAGAATGCGGTTTCCAGCAGTTCTTTTTGCTGCGCGTAGTGCTTGTCGTAGTAACCGACTGCTGGCGACGCCGAAGCTGGGCGGCCGGCGTAAGCCAGACGCTGGCCCGATTCCAGGCTCTCGAAGATGTTGTGCTGAATCTGGAACCATGGGCCCTGATTCTGCGGTTCGTCCTGTGCCCACACCACTTCGGTCGCAGCTGGGAACTTTTTCAGTTCGGCAGTGAAAGCCTTGTGCGGGAACGGGTACAGCTGCTCGATACGCACGATGGCGGTATCGGTCTGGCCGCGCGTTTTGCGTGCGTTGACCAGGTCGTAGTAGACCTTGCCCGAGCAGGCGATCACGCGTTTGACTTTCTTGGCGTCGATGCTCTCGTCCACTTCACCGATCACGGTCTGGAACGCGCCTTTGGCCAGTTCGCTCAGCGGCGAACCTGCATCCTTGTTACGCAGCAGCGATTTCGGCGTCATGATGACCAGCGGCTTGCGGAACTGACGCACCATCTGGCGACGCAGCACGTGGAAGATCTGCGAGGCGGTGGTTGGCTGCACCACTTGCATATTGTTGTCCGCGCACAGTTGCAGGAAGCGCTCCGGGCGAGCCGACGAGTGCTCCGGACCCTGGCCTTCGTAGCCGTGCGGCAGCATCATCACCAGGCCGGAAGCGCGGCCCCACTTCACTTCGCCGGAGCTGATGAACTGGTCGATGACAACCTGGGCGCCGTTGACGAAGTCGCCGAACTGGGCTTCCCAGATGGTCAGCGTATTCGGTTCGGCGGTCGAGTAGCCGTACTCGAAGCCCAGCACTGCCTCTTCCGACAGCACCGAGTCGATCACGGTGAACGGCGCCTGGCCTTCGGCGATGTTTTGCAGCGGCACATAGGTGCCGGCGTCCCAACGTTCGCGGTTCTGGTCGTGCAGCACGGCGTGACGGTGCACAAAGGTGCCACGGCCGGCGTCCTGGCCGGTCAGGCGGATCGCGTAGCCGGACGATACCAGCGAGGCGAAGCCCAGGTGTTCGCCCATGCCCCAGTCCAGATTGGCTTCACCACGGCCCATGGCAGCGCGGTCAGCCAGCACTTTTTCCACCAGCGAGTGCACCTTGAAGTTTTCCGGCACGGTGGTGATGCGGGTGGCCAGGCGTTTCAGTTCGGTCAGCGGCACGGCGGTGTCGGCGGCGTCGGTCCATTTCTTGTTCAGGAACGGCAGCCAATCAACGGCGAACTTGTTCTTGAAGTTGGAGATGACTGGATCAACGGTATGCTTGCCGGCATCCATGGCGTCACGGAAGGCGGTTTGCAGCTGCTCGCCGCCATCGGCCGCGATCACGCCCTGGGTTGCCAGTTTGTCCGCGTACAGCTTGCGGGTGCCTGGGTGCTTGCCGATTTTCTTGTACATCAGCGGCTGGGTCAGCGCTGGGGTATCTTGCTCGTTGTGGCCCAGTTTGCGGAAGCAGATGATGTCAACCACGATATCCTTGCCGAATTCGGCGCGGTAATCCATGGCGATCTGCGACGCCAGCACGGTGGCTTCCGGATCGTCAGCGTTGACGTGCAGCACTGGCGCTTCGATCATCTTGACCACGTCCGAGCAGTAGATGGTCGAACGGGCGTCGCGTGGGTCGGAGGTGGTGAAACCGATCTGGTTGTTGATGACGATGTGCACGGTGCCGCCAGTGCCATAGCCACGGGTCTGCGCCAGATTCAGGGTTTCCATCACCACGCCCTGGCCAGCGAATGCCGCATCGCCGTGCACCAGGATCGGCAGCACTTGCTTGCCGCCGTGGTCGCCACGGCGATCCATACGGGCTTTGACCGAACCTTCAACCACCGGGTTGACGATTTCCAGGTGCGATGGGTTGAACGCCAGCGACAGGTGGACTGGACCGCCAGCGGTCGAGATGTCCGACGAGAAGCCCTGGTGGTATTTCACGTCGCCTGCCGGCAGGTCGTCGCCGTGCTTGCCTTCGAATTCTTCGAACAGGTCTTTAGGCGCTTTGCCCAGGGTGTTGACCAGCACGTTCAGACGGCCACGGTGGGCCATGCCGATGACGATCTCTTGCACGCCTTTTTCACCGGCGCGCTGGATGATCTCGTCGATCGAAGCGATGAAGGTTTCGCCGCCTTCCAGCGAGAAACGCTTCTGGCCGACGTATTTGGTATGCAGATAGCGTTCCAGGCCTTCAGCTGCGGTCAGGCGCTCCAGGATGTGCTTTTTCTTTTCCGGGGTGAAATTCGGGGTCGAACGGATCGACTCCAGGCGCTCTTGCAGCCAGCGCTTTTCGGTCGGATCGGAGATGTACATATACTCTGCGCCGATCGAACGGGTGTAAGTGTCGCGCAGGAAATTCAGCAGGTCGCGCAGGGTCGCGGTCTCGCCACCGAAATAAGTGTTGCTGATGTTGAATACGGTGTCCAGGTCGGCATCGGTGAAGCCGTAGAAGCTTGGTTCCAGTTCTGGAATGCTTGGACGTTCCTGACGTTGCAGCGGGTCCAGGTTGGCCCAGCGAGAGCCCAGGTAACGGTAGGCTGCGATCAGCTGGGTAACGGCCACACGCTTGCGGCCCATTTCAACGTCGGCGGAAGCGGTGACGGTACGGATAGGACCTGCTTTGGCGCGCTCTGCGAAGGAGGCGATGACGGAGGCGTGAGCGACGTCTGCTTTGTTGGAGCCATCGACTGCCGGCACGTGCTGCATGGCGTCGAAATAGGCACGCCAGTTGTCTGGAACGGAGCCTGGGTTGTTCAAATACGCTTCGTACAGTTCTTCAACGTACGGAGCGTTCCCACCAAACAGGTAGGAGTTGGACGTATATTGTTGCATCATTCTTGCTCACCTTTCTTCGCGCTTCGCGAGGAATTAGCGGGTTGGTCTAACCTTCCGCGACACGGCCTGACCGGTTAGCGGATTGCACATCAAGTTGTGGGGAAGGGCTTTTGTTCGGGTGTTACCTAAAACGGGCCATTCAGCATAGCACCGGTATTGTATCGCAACAACCATTTGTGCGGAAAATTACAAATGAAACTTTCGCCATTAACTTTCACTTAAGCCGCGCCGCTGCTCGCTTCCAAACCAGGTTGCCAATAAGTCCAGCATGGCGCGCAATGCCGGCGACATATATTGGCGCGAGGTGTAAATCCCGTGGATACCCATGCTTAAGGGAGTGTATCCGGGAAGCAACGCCGTCAGCTTGCCAGCCCGGATCAGCGGGCCGGCGCTGTACAGCGGTTGCAGCGCGATGCCGGCACCCTGCTCCACCGCTTTCAGCAGGATAAAGTCTTCGTTGGCGGACAGGTTGCCGCTGACCGGCACCGACAGCTGTTCGCCACCCGCATCGGTGAATTGCCACAGGCTCTTGCCGAAGTAGGTGTAGGTCAGGCAGTTATGGCCGGTCAGGTCTTGCGGCAGCGTCGGCGTGCCATGCGCTGCCAGATACGATGGTGCGGCGCACACCACCGACGCGCAGACGCCCAGCTGGCGGGCGATCAGGTTGGGCTCCAGCGTGTTGGTGACGCGCAGCGCCAGATCGATGCGTTCCTCGATCAGGTTGACAGCGCGATTGCTCATTTGCAGGTCGACCGAGGTGCGCGGATAGCGTTTTAGAAATTCGCTGACGGCGCCCAGCAGCTCGGCCTGCGCCAGCGCCTGCGAGCAAGTGATGCGCAGCAGGCCTTGCGGCGTGTCCGCGTCCTCGCTGGCGGCGACTTCCATGCCGTCTGCCACGTCCAGCATGCGGCGGCAGCGTTCCAGCGTGATGTCGCCGGCATCGGTCAGGCTCAGGCGGCGGGTGCTGCGATGCAGCAGGCGGGCGCCAGCCCACTCCTCCATTTCAGCCAGATAGCGGGTCACCATCGCGCGCGACAACTCCAGCGCGTTGGCGGCGGCGATCATGCTGCCGCGTTCGGCAATGCTGACAAATACCCGCGCGGCAGTGATGCGATCCATAATTCATCCGATCTATGCAATTAACAAAGCCAGATTACCGTATTTTTCTATTGGATTGAGAAATTTAAGATGGCGTCATTCTTACTTATCTGGAGTGACCATGTTCAAACAAGCTTTGCTGACCGCCACCCTCGCCACCTCCGTTGCCGCCCAGGCAGCGCCGCTGCAACTGGAAGTGTTCAATCCCGGCGAGGCCGCGATCTTCCCGGTGGCCTCGGTCATCGTCAGCGGCGACCAGGACGCGGTGCTGATCGACGCCCAGTTCTCGCGCGGCGAGGCGCTGAAGCTGGTCGAGCGCATCCGCGCCAGCGGCAAGCACCTGACCACGATTTATATCAGCCATGATGATCCGGACTATTACTTTGGCCTGGATGTCATCCACGCCGCTTTCCCGCAGGCGAAGATCGTCGCCACGCCAGCCGTGATCGCCGGCATCGAGAAGAAGAAAGCCGCCAAGGTGGCTTACTGGGGCCCGATCCTGAAGGACAACGCGCCGCGCGAAGTGATCGTGCCGCAGCCGCTGCAAGGCGACCGCATCACGCTGGAAGGCAAGGCGCTGGAAATCAAGGCGGCGCCGCGCGGCTATGTGTGGATACCGTCGATCAAGGCGGTGGTGGGCGGCGTGACGGTATTCAATCAACTGCACGTGTGGACCGCCGACACGCAAACGCCTGAATCGCGCCGACTATGGCTGGCCACGCTGGATGGCATTGCCGCGCTCAAGCCGGTGACTGTCGTGCCAGGCCACTTCAAGCCGGGTGCGCCGCAGACGCCGGAAGCCGTGGGCTACACCCGCGAGTATCTGGTCAAGTTCGAGAACGAAGCGGCCAAGGCCACCGATTCGGCCGCGCTGATCGGCCGCATGAAGCAGCTGTACCCGGATGCCGGCCTGGAAAGCGCGCTGGACATCAGCGCCAAGGTCGCCAAGGGTGAAATGAAGTGGTGAGGTGAGCCCGGCGGTGGCGGCGAAGTGATACACTGCGCCGTCGTTTTCAATCGTCACCTCACATGCACACCCTGGAGCAGTTGCGCAGCGGCGCGCTGGCGGGCATCCAACGCCTGACCTTGCGCTGCGGCCTCACCGAATTCCCGCGCGAAATCTATGCGCTGGCCGACAGTCTGGAAATTCTCGACCTGTCGGGCAACGCGCTGTCGACGCTGCCGGATGATCTGCACCGGCTGCACAAGCTGCGCATCATCTTCTGCTCAGATAACCAGTTCACCGAGCTGCCGGCGGTATTGGGCTCATGCCCGGCGCTGAGCATGGTCGGCTTCAAGGCGAACCGCATCCGCCACGTGCCCGCCGCCGCGCTGCCGGCGGGCTTGCGCTGGCTGGTGCTGACCGATAACGTCATCGAAGAATTGCCAGCCGAACTTGGCGAGAGTCCGCAGTTGCAGAAGTTGATGCTGGCCGGCAACCGCCTGCGCGCCCTGCCCGCTTCGATGGCGCAGCTGCATAAACTGGAACTGCTGCGCATCGCCAGCAACCAGCTGACCGGGCTGCCGGACTGGCTGCTGTCGCTGCCGCGCCTGACGTGGCTGGCCTACGCCGGCAATCCCTTTAGCGAACAGCGCGAGAATGCCCTCGTCCACACCCCGTCCGCTGCCATCCGCTGGCCGGCGCTGACGCTGCGCGACAAACTCGGCGAAGGCGCCTCCGGCGTCATCTACCGCGCCGAATGGCAGGACGCCGGCCAGCCGGTCGCGGTGAAGCTGTTCAAAGGCGCCATGACCAGCGACGGCTCGCCACTAAGCGAAATGGCGGCCTGCCTCGGCGCCGGCAGCCATCCGAACCTGATCCCCATCCTCGGCCACATTGAAGACCATCCCAACAGCACGCACGGCCTGGTCATGTCCCTGATCCCGCCGGAATTCCGCAACCTGGCCGGCCCGCCGAGCCTGGATAGCTGCACCCGCGACATCTACGCCGAAGACAAACGCTTCACCCTGCAAGCTGCCCTGACAATCGCCCACGGCATCGCCTCCGCCGCCGCGCAACTGCACGCCCACGGCATCCTGCATGGCGACCTCTACGGCCACAACATCCTGCACGACGAGCACGGCCACACACTGCTGGGCGACTTCGGCGCCGCCTCCTTCTACGATCCGGCCGGCGCGCAGGCGGACGCGCTGCAAACGCTGGAAGTCCGCGCCTTCGGCAACCTGCTGGAAGAGCTGCTGGACCGCGCCGACAGTGCGCCACAGCCCTTGCGCGCGCTGCAAGCCGTCTGCCAGCAAGGCCAGCCACGCTTCGACGCCATCAAAGAACAGCTAGACAATCAATTCTAGATATTTTATTCTACATCCATGAGTACCCAGAATCTGCCAAAACCGACCGCCGCCGAACTGGAAATGCTGCGCCTGCTGTTCGCGCTCGGCCCGGCGACGGCGCGCCAGGTCCATGAGGCCGCGCTGGAAACGCGTCCCGACAGCAACTACGCCACCGTGCTGCGCGTGCTGCAGATCATGCACACCAAGGGCCTGCTGAAGCGCGACGAAAGCCAGCGCGCCCACATCTACGCGCCGGTGCAGGAACAGGATTCGGTCCAAACCAACCTGCTGAAAGACCTGATCCAGAAAGCTTTCGCCGGCTCCGGCAAAGCCCTGGTGCTGGCCGCCCTGCGCGGCGGCCACGTCAGCAAAAAAGAACGCGAAGAAATTCAGGCCCTGCTCGACCAGGAAAAATAACAGGGCTAAGGCGCGCACTCACGTTGATGTTTTACTGCCAGTATAGTGACCACGCCGCCACTCACTACATAAAAGACAACGTATCCTTCAGCTCCAAACGGCACAGCCAGTTGTCGATGCCCCGGTCCGAGGTGAAAGGTTCGCTTACCCAGATGCGGATAAGCCTGTAACCACCTGACTGCCCGCCGTATCGCAGCAACGGCCTGCTTTGCGGCGGTCTGACTTTTGGGCGCCAGGAATCGGTATAAACGCTGCACATCAGAGAGTGCGGCAGCGGACCAGATTAGCGATGACATGGGGGAGGCTCTATATTCTGCCCCCCCTCCAACTCTGACAACCAGGCGTCGGCTTCAGCCATCGTTAGGTGAAGCCCGGTGGTCTTGTAATGCTCCCAGCTTTGCCTTGCTGCTTTCTCTGCAGGCGTCAAACTATCCGCCTGCTCAAGGAAAAGAGCAATCGCCTCCGAAGCCAGATCATCCGCAGCTTGCCCACGCGCTTCAGCAACGGCTTCCAATTTTCGCTTTAGCGCTGTTTCCAATTGAACAATAAACGCAACAGTTGCGGACTTAGACATATTCCCTCCGTAAAACACCAACCACCATAACAGCTTGGACAAGTTCCGAAAAGACAAGTTCACCGAGTGCAGAAAGTAGCACTACAATGATCGCCTTTTCAGCATACACATAATATGACCATTCGTTTTGATTCCTGGCCTGAACGCGCCCATCCTGTCATTGCTGTCATGCTGGCGGTGGCGATTTGTGCGGTGCCGGTCGTGCTGCCGCACTTTGATCTGGCCAACCTGCCGGCCAACCTGTTTGCCTACGTCTTCTGCTGCGTGCTGGCCTATCCGTTCGCGGCGCTGCTGCGCCACCGCCTCACCAGCCTGCCGGTGGTATGGGGCATTGCCGCGCTGCTCCTGCTGGCGGCCTGTTTCTACCATACCAATATCATCGCCGAAACCGCCAACAGCGCGTGGCCGCAACGGCGCGACGTCACGCTCGACAAATTTCTGTTCAATTTGCCGCAATTGACGATCGGAGTGTTGTGTTGGTGGCTATTAGTGCTACGTCCCGACCGCCGCAATCGGAGAGTGTGATAATCTTTCCATAATCGAACTTCCGCTAGCACCATGACTCAGAAAGCCCGCACAGCCCGCCGCCACAACGTGCGCCAGCCAGCCGTGCTGACCATGACCGACGAGAGCCGCCACGAAGTCCACACGCTGGACCTGTCCCACGGTGGCATCAGCCTGCAAACCGGAAGCCAGATGCGACTGGCGCAATACTGCGCCGTCTCCTTCAAGGTCCAGCTGGGCGAAGTCGACCACAACGTGCTGGCCATGGGCCAGGTGATCTACAGCGATCCCGACGCCGAACTCGGCTTCAAAACCGGCGTCCAGTTCCTGCGCATCGACGATGACAGCCGCGCCATCTTCCACCAGCTGCTGCAAGAAAATCAATAATCCCCACCGGTTGCATGCCAGACGAATTTCCGCTATATTGAACACAGTTTCGCTATAACGGATTTTCGCTATAGCTCATCAGCATCAAGAGTCGGTTCAACCGACGCCAACCTGCCTCCCCGGGCAAGGTGGAAGCCTCTACGGCGATGCGGCCTTTTCACGGCAACGAAGCGGGTGTGACATGGTTACTCCAAATCGAGCCAAGCTTGCAGGAGAAATCATGAGCACATTTACCGCCCTTTCCCCAGATACCAGGCCACTGGACAGCCAGTTCCGCATGACGCACACCTTTCATCTGTCGGTAGGCGCCAATGAGCCTGCAGCCGGCCAACTCGAATCGACCTTGAAAAGCGCCAGCGCACGCGTCGACAAATGGCAGATTTTGCGTCGCGGCGGCTGTTATGAGCACAGCATCACTGTCGGCGGCATCGGCGAAACCTCCGCCCGCGCGCTGCGCAAGGCGCTCGCCAGCCTGAACAGCGAAATCAAGGTCCGCGTCGAACACATGCTGCACTTTGAAGCCCGGCAACCACCAGCGCATTGAGTGTGATATTGTTTTGGCAATCCAACTTCCCCCCGCACTATGATTGCCAAAGCTCTTCGCAAGACAATTCTTTGCCTATGCTGTATCTCGTCCGCCATCGCCACAGCCGCGCAGATACAGACCCGCGAACAACTTGCAGCCGTTCTCGCATCCGGTGAGCCGACACCACTGGACGCGTTGACGCCCTACGGCAAGCGCTCTTTCCTTGCTGGCCTGCGGTGGCGCGACAACCATGTAATCAGCTTCAACCATGCGGCGCTGACTGACGAACTGAATCCAGGGCAACTCGAAGCGGCATTGGCCTTCATGGGACTCGGCGAGCATCTGCCGCAGCTCACGCAAGGGCTGGTCGGCGAACCGCTACGATTGCCTGAACCATCCGCCGATACAGAACGGCGTCTGCATTTGCTGAAAGAATTCGCCGATCATCCGCAGGATAACGGGCCGGCGTCGGCCACGCGCATCAACACGGCGCTACTACAACGCTACGATGAACTATTCAGGGACAGGATGAGCAGCCAGGCGCTGATGCTTCAGCCGGATGGGGACTTGCCGCTGCTATTCAGTGCCACCATGCTGGTGCATCAGGAGCTTCCCGGTTCGGCGGCCTATATCGACATGCTGGCGCTGCACGCGGAATTTTCCCGGCGCGGCATCGATACCCGGCGCGGCATCGACAGAACAGTCTTCACCGCGATGCTGGCCGCACGTGCATTCGAAGCGGCGCGCGCATTTGCCGCCCGCCATCCGCTACTGGCGGACAAGGCCATACCCAAGGTGATCGACCAACTCGGGCCCGACTTCGTTGGCCGCACAGTATTCGACTACAACGCCGCCAGCAACACGCTGACGCGGCGCGCCTTGCCCGCTGCCAAAGATACCGAACTGCTGATGGTGGTGGACGCCGGCTGCCATCCCTCCCGCAACGCGCTCGACGCCCTGCACGACGACAGCAAGTTCCTGGCAAGACTGCGCATGGTCAGTCTGACCCTGATCATCCCGCCCAGCGCCTCCATCCCTTTCGACTTCGTGGCAGGCTGGAACAGGGAACATCCACAAACGCCGATGTCCATCCCCTACAACGTCAGCGAATGGCAAGCGTTCAACGTCGGCGCGGTGCCGCAATTCTATCTTCTGAAAGACGGCCACCCGGTTGCGCAATTGACCGGCTGGTCGCAGGAAGACGGCAAAGCGGCGCTGCTTAATCTGATCAAGCAATAAAAAAACGGGCCGAAGCCCGTTTTTTTATGCTGCGTGCTAACCGTGGATTAACGCTTGTCCAGCGGTGGCACGTCGCGCACGGTCGAGCCGATGAACAGCTGGCGTGGACGGCCGATTTTCTGCTCTGGATCGGCGATCATTTCGTTCCACTGGGCGATCCAGCCGATGGTACGCGCCATCGCGAAGATGCCGGTGAACAGCGACACTGGAATGCCCAGCGCCGATTGCACGATGCCCGAGTAGAAGTCGACGTTCGGGTACAGTTTGCGCGAAACGAAGTATTCGTCGTTCAGTGCAATCTTTTCCAGTTCCATCGCCAGTTTGAACAGCGGGTCGTCTTGCAGGCCCAGTTCGTTCAGCACTTCGTAGCAGGTTTCACGCATCAGCTTCGCACGTGGGTCGAAGTTTTTGTAGACGCGGTGACCGAAGCCCATCAGCTTGACGCCGGAGTTCTTGTCTTTAACCTGGGCGATGAAGGCCGGGATATTGTCCACCGAGCCGATTTCTTTCAGCATGGTCAGTGCCGCTTCGTTGGCGCCGCCGTGGGCAGGGCCCCACAGGCAGGCGATACCGGCAGCGATACAGGCGAACGGGTTGGCGCCCGACGAACCGGCCAGACGCACGGTCGAGGTCGAAGCATTCTGTTCGTGGTCAGCGTGCAGGATCAGGATACGGTCCAGCGCGCGCACCAGCACGTCGTTGACTTTGTATTCTTCGCACGGATTGCCGAACATCATGCGCATGAAGTTGGCCGAGTACGACAGGTCGTTGCGTGGGTACACGAACGGCTGGCCGATCGAGTATTTGTACGCCATCGCCACCAGGGTAGGCATCTTGGCGATCAGGCGGATGGCCGATACTTCGCGGTGCTTGGCATCGTTGATGTCCAGCGAGTCGTGGTAGAACGAAGCCAGCGCGCCGACGGTGCCGACCAGTACCGACATCGGGTGCGCGTCACGACGGAAGCCGCGGAAGAAGAATTGCATCTGCTCGTGCACCATGGTGTGCTTGGTGACGGTCTCAACGAATTCCTTTTTCTGCACGCTGTTTGGCAGTTCGCCGTTCAGCAGCAGGTAGCACGATTCCATGAAGTCGGCGTTCACCGCCAGCTGTTCGATCGGGTAGCCGCGATATTGCAGTTCGCCCTTGTCGCCGTCGATGTAGGTGATCGACGAGTTGCACGCTGCGGTCGACATAAAGCCTGGATCGTAGGTGAACTTGCCGGTCGCGCCGTACAGTTTACGGATGTCAACGACGTCAGGACCAACGGTGCCTTTGTAGATCGGGAATTCGACCGATGCGCTGCCATCGGAGAACGAGAGAGTGGCTTTGTTATCAGAGATATTCATGGACTCTTCCTTCTTGGAGAGATGATGCAAGTAAAAGAAACTGGGTGTGCTGCTTACGCTTGGCGCAACTGCTGCAGCAACGCGCGAACGTGCGGCAGGTCAATCTCGCCTTCCGGCTCCTTGCGGGCCAGTACCAGATCCATCAGGGCATTGTCCGACAAGTCGAGGAGCCGCGTTAACGCGTCCACTTCCTCGTCGGTCAATTCAGTTTCACGCGCATCCAGAAAACGGGTGAGGATGATGTCGTTTTCCAGCAGACCCCGGCGGGCGCGCCAGCGCAGGCGGGCACGGTTGGCTGGGTCGGACTGATGCGCTGCGTGATTCGTTTCAGTCATAAGTTTATTACTTTACACTGTGCGCGCCATTCTTGCTGGAGCGCAGATTCTAAAACGGTGAAACAAAAACGGGCGGCGCTTGCGCTGCCGCCCGCAGGGTGCGCGTTAGATTGCGCGGCGTACCATCAGCTCTTTGATTTTGCCGATTGCCTTGTTCGGGTTCAGACCTTTAGGGCAGACATCGACGCAGTTCATGATCGAGTGGCAGCGGAACAAACGGTACGGATCTTCCAGGTTGTCCAGACGCTGGCCGGTGGCTTCGTCGCGCGAGTCGGCGATGAAGCGGTAGGCTTGCAGCAGGCCGGCAGGGCCGACGAACTTGTCCGGATTCCACCAGAACGACGGGCACGACGTCGAGCAGCACGCGCACAGGATGCACTCGTACAGGCCGTCCAGCTCTTCGCGCTGTTCCGGGGTTTGCAGGCGTTCTTTTTCAGGACGGATCGAATCGTTGATCAGGTAAGGCTTGATCGAATCGTACTGCTTGAAGAACTGGGTCATGTCGACGATCAGGTCGCGGATCA
>Ga0308157_10007130_pt1 | contig 13102 bp, 8 predicted proteins | sample PhyBR1_FD_201035 | JGI IMG/M metagenome (GOLD analysis project Ga0308157, IMG submission 201035) | Phyllosphere microbial communities from UC Gill Tract Community Farm, Albany, California, United States - DLSLB.R1 | ecosystem: Host-associated > Plants > Phyllosphere > Unclassified | place: USA...
CCTGTAAAACGTGCGGTGTACCATTTCCGTTTTCCGCTTATCGGTCCAGAGCGATATCCTTTACTCGTGACATACAGAATAACCGGATAGCCCTGCTGGTCGTAGGTCAAATCATTTATGTACACATTAAGTCCCTTTTGAGCGTAGTCTTTCACCAACGCTACATGGTCGACAGCATCAATAGGTAAAGGAACGACAGTACCATCGGCCGTTTGCCAAGTTTCTCCAAAATCCCTGGTCTCCAAATAGTACAAATTTGTTCGGTAATTTAAGCCATTTTCACCGACTTTATACGGATGGTAGTTGAATGTGGTGCCGATAATACGGTCGTCTGCCTGTCCACTCGTTTGATAATGTCCTTCTTCAATGAAAGCGATATCATTCCATGTACCATAAGATACCCCATCTTTACTGCGCATAAAGCTAATAGTACGGCGTATTTTATCCGGTTGATTTGGCACTACCTTTACATCGTAATGCGTAAATAGATTCAAAAATCCTTTGCCCTTTTGATACCAGCTTTGCAGATAAGAGAAATTATCGAGGGGTAGGGGTGCACTATCGACGATCTTGGTGACCTGCACCAGCTCAAAAGTTGTAATATCATACGGGCGTATACTTCGATGGATAAACGAAGGCCTATTGGTACCGTTTGATGTAGAAAATAACCATATATATCCTTGGTCATCCACGTTGATAACCGGGTTGTCGTGGGCATTATCTGTTTGTTTATCCAAGACAATAGTAGGGCGGGGCACCGTGCCGGTTTCATGGTCATAATAAGAGACCATGTGCAGCAAGGTTTTCCCCTCTTTATCCGTCCCTCCGTAACAAAAGAACGTTTTGTTTACCTTTTCGACGTACACCGAGAATGGGTAATGGTTCGCCGGATATGTTCCCAAACCACCGCTGTATTTATATACATATTGATCTCCAGAAGGTTGATTGCTGTACCAAATACCGCGATAACCATCATCTGGAATATTCAAGGTCTTCACATCTTGGGCAAAGGAAATGTTGTACCCTAAGAATAGGGAGGAAAGAAACAAAAAAATACGCATAACGAAATCTTTTTTAGTCGTATTGAGGATTTTGTGTCATTAGATCGGGATTAATTTCTATTTGGCTGTTCGGAATCGGGAATAGCGCATGGGAGGGTTGCATACCGAGCGACTGTAATACGGGATATGCACGGTCTGTCCGAATCAAATCAAACCAACGATGCCCTTCAAATGCGAGCTCTACCCGTCGTTCTTGTTCAATAGCCAACCGGAAGGATGCTTGATCGGGAACACGAAGAGCGAGATCAGTATGGTTGCTGCTTTTTGCTAAGAGGTTGGCACGCTCCCTGACCTGATTGAGGTAATCAAATGCTTCCCCATCCGGCACATAGCTTTGCTCATTACGTGCTTCAGCATAGAGCAAAAGGACATCAGCATAGCGAAGCACAATCCAGTTATTTTCGCCATCGAGATAAGCAGCCGGTGCGCCAAGATATTTCGCCACGTAGTTATGTTCCACGGTATTGCCGTTCAGCACGTAGCTTGTCCGCATCGAAACATCCTTGCGGGCATCTCCGTTTTCATAGGCATTCCGCATGTCGTCGGTTGGGATATTTTGCCCCAATGGATTTCCTACCACTGTAACAGCGGTCCCCGAACCGATGGGAGCGAATTGGTTGGTGAACGGACTTCCTTCTCCTGAGGCACTTTTCTTAAATTGTACTTCAAATATGGACTCTCTATTGTTCTTATTGCTGACATCAAATATACTCGCGTAGTCTGTCAGCAGTTGATATTTGTTCTGTGCCGTTCCATCAATAACCTCTTTCAGCTTCTGTGCGGCCAAGTCCCAGTGTTTTTGAGTCATATACACTTTTCCAAGTAGTGCCATGGCAGCGCCTTTTGTCGCACGGCCGATATCTATGTTTTCATATTCATAAGGCAATACTTCTTCGGCGTCCCGCAGGTCGGCAATAATCTGTTCGTATACCGTTTCGGAAGGCGTTCGCGTGTAGTGATAGCCTTCTTGGGGATTTTCGATGACTTCCAATACTAAGGGCACATCACCAAAAATACGGACCATATTGAAATACATAAGGGCCCGAAGAAATTTCGCTTCTCCAGTATATCGCTTTTTCAACGTTTCGTCCATTTCGACTGCAGCAATCTTTTCGATGACGATATTTGCGTATTGAATACCCTGGTAATGGGCACTCCATGTACTGCTGCTGATCGTGTTGAAAGCGTTGTTCTTGAATTCGTCTACTTCTTGTAGATTTGCTCCGGCATTGGGATTGGGTATCCATGTATTGTCTGATCGTAAATCTCCGATGACATGCATAGATGAATAATACATTCCTCCATACTGCAATGTCCCGTATACGGCGGTGAGTGCATTTTTTATGTCTTCACCGGTTCTATAAAAGGTGTTTCCGTTCATCTGTGAGATAGGTGCTAGATCCAAAAAGTCTTTACAACTACTCAACGTGCATATTATCATTGCTCCTGCAACAAAAAGATTCTTGATACTTTTCATGTCATTCGGGTATTTAAAATCCAACATTTAAACCAAACATAAACGTACGTGCCAGTGGATAGCCTCCGGCATCGACCCCCGGCACCAGCGTGCTGCCCCCTTGGATGCTTACTTCAGGATTGTATCCCTCATAGTTTGTCCAGGTATACGCATTCTGCACCGTAAAACTTAATCGTGCTCGAGATAACCCGGCTTTTTGTACCAACGATACCGGCAGTGTATAGCCCAATGTGATATTGCGCAGGCGCAAATACGAACCATCTTCTACAAACAGCGAGGTCACATTGTTTACGAGGTTACTTCCCGGAAATGCACCGAAATTACGATCTACCATTGGCGAGGTGCCATCGCCCGGCTCTTGTTCCGAGCGCCACCCTTGGGATGCGCTGCGCAAGACGTTGTAAGAACCGGCATAATTGCCATAATACCGTCTCGCCATATTTAACACTTCAAAGCCCTGGACACCTTGCAGGGTAAACGAGAAATCGACATTTTTATAGGAAAATGTATTGGTCATGCCGTAGGTGAAATCCGGGAATGGGCTACCCAAGATGGTTCTGTCAGCACTGGTGATGCGTCCGTCTTGATCGATATCCGCAAACTTGAGCTGTCCCGGCTTAGATTCTCCTTCAATCGATGGGCTGTTGGCAATATCTGCCTCGTTTTGGTAAACCCCGACTACTTTGTAGCCATAAAAGCTACCGGGCTCGTCTCCAAGACGTGTAATGTGGGTCGGAGCATTGGCTGAAGTGATCTGTCTGGAAATAATAGGCGATCCATCAGGGCCCAGACGCAGAACCTCAACCTTATTGGTAGATAGGTTGAAGTCGGTCGTCCACTTGAATGCATTGACCATATTGCGGCTTAGCACGGTAAACTCCAGTCCTTTATTTTGTATTTCTCCGATATTTTGGAGGGCATTTCCGTAGCCGGTCAATGTAGGAATCGGCACGTTTAACAGGAGGTCTGATGTTTTCTTGTTGTAATAGTCCACTGTTAAAGAAAGCCTGTTTCGGAAAGTGGATATCTCTAATCCGATATCTAGTTGATGATTTTTCTCCCAACCCAATAGGCTATTCGGAATATTGGCCAACCGTGTTCCATTTACCAAGGTGCCGCTTCCACCGCCAAATACATAGTTCTCTATTCCGGTGAGGCCGATGTGTCCATAATTGCTGATGAAATTATTTCCGGTGGCACCATAACTCGCCCGTAGACGGAGATCGTCTAGCCAGTTTACACCCTGTAAAAATGCTTCTTCCGAAAGACGCCATCCTACGGACACAGATGGGAAAGAACCCCATTTATTATTGGCTCCGAAGCGTGAAGAACCGTCTCTTCGCATCGTGGCTGTTAAAAGATACCGATCGTTATAACTGTAGTTGATACGTGCCAGATAAGACAGCAAGGCCCATTCCTCTTCTGTGGTCAGGGCACTGGTAATCAATCCTGCAGCATTGATTGTTTTGATGTGGTCATTGGCATAGTTCGTTCCGGCCATGCTGCTGTAATCTATATACTCTTTCTGTGCGGTATACCCCAATAAGGCATCTAAGCGATGTTTCTGGATTGTTTTGGAGTAATTTAAGGTAAATTCTGCCAGCCAGTTTTTGGTCTCGTTCGTAATAGCTGTTGCTGTAGGTACCTTAACGGCATTAACACTATTCGGGTTAACAATGGAGGGGCTAAACTGATTTTCCCTGAAGTTTCTGAAATCTGTTCCCAACAAGGTTTTGAACCGGAGCCCGTCGATGATGTCGACTTCTGCAAAAGTAGTACCTAATAAGCGTAGTGTTCCTTGTTTATAATACGATTCTTTCGCAAGTTTTACCGGGTTATCCACTTCACTGGTGCCAATGCCCAACCCGGTGATTTTGGTGTAATTGCCGTCGGCGTCATAAGGCGTCAAGAACGGAGCAGCTGCTATGGCCGACTGTACAATACCGCCGACCTGCCAATTTCCTTCGGCATTGACTAAATTGTTATAGGTATATGAAGGCGTTAGATTCGCTCCGATCCGCACTCTATCATGTATTTTTGACTCGATATTGATACGGAAAGAGTACCTATCCATGCCTGAATTGAGAATAATCCCCTCCTGTGACAGATACCCACCAGAAATAAAATATTTTGTCCTTTCGTTGCCACCTGAGAAATTCAACTGATAGTTATGCATCATTGCCGTACGAAATATCTCACGTTGCCAATCCGTCCCTTTTCCCAAAGCATCAGGGTTACTTGTCATCTCGGGTAATAAATACATCACATTGTTGATACGCTCGGAATTAGGGTCCGAAGCCGATCTTCCAGCTCCGGAATTTACCCACGCGTTGTTGCGCGCTTCGTTGAGATATCGTGCGTATTCGCTGGCGCTGAGCAGATCCAGATAGCGCTCTACATTTTGTACCCCCGAATTTAAGGAGAAATCAATTTTTGAAACACCGGCTTTCCCAGACTTTGTCGTAATGAGTACGACACCGTTTGATCCGCGTGAACCATAAATAGCGGTTGCAGAAGCATCTTTTAAGACTTGGATGTTCTCGATGTCGGTTGGATTGATCGTGTTTAAGGGGTTGTTCGTCTGATTATAGTCGTTCGTTACCGGAAAACCATCTATAACATATAAAGGATCATTCCCCGCACTGAGCGACCCAGCGCCCCTTATGCGTACTGATGAACCTCCGCCGGGAGCGCCGGTGGCTTGGCTAACCTGAACACCAGCCAATTGACCGGCGATGGCGTTATCTAACGATACGACAACCTGTTTTTCTATTTTCTCAGCTTCTAATGAACTAATAGATCCCGTAATATCTTTTCGCTGCTGTGTGCCGTATCCGACCACAACGACCTCGTTTAAGCTCTGGTTATCCAGTGAGAGTATCGTCTGTATCTGCGTTCGTCCGGCTAGAGCAATATCTTGTTTTTTGTATCCTGTATAAACAATTTCTAAAACAGCTTCTGTGGGTATATTATGTAACGTAAAGTTGCCGTTTCCATCGGATACTGTTGCATTGTGGGTTCCTTTGAGCCTTACGGTTGCACCGACCAAAGGCTGTCCTGATTCGTTGAGGATTTGGCCGCTAACCGACGATTGCTGCTGTATGGCCTGGGTTATGGGCACTGTTTTTTTATTGATGACAATGGTTTTGTTATCCACCTCGTAGTCAAATGGCTGGTTTTTTAAGCAGGCGCGAAGGGCTTCTTCCAGCGTCGCGTTGTTCAAATTGATTGTAACAGGGGGAGCCTCTTTTACATCGTTATATTTGTAAAAGAAAAAATGCTTACTCTGTTTACCGATTGCTTTCAGCACATCTTCCAATGGCTTATTCTTGACTTGTAAGGTGATGGTTTGCGAAAACGTATTTGCGCTGACACCTAAACAACAAACGATAATTATTAGTATGGTTAGTTTCATAACTAAGAATAACTTGAGGAGGTCATATCCGAAATATTGTCGGATTTCACCAGAAACATTTAAATTCATATTTTTGTAATGTTTGGGTTAACAGATAGTTGAATACACACACACAGTATCTTGCTTATATGATTAGCCGAACATTTTTCTGACCGTGCTGCGAACACGGTCAGTTTTTTGTTCAGCATTCTCGTACTGCTTTCATAAATTGTTTGAAGTTTATCTTTTCATATATTATATAATGTTAGGTTTATATTTATCATAAAGGCTGTCTAGTTTGAAATGATCACTTTTCTTCCTTCGATAAAGGCGTTTATTTTTCCTAATCTCAATACCCGTAGGACTTCTTCTATATCTTCGGATCGGTTTATTTCTCCGACAAACAAATCGTTACTCACTGCACCACGGTATTCTACCTCTACATCGTACCACCGCATCACTTGTCTCATGATGGCTTGAATATTTGCCTTTTCAAATTTAAAATATCCGTCCTTCCACGCTATAAATTCTTCTATATCCACAGCTTCGACGATAATTTTATCGCCTAAAGCAGATAAAATTGCCTGTTGCCCCGGTTGTAAAACTTTACTGGTATGAGATAGCTCCTGTGCATCTTTCGCTAGTTTAGTTATCCGGATGGCACCCTCTACCAGCGTGGTCTTGGAAGTTGTTTCTTCTTTGTAGGTATTGATATTAAAATGCGTGCCCAATACTTCGACAACCTGGTTGTCCGATATCACCTTGAAAGGTTTGTCACCCTTTGCCACCTCAAAATAGGCTTCTCCGTTCAGGTGCACAGCTCGTTCATAAGCGGAGAATGATGTTGGAAAACGCAATGAGCTAGCTGCATTTAGCCAGACTTTTGTTCCATCTGCCAATACCAATCGATATTGCCCTCCTCTAGGTGTAGAAATGGTATTTTCTACTGCTGTACTTCCTTCTACCGCACGATATTGTAACTCGCCGTCTGCCGTTTTTTCAATCTGCACGCCCTGCTGCTCCGACACCATGCCTTTTTGTACGTCATTTAGTACAATAGATGTCCCATCTGCCAAAATGAGGATAGCATCATCCTTTCCCGGTTTGATAGGCATAGAAGCTGATTCCTGATTAATCTTTATTGGTTCTGCTATATCGTGTTCTTGTCTTCCGATGAGCCAAAACGCGCCAATACCTATCACAACAGCCAATAATGCTACGATTCCTAATTTATAATTTATCCTTCGGCTGTTTACTGTTAACGTAGGATTCTCCTGCTTTTCCAATTTTTTGTCAATATCTAGCTTGATGGCATTGCCCAATTTCTTTTTGGCCTCGATGTCAATTTGATTAAATACATCTTCTTTGAGCTCAAAAAGTTGATAATACGCGTAGAGAAATTGCACTTCCTCATCGGAGGCCTCTCCTCTGTTATATTTGTCTATAATTTTTAAAAACGTTTCTTTTTCCATTTTTATATTTCATTAGAGAACAAGTTCTCTTTCTTTATAAGACCGTTAGTCTTCCAATACTCCCACGCTTTTTTACTTTTACTAAATTTTCAGTAGAAAGAAGACAAGTATGGCGTATAACATATCGCGTAATTGTGCTATACTTTTTCCCAGCTGATTTTGTACCGTTTTTCGTTTGATTGCCAGCCGCTCTGCAATTTGAATTGTAGATAAATCTTCATGAAATCTTAACTTAAAAATTTGTTGCTGTGCTTTTGTCAGCTTAGCAATAAGCGATTCATAATGTACGATGAATTCCTTTTTTAGGATAGTGGCATCTGCTTGATTATCAGCTACGGCAAGTTGATCCAAAAGCTCTGGTATTGGGACAAACCGGCCCGAAACAGCCATGTGTTTTAATACCCGGTTACGTACAGCTGTATAGAGATAAGCACTCAGGTTATGGATAAACATTTCTTCCTTGCGTAACCACAATTGCAAAAAAATATCCTGAACGATATCACATGCCACATTTTCATCTCCTGCACGCTTATATGCCGCAGCATAAATCAGACTCCAGTACTTTTGATAAATAGCATCAAAAGCTCGTGTATCGCCTTTCCTTAGCTTTTCTACAAGTATTTTATCTTCTTCTTTTTCTCCTTTAGGTTTGAACATGGTCAACACTATTGTTAAATCATATGGTATCTTTCTTGCTCATCAAGTATTGTTTTTTTTTCGTTGCTGCAATCGATGAAGTGCCTCTAGAAAATAATAGTCTGCATAAATTAAGGGTACATCAATCTCGTTGTTACTTGGAAAGTTTCCCGTGCTGTGTTTGAGAAGGTAGTAAGGGTTCGTGTGCTCTATATTCAGGTACGGTTCAGATGCTAAGGCCGATAAGATATCATACGCGGCACTCTCATATTTATACTGTTTTTCCGCATCAACATATTTACAGAGTTCTAATAGAGCAGATGCGGTAATTGCTGCAGCTGAGGCATCCCTCGATACTTCCATCTCCTTCCGGTAGTCCCAATCTGGATCATATCCTTCTTCTCCCACATTAAAATCCCAATAAGGAATCTTGTCTGCCGGAAGCTGTGGATGATCTAAAAAGAAGTCTGCCATACCTATCGCTGTGCTTAAAAATCTTTTATCTTTTGTCTCACGGTACACCATTGTAAACCCATAAATACCCCAGGCCTGTCCACGTGCCCATGTAGAATTATCTGAAAAACCTTGCAAAGTTTGTTTATGCAGAGTTTTCCCGGTTTTGGGGTCATAATTAACAACATGAAACGAGCTATAGTCTGGGCGGACATGATGAGTCATCGTTTGCAATGCATGGCTGATGGCTATATCCCTGAAGGAAGAGTCTTTTGTAACCTTGCTGGCATAGAACAGTAATTCCAGGTTCATCATATTATCCATAATGACCGGAAACTCCCAGGTATTGATTTCCCCTTTTGATTTTCGTGTGTTCCAGGATTGGATGCTTCCCACCTGTTTGTTATAGCGTTCACAGAGCGACTTCGCAGATTGTACTAGAATTTCTGTATAATTTGGATCATCAAGAAACCTGATGGCATTACCATAGCTACAATACATCATAAATCCGATATCGTGATGTGCTGTGTTATATTGATTAGATGCTAAAGACTCTGTCCATTTGATGGCCTCTGCTTTCCACTTTTCGTCTTCGGTATATTCATACATATACCACAAAATACCTGGCCAAAAACCTCCTGTCCATTCATCAATCTGAAGGTATTTTATCGACCCGTCGGGATAAAGGGAATGTGGGTAATCTTCTAGGTTTTCTGCTGTAGTTTTTAACAAATTGTCATAAAGTGGTATCGCCGTATTAAAACTTCTTTCTATTAAAGTTTCGTTCTTTTGTTGAGAATCACACGACATCGTTGCGATCATCAATAACAAACAAATAAAAATAAAAAAATTGTTCATAGTCTTTATTTTATCAATGTGCTATGCAGTTCCATAGCTTTCATATTAATAAAGACCCTTATCAAGAAAAAAATCCCATGTTTTTTATTTTTTTCTTAACTAGGCATATTTTTTCTCTACATCGAGGTATTTTTACTGTTTTAATGAGTATCTGAATCGATATTCAACAGGCGGATGCTTGCATATGCCATTGCCTGCATAGAGGTTCTAAACGAATTTTCATCCAGATTAAATTTTGCATTGTGCAGTCCGTATTGGGGTGCGTGTTGCTCATTGCGGATACCCACCAGAAAAAACAAGGATGGAAAACAATGCGAATAGTAGGCGAAATCTTCCGCCGCCATCCATATCCCGACATCTTTCACATTTTCTTTGGGTAATATTTCGGTCATATAAGCGCGAACATCCTGGGATAAAGATGGATCGTTGTATAGAAATGGATAGCCATTTTTGACTGTTAACTCCACTTCTGCACCGAAGGATTTCGGCATTTCACGGATTAAATATTCAATCTGCTCAAGTGCCTCTTTTCTACCCTGTTCATCCATAGTACGAAAAGTACCTTCCATATAAACCTCATCGGGAATGACATTGACTGCACCGTTTCCAATGAAATGACCAAATGTAAGAACAGAAGGAACTGCCGGATTTGAGCGTCGACTGATAATATGTTGTAAAGAGGAAACCAATTGTGAACCGATATATACTGGGTCAATCGCGTTGTGCGGTTCTGCTGCATGCCCTCCTTTGCCCTTGATATGAATGTAAAATTCATCGCTTGATGCCATAAACTTTCCTGGACAGATACCAATTTCTCCGACATCCAGTTGCGGACTCACGTGCAATCCCAATACAGCTTTTATACGGTCTTCATATTCATCAAACACTCCGGAACGTAATACTTCCTGAGCTCCTCCGGGAATACGTTCTTCTGCCGGTTGAAAAAGAAATAATATCCTGCCGGAAAACAAATGCTCCAGTTCTTTTAATACTGTAGCAACCCCTAGTAAATTACTCGTATGAAAGTCATGTCCGCAAGCATGCATTACACCATCATGTTCGGATTTATACGGTATTTCATTTAATTCTTTAATGGGTAGTGCGTCAATATCTGCCCGCAAAATGATGACATCCTCGGATATAGATTTTTTGCCCGTTATCGACGCCACTACACCTGTTCCGGCCACTGAAATATAGGAAATAGACAGTTTATCCAATGCGGCTTTAATGTAAGCCGCCGTTTGATATTCTTGAAATGACAACTCTGGATGTCGATGTAGCTCCTGCCGTCTTAGCACCGTTTCATTAAAATGTGCTTCAACGCGCTCTTTTATATTGTTGATCAAATCCATGCCATATCAATTTTATAACTTAACGTTACTATCATGTCGTGAAATCCAGTTTATCTAAAGAAAACCCAGTTCTAACTTTGCTTCCTCGCTCATCATGTCCTTGGTCCAGGGAGGGTCGAAAGTAAGTTCCACAAGGGCTTCCTTAATACCGGGAACACCCGCTACTTTTCTTTGTACTTCTTCCATAATCTCACCTGCAACAGGACATCCCGGAGCGGTTAGTGTCATGATAATCTTCGCGATGCCATCTTCTTTTGTTATAATCTCATATACCAACCCTAAATCTACGATATTTGCTGGTTTAAGCTCGGGGTCATATATTGTTTCCAGTTGTTCCTGTATCGCGGTCGCCAGGTTCAACTTGTCCATAATGATAATATTGCTCATGGTTTTCCTCCTTGTTGTTGGGTTGCTTCTCTGTAGATAGAAATCAATTTATCTATATTCTTTTGGACGGTATAGTGCTTCTTGTACTCTATGATACAGTTTTCTCGAATTTGTTGTTTAGTTGTTTCATTGAGATTGATCCATTCGGCCACTATTCGCCTTATATCCTCTTTATCATAGGGATTAAAATGCATCCCCGTATACAAAGGTAGTACCATTTTGTTTAAGATACCAATATTGCTCGCTAATACTGGAGTTCCTTGTGCATATGCTTCAATAATAGTTAAAGGCATGCCTTCATAGCACACCGATGGAACAATCAAAGCATCAGCGTGGTTTATAGCAGTACGTAATACTTCCGATGGTTGATGTCCGAAGTAACGGATATGTTTGAATTTATCGGCAAAGCGTTCAATAATATCCTGTTGTGGCCCCGAACCGTAGATAGTCAAGGGGAAGGGGAGGTGTTTAAATGCACGTAGCAAGGGAACAATACCTTTTTCTTCTGAAAGCCTTCCGATGTAAACAAAGCCGTCTCCGTCTGTCGTTATTTTCGGCGTTGCATCTACGCTATTTGGTCGGACAATAAACTTGTCATCTTCCACTGGAAAAGTAGATTCTGTGAAGAGTGATTTTGCGAAATCAGAAAGGACGATGAATTTCGCTACTTTGTTCCAGGTACCCAATTTTCGGTGCAGCCAATAGGTGAAAGCGGTCAAAAAGGTTTTTGTAAATGAATGATCTAATACGCGCATACGTACTGCTGTCCACGGGAAATTTTGTCTTAAACTCTTCGTAAATAATTGACCGTAATGGAACAAGCTAGCGGACGGACAGAGTAAACGGAAATTGTGCAATGTCATGACTACTGGAATACCTAACCGGTAAATATTACGGATTAGCCATGGACCGCTGGCATAATGGAGATTATGGATGTGCACAATATCGGGAGCAAAGCTTTTGATGCTCTTTTTTATTTTCCACATGGCACGGATATTCCAAGGGTAAGCCAAATATTGCAGTGCTCCTCGCCAGCCTTTTTTATTTTGAAAGGTTAGCGTTTTTACATCATGTTCTTTTTCTAATTCCTCAACTTCTTGTCGGAAAACAGCGTCTTCTCCACCGGCATGTTGATAGAAATTATGAATAACAAGGATACGCATGTGCCATCGGGTTTCTACAAAGATAGTATTTCCCATTTTATCCTTATCTTCGCATATCATTTTTTAGCTATGTTCCAAGAGTTAGTACACGCAAAAGCTTTTCAGAATTATTTAGAAAAAGTCGATTTTCCTCAAAAACCTCAACATTTATATGATCCGATTCGCTACATATTGTCGTTATCAGGTAAGCGGATACGTCCATTATTGGTATTGATGGGTGCGGAGCTTTTTGATGATTCGGCTATAAAACAAGCGTTGCCAGCAAGTGCCGCCATAGAGTTTTTTCACAATTTCTCCTTGATTCACGATGATATCATGGATGTCGCTCCTTTACGAAGAGGAAAGCCCACTGTGCATCAAAAATGGAATGACAATGTGGCTATATTGTCCGGTGATGCACTGCTTATCAAGGCTTATCAAGAATTATCGAAATGCCCTACGGATAAAATTTCCGCTTTGTTACGTCTTTTCAATGCGACGTCGTTGGAGGTCTGCGAAGGGCAACAATATGACATGGATTTTGAAGAACGAGCACAAGTAAGTGAAATAGCATATATCGACATGATACGGCTAAAAACGTCGGTATTGCTTGGTTGTGCCTTGCAAATGGGGGCGATTGTTGCTGGAGCAGATGAGCGATCACAAGCTTTGCTTTATGACTTTGGTGTAAATTTGGGAATTGCTTTCCAATTGCAAGACGATATATTGGATGTATATGGAAACCCTCAGAGTTTTGGTAAGCAGGTGGGCGGTGATATTCTGTCGAATAAAAAGACAATTCTTTTCGTAAAACTGCAAGAACTTGTTTCTCCGGCGGATCAGGAAGAACTGACCTATTTGCTTAGACAG